>VOFC01004500.1_pt1 | contig 168368 bp, 343 predicted proteins | sample 5384161 | NCBI WGS metagenome assembly VOFC01 (sample SAMN12384722, study PRJNA508395) | human gut metagenome | isolation source: healthy gut B | host: Homo sapiens | reverse complement strand
TATACAAATGGTATGTTGATTGTGTTTGATGTGGATGATTTTAAACATGTCAATGATGTGTATGGTCATATCAAAGGGGATTTGTGTTTGAGTATCATTGCAGATTGTATTAAGAAGGCATATGCAAAATATGGCTATTGTTACAGAGTTGGTGGCGATGAATTCTGTGTCTTATTAAAAACAGTCGGATTGAAGAGTCGTGTTGCGCACAGTTTGAAAGTTTCATAGAAAAGAAGCGTAAAAAATATAATTATTTGCCTTCTGTATCTTATGGCTCACCTTTTGTTGCTGACGGGGGATATTGTGAGTATCAAGGATTTGGCGGATCAAAATATGTATTTAAATAAGAAGAAACATAAACAAAGCAGAGACAGTGATTGCTTTGCTATTTTAAGGTAAAAACCAAGTAATCAAATCGACAAGCCATGCAATGAAATTCGATCCTTTTTTGATTTCTTTATCATATTCTTTAGCTTGTATCATTTCTTCTTTGGTAAAAACCTTTCTGTGTAAGAGAATCTATTTCTTTTTGAGTTAAACCTTGGTTTAGTAGTTCATCATGGTCTTGTTTGTTCATATATGTATCCTCAAATTCATTATAACATAAAGAAAAAAAGAAGAGTATATCTCTTCTTTTTTTATCTTATGCATAATTTTTTAAGGATCCTAATTATCTAAAATTAAATAGCGTTTTGTTTCTTCAAAGTTTTTAATGTTCTAGCTGAAACACGGATAGTTTGTGGCTTTCCATCAACTACAACACGAACTTTTTGAAGATTCACGTTCCATTTACGGCGAGAAGCACGCATTGAGTGAGAACGTTTATTTCCAGATAAAGGACCTTTTCCAGATACTGCACATACTCTTGACATCTTAATGTCCTCCTTTTTCTTTCATTTACGCAATCGCTTAACTATAATACCATTAACAAGCCCTTATTTCAACCCCCTGAATTAAAATTTGTTCAAGACTCAATAGAATGTTATAATGATAATGTTTTAAAAAAAAGGAGAGAAGATGGAATGTTGAATTCGAATTACTTAATAATCTTAGGCATGTGTTTAGTTACGCTTGTGATTATGTTGCTGATTATGCCTGGATTGATTGATTATTTACATAAAATTAAGTTTGGACAAACAGAAAGAGAGGAGGGGTTGGCAAGCCATAAAAAGAAGAATGGTACGCCTACTATGGGTGGCTTAGCCTTCATTATTGTACCGACACTTGTTTATATTATAGGTTCTTTCTTTTTTACTCCATTCAAACTGGATATGAATACAATGATTATTCTACTTGCCTTTGTAGGATATGGTGTTGTTGGATTTATAGATGATTATATTATTGTTGTACAAAAAAAGAATAATGAGGGGTTAAAAACCAAAATCATAAGTTTTTACTTCAGTCTATTTTAGCGGTTGTGTTTTTCTTCTTATATCGTACAAGTTCAACTACAGATATTTGGATTCCTATTTTTAATGTGACAATCGATTTATCATGGTTCTATTTTATTTTAGTATTCTTTATGTTTACAGCTTTGAAACGAATGCGGTGAACTTAACGGATGGTTTAGATGGATTGTGTGCAGGCCAGATGGTAATTGCGCTTGTTCCATTTGTGGTATTCGCATTGATGCAAGGATTATATAATGTGGCATGTTTGATTTGTCTAGTGATCTTTGCGTTACTTGGATATTTGAAGTTTAATAAGCATCCAGCTCAAATCTTTATGGGGGATACGGGGTCATTGGCTTTGGGTGGGCTTTGATTGTCGCCGCTGTCGCAATGGTCTTAAAACAAGAAATTTTATTGATTATTATTGGTTTTGTTTTTGTCGCAGAAGTTTGCGGCGTTATTATACAGGTTACGTATTATAAAAAAAACACATAAGAGAATTTTCAAGATGGCGCCTTTGCATCACCACTTTGAAATGTGTGGATGGTCTGAAGAAAAGGTTGTTACACGTTTTAGACTTGTTGGTGTTATCTTAGCGGTTCTTGGACTTGTTTTGGGGGTAATGTAGATGGAAACTGTATTAGTCATTGGGGCGCCCGTAGTGGGATTGCCGTTAGTAAGCTTTTATTAAAGAATGGGTATCATGTTGTATTAACGGATTCGAATGCGATTAAAGAAAAGACAGAATTAGAATCGTTAGGTATCGAAGTGTTTGATGGGGGACATCCAGATTCATTAAAAAGAAAAGAAGTATGCGTTTATTGTAAAGAATCCTGGTATTCCTTATCGTGTTCCTTTCGTACATTATTTTGTAGAACAAAACGCAAAAATCTATACAGAAATTGAGGTGGCGTATCGTTATGCCAAGAACTTTAATTATGCGCCGTAACAGGTACAGATGGTAAGACAACCGTAACGACGTTATTATATGAGATGTTGAATCGACAAAGAAGAGTTTGGTTGCTTGGAAACATTGGTACGCCTTTGTGCGAATTGGCTTTAGAATATACGGATGAAGACTATAATGTAGCTCTTGAATTAAGTAATTTCCAATTGTTGGGAATTGAAACATTTAGACCTCATGTATCAACTGTGACAAATTTGGCACCGGATCATTTAGATTATATGGATAGTCTAGAAGCGTATTATGAAAGTAAGATGCGTATTTATGAGAACACAAATGCGGATGATTACTTTATTCGTAATGTGGATGATGAAAATATTGTGAAGTATGCTCAAAACATTCCTTGTCATGTGATTGATTTTTTCTTTGAAAAGAAAAAGATGTCGATTTATATAAAGATGATAAGTATGCATATTATAAAGATACGCAGTTGTTTACTTTATCGGATTTTAAAAATTGTTGGTGAATTCAATTGTGGGAATGCGATGATGGCAAGTTGTATGGCCTATTTGATGGGTGTTTCTTTATTTAATATTCAAGAAGTGATTCGTGAATTTAGTGGTGTAGAACATCGTATTGAATATGTCGCTACTATTGATAATGTTCGTTTCTACAATGATTCTAAGGCTACAAATACGCATGCGGCTTGTGCAGGTTTATCTGCATTTGAGAAGAATGTGATTCTACTTTGTGGTGGCAAAGATAAACATATTTCTTTTGATGATTTGAAACAATATGATGGTGTAGTGAAGAAATGTATTTCTTTTGGTCAGACAAAAGATAAGTTTAAAGATATCTTTACAAGTCAAATGAGTGTTGAGACCATGAAGGATGCATTTGAAAAGGCTGTGTTACTGGCAAAACCTGGTGATATTGTCTTATTGTGTCCTGCATGTTCTAGTTTTTGACCAGTTTAAAAATTATGAGATTAGGGGCGAAATTTTTAAACAGATGGTTCATGCGTATGCGAAAAAGGAATGAAGAATGATATTTCTAAGCAGTATTGTTAAGACAATCTTATTAGGAATCATACAGGGGATAACGGAATGGCTGCCGATTTCGTCGACAGGACATTTAATTTTATTTGCGAGTATTTGGCCACTTGAACCGGTTACTTTCTTTGAAGTGTTCAAGGTGGTTATTCAGTTTGGCAGTATTTTAGCGGTTTTAGTGTTGTACTATCAGAAATTGAATCCTTTTGATCGGCGTAAATCGTTTAAAAAGAGAAAACAGACTTTACAACTTTGGTCTAAAGTGATTGTGGGCGTCATACCAGCTTGCCATTATTGGCTTATTGTTGGATGATATTATTGAGGGATATTTGTCGGCAAACTTTGTGATTGCGGTAGCACTGATTGCGTATGGGATTATTTTTATCTTGGTTGAGAAGAATCCTAGACAAGAAAAAGATTGAAACGATTGAACAAGTTGATTATCTTTCGGCTTTAAAGATTGGCTGCTTTCAATGTCTAGCCTTGATTCCAGGTACTTCAAGGTCTGGCGCAACGATTTTGGGTGGCTTATATTGTGGTCGTTCTAGAACGGTCGCAAGTGAATTTTCGTTTTTCTTGGCCATCCCTGTCATGTTTGGAGCGAGTCTTTTAAAGGTCATTAAATATTTTATAAAGGTAGGTTTATTTAATTTTGGACAACTGTTCTTATTACTACTAGGAACGTTTGTGGCTTTTGTGGTGAGTTTATTTGCGATAAAAGCTTTATTAAACTATGTGAAGAGCCATGATTTTACAATTTTTGGGTGGTACCGCATTATTTTAGGTATCTTTGTGATTATATTTTTCTATGTGATTTAAAGAGGGTTATAGAAATGAATGAATTTGATTTGCATATGCATTCCTGTTATTCGGGGGATGGGCAGTTTACGCCTGAAGAATTGATTGGAATCGCAAAAGAAAGAGGATTAAAAACCATTGCATTAAGTGATCATGATTGTATCAGTGGTGTTAAGGAAATGATCAAACTTGGTAAAGAAGCGGATATTGAAGTGATTCCTGCCATTGAGTGTTCAACAAGTATTGGTTATACAGATGTACATTTACTTGGATATGGTATCGATTTAGAGGATACCTATTTTCAAAATTTATTGGAAAGAACACAAGTGAAGTCTAGAAATGCATTTTCAACTCGTTGCGATAAATTAAGAGCGAAGTATGGTGTTGAAATTGATGAAGAGGTTTGTTTTGAAAGAGGCTAATGATAAGAATCCTTGGTTTGTGATGTGTACGCATATGTTCAATGATCCTCGTTATCAAGATATTCCAGATTTTAAGGATTATATTCCAGGCGGAAAAAAAGAAGTGATCCGGCACCCGTTAATTTCTTTTGGGATAAATGTCAATATGGATCCGATTTATTCGTATATGTGCCAATGCCTGATTTTGTCGAATCGGTTCAAAAGATTCATGAGGCCGGTGGACTTGCGATTGTAGCACATCCGTTTAATACGTTTTATAAGAATGATGAAATGTTGAAGGTGTTATTGGATGCTTTGGAGTGGATGGTATTGAAGCTTATAGTAATTATCATACACCTGAACAGAATGTATATTATGAAAAGCTAGCAAAGGAACATCATTTATTGATTACTTGTGGAAGTGATTTCCATGGGGAGAAAAAGCCAAGTATTCAAATGGGTGAGTATGGATTGGATAAAGATGGTTCTTTATGGCTAGAACAATTTAAGGAAAAACTAAGGCGCTCTAAAATAGTGTAGGGTTATGTGAAAATACCGGCTTTAAATTATTGTAGGGTTTCCGTATTAGGTTAAGAAAACTTAAATTTATGAATTTACTAAAAATGGGTCATATTCACCACTTTGTTGGTGAAATGACCCTTTTTTTTGGTCTAATGATTTATTTGATGTTTTATTTATTTTTCTTGTAACGTCCTCTAGGCCAACCTTTCATACGAATAGATTTGTGTGAACCTGCGTAATTTGGCTTTTGTAGTTTTATTCATGCAATAAAGGCATCTGTTTCTATATCTCAGAAAGTTTTTATATCCTTTTGCGTTGTTTTTAATTTCCTTTTGCGATTCCATTTTTGGATTCCATGATTCCATTCGTAATGCGTCGACCATCTATAAAAGTAAAAGAATTGATTATTTCTTGAGACCAGTTAATCAGTGTCTTTTTAATTTTAAAATTTCTTGAATATTGCTCTTTTTCATTTCTTCGATATGTTTCCATAAATCATTTTCTGCATTTTCTAAATTAGAATGCTTATTAAAATACACGTAATCACTCTTTAAATAGTACGCAGTCCTTAATTCATCAGATATTCCAAGAATAAGGTCCAGAATTTGTGGGTAGTTGATATACCTGTGTAGTTTCTTGTTCCATTTTGATTCGTTTTCACGAACTTCATCTTTGAACAGGGTCCAATTGAATTTTTTCAAAAGGTAATATTCAACAGACTTTTTTGGGAACTTGTTCATTACGCGTTTTCGAACTTTATCTAAGGCTTCATTATAGTTTTTGATCACATGAAACGGATCCGCACATACTTTAGCTTTTGGAAGACGTAGTTTTACAACAGATCTGTAAGTTTCATAAAGATCCATAGATACATATTCTACATTTTCTCTTTCTGATTTAGGTATCTTTTTCAAAATAGTTTAACAAGGTGGTTTTGCGCCTGTTTATAATGACATCGATTAGATTGCTAGTTTCAAAATCTAAAAGAAGACAAGAGTATTTATTCTTTCTAGATGTTTTTGAATAGATCTCATCTATACAAATGACTCTGGGAAGTGTCTGACGAGGTATGTTCACATAATCATCAAATATAGCTTCGACTTGTGTACTTGATATATTGTTGTGCTTCGCAGTTGAAGAAAAATGTTGAATTGTATTCTTTTCAAATCATTAAGTACGTTTATAATAGTGAGTTTACTTATTGAATGTTCGGTAGCCACAAAAGGATTTGGTTCATAAAAAGTCCTTCCACAGTCTTTACATACAAATCTTCTAGCATGATAGAGAAGCACACAATTACGCCGATTATATGCAGAATGTTTGATTTTTCGAACTTTATATTCTTTTATGTTGCATGAATACGAACCGCAGTTTGGACATGAAGTTTCTCTTCTTTTGAGAGTAAAATCATGATACAAAATACCATCTTTTGAATAGCTTGAAAAATCTTCCAAGTCTTTTTAGTTCAATGTTTAGAATATCTGTTATAATTTCATCAGTGATAAAATCACTCCTTCCATGAAAATCATTAGGCCAAATATGATTCTACTATGGAAGGTTTTTTTGTTTTTAAGGAAATATAAAAAAAATGGGACGAACACGACCCTACGATATTTTATAGAATTTTTTTACTACTTATAAAACGACCCTATAAAAATTTAAGGACTATGTTCGACCCTACAAGAATTTAAATATCCAAAACTAAAGGCGACTAGGAAATTCTAGCCGCCTATATTGTGAATAGGAATGTAAAAAGTATGCAATAGCTTAATAGATTGTTGGAATGACTTACTCGAAATAGAGATTGATGTCCCATTTCTGTGATGGCACAGAATTTATCTACAGCTTGAATGATCCATCCAACGCTTGTGCTTGGGTGGCTTGTTTTTAATGGCCACATGTGATGTAGAATGGCATCGTCAATGGTTGGATTTGTTGATGTGATGTTTTTAGCGTTCTCAAGGGCAATGATTGGGTGAATCATCGCATGATGTCCTTCAAGAGGACGCTTATCATCTGTTTTCCAATCATAGTAATATAGATCATGTAATAGACCGGCACGTGCCGCACTATAGGTGTCAAGACCGAATTTTCTGCAAATTATAAAGGAATAGTAAGAAACGTTTAAAGAATGTTGAAAGCGAGATGTAGCCATGTGTTGGTCGCATTTTTTTAGGGCTTGTACTTCTTGTGTATCAATTAAGTCTGATATTGTATCAAAATATTCTTGTGCAATATGAGTATCTTGTCGTTGTAAATTGATTCTTGATAAAATAGCTTTTTTCCATTTCTTGACCTCACTAGGGAATAATATAGCATATTTAAAATTAAGATACAAATATTTAATTCAAACCTAGTATTATGATATAATTAGTTGTAGGAGGCTATTATTATGGTAATTTTATATACTTCTCCAGGTTGTGCGAGTTGTCGTAAGGCAAAACAGTGGTTAAAAGACAACCAAATTGAATTTGTTGAAAAGAATATATTTACTTCATTATTGAAGGAAAAATATTTATTGTCGCGATGTGAAATTAAATATTTATTGTCGCGATGTTATTCGAAAATGGAACGGTTGTATAATGTGGATGAACAGATCAAGAATCATTTCTATTGAAAGAGAATCAACTGTTTGTTTAGTTATTCATGGTATTCAAGTCAGGATATAATATTCCTGGCTTTTTCTTTTTGCAGGCATGTAATGAGAACAAAGTCTTAGAGAAGAAATGACGTAGCTCTTTTTTAGACCTTTGAGTCAGTGAAAAAAAAAAAACGTCATTCTTCCTATTTCTGTTTATGAATAAGCTTATATCTAAAAAAGACGGTAATTGAATCAAGTCAGTATGTAAAACGAAACAATATGGAGCAGAAATTTGGAAGTTATCTCTACTGTTTAATGAAAGGAAGTATTGTATGGAAAGTCCAATTGTAAGCATTGATGTTTCCAATGGAAACAGTCATTACATGTGTTTTATCAAGAACAATAAACGTTTTGGTAAAGTAAAGAAAATTGATCATGATATTGAAGGATTCAAAAGACTTCTAGAAGATATTCAGAAGCTGGAAGTGAAACCAATGAAAAGGTATGTGCCGTATTTGAAGCAACCGGTGTTTATACAAAACCTTTAGAAAGATTTCTAAGTAAGAACAGTATAAAGACATATATAATCAATCCTTTAGAATCTGCCAGAAAGCGGAAAGAAGAAATACATAATAAGAAGACGGATAAGCTTGATCCAATATCTATTTCAAAAGTTTATTATGATAAAGAAGAAATGATGGAACTAAAAAGAAGGATGAAACACATAACTGGCTCAGGAAAAAGAATCGATTGTATGAAGATCAGTTGAATCATCTTAGAAAATACAAGGTTACATTTCAAAATCAGTTAAGCATCTGTTTTCCGGGATATCTTGATTTATTTAAGGATGGATACAGTGATATTCCAATGACAATCCTAAAGAAATATCCACATCCGGATTTATTGAAGAACAAGAAGGCTTGAAACAGTTGCCAGATATCTTGAGAAAAATACATGTCATAATCATAAGGTATCTTTAGAATATGCATTAAAAATAATAGAATTTGCGAAAAAAGACATATCCCGGATGTGAAAAGGATGATGTAGAAGTTGAAATATTTAAAATATTACTTGATAAGGTAATCGAAACACAGAGGGAATGTGAAAAAACATTGAATGAAATGATAACAGTTGCTTCTACTTTAGAAGAATATAGATATATCTCAAGCATTGATGGAATAGGGCCCAATCTTGCTTTGCAAGAATCATTGCAGAGATTGGAGATATAGAAGAATTTAAATCAAGAGAAGCACTTGTGGCATATGCAGGATTGGATCCGCATATATATCAGTCAGGAGACCAGGATGGAAAACATTTAAAGATATCCAAAAAAGGAAATAAATATCTAAGGTGTCTATTGTTTCTGGTAATCTTCTTCAAAAATCGAACCCGCTATATAAAACTGTTAAAAATAATATACGGTATATGCAAAAACAAGACCACATATGAAAGGTAGTCTTGAATACATTATAAACAAAAATTTAAAAAATTGGAGAAATCCAATCTTTTTGTCGTGGAAAATCATCAAAAAATGTGTCCTTCATGGAAAGACACAAAATTTTATGAATTAGGCTTGATTTTTATTATCTAATTTTTGCGTGTGTTTTTGAAAAAACACCGGAAGATACATCTATTTATTTTAAGGATAAGTATATATGGCAGTGTGGGGATTACTATATAAAACATCAAGGTCAATATCCTGTGATATTCTTGTCTTTTAAAGATGTTAAATGTTCGAGTTGGCAAGAGACTTTTCAAAAAATTAGTAAATTGATTTCTCTAGAGTTTATGCGTCATAATGAATTGGAGAGTAGTTCTGTACTAAGCTCATACAAAAAGAGCAGTATCATCGTTTTGCAGTGAAAATATAAATGAGGTTGATTGTCAAATGGGGCTTCAACTTTTATCTTTATTACTTCACAAACATTATGATAAAGAGTGTGTCATTATTATTGATGAATATGATACGCCCATTCAACAGGATCATCTTTGTGAATTTTATAATGAAATTGTTGATTTTATACGCAATTTTTTCGGGTGGTCTAAAAGACAATCCACATTTGGCTTTTTGGATTTTTTAACAGGTATTCTAAGAGTCGCAAAAGAAAGTATTTTTAGTGGGATGAACAATTTAAAAACGAACTCCATATTAGATAATAATTATAGTTCTTATTTTGGCATCACAAATGAAGAAGTCAGAGACATGCTTGCATATTATGATTATGAAGATAAATATCAAGAAATTTGCGAATGGTATGATGGATATCGTTTTGGAAATTCGGAAATATTTAATCCTTGGTCTGTAATCAATTATATTTCGGATCAATGTTTTCCAAAAGCTTTTTGGCAATCAACAGGTAGTAATGATATTATTGGTGAAATCATTGGAACCGCAACACCTGAAATTAATGAAAATTTGTATAAATTGATTTGTGGAAATACTGTCACAACGTATGTAGATACAAGTGTAATATATCCTGAAGTTCAAAGTAATCTTAATAGTATATATAGTTTTTTGTTGGTTGCGGGGTATCTAAAAGGTGGCCGAAATATATCCGCAAAATGATGGAAATTATATGTGCGATGTGGCTATTCCTAATAAAGAAATTTTATATGTATATGAAAAAAGAAGTATTGAATCGTACAAATCAAAATAATGTTTCAATTTCAATTCATCAGGCTATCTTTTCTAAAGATACAAGTAAACTGCAGTCTGTGTTGGAGGATTTTATGTTAAAAAAGTATATCAACGATGGATGGGGCTAGTGAAGCATTCTATCATGGAATGATGCTTGGATTATGTCTTTGTACTAGGGAAGTCAATTTAAGGTAAGATCAAATAGAGAATCGGGACTAGGTCGGTTTGATATTGAATTATTGCCGATGGTGAAGGGAATACCTGGATTTATCTTTGAGTTTAAACATACGAAAGATATAAATGTTGATTTAGATTCACTGGCTAATAGTGCACTTAAACAGATTGAAGATATGAAATATGATACAGAATTAAACGATTTTGGTGTTGAAGATATTGTAAAAATTGGTATAGCATTTAGAAAAAAGTGCGGTTGTTAAGCGTGGATAAACCTATTGGTGAAAACTGATAGGTTTTTGTTTGTGAAATTTTAAAATAAACTATCATTATGTAAATTTGTATGTTATAATAGTTTACACATGTAAACGGTTACAAATAGGAGGTAAAATATTATGGATAAAAAATATGTCTATGAATTTAATGAAGGCGATGAAACGATGCGTGAATTGTTAGGTGGAAAAGGGTGCCAACTTAGCTGGAATGTCTAAACTAGGAATGCCTGTGCCTTATGGATTCACTATCACTACAGAAGCTTGTAACCAATATTATGAAGATAATGAAACAATTAATGATGGTATTAAAGCTCAAATCATGGAATATCTAGATTTATTGGAAAAAGAAGTCTGGAAAGAGATTGGGGGATGAAGCCAATCCTTTATTAGTATCTGTTCGTTCAGGGGCACGTGCAAGTATGCCTGGTATGATGGATACTATTTTAAATTTAGGTATGAATAAAACAGTTGCAGAAACAGTTGCAAATTTAACAAATAATGAGCGTTTCGCATATGATTCATATCGTCGTTTTATTCAAATGTATTCAGACGTTGTTATGGGGTTGAGTAAAAAGCGTTTTGAAGAGATCATCGATGAAGTAAAGGCTGAAAGAGGCATTAGTGATGACTTAGATTTAAATGCTTGAAGATATGAAGAAATTAGTAGAATTATTTAAAGCGTTCTACAAAAATGAATTAAAATCTGAATTCCCTGAAGATCCTAAAGAACAATTGATGGGTGCTATTGAGGTCGTATTCCGTTCTTGGAACAATCCTCGTGCTATCTATTATCGTAAGATGAATGATATTCCATCAAGCTGGGGAACTGCAGTTAACGTGCAGATGATGGTATTTGGCAATATGGGTAATGATTGTGGTACAGGTGTTGCCTTTACGCGTAATCCAAGTACTGGTGAAAATAAATTGTATGGTGAATTCTTAATGAATGCCCAAGGTGAAGATGTTGTTGCGGGTATTCGTACACCTCAAAAGATTGATCAATTAAAAAAAGTAGCTCCTGGAGCATATGATGATTTTGTAGCTATCACTAAAAATTTGGAAACGCACTATCGTAATATGCAGGATATGGAATTCACAATTGAAAAAGGTAAATTATTCATGTTGCAGACACGTAACGGTAAACGTACAGCTCAGGCTGCATTAAAGATTGCGTGCGACATGGTGGATGAAGGTATGATTACTATTGATGAAGCTTTAATGATGGTTGAACCTCAACAATTAGATTCATTACTTCACCCAATGTTTGATGCGGATGAATTAAAGAAAGTCTGAACCAATTGCTTCAAAGCACTTCCAAAGAAGTCCAGGTGCTGTCTTGTGGTCAAATCGTATTTAGTGCAGAAGAAGCGATTCAAGAGGCAAGTCGTAACCACAAAGTCATCTTAGTTCGTTTAGAAACAAGTCCAGAAGACATTGAAGGTATGCACGTATCTCAAGGTATCTTAACGGTACGTGGAGGTATGACAAGTCATCTGCTTTGTTGTTGCTCGTGGTATGGGTGCATGCTTTGCGTAAGTGGTTGTGGCGATATCAAGATGCATGATGATGAAGGATATTTTGAAATTGATGGTGTGAAATATCACCGTGGAGATTGGATTAGTTTAGATGGTTCTACAGGAAATATCTATGGTAGTGCTATTAAAACCGTTCCTGCAAGTATTTCAGGTGATTTTGAACGTTTTATGAACTGGGCGGATGAAAGACGTACATTAAAAGTTCGTACAAATGCCGATACACCACATGATGCAAAACAAGCACATGAATTTGGTGCACAAGGTATTGGTTTAGTTCGTACGGAACACATGTTCTTTGAAGGGGATCGTATTAAAGCGGTTCGTGAAATGATTGTTTCTAAAACAGCGGCTCAAAGACGTGTCGCATTAGAAAAAATCTTGCCTATGCAAAGAAGTGACTTTGAAGGAATCTATGAAGCTATGGAAGGTCTACCAGTGACAATTCGTTACTTGGATCCACCTTTACATGAATTCTTACCTACAAACTCTTATGATATTACACAATTAGCTAAGGATATGCACATTGGATTGGATGAATTGAAATCTGTCATTTCTAGCTTACACGAATTCAATCCTATGATGGGTCATCGTGGATGTCGTTTGGCTATTTCGTATCCAGAAATTGCTTTGAAATGCAGACAACTGCAGTGATTCAGGCTGCATTAGTCGTCAATGAAAGACATCCAGACTGGAAGATTGAACCTGAAATCATGATTCCATTGGTTGGTGATGTTGCAGAACTTCGCTATGTTAAAAAGGTTGTATGTGAGGTAGGCGACAAATTGATTCAAGAATCTGAATTCGATATGAAATATCATGTTGGTACAATGATTGAAATTCCTCGTCTTTGCATTATTAGCAGATGAAATCGCAAAAAGAAGCTGAATTCTTCTCATTTGGTACAAATGACTTAACACAGATGACATTTGGATTCTCTCGAGATGATGCAGGAGGATTCTTACAAGATTACTATGATAAAAAAAATCTTTGAATCAGATCCATTTGCACACTTAGATCAAAGAGGTGTTGGAAAACTTGTAAAGATGGCAACTGAACTTGGAAGAAGTACTCGTCCAAATATTAAATTAGGTATTTGTGGAGAACATGGTGGGGATCCTGCAAGTATTGAATTCTGTCATAGAGTTGGATTGAATTATGTATCTTGTTCACCATATCGTGTACCAAGCGCAAGACTGGCTGCTTTGCACAGGCTGCTGTACGTGATAAGTAGGAGTTTTTTATCGATAAAAATTCCCATTTATTCTGAACAAGCAAGACATTTAGATTATCTAATGGACAAAATGCTAATCGAAAACGATGGAGAGATACACGTGTTGTGGTTTATATACCTATAAAAGCGTAAAGAAAATTAATAGAGTCATTAAATATTCATTCGGATATTAAAGGCTCTATTTTTTTTATGATTTTACATAGCCCAAATGTACAGGAAAGCTAACTATATAAAATTCAAGTAGTTAATCTTAAAATAAAATTTATAAAAATAAGAAGTTAGAAGTACAAAAGGGCGCAAAGCCACTTTCCCCAAATAAAAAGATTATTGTGTTGCTATAATATTGGCATTTTGTTGGATTAAAATGCCTATTTAATAGGTTCTGCATCTTAGACGAATAATCTTCACTTACAGTTGTTTTTGTGTAATGTCGTGCATAACGGGCTTTTATTCCCATAACATGCATTAAATTATATACATGTTTCTGACTGACGTTTTCGCCATTTTTATTTAGTAATACTGTTATTTTTGGTGATCCATATATATCATAAGATTATTCATGTATATTCTTGATTTCTTTTTGAAGATGCTCATTTCTTATTTGTGTCTGCGTAAGTAGAATTTCATTCTTTTTATAGCTATAGAAACCTGAACGACTAACCCCAATTGTTTTTAGCACACTGGCTACGGAAATGGTTTGATCTTTTTTCTTTTGTTGATCATCCGCTTCGTAGATTTCACGCCGCTTTACTTGCCCATTATGCCAATAGCTTTTTTAATACTTCTAACGCGTCCTTTGTGTCTTTTAGTTCCTTTTTTCAATTTGGCGATTTCTTTTAGCTTCATCACTTGCATAATTACCGCCCTCTAACGATAACTTGATTATCATTGTTTGCGATATTGTTTCATCCAACCACCAATTGTTGTAGGATGAACACCGAATTTATTTCCAAGTGCAGTGTATTTTTCTTCTGGATGTTCTAAAACATAATTAATAACATTTTATTTAAATTCTTGGTCATAGGCTTTACTGTTTTTAACATTTTTTATACTCCTTTTTTTATTGTCTTGACATTGTACCATATGCACAAGAATCTACAATATCTAGTACAGTCATGTTCAATATCTCATTCTATTTTTAATGTGATTGGTTCCTTATCAAATCAAATTCGAGATGTTTTACCTGTCTTATAAATATACTAGCATCAATGGCTTTTTTCTTTTTTCAGGCATGTAATAAGAACAAAGTCTTAGAGAAGAAATGGCGTAGCTCTTTTTTAGACCTTTGAGTCAGTCATCAAAAACGTCATTCTTCCTATTTCTGTTTATGAATAAGCTTATATCTAAAAAAGACGGTAATTGATGTTAGCATATAAATAGGACTAGTCAAAAAGAGAAAAAATTTACACCAGTGGTACAATAGAAAGAGGATGATTCAAAGACAAAGGAAGGCAAAAAGAAAATGGCAAATAAAAAGAAACAGTTTGATCAAGAATTTAAACAAAATGCAGTCAATTATTGTTTAACACATCCAGAACTAAGTCGTAAAGAATGTGCTAAAAATTTAGGTATTGGAGATAGTACTTTATACAGATGGAAGCAAGAAGCTAAAGCCAATAACAACCAGGCAACATTTAAAGGTTCAGGGAATCTAACAGAGACTGAGCTTGAAAACAGACGTTTAAAACGTGAATTAAAGGATACGCAAGATGCTCTTGAAATTCTAAAAAAAAAAAAAGCCATCAGCATTCTGGGAGAATAACACAAGTTCTGTACTGTCTTGTTTCTGAAGAGTCTAAGGTCGACAAAGACTTTTTCGGTGACTGGAGTGCTAAGTAAGCTACATTTGTCAAAATCAGGATATTACAATTATCTGCATCGAAAACCAAGCAAGCAATCTATATCTAAGAAAGAGAGAATGCAAGCGATTCAAACTATATATGATGATAATCATCAAATTTATGGTGCACCAAAGATAGCGAAAGAGATGCAAAAGAAAGGCGAAAAAAAATATCACAAAGAACTGTAGGTGTATATATGCGAGAAATGGGTATCAGAGCCTGTTACATTAAACCATATGTAAAAACAACCTTTGATAGTGATTTTTCAACAAAGCTGCATAACATTTTAAAAAAGAGACTTTTCGCCAAGCAAGCCAAATGAGGCATGGTGTACAGATATAACGTATATATTTACCTTGGAAGGATTTGTATACCTTACAAGTGTAATGGATCTATATTCAAGAAAAATAATTGCATGGACATTATCAAGAACATTGGAAGTGGAAGAAGTATTGAAATGTATAGAGATGGCTAGAAAGCGGAGAAAAAACAGCCGAATCCTGTAATTATTCATTCGGATAGAGGAGTACATTATACAAGCAAACTTTATAAAAAATTAACAGTAGGACTGATTCTAAGTTATTCAAAAAAAAGGCATACCATGGGATAATGCATGTATAGAATCTTTTCATTCAGTAATTAAAAAGAGAATGGTTAAATCGTACTTTGATTTATGATTATGATCATGCATATGATTTGTGTTTCGAATATATTGAAACATTCTACAACACGATACGAATCCATAGCCATTGCGGTTATGAATCACCAAATCAATATGAGAATAATTATTATTCAAAACATTAGAATTTAAAATTTATCTATTTTATGAGTCCTTTTTCTTGACGTAGTACCATTCTACAACACGATACGAATCCATAGCCATTGCGGTTATGAATCACCAAATCAATATGAGAATAATTATTATTCAAAACATTAGAATTTAAAATTTATCTATTTTATGAGTCCTTTTTCTTGACGTAGTACCAACTACTTCATTTAATATACGAGGAGAATTGATTATGGAAAATGTAATTGAAATTAAAAATTTAAATAAAAAGTATGAAGACTTCTCTTTAAACGGTATTACTTTGGATATCCCCAAAGGAAGCATTGTAGGGCTAATTGGTGAAAATGGTGCGGGAAAATCTACATTGATTAGTTCGATACTTGGAATTATTAAATCTTCATATGATGATTTAAAAATATTTGGTTTAGACTTTAAAACTGATGAAATTAATATAAAAAAAGACATTGCTTTGTTATATTTGATCAAACACACTATAATGAGGAGTTTACTCCTAATTTTATAGGAAAAATTTTTAAGTCGTGTTTATTCGAATTGGGATCAAAAAACTTATTTAAAATATCTAACTCGATTTAAATTACCAATGAAAAAGAAGATTAAAAAAGTTTTCTCGCGGAATGAAAATGAAATTAGAATTTGCGATTGCTTTTAGTCATAATGCGAAGCTATTGATATTAGATGAAGCAACAAGTGGACTAGACCCAATTGTTCGTGATGAAATATTGTCTATCATACGTGAGTATACAGAAGATGAAGATCATACAGTATTAATGTCTTCACATATTACTAGTGATTTAGACAAAATATCAGATTACATTGCTTATATTCATGAAGGTAAATTATTATTTATGAAACCATATGATGAATTAAGAGAAGAATATGGAATTATTCATCTTTGGAAAAGAGTTGTTAGATTCATTAAATAAAGATGATATTGTTGGCTATGTGAAAGAAGCATATAATTACACTATTCTAGTAAAAAATCGTTCATTGATACAGAGTGTTTTTTAAAGATTTAGAAATGACGCGACCAACAGTTGAAGAAATCATGTTGTTTCATGTGAAAGGAGGTCGTGAAAGATGGTAGGTTTAATGTTAAAAAGATTTTTACGAATCGTTTTGTATTAAAAAAGAATTTAATAGGTTTTATTTGTAGTATTTTATTGTATGGTATGGTCTTCTTTTTAATGCCAAGTGAGTATATTGTAATCCTTTTTAGTTGTATTAACGATACCAATGACAAGTGTATCGCCATTACAATACTCGATTGAGCAAGATGAACTCTCTAAATTTGATCAAATGTTATTAACCTATCCTATTTCTAAAAAACAATTGTGATGACCAAAATATTAGAAACATATATCTTTTCATTTGCATCTTTCTTATTACTTTCTTTTTACCTGTTGTATTGTTAGCTATCTACGGGTATCATATTATCAGTTTACAAGAAGGATTGTTAGTTTTATCGATAAGTGTGATTTTTACATTGATTATGTTACCTATAAATAATGCAGGATTTTTGACTTTTGGAAATAAAAAGGAACCATTTTATATGTGGTCACACTAGTAGCTTTTGTGATAGGTTTTATTACTTTAAATTTTTTTGTGGGCGTAGAACAGTTATTATTAATACCTTTAAATAGATGGTTATTATATGGTAGTGTCTTGGCAATTATAATTAATATTCTTGGATATTTTGCTTGTTTAAAAATATATGAGATTAGACATTCGTAGGAGGTTTCAGTAATTAAGGAATGAATTATTGGTTCATTCCTTTTTTACACTTTCGAAAGTGATACAGACATTTTTATATGACGCTATTTTGTTTGAATAAAATAATTTTTAGTATGTGATACGTTATACTTTTGTATAAAGTGCATATGACGGAAAAATGGTGCGTGTTTAGCACACCATCGGTGTATCTGTAGCGGTCAATCGGTGTGTCAAAATTTTTTGATTTCTTAGTGATTCACCTTTGAATTCTAAACGATATGCTTTACATAGAACTCGATCTAAACACGCGTCAGCGTATGTACAATCCTTAAATAAATCGTACCATTATTTTACTGGGATTTGAGAAACTATCACTGTCGACTTTCTGCTTTTGAGTATTCCACTATCTGAAGCCATGCAATACACTACAGAAGTCCACATAATCCGTTAAAGAAGTCCATCTTTTTTAATCTTAATACGTAATACAAGTCCACTAAAAACACGGTAAAATTAAATTAACCGTGTGATGCTTACGCACTCTTGTTGGAATAATAGTTGTATCATAATAGTCTGCCATTTCCTGATATGATTTGTTTAATATTGGATCCTCATATTTCTTGTTTTGGATAATTCCTACTTTTTTTAGATTGTCTGGAATCAGAAGCCTTGTAACTCCGCCAGAATAACGATAAGCTTGGATATGGCAATCGACCCAATCATTGATTTTCATGCTTGAACATAACTGTACATACTAAATGGTAATGTTGCCTCGAATAAATATGCAGGGATTGCTTTTCCTGTGTAACGATCATATACATACATACAGGGTGCCATTCCAATCAACCATCATTTTATCACCCGATTTATGATTGATATGCATTGTAAGATTATGCTTTTTAACGTAATCACGATAGTGTTCGTAAAAGAGGCTATATTAGTAAAAAGGACTCTTGATTGACCGACAATCATCAACATATGCTTCCCATAGCAGTTTGATTGTGGTTCCTGGCTTTAACAGTTCCTTATGGATGTAATCAAAATCAGGTTGCTTAATGGATAAATTGATTTTCAACTCCTGTTCAAATAATAAATTTTGGACATCTGATTTACTGAGATCTTTAATAGATGACCAACACACTTTCTTGTCATCAGCTACATTAAAAATTTTTCTTATTGTATCCCTTGAAATTTTAAGAGATACAGAAATCTGTCGCTGACTATAGTTTTGTGATCTCATTTCCAAAACTTTTTTAACATCCCGCATAAAAAAACGCCTCCTAATCGCAAGACTAGATAAGTATACTTACCTGTTTTTATCTTACAACAGGAGGATGATATTTTATATCTACAATATGGGTGTGGACTTATACAACGGATTCAATTGCCTTCGTCGCCGTATCAACTGGACTTATTTTACCATTCAGCGTGACCAACTTTTAAAAAACGATCCTGAAAAGATTCTAAATCGCTGTTTGGATTTTCAAGTTGAAGACGAAGTTCTTCTGCCATATCTGAAAATTTCATGATTTTGTTACTTCTGTAGTTCCTATTGACGACAATACATTTGAATGGTACCTTAATCTTAGCGGCGAGAGTTAAGTAAAAGCAAGAATGAATCTCAGTGGTACTAAAAACAAAAACACCATGAAATTAGAGGAAATTGAAGATATTTCCTCATTACATATAACGGATGAAAAAGACAGTCCAGAATATTTTCTTTTTACTTCATAGGCTGCTATTAAATTCGAAAAATAAAACACGTAGGAGTTGATTGATTTCAACTCCTTTTTCCTTCATAATACTTTTATTGAGGTTAATGTATGGATTATGTATATGTGACAAAAAGAAAATATTGAACAAGAACACATTTGTTGTGCCATTAGTAGTAATTCAGATGTCCAAGTAAGATCAAAGAAAGATTGGTTGTCTGATCGCTTTGAAGAAGGACTTGTCTTTATTAAATCATCTGTAAGAGGGAAATGCTTTATTGAGTATATTCCTGCAAAGAATGCGTGGATTGGTGTGGACGCAGAAAATTATATGTATATTGATTGTCTATGGGTTTGTGGATCTTTAAAGGGTCATGGCTATTCGAGTGAATTATTAAATATGTGTATTGAAGACAGTAAGAAGAAGGGAATGGATGGAATTTGTATCTTATCTACAAAAAGAAGACGCCGTATCTTGCAGATCCTAAATTTTTAACATATAAAGGTTTTAAAATCTCTGATGAAGCGAGTAATGGTATTCAATTGTGGTACTTGAATTTTAATGATTCAAAAGTTCCTCAATTTAAATCTTGTGCAAAAAGAATGTCATATCGAAGAGTCTGGCTTTGTCTTATATTATACAAGTCAATGTCCTTTTTAATGCGAAGTATGTTCCGATTATAGAGAATGTTTCAAAAGAACAAAATATAGAATTTAAAGCGATTCATATAGATACAAAAGAAAAGGCGCAGAATGCGCCAACTCCTATCACTACCTATGCCTTATTCTATAATGGTGATTATATAACGAATGATGTAATGAATGAGAAGAAGTTTTTAAAACTTGTTGAAAAGCTAAAATAGGCACTAATTATCTTGAGACATGATGGTTTTAAATAATAAATATACCAAGTAAATTGTGTTTAGTGCAAATGGAACAATCAGATTGGTACTAATAAGGCTTGCAAAAAATAGAATGTGGGATAAGGAATTTTCTTCTCCACTCACAATCACATATGGAGACATTGCCATAGTTAAAAAGATCAAAAAAATAGATTGCTAAAATGACTAGAAATGATTCTTGTCTTGTTTCATTCGTAAATTCCTTCTTGATCTCATATTTGGCTTGCACTTTAAATTGTTTTGTACTAAAATTCTAAATGTAGTAGATAAATCTGGGGGAGCTATTGCTGAGAGGAAGTTCGACTTCGACCCATTAAACCTGACGGATAATGCCGGCGTAGGAAGTATAGATTTTTTTTGACCTGTCTTTTTACGTTGCAGGTCTTTTTTATTTTATTGCCTTACTGTAGGGGAGCGCCTAGAGTATAGAAAACAAGCGAGGGAGCCTGAATTGACAGGATGAGAGAGGACTGTTTGTCTAATACCGAGACCACAGATGGTTTTTTTGCGTGTTTTCTAGGCCATCTGTATCTGTAGGAGGTAGTATTATGAATAAACACAATTACTTATTAAGCTTAGTCTTTTTTTCAATGATGGTAGCTGTTGGAGTAGTCATTTCTCCAATCTTACGTGTAGAAGGAATGTGTCCTATGGCACACTTGATTAATATCACAATGGCTGTATTTATGGGGCCTTGGTATTCATTTCTTTGTGCTTTAGCTATTGGTTTAATTCGTATGACAGTTATGGGAATTCCACCATTGGCTTTAACTGGTGCTATTTTTGGAGCTACATTATCTGGTATTTTATATCGTGTTAGTAAAGGAAAAATCTGGGCTGCCGTACTTGGTGAAGTCATTGGTACAGGTTTAATTGGTTCTGTTCTTTCATATCCAGTGATGACATATTTATGGGGAAGAACTGGACTTACATGGATGTTCTATGTACCTAGCTTTTTAATGGGTACAATCATCGGTGGAAGTATTGCGTATGTTTTATTGAAGTCGATGTCTCGTAGTGGAATCCTAGAAAATATTCAAAGAAAGTTAGGAGTGCAAAAATTTGTTGAAACAAACGAATAATTTGATTCACTGTATCACAAATCCGATTTCAATTAATGATTGTGCAAATCTTATATTAGCTTTAGGAGCGAAGCCAATTATGGCTTGTCACCCCGATGAAGTTGATGATATCACTTGCCATTCTGCGGCTTTGGCATTAAATTTAGGTAACTTTGATGATGTAAGAGCTAAGTCTATGATGATTAGTGCAAAATGTGCCAAAGAAAAAGGAATACCATTCATTTTAGATTTGGTTGGAGTGGCTTGTTCAACACTTCGATTAAATTATGCCAAAGAACTTGTTTCTTTATATTGTCCAACCGTCATTAAAGGGAACATCAGTGAATGTAAAGCTTTTTATGGGATGACAAGTCATGCGCACGGTGTAGATGCGGATGTTCTCGATGAAGAGAATATCTATGAAAGCGCAAAATGGCTAAAGGACATGGCTTTACATCTTGGTTGTGTAGTTGTTTGTAGCGGCAAGATCGATGTCATTACAGATGGTAAAGACGTGAATTTAATTTCAAATGGTTGTGAAATGCTTTCAAGAATCACAGGCACTGGATGTATGTTAAATGTGGCAATCGCTACATTTTTAGCTAGTTATTCTCCATTATTGGCTTTGTATTAAGGCAACTTGTTATTATGAAGTTCTTTGCAGAAAAAGACGAAAAGTGAAGGGCCTGGAACTTTTCATATGCATTTTATGGATGAGATCTATAAACTTACCAGTTTTGATGAATCTTTGTTTAAAATTGAGGTGTTAGGATGAAAAAAAAGTAGATTATACATTATATTTTATTACCAATTCAGATGGTTATGATGAAAAAACTTTTTTAAATAAAGTTAAAGGGGCATGTCTAGGTGGAGCAACCATTATACAGCTTCGTGAAAAAAAAAATAAGTCGACTTTAGAGTACTATGAACTCGCTTTAAAAAAGTAAAAGAGATTACTGATTTTTATCATATTCCATTAATTATTGATGATCGAATCGATGTCGCAATGGTCTGTAGGATGTGGTGTTCATTTAGGAAATGAAGATATGCCAATTTCTGTAGCTCGTAAAATAATGGGAAAAGATTGTATTATTGGGGCTACCGCAAAGACTGTTGAAGTTGCAAAAAAAGCAGAGGCTGATGGTGCTGACTATTTGGGTTGTGGTGCCATTTATCCGACAAAGACGCATGTGAAGACGACGATTACGAGTGTGGAAACATTGAATGACATTTGTTCGGTCAAAGATTCCGGTCTGTGCGATTGGAGGATTAAATAAAGACAATCTTTCTGTTTTAGAAAAAGAGTCCTATTCAAGGTGTTTGTGTTGTATCGGCTATTATGGATCAAGAGGATACAAAAAAGCAAAAGAATTGAAGAAATCGATTCAAAAATCGTGGCATAAAAATGCCACTTTTATTTTTGAAGAAATATAACCTAAAATAGTAATTGCGAGAAAAAGAAAAATATTAGTGCTTTCAATCACCATTGTTGCCCTCGTATTGATTCTTGAAGCATGTATATTAAGATATGTAAATGAAAAGAATGCGCAAACCACATCCTATGTATTATTGGATCGTGTGATTGCGGATCTTGATAAAAAATGAGTCGAATGAAGAGCGATTTGTGAAATAATTAAAAGATGATTATATAGTACGTGCTAAAGCCATATCTTATATTGTGGATGCCAAGCCGGAAGTTGAATATGATATTGATAAACATCAAAAAATCGCATCTTTAATGTCCGTGGATGAAATTCATTTTATTGATGATACAGGAACGATCTATTCGGGTTCGATACCTAAGTATTTTGGATATAGCTTTGATTCAGGTGAACAAATGGCTTTCTTTAAACAGATGTTAAATAATAAAGATTTAACATTATGCCAGGATGTCACGCCAAATACGGTGAAGTTAAAGAGATGATGTATGCGATTACTTGGAATGAGTCGAAAACGCATATGGTTCAAGTGGGTATTACGCCAAAGCGTCTTTTAAAGGAGTTGAAACAAAACTAAATTTCAAATGTTGTAGCTGATATGCCTGTGTATAAGGGAATGGAAATTTATGTTGTAAATTCAAAGACGAAAAAATTGAGGGTGCTACAAATCTTACAAAGATTGGAAATACATTAACGAATGTAAATGCATCATCTAAGATGCAAAGAATCGTATTGGATCACAAAAAATGTAAATGTATATCTCGAAAACATGGCAATTATTTGGTTGTCGTAACTATGGAAGAATCTGTAAATTCTTCAAGTAATATTGTTGCGATATTGATTGTCGGTATTTATCTAACTTCAGCTTCATGCTTACTTGTTTTAATGCTTTCTAGAGTATTAAAAGAGAAGTATGAAAAAGAAAAATATATGTATACTTCGAATACGGATGGACTGACGAAATGTTTCAATTGACGTGCGTATGATACGGATATGGAAAAGTTAGATTTAAATACGGAATGGGCTTATATATCTTTAGACTTAAATGGTTTAAAACAAGCCAATGATTCACTTGGACATAGTGCAGGGGATGAACTGATTTGTGCGGCTAGTAACTGCATGAAGTTTGCGTTTGCCTCTTATGGAAAAAAATATATCGTATTGGTGGAGATGAATTTGTCGTATTGATTCAAGAATCTGTATCGAATATCGATTCTATATTACAAGTATTTGATGTGACTATTCATGATTGGCATGGTAAGTACTCCAATTTAATATCTGTATCGTATGGTGTCGTCAAGTCTTCAGAACAAGATTTTGATGCGGTTCAAGAAATAAGTAAATTAGTCGATGAAAGAATGTATCAAAATAAAAAGGATTATTATACAACGAGTTGTAATGATCGAAGAAGGTAATTAAAAAGCATCTCTAGGGATGCTTTTTGTTTTGATATTATTTATTAACTGCTTCTTTTAGAGCTTTGGCAATTTTGAACTTAACAGATTTGCTAGCTTCAATTTGAATCTTTTCTTTCGTTAGAGGATTAATTCCTTCTCTAGCTTTTCTTTCTGTGATTTCAAATTTTCCAAATCCTGCAAGATCTACCGTTTTTCCTTCACTTAAACCTTCAAAGATTTGTGTAAGTGCCAAGTCGACAACTTCAGTGATGTCCTTTCTAGTTAAGTGAGAATCTTGGGCAATGTTTGAAATGATGTCCTTTTTAGTTAATTTTTCCATGTTTATAAGTCTCCTTTATATCCCTATAATAAGCCTTTTTTCACCATTAGCCAACCCATTAGATGAATTGGTTGAACAAATTCGTTGTTTTTAATTAAATCATTGATTTCATCTTCTGTATATTCTTTGACTTCTAAAAATTCTGTCGAATCTAGATGCTGATTCGATACTTTTTCACAATCATCGGCATAATATAAATACGCATAATTATCGGCTATTGTAGGATTGCTTTGGGAATGGTATATATATGTTTCCAGTTATCTGAAACGTAGCCTGTTTCTTCTTGTAGTTCACGCTTAGTCGCTAATAAGGCACTTTCATGTTCGTTTCCTTCAATGCCACCCGCACAAAATTCAGTTGTTATTTTTTTTTTAGACCATGTCTGAATTGCCGAACAGTTATATATTTATCATCTTTTGTTCTTGCGATAATCACGACAAAGTTTCTTCTTGAATAGTTATAGAAAGGGGAGAATTCCTTTCCGTCTGGAAGAATAAATGACTCTTTACGAAAGTCGATCCATTCATCTTGTACAATATGTTCGGTTTTATTTAATTTCCAATTTAAATCCATTTTTATCACCTAAATTATTATAATCCAAATAAAAAAAATAGTGCAACCAAAGTTACACTATTCATTGACTATGCTTGTTGAGCAATTCCAACGTATTTTGAACTTAATGCAGTCGCTAAAGCCATGTTTGAAACAACAACTACGATGACTTCAGGAATCATATTTGTTCCAATGACACCACCATAACACCGTTCAATGCAGCTTGGCTAATGCCTAAAGCTTGTGAGTATTGAGGACCGAATAAGATAACAATCAATCCTAATACCATGATTGTGTGGCATACTGTCGCAACAGCTACCGCTGCAATACCTGCAGCGACTGGAGTATTCTTTGCGTATTTTTTCGCAAATTTAAATACATAACCAAAGAATCACACCCAACAAAATACGTGGTACTAAAGCTATAACTAAACTAAAGAAGTTACCAGAAATTCCACCAACTGTGATAAATGGAGAGAAGACAAAGCTTGTGATTCCAGGTGTCATTGTAGCTCCAATTACGGAAGTACAACCAAATACGAATCCTAAGAAAGCACCGGTCTGGGTCCCATTGTACTAGCCAAGATAATTACAGGCACGTGCATTAATGTAACACTTAATGCGTTCATACGTAAGTATCCAATTGGTGTTAAATACATGATGATTTCGATGGCTAAAAATAAAGCCAATAAGCACATCTGGCGTACTGATAGTTTTGATTTGTTCATATTTCCTCCTACTTTCGTTTCTTTTTAAGAATACGATGTAACTAATCGAATTGATATCTTCATACATAGATTATGGTCCTTAGATCCATATCCACAAAAAAAACATCTTCAATAGTTTACAACAAAAAAAAAACAGGAATCAAGTCCCTGTTTTAGTTCCAAAAATCAAATGGAGAAGAATAATCATCCGCATCATTGTTATAATAAGAGGATTGATTTGATGACTTACTTACATCTTTTCCTTCAAGCATAGTATTGATTGAATCTTTGACATCGCTGATCGCAATCGCATAGCCCATACCTTCTACATCCGTATCACTTAATTTGGTGAGTTGATGCCAATCAATTCACCACTCATATTCAATAATGCTCCACCTGAGTTACCTGGGTTAATAGCTGCATCAGTTTGAATATACGATTGTGATTTGTCTGTATCTGAACTTGTTGAAACACTACGATTTGTAGCCGATACAATACCCGTTGTAACACTTTGACCATAGCCTAACGCATTACCAATCGCTACGACTTGTTCTCCAACTTGAAGTTTGTCGCTGTCTCCAATTGTCGCAATCGCAATTTGTTTTAAAAAGTATCGTCACTTAAATCACTTGTCTTAATCGGTATCACAAAGCTAAGTCACGATCTGCATCTACACCTTTTACTGTGGCTTCAACATTTGTATTATCCGCTAATGTACAAGTAAGTGTAGTTGCACCTTCAATGACGTGATAGTTTGTCAAAATATCGATTTCACCATCTTGTTTATTAATGATAACACCACTACCGACACTTGTACTTTCTTGTTGCGTAAACGGATTGCTTCTTGAGTTATTTCCATACATACTAAAATAATTTTGTACATCTGATACCGAAACATTGGTAATCGATACAATACTAGGCATACAATTTTGAGCGACTGCACTCACATTTGATGTGATTGAACTTGAAGTTTTCAAAACATTTGTACTTTGAAGTGTTGTATCTTGTTTATTATAGTTATCAACCACATAGTTGACACCTTGAAAACTTCCGGCCGCAACTACACCAAATGTGGCCGCACTCAATACAAGCTTTGTACCTTTCTTTAATAATTTATGATTAGAATTTGGAATTTTTGGCATTTCATTTTTCATGTCCTTGTACCTCCTTATTTACAATACAAGGATATCGCAATAAGCTTAAATGAACTTTAAATTATTCCATATTTGTGTAACCCATTAAATACGTATCCACTTCTTTAGCACACTCTTTACCTTCGTGAATAGCCCATACAACTAAGGATTGACCTCTATGACAATCTCCAGCTTGTAAAAGTATTTGTCTTTGACTTGATAAGAATTTGGTTGTGTCACAATCGTGTTTCTTTGTGAAGTTTCCACTTTAAAATTCTTCTTTAAATCATCTTCAACACCAATAAAACCAACCGCAATCAATAATAAATCACAGTCTAAAATTTGTTCGGAACCCTTTACTTCTTCAAGTTTACCATTGTTAAAGTGGACTTTTACTGTCTTGATCTGTTTCAGATTTTGCTTTTCATCTAAAATACATTCCTTAATTGTTGTTTCGTAGATGCGAGGATCCTTTTTAAAGACGGCAATCGCTTCTTCTTGACCATAATCTGTCTTACAGATCTTTGGCCATTCGGGCCAAGGATTACTTTGAAGTCTTTCATCGGGTGCTTTAGGCATCATTTCAATTTGAACAACACTTGCACAACCCTGACGAATGCTTGTACCAACACAATCATTTCCAGTATCTCCACCACCGACAATCACGACATGTTTATATTTGGCAGAAATTTCTTCTGTGTTATCCAACAAATGTTTCGTAGCCTTTGTAAGGTAGTCCACTGCAAAATAAATGCCATTACAATCACGATTCTTTACATTTAGATCACGAGCCTTTTTAGATCCAGTCGCAAAGACAATCGCATCATATTCTTTTTCCAATTCCTTTTTGGTGATGTCTTTACCTACATTCACATTTGTTTTAAAGATGATTCCTTCTTCCGAAAGTATTTCGAATCTTCTTTGAATGACTTTCTTTTCAAGCTTCATATTTGGAATGCCATACATCAATAAACCACCAATACGATCTTCTTTTTCAAAGACTGTCACAGAATGGCCTCTTCGATTTAAATCGTGAGCAAGCGCAAGTCCTGCAGGCCCTGAACCAATGATGGCGACCTTTTTTATCGGAGCGCACACTAGGAACATAAGGTGCCATCCATTTGTTAGTATAGGCTGTTTCAATCGTATACAATTCATTTTCTTTGATTGTGACTGGTTCTTGGTCTAAACCATTCAAACAAGCTTTTTCGCAAAGAGCAGGGCAGACACGACCGGTAAATTCAGGGAATGGATTGGTTTTTAATAATCTTGATAACGCTCTTTTATCGTTGCCATTATAGATTTCATCATTCCATTCTGGAATTAAGTTATGTAATGGGCACCTGTCACCATGTTTTTTAACTTAATAGCCGACTGACAAAAAGGGAACGCCACAATTCATGCGGCGCGCACCTTGTTTACGTCTTGTTTCTTCATCTAAAAAAGGATGAAATTCATTAAAGTTTGTGATACGAGAAAGAGGTTGGATGGCCTCGTTTTCTTGTCTTTCATATTCTAAAAATCCTGTTGGTTTTCCCATAATCTTTCATCCTTTCTAAGCATGTACTTGTTCAAAAGCCATTAGACTGGCTTCATCATCATGATAGCCTTTGGCCTTTAATTCTTGAATCAATGTTGTGATCTTTTCATAATCTTTAGGTACGATCTTTTTAAAGTTGGATAATTCATGATCAAGATTTGATAAAATCTTTTGGGCAACATCTGAATTTGTATATTTGTAGTGATTCTTTAATAATTGCGTTAATGTTTCAATATCCGCTTTACCACTCACTTCATACGTATTGACTAATTGTTTATTTAAACGCGTATATAAATCATGGTTAGGATCATAAATATACGCAATACCACCAGACATGCCGGCAGCTAAGTTTTTACCAGTTTGACCTAAAATCACAACGGTACCACCTGTCATATATTCAAGTCCATGATCACCAACACCTTCGACTACAAAGACTTGCTCCTGAGTTACGTACCGCAAAAACGTTCACCGGCCATACCACGAATATAGGCTTCACCACTAGTAGCACCATATAAGTCCCCATTACCAATAATGACGTTTTCATTTGGCTTGAAAGTCGCTTCTTTTTTTTAGGTTGAATGATCAACTTACCACCAGATAAGCCCTTGCCAAAGTAGTCATTCGCATCGCCATGAACATCTAAAGTGATTCCTTTTTGTACAAAAGGCACCAAAAGATTGTCCTGCACCACCGTTACAATGAACAGTATATGTAGCGTCTTGTAGAGTGTTATTAAATTGTTTTGTGACTACACTGGATAAAATAGTTCCGACTGTACGATCTGTACTTGAAATGGAGATTGTTTCCGCATGAGGCTTTTTCTCATTGAAATAAGGCTCAAACTTAGGAAGCAATATTTTCATATCTACCGTTTTTTTTCAAGTTCAAAATCGTATGTATCTTTTTGGCTCATAATGAATATTGTAAGGTGTCATTAAAATGTTAGAGTAATCCATATTCGCATCTTCATTCACTTCTAGATTGTCCGTATGACCCACCATTTCATTGATTGTGTGGTAGCCAAGATTAGCCATAATTTCTCTTAATTCACGCGCAATAAACAGCATGAAATTCATGACATATTCTGGCTTTCCTTTGAAACGCTTTCTTAATTTTTGGTTCTGTGTAGCCACACCAAAAGGACAAGTATCTAGATTACATACACGCATCATCATACATCCCATAGTAACAAGTGGTGCAGTCGCAAAGCCAAATTCTTCAGCGCCTAATAAGCAGGCAATGGCTACATCTTTTCCGGTCATTAATTTTCCGTCGGTTTCAATTAAAACACGACTTCTTAAACCGTTCTCGACTAAGTTTTGGTGGGCTTGGGCCAAACCTAATTCCCATGGAAGACCCGCGTGGTGAATACTACTTTGGGAAGCCGCACCTGTTCCTCCATCATAGCCAGAAATTAAGACGACGGTAGCTCCGGCTTTGGCAACACCAGATGCAATCGTACCAACACCCGCTTCGAGACAAGCTTAACACTAATTCGAGCTTTTGGGTTGGCATTTTTTAAGTCGTAGATCAATTGAGCTAAATCTTCAATGGAATAGATGTCGTGGTGAGGAGGAGGGGAAATTAAAGATACACCTGGCGTTGAATATCTCGTTTTCGCAATCCATGGATAGACTTTTTACCTGGCAAGTGTCCACCTTCACCTGGTTTTGCACCCTGTGCCATTTTGATCTGGATTTCTTTGGCACTGACTAAATATTCTTCGGTGACGCCAAAACGACCGCTCGCCACTTGCTTAATAGCCGAATTCTTTTTCTGTACCTAAACGTTCTGGTTTTTCACCACCTTCACCTGAATTGGATTTACCACCCAATCGATTCATGGCGATGGCCATACATGTATGGGCTTCTTCAGAGATAGAACCATAGCTCATGGCACCTGTCTTAAAGCGTTTTACGATTTCGTATTCACTTTCCACTTCCGATAATGGGATTGAATTTCTTGTCTTTTTAAAGTGCAATTGACTTCTTAAATGATGTTTTTTGATTATTTGAATTCAATTCACTGGAATATTCTTTAAATAAATCGTAGTTATTGGTTTGTGTAGCTCTTTGAAGTTTCACAATGGTTTCAGGAGAATATAAGTGATCTTCTTTTTCCATCACCTTTTCTAAGTTTATGGAATCCAATGGAATCTAGACTTGTATCGGTTGTAAGTCCTAATGGATCGTAAGCACGATCATGATGATAGATCAAATCTTTTTCAATATCTTCTAAAGTGATGCCCTCCACTTCACTAATAGTGTTTGTGAAGTAGGTATCGATAACTTCTTTAGAGATGCCAATGGCTTCAAAGATTTGAGCGCCTTGATACGATTGAAGCGTTGAAATACCCATTTTTGCGGCAATCTTAACAATACCTTTTAAAATTGCTTCGTTATAATCATCAATCGCAATATTTACTTCTTTATCTAACATATTCAATTGAATCATTTCTTCAATACATTCATGTGCTAAATATGGATAGATGGCAGTTGCACCATAACCTAAAATCGTTGCGAATTGATGAACATCTCTTGGTTCACCACTTTCTAGAATGATGGATACATCGGTTTTCTTTTTCGTCTTAACTAAGTGTTGTTCTAAGGCAGACACAGCTAAAAAGACTTGGAGTGGCCATGTGACCTTCATCGACACCTTTATCGGAAAGAATCAAAATATTGGCGCCATTTCGATAGGCTTTATCACATTCAATAAATAAGTTTTCTAATGCTTCTTTTAACGATGTGCCACGATAGAATAATAGAAAATCGTTTCATTTTTAAATCCTGTCTGATTTAATTGACGAATCTTATCCATATCGCGTGATGTTAGAATGGGATTATTGACCTCTAAGACGGTACAGTTGCCGGATTTATCTTCGAGCAGGTTTCCATCACTACCAATATAGATGGTTGTATCTGTGACAACTTCTTCACGTAAAGAATCAATTGGTGGGTTGGTTACTTGGGCGAAGAGTTGTTTAAAGTAATGGAATAAACTTAAATGATTTTGGGAATAAATTGCCAAAGGAATATCGGTACCCATCGCACTTGTTGGTTCAATTTTTTACGCGGGCCATTGGTAAAATAATATCTTTTACATCTTCATAGGTATAGCCGAAGACTTTATAAAGAATATCTCTTTCATGTTGCGAGTGGATGTGTGTTTTTTTATCAGGAGCTGGTAGATCCTTCAGGTATAATAAGTGGTTGTCTAACCATTCTCCATATGGATTTGAAGAGGCATATTCATTTTTAAGATCATAGTCTTCAATCCATTTCTTTTTCTTGGTATCCACAAGTAGCATTTTACCGGGTTCAAGTCTTGATTTTTTACGATTTTCTTTTCATCAATATCCAATACACCAACTTCACTTGATAAAATCAACATGTTGTCGCTTGTTAGGTAGTAACGACTTGGTCGAAGTCCATTACGGTCAAGTACAGCTCCGACTTTTTGTCCATCACTAAATAAAATAGCGGCTGGACCATCCCATGGTTCCATCATTGTGGCATAGTAGTGGTAGAAATCTTTCTTCTTTTGATCCATGGTTTGGTGTTTCCATGGTTCTGGAATCAAGATCATAACGGCTTTTTCAAGTGGCATGCCATTCATGACTAAGAATTCTAGGGCGTTATCTAACATGGCAGAATCGGAACCCGAAGTATTGATGATGGGTAAGATCTTACTTGAATTTTCATCCAAGAATTTTGAATGCATACTTTCTTCACGTGCTAACATCTTATTGACGTTGGCACGGATGGTATTGATTTCACCGTTGTGGGCAATATAGCGGTTTGGATGCGCTCTTTGCCATGATGGTGTTGTATTGGTAGAGAAACGTGAGTGTACGATCGCAATCGCAGACTTATAGTTTTCATCTTGTAAATCAAAGTAGAATTTTCTTAATTGAGAAACGAGAAACATACCTTTATAAACAATGGTACGACTGCTTAATGAGGCCACATAGGTTTCTTTACAACTCTTTTCAAATTCGCGTCGAATCACATATAGCTTTTGTTCTAGATCTGTATCGCCTTGGACAAAGGCTTGGTAAATGCTAGGCATACAATCTTTGGCTTTTTGGCCGAGGATGGAATCATCACATGGAACTTTTCGCCAAGTGATGAATGTGCATCCTTCTTGTTCGACAAGTTTTTCAAACATTTTTTTGTGTTGGTTTAAAAGCAGTTTATTTCTTGGCAAGAAAAACATACCGACACCATAGTGTTCGGGTAGTTTGATGTTGTCTTTCTTTAATGTGTTACGAAAAAAGTCATTACTGATTTGAAGGAGAATACCAACTCCATCACCCACTTTACCACTGGCATCTTTACCAGCGCGGTGTTCTAGTTTTTCTACAATGTGCAATGCTTTGTCTAAGACATCATAGCTTTGTTTGCCATCGATTTGAACTACGGTACCAATACCGCAGGCATCGTGTTCGATTTCATAATTCATAATTTACACAATCCTTTCTATTTTCCACTGTCTCCATAGTTTGATAAATAACGAGCACTCGGATCGTTGACGTTACATCCTTGCCAGTTTTTATTTGGCATCCAGAAATCTTTGATCATGCCTGCCTGTTCAGGGTAGTAAGATTCAAAAATTTCACGATATAATAGAGACTCTTTTGTGAATGGAGTACAGTATTTATATTGTTTGATCTTTTCTTCAAATTCAAAGATCTGTATACTGCTTTTCGGCATATTCTTTAATATCATCACCTAATGAGTGACCGACCGCATCGGAGAAGGCGGCTTTTTCTCGCATTAAAATATCGTAAGGAAGAATTTCGTCTTTTTCAAACGCATGACGAAGTAAATATTTTCCTTTATTGTACGTATTCATTTTCTTTTTTTGGATCTATAGCCATAACGTATTTTACAAAATCTAAATCGCCAAAGGGAACACGGGCTTCAATGGAGTTTGTGGAAATACAGCGATCGGCTCTTAATACATCGTACATATATAGTTCATGTACTCGTTTAACACTTTCTTGTTGGAATTCTTGGGCGCTTGGGGCAAAATCTGTATATTTGTAGCCAAACAATTCATCACTGATTTCTCCAGTTAGTAATACGCGAATGTTACTTTGTTCATGAATGGCTTTACAGATGAGATACATTCCAATGCTGGCGCGAATGGTTGTGATGTCAAAAGTAGCCAAAGTTTGAATGACGGATTTGATAGCATTTAAGACATCTTCTTTATTAATAATGATTTCATGGTGGTTAGAGCCAATAAAGTCAGCGACTTCTTTGGCATATTTTAAATCGATCGCATCTTCTTCCATTCCAATCGCATAGGTTTCAATGGGTTTATTGAGTAATTTTTGACTGATGGCACAAACTAGACTTGAATCTAATCCTCCACTCAATAAGAATCCTAGTGGGGCATCGGCATCCAATCTTTTCTTGACACCCTCCACTAATTTATCGTGAATATTGGAACAGATTGTTTCTAGATCTGAAGTGATTACTTCATCAACTTTAGTAATGTCTAAGTAACAAGTGAATTTGCCATCGGCATAATAGTGTCCTGGAGGGAATGGAAAGATTTGTTCGACAATGGAAACTAGGTTTTTGGCTTCAGAGGCAAAGACAATATTATGATTTTGATCATAGCCATAAAATAATGGACGGATTCCGATTGGGTCTCTGGCGGCAATAAAATCGTTTTTCTTGGCATCATAAATAATGCAGGCGTATTCAGGTCTAATTTTTTAAACATGTCTAAGCCGTATTTTTCATAGAGTGGCAGAAGAATTTCACAGTCGCTTTGTGAGACAAATGTATTGCCGTTTTTTTCAAGTTCATCTTTGATGGCTCGAAAGCCATAGATCTCACCATTACATACGACATAATTTCCATTTCTTTTAAATGGCTGCATGCCAAGAGGACTTAGTCCCATGATGGATAGTCTTTGAAAGCCTATATAGCCGCATCCGACTTCTTGAATTCTTTCGTCGTCTGGACCTCTTGTATATGTCGCAAGTAATGCTTGATGAATGGATTCTTTATCTACTTTTAATGATTTATATCCAATAATTGTACACATAAATTACATCTCCTTTATAGACGGAAAAACCGGGCGTATGCCGGTTTATTGAATTCGAATAATAATTTTCCATATGTTGGAAATGGCCAATCTCTATTAGAAGTAATGACTTCAAGTTCGTCGCATGGTTTTCTTAAAGCGGCCATGTCTTGGATAATGAAGTCTCTTACATAGAAGGCTGATTTTTCAAAATCATCAATTTCATGTAGTTTTTTAACATCGTTTTCAAGTGTCATCATAGCTTGGTAAGCTTCGGTTAAATATTCACTGACTTTTTTAGCTGTTTCAAGTTCATAGGTTAAGTCGATACCGATTGCCTTTTTATTTGCGATGGTATCTGTCAATTCTTTAGAGAACTTACTTGCGGCTGGTAAAATGTCTTTTTCGCGATGTCTAACATGGTCAATGCTTCAATGTTGATTTGTTTTTCGTATTCATCCATTAAAATCTCATATCTTGATTCCACTTCTTCTTTAGATAAAACTTTTTGTCTTTCAAATAGGGCAATGTTTTCTTCGGTTTTGAAGTATGGAAGGGCATCTGGCGTTGTCTTTAAGTTTAATAAGCCTCTAGACTCCGCTTCTTTAACCCAAGAATCATTATATCCGTTGCCATTGAAGATAATGCGCTTGTGGTTTTTGATAGTATCTTTGATCAAAGCATGTAATGTAGTGTCAAAATCATCGCTAGCTTCAAGAATGTCCGCAAATTTTTCGATTTCATCCGCAATGACTGTATTTAACACAATATTGCATCCGGCAATACTTGAGTTAGATCCGGGCATTCTGAATTCGAATTTGTTTCCTGTAAATGCGAATGGAGAAGTACGGTTACGGTCGGTTGAATCTTTAGGGAATTTAGGAAGAACGGTTGCTCCAATCTTCATCAATTCTTTTTTTTTTTTCCATCATATGGTTTGTCTTCTTCAATGGCCTTTAATACAAAGAGTTAATTCATCACCTAAGAAAATAGAGATAATAGCTGGAGGCGCTTCATTAGCACCTAGTCTATGATCGTTACCTGCAGTGGCTACGCTTAATCGTAGTAAGTCTTGGTGTTCATCTACAGCCTTTTAATAATAGTAGCTAAGAAGACTAAAAATTGTGCGTTTTCATGAGGTGTATCGCCTGGTTCTAATAAGTTGATTCCTGTATCCGTAGATAAAGACCAGTTATTGTGTTTACCACTTCCGTTGATTCCTTCAAATGGTTTTTCATGAAGTAGGGCAACCAATCCATGTTTTTTCGCAACTCTTTGAATCAATTCCATTGTCAATTGGTTGTGGTCTGTTGCGATATTTGTCGTTGTAAAGATTGGGGCTAATTCATGTTGAGCAGGTGCTACTTCATTGTGTTCAGTTTTTGCCAAGATGCCAAGTTTCCATAACTCTTTATTTAAATCGGACATAAATTCTTGAACACGACTTTTTTTTGTTCCAAAATAATGATCTTCCAATTCTTGTCCTTTAGGGCATGGTGCACCAAATAATGTACGTCCTGTATAGATCAAGTCTTTTCTTTGTTCATAATATTTCTGGTCAACTAAGAAATATTCTTGTTCAGGTCCGACAGTTGTTTTAATGGTTTGAACATCGTCATTGCCAAATAATTTCACAATACGTAAGGCTTGTTTATTAATGGCCTGCATACTTCTTAATAGTGGTGTTTTCTTATCTAGGGCGTGTCCTGAGTAAGAGCAGAAAGCGGTTGGAATACAAAGAACTCCGTTTTTAATAAAGGCATAGCTTGTTGGATCCCATGTCTGTATATCCTCTTGCTTCGAAAGTAGCTCTTAAACCACCAGATGGGAAACTTGAGGCATCTGGTTCACCTTTTATTAATTCTTTTCCACTAAATTCCATAATGACTTTGCCATCTTTATCTGGATTGATGAAGCCATCATGCTTTTCAGCAGTAATTCCAGTCATTGGTTGGAACCAGTGTGTATAGTGTGTTGCTCCTTGTTCTAAGGCCCATTCTTTCATAGCGTGGGCTACCGCGTTTGCGATTTTGATATTTAACTGTTTTCCATCGCGAATTGTTTTTCTAATTCGCGATATGTATCTTTTGCGAGCTTTTCTCGCATAACAGATTCATCAAAAACTTTACTTCCAAAAATTTCTTCTACGATCGATTTCATAATGGCTCTCCTTTACATAAAAAAGGGCAAGGACACTAAAAAAACTAGGTTTTGACCTATGTTTTCTTTGGCGTCCTTGCCATGTATGCATTCATTATAAACAGATATTTTGTGTTGTCAATGAAAAAATGTAAAATGATTTGAAAACAGGATGAAAATAGTGTATTAATTATTTGAGGTGAATTGTATGACGTATAATGATGTATTAAATTTTTGTGAAGAACAAGACGTTCGATTTATTCGTCTTTCTTATTTTGATATGTATGGTACACAGAAAAATGTTTCTGTTTTGCCAACTGAATTAAAAAGGGCATTTGTGGAAGGAATTAGCTTTGATGCCAGTGCCATTGATGGCTTTCTAGATGAAGTGCATAGTGATCTATTCTTATATCCAGATCCAAACACTATGAGTATCTTGCCATGGCGCAGTATGGATGGAAGTGTCATTCGTATGTATTGTGATATTAAATATCCGGATGGGACGCCTTTTGAAAGGGATGTGCGCTATATATTAAAGAAAGCGGTCAATAAAGCGAAAGAAATGGGAATCAGTGTTAACTTTGGTTCAGAATTTGAATTCTATTTATTTAAGCAGGATGAAAATGGAGAAAATACTTATGTCCCATTGGATCGTGCGGGGTATATGGATATTTCACCATTAGATAAAGGGGAAAATGTTCGTCGTGAGATTTGTTTAACATTATCGGAAATGGGAATTGATCCAGAGGTTTCGCATCATGAGATGGGTCCTGGGCAAAATGAGATTGATTTTCGTTATTCAAGTGCTTTACAGGCGGCGGATAATGCGGCTACATTTAAGTGGGTTGTAGAGGCTTTAGCGAATACGCAGGGTTTAGTTGCTGACTTTTCACCAAAACCTTTAGAGGATCAGCCCGTAATGGGATGCATATTAATATGAGTGTGGATCAACATGAAGAGCTGTTGATGCCTTTTATGGCGGGTATTTTAAATCATATTGAAGAAATGACAGCTTTTTTAAATCCGACAAAACACTCCTACAAGCGTTTTGGGAAGGATAAGGCGCCAAGCTATATTTCCTGGTCGTATCAGAATCGTAATCAATTGATTCGTATTCCGGCTACACATTCGACAAATCGTATGGAGTTAAGAAGTCCGGATTGTAGTTGTAACATATATCTTACGTATGCCTTATTGATTTATCTTTGGTTTAGAGGGGATTGAAAAGAACATGGTACCCGATCCTTGTACGGATATTGTATCGAGTGATACGGAGAAAGCTTCCTCAAAGTTTAAAAAGAGGCAAAGGTAAAGGCTTTGAATTCGGATTGGCTAAAACAAGTTTTAGGAAAAGATGTAGTGGATATTTATGTTGGGTAAGTGCGTATGGAGGCAAGTAAAGTATTAGTACTTGGAAATGAGAATTTCTTAGCTTTATTAAAAAAATACGGCCAATTATCAATATGTACTTTCGAAGACATATAATGATGCATTAAATAAGTTGAGAAATACGCATTTTGAGATTGTTGTGATTTTATATTCGCAAACGACAAGTGGGCTTTTAAATTTTGCGAAGAGTTTAAATACACAAGTTCTTTTGGTGTGCAATAAGGAAATCTATGATCAAGTTTCATATCAGTGTAAAGATAGTGGTATAATAGTTCTGTCGTATCCCATCAAGAAGCAGTTGTTGTATGAAGCATTTCAGATTCTTATGAGTGTGAATAGGCGAATCCGACTTTATGAAAAGAAGATCAGTAAGCTTGAACAGAAATATTTAGAGTTGAAGATGGTGGATCATTGTAAGTTGGTTTTGATTTCAAATTATCATTGAGTGAAGACAAGGCGCATCACTATATTGAAAAGATAGCGATGGAGCAGAATAAGACGAAATTCTTGGTGGCTAAAGAGTTATTAGAGGAGTTTCAAACATGAAGAAGATTCAAAAGACCAATGCGATGCGTTTTCTAGATCAAAGATAAAGTAGAATATGAAGCGCATACGTATGAACATAAAGATGGAGATCCCGTAGATGGTGTGCATGTTGCGAATATGTTACATCAGCCAGTGGAAGCGGTGTATAAAACTTTAGTTACACAGGCAAACACAAAGGAATACTTGGTGTATATGCTTCCAGTTGAAAAGGAATTGGATTTAAAGAAGTGCGCAAAAATAGCCGGAGTCAAATCTTGTGAAATGATCCATGTGAAGGACATCAATAAGATTACGGGCTATATTCGTGGTGGTTGTTCTCCACTAGGTATGAAGAAGCAATTTCGTACGTTTATTGAAATGGATTGTTTAAATCAAGATAAGATCTATTTTAGTGCAGGTAAGATTGGTATGCAGATTGAGATGGATCCAAAGACATTGATGGATTTAATTCATGTTCAAGCAGGTGATATCACAAAGGAGTAATTTTATGTGGGCGTATGAGAGTGTATTTTATCAAATCTATCCTTTTGGAGCTTGTGGAGCGCCATTTGAGAATGATCATGTTCTAGAACATAGAATTCATAAATTAGAGGATTTTATTCCTCATTTAAAGAAATTAAACATTGACTGTATTCTATTGAATCCAATTTTTGAAAGTCGTACGCATGGTTATGATACAACGGATTTTAAAACGTTAGATACAAGATTGGGTACCAATGAGGACTTAAAGGAAGTTGTAAATCAATTCCATGAAAATGGTATTCAAATTATTTTAGATGCCGTATTTAATCATGTGGGACGTGATTTCTTTGCGTTTCAAGATGTATTAGAAAAGAAGTGGGATTCACCTTATAAGGATTGGTTCTATATTGATTTTAATGGAAACAATCACTACAACGATGGCTTCTGGTACCAGGATTGGGAAGGCAATGACATCTTAGTGAAGTTGAATCTTCAAAATTCACAAGTAGTAGAATACATTTTAAGTGTAGTGGATTTCTGGCAAGAAGAATTTAAAATTGATGGTTTAAGATTAGATGTAGCGTATTGTTTGGATAAAAATTTCCTACAAACTTTACACAATCATGTAGATAGAGATTTCTTCCTTTTAGGTGAAACTTTACATGGTGACTATAATCAATGGATGAATGAGAATATGTTGGATTCTGTCACAAATTATGAGTGTTATAAAGGATTGTATTCGAGCTTTAATTCACTAATTTCTATGAGATTCTTTATTCATTGAATCGTCAATTTGGCAAAGATCCATGGTGTTTATATACGGGTAAGCATTTGTTTAACTTTGTGGATAATCATGATGTAGAAAGAGTTGCGTCGATTTTAGAGGATAAAAACCAATTGCCTTTAATTTATACCATGTTATTTACAATGCCAGGTATTCCATGTATCTATTATGGCAGTGAATGGGGTATGGAAGGTACAAAAAATTGGAATGATACAGATCTTAGACCGGAAATCAAGGTATTTGAATGGAATGAATTAACGGATACCATTCAAAAGTTAATCCATCTGAAAAACATAATCATTCCGCTTTATCTTATGGAGACTATACACAGATTGGTATCACAAATACGGCTTGTATTTATCAAAGACAAGATGAAAAGGAATGTCTATGGATTTGTATGAATATGAAGAGTGTTGTTCAAACATTAGGTTTTAATGGTCAAGGTAATTTTATCGACATGGAAACCAATGAAGAACTTTATATTCATAACGCACTTGAGTTCAAGCCTTATGAAGTAAGATTATTAAAGAAAGTATCGTAATGGATACTTTTTTTTTCATATGATATAATTTAGAAGAGGTATTTGTATATGGAAAATTGGATTCGAAATCATGATTCGTTTTATGTAACGAAAGATGATCAAAAAATAAGTTTTAGTGATGATTTCATCAAGTCAGAAGAAAGAACAACAGGATTAGGTAAGGGTATTTATAGCACGTATAAATATTTTGATACATATATTTGGAAAGAGGATAGTACGAACCATTATTATTTTGAGTGGATACCCAAAGTGGATGAAAATATTAAAAGAGGTTCATTTTCCAGATAGTTTTGTATGTGAAGACAAGGATGGCTATTCAACCATTCCATATATGCAAGGATTATTGATTCCCAATCGATATGACTATGATTATAGTCATATTGCTTTTTGATGGTCAGTTTACAAGTTGTGCTTTGCCTATATGCCTTGGCTTAGTCAAACTAATAATGGAAAAGGGTATATCGCAATCAATGAAACGCCTTGGGATTCTAAATATACAATTGATCATGATGATAAGGGGACAAGGCTTCAATTTGTATGGTTAACAAGTCTAGGTAAGATGCGATATAAGCGTGTTGTTCGATATACTTTTGAAAGTAATATGGATTATAATCGTGCGTGTAAGATTTATCGAGAGTATGTTAAAGAAAGTGGCTTATTTAAATCTTTAAAGGAAAAAGAAGTTACACTTTCTAAAAATATCAGATCTTCAACAGTGTGCTGTTGTACATACGGGTATTAAGGCACATACGGAAAAGGATTCACGTTTTTATAATGGACAACAGGATGTGATTCATTCTTTTGATTCGGTAAAAGAGATGATTCAAAGTCTTCATAAATTAGGCTCGAACAAACTTTATCTTCATTTGGATGGTTGGGCAGATCCTGGCTACGACAATTGTCATCCGGATTATTTGTCGGGCATGTATTGAAGCCGGTGGATGGGTCGGTTTAAAGAATTTACAGGATAGTTTAAGTTCTCAAAATGATTTATTTGGCTTACATGATCAGTATCGTGATTATTACTATACGGCTAAAACACATGATGAAAACCAAGCCATTCAATTAGAGGATGGTGAAGTGTTTGAGCATGCCAATTGGGCTGGGGAAGACAAAACTACTTGTGTGCAAGTCTAGCACCGAAGTATGTAAAAAGAAACTACACTGAAATCTTAAAACATATTAATTTGGATTGTGTATACTTAGACGTATTTTCTTGTAATGAAATGGATGAGTGTTTTAATCCAGAACATTTAATGACAAGAAAAAGAGTGTATGGAATATAGAAGGGCTTGTTTTCAATATATGACAAATAGAGGAATCATACCTTCAAGTGAAGAGTGCGGTGATTGGGCCATGCGAGAACTTGTATTTTCGCATTATGGTCCTTATGAGTTTATGATGAAAGAAGAAAATGAGAAAAGAATGGGAATAGCAGTACCTTTGTTTAATCTTGTGTATCATGATTGTTTCATTTTGCCTTGGCCAATGGATAAAAAACAAGAAGACTACATGTTGTATGCATTACTAAATGGTGGTATTCCATATGTGGTAAGGAATGCACCGTATGATAATGTGGATGGTAATTTTGGCTCTGATGGCTTATCCATAGAAGATCGAATTAAACGTGCAAATGTTGTTCTAGATTTTTATCAAAAAAATTAAAAATGAAGAAATGGTAGAACATAAAATCATCAATGATCATATTCAACAGACCACTTTTAGTAATAATATCACAGTTGAAATCGATACAAAGGAGAATACGTATAGAATTGTATGAAAATATTAGTTTTGGTTTTACTTTTATTAACGGGTTGTACACAAGCACAACCAGAACTTAGAGAAACTAAAGAAGTTCAAACTTCAATCCCTTATTCAGATTAGGAATTGATTAAAAACGCAAATGATCAAATTGAGGATGAAGCATATTATGTGGATTCAATAACTCAACAGTCGGATACAGAAGTGTGGTTTTCATTAAAGAATAAAGATTTAAACAAGCAATATGTTTTCAAATATGAAGGTGATGAGTTAATTCCAGATCGAATAGAGTAGGTAAGAAGTATGTTAAGTAGAAAACAAATGATTGGACTTGCGATCACTCGAATGATGATGCAGGATAAGTGGGCTGAAAAGTATGATCCGGATAATCGTTTTGGGATCAATCAATATGATTATAATTTGGAGAAAGACTATTTATTCGCGCTTCAAAGGGAATGGAAGAATTCTATTTGGGATTCGGATAAGGTTGAAAAATATGTAAATGTTCTAGACTATACAAGCTTTGATGAATATGAAGAGGATGTTGAAGAGTGTCTTGCACGTCTTAAAAAACAGGAAGAGTAAAAAGCAGGAAAAGCTCCTAATTAAAGGGGGCTTTTGTGCGTTTCTAGACTTTTTGATATGTTGACATTTACAAATGGCAGTTCGATTGGAACTCAATTGATTTTCAACATATTGTTTAAGATTACGATATCGATCAAGGTCATTTGATTTTTCTTTGGCTTCTTTTCTTAAGCTTTCTAATTCAAGACACTCGTGATTTAGTCGTGATCAAAGCTATTCTTTTTTTTCTTGTAGCGTAACTACATCTTCAAGATTCACTCTGTATTTAGAGAATACGGTTGGTACATCCATCAACATTTGCATGTCAATCTTTTGTGGCGTCTCATAAATACAAAGAACGGTATAATCAATGTCTTTTTGTTTGTCCATGATTTGAATATCTGTATAGTGAAGATCATTATTGAGATAGTCAATCTTTTGATGAATCACATTTAACAAATGAAGATGAATTAGACCTTGATACATTAAAAGATAGAAAAAATGCTTTGTTTGTCATTATTTCAGATACAGACGATACATTTAATTTTGTGGTATCAATTATGTATTCACAGTTATTTAACTTACTTTGTGATAAAGCAGATGATAAATATGCTGATAGATTACCAGTCCATGTTAGGTTTCTATTAGATGAGTTTGCGAATATTGGTTTAATTCCTAAGTTTGAAAAGTTGATAGCTACAATTCGTTCAAGAGAATTTTCTGCAAGTATTACATTACAAGCACAATCACAATTAAAAGCTATCTATAAAGATAACGCAGATATGATTGTTGGTAAATGTGATAGCACATTATTCTTAGGTGGAAAAGAGAAAACAACACTAAAAGAATTATCTGAACACTTTGTAAAGAAACAATTGATTTATATAACACTTCAGAAACTAGATCAAATGCTAATAGTTATGGACTGAATTATCAAAAAAAGACTGGTAAAGATTTAATGAGTCAAGATGAAATCACTGTTATGGATGGTAGCAAGTGTATATTCCAACTTAGAGGAGTAAGACCATTCTTATCTGGCAAATACGATATTACTAAACATGATAATTATAAGTTACTTGAAGATTATGATAGGAAAAATGCTTTACTTTATGGCAATAAGTATATTTGATATAATTAAGTTAAATATAACGATAAACTGGAATTTTAAGGAAAAGAATGGTTAATGGAAGAGTTTGACACAAGTGATTTGGCATGGATATTATATAAATTATTTTATGGTATTGATAATGATAAAACCATTGTAAAGAATAAAGAAAGAAGTTATATGGAAATTGTTTTTGGGAACAAGTCCATTAATATGAGTGGTGATACGGATTATAATTTTGGACCTGGATGGGCATATTCCATTAGAAAAAAAATATGAAGGCTATTTGGGAGAAGTACTATCAGAATATGAAAAACTTTATAATATACAATTACAGAGATGTGTGAAACTATATAAATCAGTTTTAAACATTTCATTGATGCCACAAACTGGAAATTTACAAATCACTAAAAAAGGAATTGGTAACGATAGGGTAGACACATTTATATGGGCGTTGGATAGTTACTATAATGATGAAACTTCTTTACTATTTAATAATTCGTCTTTAATAATACCTCATATTTAAAGGAATATTTAGATTTATTTAGAACGGATCAGAAGGAAGAAACTATATATAACTATTGTTATAAAATTTATGGGATAGAAAGTCATGAATTAGTGGATGAACTAATTATGCATGGTAAAGAAGCAATAGATTCACCAGAAAAGGTTATTGCTTATATGAACTGTGCATATAGGTTTTGGTGCCAAAAACTTACTTTTATCAAAAAGCTCCTCTTTTGCAAATGGGTGGTAAGTGACAAATTATTACAGGCAGTGCTATAATTAGAACGCTTGCAGAAAGGCAAGCTCTTGAAGAGCTTCATGAGGTGAATAATCATCAAGAGGAACTTGGCGGTTCTGGTTATTCATCTCGTGAAACTCCGAACCGCCAAACACAAATGAATAAAAAAAGAACGTAGAAAATATCCATCTTTACGTTCATTTACTTGGTCTGAAGATCCTGAAAAAATCTGAAGGACAATTGCTTGTAGAAAATACTGTTCAAGAATGGTACGACGCTAAACATGCAACATCATCTATTTTTGAAATTGAATTTATAAATTCTTTAGACATAAAACAATGTCCATTCTGTGAATCTAATGATTTTACAAAATATGGCCATAAAAAGATGGAACACAAAGATATATTTGTAAAGAATGTGGTAAACGCTTTACGACTTTGACAAATACAATCTTTGATTCAAAAAAATTCCTATTTCAGAATGGATTGAGTATTTACTGCATTTGTTTGAATTTCATTCTATAAATTCAACGACCTACGATAATAGAAATTCACCAACGACAGGGAAATATTGGTGATCAAAACATTCGAAGTTTTAAAAGGAATACAAAACGATGTTGTACTAGACGGTACAGTATATTTGGATGAAACATATTTTACAAAAAGTAAGAAGTAAACTAGTAACAAAAAGATGGAAAGAAACTAAGAGGAATATCTCGAAATAAAATAGGTGTTGGTGTTGCTTGTAACGAGACAAAATCAATTTTATAGTTACAGGAACATCTAAACCTTCAAGAAAATCAACGAAAGAAACATACAGTCAAGATATTGCAAGAGGTTCTGTATTAGTTCATGATGACGAACACTCTCATAGCATATTAATTGAAGAATTGGAACTGGAAAGCATAGTATACCCAACAAAGAGAAACAAAAAGAATTATCAGATAAAGACAATCCTTTATATCCGGTCAATAATCTTCATTTATTATTAAAACAATTTATAAGAAATCATGGAGCTTATGATAGAGAGCACCTCAAGACTGGTTGAATCTATTTTGGTTCATTATGAATGAGCCAAAGGACAAGTATGATAAGGTGTTAAAATTTATTGAAATGGCAGTTTTATCGCCAAAAAAAGTGCGATATCGGGATGCAATGAGCTCTAAACATAGTAAATAAGCGAATGATTACCACCCATTTGCAAAAAGAGGAGCTTATCAAAAAAAAAGATGAAATATAATAAGAACATCCTTACTGTGAAGAACAAACGATAATTAATCAATCAGTAAAAAGATGCAGAAAATGAATTGAATAAATGGTTTGAAACTTAATATACAGTTATATGTAGCATTTATTTGAAACAGAAAAATTCTAGTTCATCAAATTAAAAAATTAAAGCGAATTAAGGGACAAGACGATAGTCATGATTAGTACGAATGGCAGGGGAAACCCTGCTTTTTATTTTGGCTATTTTATTAGTTTTAATAATAGTCCAATTTAAATTTTATATATTATTTTTTATTGATGAAATATTCACATTTCGTAATATTTCTTATTTAATACTGTAAGCGTTTCACATATAATAGATACTAAGCGAGGACATTTTATGCAAATAAGTTATAATAAGCTATTTAAATTATTAATTGATAAAGGCATGAAAAAAACAGATTTGGCTAAAGAAGCTTAACACCAGCTACACTTGCAAAACTTTCTAAACAGGAAACGGTATCTATGGATACGTTGATACGTATTTGTGATTGTTTGGATTGTACATTTGATGATGTAGTGGAATTGATTAAAGATTAATTAAGGGTTCGGAGGTGTAACATGAAAGGGACTGATGAAATACGTACATATTCATTTGATAATGGTTAAATGAATTAAAAGAGAATATGGTAAAAACTGGCCTGTTGTTTATCTGATTCATCTTTATATATTGGAGAAAACAACAAGTAGGTTCGAATGAGTCAACATCTAAGTAACAATGAAAAGAAAGAAATCGCAATTGTATTTGATCATAAATTTAATAAATCTGTTATTTTGGATTATGAACAAAGACTGATTAAATATTGTCCTGCAGATAATAGATTTCAAAATATTCTTAATAAAAATAAGGGTCAACAAGCCATACATGATTATTATAATCGCGATGAGTATCGTAGTGATTTTGAAAGATTATGGAATAGTTTAAAAAGTATGGGTCTTGCTTGATCACACGTTGCATAAAATTGAAAATGAAAATATCTTTAAGTTTTCTCCATACAACTGTTTGACTGGTGAACAAAATGAAGTTGGAACAGATATTATTATGGATATTATTGATACATTTACTAATGATAAAATGGGTGTCAGTTTGGTGAATGGTTGTGCAGGGACTGGTAAAACAGTTGTCGCAATTAGTGTCATAAATTCTCTAATGAATACATTGGATATTGAAGAGGATAGTGTTGGAGAATTTGATGATGATATTGATAAACAAAAAAGTAGTCGCTTTAAAAGAATTGAAGGATTATATTCTTAAAAAGAGAAATGGCAAGCCTTTTAAAATTGGATTTGTATTACCAATGTCTGGTTTTAGAAGAACAATTTCAAATGTTTTTAAACAATGTGGCAATGGTTTAGTTAAAGACATGGTTATTGGACCTTGCGATGTGGTTAAGGAAGATTATGACATACTATTTGTTGATGAATCACATAGATTGAGTAAAAGAAAAAATTTAACTGGATATGGATCTTTTGATAGTACTTCAAGACAATTGGGTTTAGATCCAAATAAAACAAATCAGTTAGAATGGGTGCTTAATTGTGCAAAACATGTTGTTTTATTTTATGATCAATATCAGGCAGTAAAATCATCAGACTTAACTGCAAGTGAGTATCAAGAGACTTTAAATAAGTATTCGGTTAATTTAAAGTATCATGAATTAAAAACACAGATGCGATGTAAGGGTGGTGCACCATATATTGAATATGTTAAGGCAATTATGAATTGTACCAAAGACGAAGTTTAAAGCAATTGAAAATTATGATTTCTTATTATTTGATGATCCGAATAAACTAATTGAAGAAATAAGAAATAAAGATGATCAATATACTTTGTGCAAAACAGTAGCTGGTTTTTCGTGGGATTGGAAAACAAAGCCAAGTAAAAGGCCTAAAGATGATTTGGATACCTATCTGTCTTTGATGGAAAAAGGTGAATATGATATTTCATTTGGCAATCAACATTATATATGGAATCTATGTAATGAAGATTGGATTACACGAAAAGATTCACATTATACTATCGGATGTATTCATACTACTCAAGGATATGATATGAATTATGTAGGTGTAATCTTTGGAAAAGAAATAGATTATGATCCTGTATGTAATTCGATTGTCATAGATTTAAATGAATATAGAGATAAAAAAGTTAAAGCAGGTATGGGTGAGGTCAATTAAAAAATTGATTATAAATACATATACAACCATCTTAGCGAGGTATTAAGGGTTGTTATGTATATGCGTGCAATAAAAATCTTCAGAATTATTTAAAAAAAAATTTATTGCGGTGAATGATTATACTTTGAAATAATAAATGTTTATTGCAAAAAACTCTATTTATTAGTGCAAAAGCTAAAGACTATATTACTCAATATCAAGACTTACAGAGGATTGGAATGACAAGTACATTATCACTTCCAACATTAATTGCATTATGTTCTATAGCTATTCAAAAACCAACCGTAAGTTCATTAGCTATACTTGGTGAAATTAGTGTAAGTGGTACTGTATCAAAGGTAGAAAACCTGGCAAATACTTTACAAGTATGTTTGGATTCTGGTGCAAAGAAAGTGTTATTACCAATCACTTCACCGGTAGATTTAGGTAGTGTACCACCAGAACTAGTTGGTTGCTTTAACTTGATATTTTCTAACAATGCAGAGGACGCAGTGTTTAAATCGTTAGGGGGAATAAAATGGACAGACTAAAATCAATAACAATTAAAGGATTTAAGAAATTTCAATCGTTTAATATGAATTTTAATGAACATTTAAATATATTAGTTGGAGAAAATGAATCAGGAAAAAGTACTCTTCTTGAAGCAATAAAAGTTGTATTAAATCGGAATATCGTACGACTGATAAATCGATTTTGGCAGAGTTATTCAATCGTGATGATATTAAAAAAATTTCAATTAAATCCATCTATAAAAAAACTCTTCCATTTATTCAGATAAATTTAAAGTTGAATTGGATAGTAAACATAAAAATACAGAATTTTTTTTATGGGCAGTTAGATAAGAATACTGAAGGATTTGGCATTGTATTTGATTGTAAATTCGATGAAGAGCTAGGATATGGCCTAGAAAGTGAAATCGAAGCAGGAAAAGTTCCATACGAGTATTATTCTTTATCTTGGAAAACATATGCAGGTAATACTTACCAAACAATTAAACGTCCATTCGGATTTTTATTTATCGATACTTCAAACGTAGATACTCACTCATCGTTTAATTATTATAATAAAACCCTCTTTATTAACAGCTATGATGATTCTATGCGAACTGCTTTGCAAAAAACCAAGCTTTAGAGAGATGGACTTAAGAACGCACTTGCTCAATTAAATCTTTCACCTATTAATGAAAATAAAGTATTTGGAATTGATCATAAAAAAGTTATTAGCTATTGGGGAAGCGTTGATTGATATGATTCCATCAAATACAGGTCGTATTATGGATGTGAATAATTTTACACCTAAAGTTGGAGGAGCACCTCTAAATGTCTGTGGGGCCTATACAAAATTAGGCGGTTCAAGCAATATAATCACGATGCTTGGTAAAGATCCATTTGGAGATAAGATTGTTAATGAATTAATAGGATTTGGAATAAATACAGACTATGTGAAGCGTACGAATGCTTTTTGCAAATACTTCACTTGCATTTGTTGCATTAGATGAAAATGCCAATCGAGAATTTTCTTTCTATAGAAATATGGGGCCGATATGTTGATGTCTGAAGATGATGTTGATAAAAATTGGTTTATGGATGCATATGCTTTACATTTCTGCTCTGTTTCATTAGGAAATTTTCCAATGCGAAAGGCACATAATAAGGCAATTAAATATGCCAAAGAAAATGGATTGATTGTTTCATTTGATCCTAATGTGAGATTGCCATTATTTGATGATCATGAATATTTAAAAATGTAATACATGAATATATTCAGTATGCAGATATTTTGAAAATTAGTGATGAAGAAGTTGAATTTATTTTTGGAAACAAAGATATTGAAGAAAATCTAGATTATATATTTGATCAAGGTGTCAAATTGTTAGTTTTTACTTCAGGAAAAGATGGAGCCGTAGCATACACAAAAAATGTGGTTGCAAACTCAAAGGAATTAAAGTGAATGCAGTAGATACAACAGGTGCAGGAGATGGTTTTATTGGTTGTTTGTTGTATCAAATGGCAAAAAGAAAATGTGGATTTAGAACAAATAAATATTTTAACAGAAGAACAATTAAAAACGTATTTAGATTTATCTAATAAATTTTGCTCTATTTCAGTAACAAAAGAAGGAGCCATTGCACGTTATCCGACAATGGAAGAATTAAGATAACTTATATATAGGAATCAGTATGAATAAAATGTCTTGATTCTTTTTTATTTAAAAGTCAAGATAAATCTATCTAATTCGATGAAAATAATACGATTTAGATAAGATAGGATTATTCGCAACAACATGCTTGGAGTTAATAATGTTTTCACATTGGACATTTATAATAAGAATTGGCTACTGGATGTAGTAACGGTGAACCCTCTGAATTAAAAGGATGATTTCTTGAGTTCTCGATGATTCCGATTATGTAGGAGGACGTGTTTTTATGTATATTTATCTGTACATTGATGTTGCCATGACTATCTTGGCTTTAGTTGAATTGCTAAAAATCGCATTGATTATTATAGAAAAATGTAAAAGACACTAGTTCACCCTCTCCAATGGATTACTAGTGTCTTTATACTAAAATAATTCAGAGGAACCACTGTATCCAGTGGTCTTTCTGTATGATTATTAAACAATTGATATATATAAAAGTCAAGGCTAACTTTATCTAAAATAAGTCGTTTTATATAAAATAGGAACAAAAGAAATTGTAACCGGATGTAGTAACGGCTACCCTTGGAATAAAAAGGATAACATCTTGAATTCTCAAAGATTCTGATTTTGTACAAGGACGTGTTCTATGTATATTTATCTGTACATTGATGTTGCTTTTGTGTTTAATGGCTTTAGTTGAATTGTTAAAAATCGCATTGATTATTATAGAAAAGATGTAAAAGGCACTAGTTCACCCTCTCCAATGGATTACTAGTGTCTATACATTAGAATAATTCAGAGGAACCACTGTATCCAGTCGTCTTTCTGTATTTGTATTATAGTTGTTAAATTGATTTCATGCAAATGAATGGATTATGTTGTAATAATCATCTGGATGTATGGGTTGTTTTGATAAGCTTGCATACACCATCGCTTAATAGTTCGATATTTTCTTCATTGAAAATTATATCTCTAGAAGTATGTATTCGATCAAGATAATAGAACAAACCTTTCTTAAGGCCGCAAACTCCATATGCATATTTAAAGCTAAAGTTGTCGGATGGATAGAATCCAAATCCTTTGTTGATGTGAACTCTTATATAATCTGTTGATGCAAATGCATTTATAATATTTTCATGTTTTGATTGATCATTTTTAATTTGTTTCGTTGGAAAGAAAAATATATCATTGCCGTCGGATACACAATCAAAATTAATGATAAGTTTATTCTTTAGATATTCTTTATATTCTTTCGCAAAAGCAGAAGAGCCTAATAAACCTAGTTCTTCGTTGTCAAATAACACAAAACATACTTCATCTCTTAAATCTTCTGGTAATTTGATGGCTGATTCAATGATTGTAATGATACCACTTGTATTATCATTTGCAGTATGTTTTATTTGCTTTTCCAAAGCAACATCCAAATCATTATAATTAACCATGAAATAGAAGAAGCAATATTAAGCTCAATATTCTTAAATAGACCTATCCAAACAAACAATTGAATAAGAACGATGTTCATAAAGAATATAAGAATTAATACACAAATAATAATGGCTAATTGTGATAAAATCAGACCAAACAAATTATTAGGCACAATTAAATTGGGAAATGGTAAGGCCTGTGTAAATAGTGAGTTTACAAAATATCTTAGCTTTCTCTATATTACCGATAATTATATTATTATTTATCCCTTTATGTTGAATACTCAATACCCATATTGATTAAGTTCATGAATTATATATTTACGAAATTCCTCTTTTTGTTTTTTGTTTTTCGAACTTGAAAGTGATCAAGAATTCTGCGACTCGTTTCATTCATTCTTATTTCTCCCTTAGTTGTATTGGTACTACGTCAAGAAAAAGACTCATAAAATAGATAAATTTTAAATTCTAATGTTTTGAATAATAATTATTCTCATATTGATTTGGTGATTCATAACCGCAATGGCTATGGATTCGTATCGTGTTGTAGAATGTTTCAATATATTCGAAACACAAATCATATGCATGATCATAATCATAAATCAAAGTACGATTTAACCATTCTCTTTTAATTACTGAATGAAAAGATTCTATACATGCATTATCCCATGGTGTGCCTTTTTTTTGAATAACTTAGAATCAGTCCTGCCGTTAATTTTTATAAAGTTTGCTTGTATAATGTACTCCTCTATCCGAATGAATAATTACAGGATTCGCTGTTTTTCTCCGCTTTCTAGCCATCTCTATACATTTCAATACTTCTTCCACTTCCAATGTTCTTGATAATGTCCATGCAATTATTTTTCTTGAATATAGATCCATTACACTTGTAAGGTATACAAATCCTTCCAAGGTAAATATATACGTTATATCTGTACACCATGCCTCATTTGGCTTGCTTGGCGAAAAGTCTCTTTTTTAAAATGTTATGCGACTTTGTTGAAAAATCACTATCAAAGGTTGTTTTTACATATGGTTTAATGTAACAGGCTCTGATACCCATTTCTCGCATATATACACCTACAGTTCTTTGTGATATTTTTTCACCTTTCTTTTGCATCTCTTTCGCTATCTTTGGTGCACCATAAATTTGATGATTATCATCATATATAGTTTGAATCGCTTGCATTCTCTCTTTCTTAGATATAGATTGCTTGCTTGGTTTTCGATGCAGATAATTGTAATATCCTGATTTTGACAAATGTAGCTTACTTAGCACTCCAGTCACCGAAAAATCTTTGTCGACCTTAGACTCTTCAGAAACAAGACAGTACAGAACTTGTGTTATTCTCCCAGAATGCTGATGGCTTTTTTTAGAATTTCAAGAGCATCTTGCGTATCCTTTAATTCACGTTTTAAACGTCTGTTTTCAAGCTCAGCCTCTGTTAGATTCCCTGAACCTTTAAATGTTGCCTGGTTGTTATTGGCTTTAGCTTCTTGCTTCCATCTGTATAAAGTACTATCTCCAATACCTAAATTTTTAGCACATTCTTTACGACTTAGTTCTGGATGTGTTAAACAATAATTGACTGCATTTTGTTTAAATTCTTGATCAAACTGTTTCTTTTTTTATTTGCCATTTTCTTTTGCCTTCCTTTGTTTTTGAATCATCCTCTTTCTATTGTACCACTGGTGTAAATTTTCTCTTTTTTGACTAGTCCTATTTATATGCTAACATCATATATATTATATCATAATGTGAATGGTTTCGTTTTTTATAAAATGTACTTCGAAAAAAGTCAAGACGAATCTATCTAATTTGATGAAAATAAGGCGATTTAGACAAGATAGGATCATTCTCAACAAAATGCTTGGAGTTAATAATGTTTTCACATTGAGTCTTTATAATAGGAATTGACTACTGGATGTAGTAATGGTGAACCCTCTGAATTAAAAGGATGATATCTTGAGTTCTTAAAGATTCCGATTTTGTAGGAGGACGTGTTCCATGTATATTTATCTGTACATTGATGTTGCATGAGTATATTGGCTTTAGTTGAATTACTAAAAATTACATTATTGATTATAGAAAAATGTAAAAAGACACTAGTTCACCAAACGCAAAGGGATTAAACTAGTGTCTTTACATTAGAAAAATACAGAAAAAAACCACTGTATCCAGTGGTTTTTCTATTTGGCTTTATGCAAGAATATATTTTTTAAATTCGTGACTTTATTTCATAAACATTTCATAAATGATGAAAGAATGTTTTTGGATAAGGAGTTGTTTTTTTGATACATAATGCTTATGCATATATCACGAGAAAGAAAGTAAAGACGAGTATCTTGTTTTTGATACTTATGATTATTCTTCTAAGTCTTTATGGATGCTTGAGTATACTTTCATCCAATTTACGAATGGAAAATCTTTTAAATGAGGTGAGTCTGAGTTCGATTGTAGTACAAAAAAAAGGCTTGGTTCTGAATTTGAAAACCAGTATTTTAATAATTCTGTATATGAATATGATTTTGTTTCTAAGCTAGAAGATACTAAGGCAGTTTCTATTAAGCAGGGTGTAACACTGGATTCTTTTACCTGAAGAATATAAGAATGTAGTTTCAGTAGTTGGAACAAATAACACTTCAAAAAATGTTTTATTTCGTAGTGGAGTATTTACTTTAATTTCAGGAAAAAATATTAATTCTAAGGATAGAAACTCTATTCTTATTCATTTGGATCTAGCTAAAAAGAATCATTTAAAAGTAGGGGGCACAATATGTTTGAATTCTCATACTTTTTACAATCAAAGGAATTTTTGAAGGTAAGAAGCATGAAACATATAAAGGTTTATCTTCGGATTTAAGTGAGAATACCGTATTTTTGGATTATCATTTTTTTTAGATACGAAAATGGTCCATAAAATGACAGTTTTCTCGAAGAAAGAAAGTAGGCTTAAACAAGTTTAATCCTTAAATCCATCAAGTGAATATGTTGTGTCTAAAGATACGAATGCCTATAAATCGTCTTTAGAATCTATACAAAGTATGAAGCACATGATTCAGATTCTATCTTGTTCTATCATTGTGTGTGGACTTGTTGTCTTATCTTTGGTATTGGTTCTAGGGTTAAGAGATCGCATACATGAAATGGGTGTCTTGTTGTCTATAGGAAAAGTAAGATGGAAATCATTGTTCAATTTATATTAGAACTTGTATTTATATCCTTTCCATCAGGAATCATTCTATGCGTTTTTTTTAGTGTAATTAAACATAATACGTTATGCTTCATATTAAGTCATGGCTTGTTGATGAGTATTATTATCGTTTCTGTACTAATGGCGAGTCTTATGATCATGATCAAAAAAGCCAAGCTAAAAATCTAAGTCTACAACTTCTTCCTTACTCCCTTAATTATATCCCTATGCTTTTCAAAGCTATTGTCTCTTTAGTGTATGCCAAATCCATTAAAAATCATGTAGTTGAAATCAAAAGTGTAACCAATCAAATGATGGCATTAGATAAGAAGGCTCGTCTAGAAACTGATTCGAGTTATGAAATTGGGCAGTTGAAGGCACAAATTAATGATTTGTATGAAACACACTTCTTGATTCGATTTCCAATCTTGAATTTAAAAATAAAGAGATTCTAAGATTAGAGAAAATAAAATACAATTTCTTTAAAGGACCCGACCACGAATTAAAAAAAACGCCTATGCAAGTCTTAAAATCATCTTAGAAAAAATGAAATACAATGTGGGAAAAAATAAAAATAGAGATGTTTATATTGATGAATGTATTGATTTAGTTGATCATTTAACTAAGAATATACAACAAATCTTATCTGAATATTCCATAGAAAATCTAAAAAGACGATGAAGAAGTGGTTCAAATCAAAGATATCCTGTCTAGTGTACTTGAAAAATATGATGTATTGATTCACCAAAAGGAATTAAGAATTCAAAATGATTTAAAAAAAATGAAACAATGTATATTGGCAAGGCAAATCTAAATATCATTTTGTCTAATCTTATTAGTAATGCGATCAATTATACGCATGAAAAGGATACTATTCATATTGGAATCGAACAAGGCTATTTCTTTATTCAAAATAAACAAGATCCAACCCAATCTAAAGGAAATGGTCTAGGTTTATATATTGTTCGTAATCTATTAGATAATTATAAAATGAAATATGAAACGATTGAAGGAGAAAAAATTTATCTTCAAGATTAAATTGAAGTAACTTGACTCTTTTAAAGTTGTTGCATTACGTCGCGTACTAACACAAAAATGCAAGTTAGAGGTGAAAACCTGCTAATTATTTATGAGATATTAAAACAATTACTGCTTCAATTACTCAAGAAAATAAAGTGGTCAAACTCATTTTGTTTGAGTAATTACCACTTTTGTTTTAGTCTAACATTTCTAGATAATTCACATTTCCATATGGATTATATAATGGCTCATCATGAATTATTGCATTTTGAAAGAATTGATCGACATCTTCATAGTTTTTATCATCCATCGAAATATAGAATAAATCATCCTCGTATTTGGCTTCGATAATATAATCTTCTCCATTGATTTCTAAGGCGAGTTTACATGGCTTTTGTAGAACATAGTATAGATCAAATAGATCTATGCAGTCTGAATCAAATTGAATAAGCGAATATAAATCGAGTACGATATGTTTAATGATGGCAAGATCACCAAAGAAGTCCGAATAAATCAATCTTTGCGACTGGAATTCCTTCGCAATCAACAACAATTGAATGGCTTGATCTTCATTACCTTCTTCTACATAGATCTTTTGCTAGCCTAGAATAGACTTCGGGAACAGGATCAAACGTATTCGTTGCTCCTTGTAGTAAAGGATATAAACTCTTAATGATTTGTACATATTTTGGATAATCTTTTTTGTACATAATAGCCATTCTTATACATATCTGCCAATTTATAGGCTGCCACAATATTTCCTTGATCACTGCAAGTTTATAGTAGTGAAAGGCCTTCTCATAATCGGGTTGTCCCACGCGTCCATAATAGTAAATGTAGCCTAAACATTCATAGGCATCTACATAGTTTAATTTAGCAGCCATTAAATAATAGTCTTCCGCAAGATCAAACTGTTTTTGTCCATAATACCAGACACCCAGTTCCACCATATATTCTGGATTGTTTGTTTCTTGAATTAAAAATTCCAGGGCATTTATAAACTGGATATCATCCTCATATTTGGAATGCACCAAATCATAATAATCATCTAGAACTTGTTTTGCACTTTCGATTGTGAATGCCATACTATCTAAACCTTCTTTATTTTCTTATATTCGATTTCAAAAATTGGAATAAAAGGTTTGTTGATCTCTTTATTCCGTGATTTCTTGCTTAAGAAACCCTCCAACATCTCTTTTATGCCATTTTCAGTTAATTCATCCTCCACACAATAATATTTTGGAGAATATTGCCAAATTGAATAATTATCATTATACATTTCTTCTAGCCTTGCACAATAGGAGCGCTTGCGGTAATTAAATAAATATACAATTTCTTCATTTGTGTAGATATCCCTTAATATGGTTCCTAGTGGATAATAATTGTAGTATTGTACATTTCTAGAAACGTAAACATCTTCTTTTAGTTTCAACACTTCTTTGTTTTCTTTCTTTAACTGTTTATTCACATAACGATTCACATTCGTATTAAAAATATATTTTAAACTATGTGGATTCGGCTCGATTTTTTTTCTTTCTATATCTGTATTAATGAATAGATTTAAACCTTTTAACTCGATATCACCATTTGTATTTGAACACACATATCCATATATTTTATCGCCTTGAATTTTTTGATAAAAAGTAAAGGGAAGTATTATATTCCACTATATCTCCTATTTCAAATGTAAATTCAATGTTTTCAAATAAAACAATATGATGTACATCACTATTTTTCAATAATTGAATCTTTCTTTGGATTTGAATCAAATCTTTGCTTGAGACTTGTTTTTAAAATTCCTTTGATATTCTGGATGGGAATTCGATACACATTGTTTAAATATAGATAGGAATCGCTAAAGGCACCTGTTTCCTTATCTTTATGTCCATCTTGTAAAGTATATTGAATCTTTGGATTCTTTTTCTTTGTGCTTCCGGCATAGCCATATAAATAGTCTTTATCTTTTTATGATCAAATAGGGTCGAATACGATGGGGGTGATTTATATCCACCAAATTATCTTCGCAAACGGGCATACGACAAAAGACAAGATATCCAGGCTAAATGGTTTGAAATAATTTGTATTGTTCATCCAAATAATTGGTAGATTTTGCGACATACGTTTGTTTCATCTTTTTTTGGTGGATTTAAATCCTTCTTTTTGTTTCATCTTCGTTGGAGCATTTACATTTTTTTTTTGGTTTGATCTCAATTGGTTTTTTACAATGAAATAATCGTTTAAAAATTTCTATGATTCGCATACTTCTTCCTCTTAGGTATAATTCTAACACATAGGTTCAATTTTTTCGATATCATACTATAATAATTATAACAATCCCAAGGAGAAATAAAAATATTGCCAAAGCATTTGTTTTGGCTTCTCATTGGATTGAAAAAAGGGTACGATGAATCCCTTTGAAGATATATAAAGGAGGAGTTTTTTTGGTGCGCTTATTGGAACATGCAAATCGTTATAGTAAAGAAAAGGTTTTTGATTGTTATAAAAGAACATGTCAAAACGATTATTGGGACTATGATTCCATGACAAGAAAAGAAATGTTTGAACGCATGATTGAAACCTATACCCTGAGTATTTAGTTTCTATTTGCACAACATGGGAATTAAAGGTATTAAGAAGATTATTACGCAACCAAGACTTAGAAGACGATCGATATCGTTTTGAAAAACATGCATTAAGCTCTAAGTTTTTATATTTTGATAAAGAATTACCTGAAGAATTCAAAAAGAATGTCAAATTAGTCGTTAAAGATATTGATTTAGATCAGAAGGCAGAAAAAGATGAACCAAGCTTAGTCATTCTTGAATTATACGTGCCTTTGGCATCATTGAACCATCTTTGATTCAAGCCGTATGTAGTGCTTGTGCATACGATTATAAAGCCATTATTGAGGGAAAACTCTTCAATTTCTGGGCGTATTTAAAAGAAGACTATGAATTAATTGATCATAGTTTAGCTAATGAATATGTATATTGGGATTATAAAGATCTATTGTTTAACATTCGCAATTGTCGTATCGAACGCGAAAGATTCGAACCAAAATTCTTAGATCGAGACAGCTACATTTCTATCTTTTATCATGGTTTTGATGCGACAAATCCAGATATTAAAAAAATTTTTTACAGACTGTTAAAAAAGAAGTGCAGGACATCACAAAGTTTAAGGATGAATTGTTCAACAATTTGCTTCGTGGTACTGTGAATGAAGAAAAGATCGATTTAATTCCATTCTTTAATGGATTCTCAGATTCTTTGACAAAGCGCTATCGCAAAGTCATTGTACAAATTTCATTACCAAATTATTATGGACTTAGTATGAAAGGCTATAAAGAAGCACATGAGCACGTATCTTTTAATGATAAGCTTCGTGCTCTAAATGAGAAACAAACGTATGCTTATTTAGATCAAAAAGATACACGCCTATTCTATAAGTTATATTTTAGCGTCTTAGATTATGTGAATGCTTTGGAACAAATTATCCCAAATAAGAAAATTGATCCCAATAATTATATTGAACCCGATGAATTGGTCAATCTAATCGAGGTGTTCTGGAAAGAAAAAGATCGTTTTATTGATGGCTATGTTCAAAAGAATCCTTTAAATCTAACATATCGTAATTTGAATATTATAAAAGATTTTAAATATGGCATGCGCAAAAACTTTTTGTTGGTTTGTCTATGAAAAAGAACTATACAGTATTAAATGATGAAGGCATCAACTATATGGTCAAGGGTTTAAATGAAAACTTAGATAAATTTATTCCGGCCGAAAAAAACACCTATGTTGATTCAAACTGCTATTATGCCATTTAATGGGATGATCATCTATGATGGTTTTATTTCAACGGCCGATATGCAGCTTTAGCCAAAAACTTGTTTCAAAGGCATTTGAAGATTATAGTTACGGACAAAAGATTTACTCGTTGTTGCCAAAAATATGAATTAAAAAGGAGAGTTATGAGCTCATTAATACAAGAAATCAATCATTATCGAAAAGAAGTTGTGTACAGTCAATTTTTTCGGATATGTTTTCCGGATGATGTGAGTTGTGAAAAAATTACTCGTAAACAAATGGTTGAGCTAATTATTCAACAATATACACCAGAAAATATTGTAGATGTTTGTACAGTAAAATAACTAAAACTTTTAAAACGAATCGTGAAAACAATTATAAAGAAGTGGATGTTCGTAGTATACCATTTGAAAAGGTGGCGCTTTATCGAAAATATTTATTATTTAAAATGAAATTCCAGACGAGTGAAGGAAAGTGTTATTGAGGCTTTAAAAATTGTGGATTTTGATCAAAAAGAAAAACAAGAAGAACCTTTACTTTGTTTAATTGGATTTATTCGCAGTTGTGGAGCTATTGATCTCATGGTTGTTCAAAGGCAAGCACAAAAAGTATGGCTTGGATCTTAGAAGTTTGGAAACCAATCCATTATTTAATTTCTGGACATACTATACATTTGATTATTTGATTCCAGATGATACTTATGGAGAAGCTATATTGTATTATGATTCAATTCCATATATGGATGTGATCGCAAATACGCGTCTAGACTATGAATTGATGGCTCCTGTGTTTTTAAAACCAGAAAGCTATCTGTCTATTTTCTATAATGGGTATGATGATACGGATCCAGATGTTCATGAATTATTTGATCATTTTAAAAAGAGTGAAGATGTATTTGATTTTCTAAAAATGGAACGCATTCTTGAATGTATTGAATCATGTCGTATGACTGAACATTTGATTACAATTTTTTCAAAATTAGAACAATTTGATCCGAAAACAAAAGAATTATTCAAAAAAAGCTATATATAAAATGCCGATGCCATATTTAACAGGCATGGCACTGCAGCGTTATCCGTCAAAATGAAAAGGTAGAAATCAAGTTTTAAGATTTCTACCTTTTTCCTATAGTTTTAATTGTTGTCTACCACAATCTTACCGGATTGAATGACTCTATTAATTTTTCTTACGTTTGAAATGTTCTCTAATGGATTTTCATTTAAACAAACTAAATCGACCTGTTTACCAACTTCAATCGAACCATAGTCCTTTTCAACTCCAACACATCTTGCGGAATTGATCGTGGCCATCTTTAAGATATCCATGTTTGAAATATCAAGTCGAGCCAAAAGCTCCATTTCATAAAATTTGTATTTGAATGGTAATTAAATGGCGTTCCTGCATCTGCGCCTAAGGCAATCTGAATACCTTTTTCATAAGCTTTCTTAACACTTTCAACATGGGCATCCTTGACTTTTAACGTCTTATCCACCATATATTGGGCTACACCATTTTCTACACCTTTATCGATAATGCATTGGGGAGCACAAAGGGTAGGGACTAAGAATGTATTATGTTCTTTCATCAGTTCTAAACATTCATCATCTAAAAAACAACCATGTTCAATGGAATCAATGCCTGCATATAAAGCGTTTTTAATACCTTGTAATCCTTGGGCATGGGTAGCTGTTTTTCTTCCGGCCTTATGTGCCTCTTCAATCATGACCTTCATTTCATCCACAGTAAACTGGGCATTACCAGGCTCAACACCCTTGGTCATAACGCCTCCTGTAGCCATCATCTTAATCAGATCCACACCGCTTCTAAGCTGTGTACGAACGGCTTTTAAACATGCATCTTTACCATCGGCTTCAATGCCTTCTTGCCATCCATGACCGCCTGTCATACAAATAACTTTACCAAAGACAATACATATGAGGTCCTTCAATCACATGGTTGTCAATGGCCTCTTTAATTTGTAGGTCATAGTTTTCTTCTGTACCTACTGCACGAATAAAGGTAACACCAGATTCTAAATATTCTTTACAGTGTTTTTGGGCATAGAAAGCTTTTTCCATTAAAGAAAATTCTTTTTTGAGTCAAATCCAACCGGATACAAAATGTGTACGTGACAATTGAAGAAACCGGGTGTAACAACACTTTCATGAATGATATCTTCGTTTATTTCGTGATAATCTTCAATTTGAACGATTTTATCATCTTCAATAGTAATTAATTGATCAAGCTTAGGTGTATCACTAATACCATCAATTAAAGTTTGGGCATGAATATATAGCTTTGTCACTTTACAATCACTCCATCTTTAATGACCTTATCAATTTTACGAACATTTGAAATAGCATCCAATGGATTTTCTTCAAGACAAACGAGATCGGCATGTTTACCCACTTCTAAAGTTCCATAATCATCTAAAACACCTAAACAATCAAATTTGATTGTGTGTCGCGATCTTTAAAATGTCCATACGATCTACACCGTATTTCTCCATTAATTCCATTTCATAAGCGGTGTTGTTATGGTAGTTGAATGGTGTACCACCATCTGTACCTAGGGCAATCTTTAATCCTTGGGCATAGGCTTTTTAAAACTTTCTACGTGTGCATCCTTAACATAGATTGCCTTTTTAACCATATAGTCAGCAATACCTGCTTCAATACCATTTTCTACAATGCATTGAGGAGCAACTAAAGTAGGAACTAAATAAGTACCGTGTTCTTTCATAAAATCCAAGCATTCTTGATCTAAGAAGATTCCGTGTTCTATTGAATCAATACCAAAGATATAGAGCATTTTTTTATGCCTTGTGTTCCTTGGGCATGGGTAGCTGTTTTTCTTCCAGCTTTATGTGCTTCTTCAATAATGACAGCCATTTCTTCTTGTGTTAATTGAGCACTTCCTGGCTCAACCCCTTTGGTCATAACTCCACCTGTAGCCATGATTTTAATTATATCGACACCTTCTTTAAGAAGGGTACGAGCTGCTTTTCGACATTCATCCTTGCCATCGGCTTCAATTCCATCTTGCCAACCATGACCGCCTGTCATACAAATGCATCTTCCAAAGACACAACATATGTGGTCCTTGAATGAGTCCAGAATCAATACAGTCACGAATCTGCATATCATAATCGTTGGCAGTACCTAAAACACGGATAAAAGTAACTCCTGAATGAAGGTAGTCTTCACAGTGTTTTTGCGTATAGAATGCTTTCTCCATCAAACTAAACTTTTTATCGGTCCCAAAGCCAACCGGTTCCATAATGTGAACGTGGCAGTTAAAAAAAACCAGGGGTAACGACATTGGCATGAATGACTTCTTCATTTGTTTCATGATATTCTTCAATGGAAACAATTTTTCCATCTTCAATTGAAATCAATTGATCTTTCTTTGGTGTATCACTCACTCCATCAATCATTATTTTTGCGTGTACGACTAATTTGCTCATAATTAAAACTCCTTTTTTAAGTGATTATGAACCTTGAAAGAGAAATATGCAAGTAGTTTCAGAAAATTAATAAAAAAGAGGGAATCCTTGGATTCCCTACAACATAGATTTAAATAAAATGTCGTTATAGTCTGGTAAAGGCCAGTCTTCTTTAGAAACATTGGTTTCAATCACATCCGTCAATTGACGAATCGTTTCCATTAACGGAAGTAATTCATCGGCCGCAAAACGAGCAGCTTGTTTTTCTGTTGTGGTTTCTTTGTTGATCAATGCTTCTAATGTATCTAAGTGATTGGATACTAATTCTAGAGGTGTATTGATGTTTTTTAAGATTTTAACTTCTAATGGTGCCTCAATGCCACTTGATTTTTTGTTTGAATGATTTGAGCCAATTTAGCTTCATAACTAAAGATAGCAGGTAAGATTTGTTTTCGTAACATATAAGCCATTGTTTTAGCTTCAATTTGAACTACTTGGTAGTAGTTTGTGAGTAGGATACTTTCACGAGCATGCAATTCACTTGCAGAATATACATTGTGTTTTTCAAATAATTGTAGATTCTTTGGATCTGTATAGTGAGGAAGTGCATCCGCTGTTGTTTTAAGTTCTAATAAGCCACGTTTTTTGTGCTTCCTTTTTCCATACATCGGAATATCCATTTCCAGAGAAAATGATACGCTTATGATTCTTTAATGTCTTTTGAATCAACGCAATTAAGGATTTTGTCATATCTTTTTTGTTTAACACATTCCAATTCATCCGCAAACTGTGTTAATTCTTCGGCTACGATTGTATTTAAAATAGTGTTTGGACAAGAAATGTTTAAGTTGGATCCAAGCATTCTGAATTCGAATTTATTACCTGTAAATGCGAATGGAGAAGTACGGTTACGGTCTGTAGAATCTTTTGCGATTGGAGGAAGGGTAGAAACACCAAGTTCCAATTTACGATCGATTGTATCTACATATTCATTTCCAGCTTCAATGGCTTCAAGAATGGCAGTTAGTTCTTCACCTAAATAGATAGAGATAATAGCGGGTGGAGCCTCATCTGCACCTAAACGGTGGTCGTTTCCGGCACTGGCAACAGAGATTCTTAATAAATCCTGGTATTCGTCTACACCTTTGATGATGGCAGCTAGAACAGTTAAGAAACGAATATTGTCTTTTGGAGAATCACCTGGTTCTAAAATGTTTTCTCCTTCTTCTGTACAGAAAGACCAGTTGTTGTGTTTACCACTACCATTGACACCATCAAATGGTTTTTCATGTAGTAAACATACCAATCCATGATGAGAAGCTACTTTTTGTAGAACTTCCATAGTCAATTGGTTTTGGTCATTCGCAATATTTGTTGATGTAAATACAGGCGCCAATTCAAACTGACATGGAGCTACTTCTTTGTGTTCGGTCTTGGCATAAACACCTAATTTCCAAAGTTCTTCATCGACTTCTTCCATATAAGCTTTTACTCGTTCAGATAAACTACCAAAGTAGTGATCATCTAATTCTTGACCTTTTACGGGAGCCGCACCAAATAATGTTCTTCCTGTTACTAATAAGTCTAGACGTTCTTTGAACATGTCTTCATCAATCAAGAAATATTCTTGTTCTGGACCTACTGTTGTTTTGATTTTATGAATGTTGTAACCCATAATGTTTAATAAACGAACAGCTTGCTTTGTTTAAGGCATCATTACTTCTCAATAATGGTGTTTTTCTTATCCAAAAAGCACTACCATCGTAAGAGCAGAATAAGGTTGGAATATATAAAGTTTTTTTTTTTGACAAAAGCTAGAGAAGTTGGATCCCATGCGGTATATCCTCTGGCTTCAAAAAGTGGCACGCAATCCTCCGCTTGGAAAACTTGAGGCATCGGGTTCACCTTTGATTAATTCTTTTCCTCTAAAATCTGAAATAACAGATGTTGGCCCTGTTGGATTGATAAACGCATCATGCTTTTCAGCCGTAATACCTGTCATGGGTTGGAACCAGTGCGTATAGTGAGTTGCACCCTTATCCATAGCCCAGTCTTTCATGGCGTTTGCGACTACATCTGCGATCTCTTTAGGAAGTTCCTTTCCTTTTTTTCATCACATCCATCATTTGTTTGTAGACGGCATGAGGCAAGTATCTTTGCATAGCAGATGTACTGAATACGTCACATCCAAAATATTCATCGACAATTTTCATTTTTCTAGTATCCTCCTGTCGCGTATATAATATCATTATTTTCACAAATGTTTTGAGAAATTTTTCTTTTTTTAAAAAATTCCTTTTTTTGTATATGAGTATGTAGGAAATGCCTGCTAGAATTGAGACGTTCATGCGTAACGCAAATTTATTAATTGATTTCGCCTTCAAGTATGTTTTTGGCGAATATTGTAAAGAGGCTAATGATGCCTTAAAATCATTACTTACGGTATTTTCAGAAAGGAAAGTCCATCATGTGGATGTTAAAAATTCAGATATGGTAAAAGACTATAGTAAAATGAAGAATTCAAGGTTGAATTAGATAATCAAACGATGGTGGATTTAGAAATGCAGTTAAGACAAACTCAAGATCATCTGCCAATTCGCTTTAGTTATTATTTGACTAGACTTCATGGCTTGACAAGAATTGGAAGGAAAATATTATGGAGAGTTAAAGGAGAAAATTGTCTAATTGTTCTTTAATGTGAATTTAATTGATAATCATAGAATGTGTAACTCATGCACATTGAAAAACGAGGATGGCTTATCTTTTGTGAAACAAAAAACGGATGCTGAAGAAAACAGATCAAGAATATGATACTTCGCCTTTCTAATACCATGGATAAAAAAAGTCTGTAGCTTTCGTTATGAATGTATCTGTGGTTGAAATTAAAAGTATATATAAAAAGAAAAGTCACTATTTGTGACTTTCTTTGTTTTCTAGACTGGCCTTAACTAAACCCACAAATAATGGGTGTGGACGGTTGGGTCTAGATTTAAATTCAGGATGATATTGTACACCAATGTAGAAAGGGTGATTCTTATACTCAATTGCTTCAACCAATTGTTTATCCGGACTTGTTCCGACAATCATCATATCGTTACGTTCAAATTCAGAACGATATTCGTTGTTGAATTCATAACGATGACGATGTCTTTCATCAATCATATCTTTTTTGTAGCAAGACCAAATATTTGTATCGGCTCTTAATGAACATGGATAAGATCCTAAACGCATGGTTCCACCTTTACGAATATCATTACTTTGATCTTCCATGAAATCAATGATTGTATGTTTACTTTGTGGATCAAATTCAAAAGAGTTGGCATCCTTTAAACCTAGTGCACCGCGAGCAAAGGCAATGGCCGCAATCTGCATACCTAAACAGATACCTAAATAAGGAATTTGTTTTTGTCTTGCGTAAGAAGCTACACTGATCATACCTTCAATACCACGATCACCAAAACCACCAGGTAAAATGATTCCATCAGTATCTTTAAAAGACTTCATCTAAGTTGGCATTTTCTAAGCCTTCTGAATCGATCCATTGAATGTTGACTTTGGCATGATTTTCAAAACCACCATGATACAAGGCTTCACTGACTGATAAATAGGCATCGTGTAAGGCCACATATTTACCAACTAGGGCAATATTTACAGGTTTTGTGCTTGCCTTTAATGTTGTCGACAACTTGTTGCCACTCACTTAAATCCGGTTTACGAACTTCAAGACCTGTCTTTTCACAGACGATATCCGCAAGATTTTGTTCTTCTAACATAAATGGTACTTCATATAGAGAAAGGAAGTGTCTTATTTTGAATGACACAACGTTTTTCAACATTACAGAATAATGAAATTTTGTCTAATACAGACTGCGGAATGGTTTCATCACAACGCGCCACAATGATATCTGGATTTATGCCATAAGACTGTAATTCTTTTACGGAATGTTGAGTTGGTTTTGATTTATATTCCTGTGAACCCGAAATATAAGGGATGTAAGTGACATGAATGAAGAGACAGTTTTTACGACCAACCTCTAAGGCAACCTGACGAATGGATTCTAGAAACGGTAAGCTTTTCAATATCGCCAGTCGTACCACCAATCTCGGTAATTACGACATCGGCAGCTGCATGTTCTCCTGCACGAATTACGAAACTCTTGATTTCATTGGTAATATGCGGAATAACTTGAACGGTTTCACCAAGATATTTTCCATCACGCTCTTTATTGATGACATTCCAATAGACACGTCCAGTGGTAAGATTGGAATACGTGTGTAGGTTTTCATCAATGAAACGTTCATAATGACCTAAATCCAGGTCGGCTTCTAATCCATCATCTGTGACATATACTTCACCATGTTGGAAAGGGGACATTGTTCCTGGATCCACATTGATATAGGGATCAAGCTTTTGACTTGTTACCTTGTAGCCGCGGGACTTTAAAAGACGGCCAAGACTGGTCGCACTGATACCTTTACCTAGGCCAGAAACAACACCTCCTGTTACGAAAATGTACTTTGTACTCATTTGTTTCACCTCTACTTTTTCTTTTTAACTCGTGAATTTTACACCTATGAAAAAAAGATGTAAATAAAAATTTAAAAAAAATGATTTTCAATGTAAAAGATAGTATAATAAATTCGATTGAGGTGGTTTTGATGAACCTACATGAAAAAGAAAAAAAATGTACCAAAGACTCATTATTTTAACCTTATTAATCTGTATGGTTATCTATTATTTTGAAAAAAATCGTTGATTTTTTGGCATGGATTGGTGCAATGTGTCTGCCATTTTTATTTGGTGCAGGACTTGCCTTTGTGTTTAATATTATATCGAACAATCTCATGTGCTCTTTAATCAAATGGTTTGATATTAAAGATACAAAAATTAAAAAGAGTCTTATCTAACATTTTATCCATCATCATTGTGTTTCTTTGTATTTGCCGCCTTTGGCGGTATTGTCATACCTAAGATTCTATTTTCGATTCAATTGTTGATGTCAAACTTCCCACAAATGATCTATGAATTCTATATATGGCTTTTTAGATATCACAAAAACATGTAGATGTAGTGCACAACTTTTTACAACACTTAGATATCAATGCCTTTAGTACATTTGCGATTGATAATGTGAGTAAAAAAATCAGTTCCTGGCTTGTATCTGGAGGAGCCAATGATATATTTGGTTCCATTTTTATGATTTTATCCACTACATTTTCTTGGTTTGCGCAAGCCTTTATCACAATCGTATTCTCGTTTCTATTGTTGTTTAATAAAAAACAAGTGGTTCGTGAAACAAAATCTTTATTAAAGGCCTATCTTCCAGAAAAGGATTATGAAAAAACACGCCACGTATTAAAGCCGATCATTCGTATTTTTTTTTTACAAGTTATGTAGGCGGAACCTGTTTGGAATGCTTGATTTTAGCCAGTTTAGTTACTGCAGGATCTTTGATTATGAAGATTCCATATGCATTTTTAATAGGTCTAGTCGTTGGTATTGGAGCTCTTGTGCCAATGTTTGGCGCCTTGGTTGCGACTCTATTATGTACTTTCTTTCTTGCGATAACATCTCCAGTACAAGGCTTTACATTCATTATTATGTTTATTTGTATTCAACAAGTTGAAGGAAACTTTATCTATCCGCACGTCGTTGGTAAGTCTGTAGGCTTTCCGCCTGTGTATATCATTGTGGCCATCACCATTGGAGCCAATGTAGCAGGTATTATTGGAATCATCATTTTTATTCCAATTTGTTCATGCATCTATCACCGGTAAGTGAAGATGTGTTAACTAGGCTTCAAAAAGTGAAAGAAGTATCCGATTAATTTGACATAAATGATGTCTATTTAAGTTGTATCCTTTGAGTATAGAAAGAAGGGTACAATATGAACGCAGAAAAAAAGATTAGCTATGGATTTATTAGATGCTTGTATGGAAAGAAGATGTACAAGGAGTTGAAAACTGCCTAGAACTTGGAGCAAGTCCAAGCCGGGTATTTAATGGATATCCTATCTTGATGCATGCCATCAGCATTGGAAATGAAGAAATTGTAAATATTTTAATTGATGCCGGAGCCATTCAGAAACAAGAAGCTTTAGGCTTTGCGCTTGAAAGAGGGATTGGTCAAATGATACGTCCACTTGTATTTCGTGGTATTGTTCCTAAACATTTTGAACCAAAAAAGGCTTTGGCTACTATCCCCAAAGATTTTGCAAAGACGCACTAAAAGGAGATAAAAAATGAATCGAACAAACTTATGCATTCGCATGTTACAACTATTAAAGGCAAGAGGGAAAATGAACACAACACGACTTGCGACAGAACTTGAAGTCAATCCACGTAACATTCGTGAATTTAAAAAAAGAGCTTGTATTAGCCGGATATAATGTAGAAGAAGTAAAGGGACGTTATGGAGGATACATCTTAAATGATAAATACGATCTTCCTGTCACTATTTTTAGTGACGAACAAAAGGATGCTTTGGTGCAATCCTATAAGTTTATGCGTACACAAAAAGACTTTAAACCCCTTCCACTATATTGTGATGCGATGGATAAGATTATTTCGACAAGCAAGATTTCATCTAACGATTCCTTACACTATATGTCCAATTCTATGGAATTAGACGAAAAGATCTCCCACATGATTGATAAGACGCAACAAGGCATGAACCATGGTCTTTGCGTTCTTTTGTCGTACCAGTCTTTACAGGATGAGGCCCCTAAACAATTTGAGGTTGAACCCTATGAAATCATTCACTACCATAAGTCGTATTATTTAATTGGTTTTTTCTTTATTAAGAAAAGACTATCGCATGTACCGTTTTAGTTCGCAACGTATGTTTTCATGTGAAATTTCATCGAGACACTTTATTCGAGATAATCACTTTCATTTAAGCAACTACATCGGGGAACATTCTTTGATTCCTTTAGATTTAAAACTTGTGTCAGTGAGAGTTTACCATGAAAATAATGGGCTTCGTTTATTTAAAGAAAAAATATTGGGGCAATAAACTACAAGCCATCAATAAACAAGAAGCGTACACAGACTTTGAGTTCTATACAGACGACATGTCAAACTTGTATCAGTCTTTGTTTTCTATGAGTGATCAAATGGAGATTTTAAATCCTGAAGATGTAAAATTGCTTATTTGTCGCGTGTTCAAAAAAATATTAAATGCGTATAGGGATGAAAAGAATTAAAAATTGAAGTACAATAGATATGGTGAATTTTTTATGTTACATGTATCAGATTTAATGCGTGAAATGAAATGTGACTGTTTTTGTTGGAACAAAGCGCCCACAATTCACTTCACCAGGAAAGTTTTTATAAAATGGATTGTCCATTCTCCGATCTATGGCGAAATTATTTAAATGCGAATGAGTGTGGCTTAGGTCATTCCATGGATTCAAACGAACAATCTTTAAAATTATTAGAAGAAAACGAAGTTGTATGTTTTGCACGCTTTGAATATAAGGAGTGTCGTACAAAGATTCCATATCTAAAAAAATTAGAGAATGGATATATGGCCGTGTATCCACATTTGAGTGCGTATCCTAAAGAAAATGAAGCATTGATCATGAAGGTCAATCAAATGATTCTTTCGCATTGTGGCGTTAACATTGTCGAAAATCGCATTGTCTATTTAAATAAAGAATATGTTCGTCAGGATGCGTTGGATTTAAATGAACTGTTATGTATCAGCGACAAACTATTCAATAAGCGTAACCACTTATCGAAAACAATTGCCGAATGTATGGATGAAGTGGAAGTGGATTTGGATAGTTGGATTGAAAGAACAAAAGAAATTTTAAATCGACCAAGTGTTACGCCAGTACGCACAAAACAATGTACAGCTTTAAGAAGGTGCAACTATTATTCTGTCTGTTTTGATGAATCTAATGAACCAGATGACTCGATTTTATTCTTTACAACCAATCAACATAAGCTGGATGCGTATGATCGTGGTATTCGTCATATTCATGAGTTGCCATTGAATCAAATTGAAGGATTCCGCCTTCAATATGCGCAATATATGGCTAGTAAAACGCAAAAACCATTTATGGATCGTGCCGCTTTACAGGTATGGATGAAAAACAAATCAAATATCCAATTTCGTATTTGGATTTTGAATGGGATACCTTTGCGGTGCCACCCTATAAGAATATGAAGCCTTTTGACGTATTATGTTTTTCAATATAGTCTTCATGTAGAAACTTCGGATGGAAATTTAACCCATTATAACTTCTTTGAATCCAAAGATTGCCGTCGGCATTTTATTGAACAATTGATCAAAGACCTTCCTAAAACGGGAACGATTCTTGTTTATAATATGGAGGGAGCTGAAAAGCTGAGATTGAAACAATTAGCGAGTCAATTTGAAGAATATAGGGAAGAATTAGAGTCGATTTGTTTAAGAATGGTGGATTTATCAAAACCATTTGAGGCAGGACTCTACTACAATTCAAAAAATGCGTGGTCATTATTCTTTGAAGAGTATATTGCCTGTATTCTCAAAAAGATGTTTCTTATCATGATTTGGATATCCAAAATGGTTTAAATGCCGTGTTTGCGTATCGTACATATGATGAGAAGGACGAAGAAGAGAAAAAAGAAGTAAAGAAGCTATTTCAACATATTGTCAGATGGATACATATGCAGAATATGTTGTATATCATGGCTTGATCAAGGAGGTAGAAAAAGATGCCTAATATTATTACTCATACTTTATTTGCACAGGAAATCTTTGATAAGGTGGATGAAAACACGCATGCTTTATTTGAACCTAGACTTCACTTATTGGAAATTGGTTCGAATGGCCCGGACTTTTTATTCTTTCATGGTATGAATCCAAAAGATTTTTTTTAAAAAAAGAGTGATTTACGTGTTTCAGGAAGTATGTTTCATGCGGGTCATGTGAATGAATTTTATCAAAAAGCTTTGATTTCCATTCGTAATGAAACAGATGAAGAAATAAAGAAAGATATGATGACTTATGTTTGTGGACATTTATGTCACTGGGCATTAGATGCGACAAGCCATCCATATGTGTTCTATCGCACGGGAACTTGCAAAGGCAAGAGTGCATGGTACCATCATCGTTTTGAATCGTTGATCGATGCGATCATGTTGAAGGTGAAAAAAAAAATGTACGATTGAAGATTTTAAATTCTATGAAATCAGTGATGCATCTAAAGAAGAAGCTCGTGCCATTGCACGTATTTATGTGCCTGCGATCCGTCAGATTCTAGGTTTTGAAATCAAGCCTCATCAAATCATGGAAAGCTTGAAGGATTGGCACTTTATTGAATCCTTATTCTATGATGCTTATGGAGATAAGCTAAAGGCACTTCAAACATTAGAGACTTTCACCAAAGCCTACAATTCATTGTCTGGATATATCGTACCTAATGAGCCGGATGATCCATATGATGTAATGAATTTATTACATACACGTTGGGTACATCCAAGTGATGATACATTGGTTTCAACAGAAAGTTTCTTCGACTTATACGATAAAGCCCAACTTCTTGCGATGGAGGCAATTCGCTTATTCTTAGCAAAGCATGTGAAAATCCAGATTTAGATGGTGATTTATTAAATCTAATTCAAGATCGTAACTATAATTTGGGTACAAATGATCGCAAGGAAATGATAAATTTTGATTTAATTTACGAAAAATAGGTGGAAGGGTTTACAAGTTTACAAATTAGGCGTATTATAAAGATGGTAAGAGAAAGAAAGTATGGCTCACCTTTCGACTCAATATCCATCTTGTGTGTATATATCCTTCCTTAAAACACATAAGAAATTACTTTATCGATTCTTTCGATGAGAGAAAGCACTTCGGTGCTTTTTTTTTTTTTTCTTGACAATTTTTTTTTGCGTGATATAAAATAATTTAGGTTATACATACAATTTAAAAAGGAGTTTATAAACATGATTAGTTCAAATGATTTAAAACCAGGTCTTACAATTTTAGTCGATGGCGAAATCTATACGGTTTTAGAAGCATCACAAAATAAAACAGCTCGTAGTGCCATGGTTGTTAAGGCGAAAGTTCGTAATGTTCGTACTGGAAGTAATGTTGAATTGTCTTGGGGTGGTGGCGAAAAGGTTGAACCAGCTCAGATTGAAAAAAAGAGAAATGCAGTATTTATATGATACAGATGAAGCTATGGTATTTATGGACAATGAAACATATGACCAGGTTGAAATTCCTATGGATCGTTTAAAATGGGAAAGAAACTTTATTGTTCCAAATTCAAACGTAAATATTTCTAGCTATGAAGGTGAAATCTTAGGTGTTATTTTACCGGATAAAGCAACATTGAAAGTTGTTGAATGCGAACAGGCGGTAAAGGGAGACACAGACTACAAGTGCTAGTAAAAATGTTGTATTAGAAACTGGATTAGAAGTTAAAGTTCCTTTATTCATCAACCAAGATGAAATGATCGTTGTCAACACAAACGACGGAAAATATTCAGGACGTGCAAAATAGGCAATCGCCTATTTTTCTTTTTTTGCGAGATAGTGTATAATAGTAAGGAATGTTTAGGAGGTACTTATGACTCAACTTTCAAGAAAACAAAAGTATCAAGAACTTAGAGATCGTTTAGATGAAGAAACAACTGCTTTGCTCAAGCGCGACCAGTGAAACTACAAAGATTATCGCGTGTAGATAGTGGCTCACATGCCAACAAACCATTGTATCCACATGATACAGTGCGTGTTTCACCTACTGTAAAAGAAATGCCTACATCTCCAGTGATGGAAGATCTGCTTGGAGAAGTGAAGCAATATAATATTGATAATGGTAACCGTATCACAGATGATACACAGATCAATATTTTAAAACAGTTAGACACAACAAGTAGTGATACAATGAAGAGAAATCAACATGTGATTCCTATGGATACAGATGATGAAGATTTAGGTTCAACAATGAAGATTTCAAAACCAAGACAAACAATCACTCGTCAAGAACCTAAAGAAGAAAAAAAATCGTTCTTACAAGTCAGGATGTAGAGGATGTTAAAAAGCCATTGGATGATGAATTGGATTTGATGTATCTTTCTCATGATGATTTTGATAAAACGGAAGAACAACCTAAAAAGGATAAGAAGAAAAAGTCAAAGCGCAAAAAAGAAAAAGCGTGATGAACTTGAATCTATGCCTAGCGCAAAAATGCGTATGAAAACTTCTGATTTTGAAAAGGCTAGTAGTCATAAAGAAAAGAAGAGCTCAGAAATCGTATTGAATGTCGTTTTAGCTATATTGATCTTAGCTTTAGTTGCGATCATCGGCTATTTAGTATGGACATTTAAGAATATTTAATGAGGATGGACATGAAAAAAAAATTAATATTGCGATTGATGGCTAGCGGGGTCGGTAAAAAAGTACGATTGCGGATATTGTTGCAGAAAAGTTAAATATGCTCCATTTAGATACGGGTGCTATGTATCGTTGTGTGGCGTATAAAACTTTAAAAGATGGAGTCAATATTCAAGATGAAAAGGCAATGTCAGATTTGATGGACACAATTGACATTCATTTTGATGAAGATAACCATGTATATTTAGATGGGGAAGATGTATCTAAAGAAATTCGTATGAATAATGTATCTATGCAGGCTAGTAAAACAAGTCAGCTTGGTATTGTACGTAAAAAATTAGTGAATCTTCAACAAAAAAGTATGTGCCAATAAAGGCTTTATTGTAGATGGTAGAGACATTTGTTCTGTTGTTTTGCCAGATGCAGAAGTAAAATCTTTATGAGTGCATCGAGTAAGGCTAGAGCCCAAAGAAGATATGATGAATATATTTCAAAGGGAATCGATGCTTTGATTATGAAACGATCTATCAGGATATTGTCGCAAGAGACTATCAGGATATGCATCGTGAAATTTCGCCTTTAGTAAAAACAGAAGATGCGATTGAAATTGATACTTCTGATTTAACAATTGATGAAGTCGTTTCAAAAGTATTAAATATAGTTGGATAATGTAGAAAGGGGACCACAATATGATTCGAGGTACTGTGGCCATCGTAGGTCGGCCAAACGTCGGAAAATCAACGATATTCAATCGATTGATTGGACAAAGAAAGAGCATTGTAGATGATACACCCGGAGTAACAAGAGATAGAATTTATGGTGAAGTGGAATGGTCGACACAAACTTTTCGCTTGATCGATACGGGTGGTATTCAAATTGAGGACCAGGCATTTGCCCAGGAAATCAATATGCAGGTAGATATTGCGATTGAAGAAGCGGATGTCATTATTTTCTTAACTTCTGCCAAAGAAGGAGTAATGACAGATGATACAATTATCGCAAGAAAGCTGCACAAGTGTAAAAAGCCAGTTATTTTAGCTTGCAACAAAGTGGACAATCCAGAAATGCAGATGAATGTATATGAATTCTATGCGTTAGGTCTTGGAGATCCAATTGCGATTAGTGGGGCACATGGCATTGGACTTGGCGACTTGTTGGATGTCGTGATGGAAAAACTTCCAGAAAAAGATATCGCTCCATATGAAGGAATTACTTCATTCTGTTGCATTGGACGTCCTAATGTTGGAAAATCAAGTTTGGTTAATTCCATCTTAAAAGAAGATCGTGTTATAGTATCCAATGTAGAAGGTACTACGCGTGATGCGATCGATACGCCATTTTTTGTGGATGATAAAGAATATATGATCATTGATACGGCAGGTATTCGTAAAAAAAGGTAAAATCTATGAGAATATTGAAAAATATTCGATCTTACGTGCTTTAAGTGCAATTGATCGTAGTAATGTCGTGTTATTCTTGATTGATGGTGAAAAGGGTATTCGTGATCAAGATAAGCATGTGGTCGGTCTTGCGCATGATGCTTTGGTAAAGGTGTTATCATTGTCTACAATAAGTGGGATACAGTTGAAAAAGATGAGAAGACCATGTCAAAGATTGAAAAGGAAATTCGTGCTCAATTCTTGTATTTGAATTATGCACCTATTGCGTATACTTCTGCACTTACTGGAAGTAAAGTGAATCAATTGATTCCTTTGATTGATCAAGTGCATGATGCATGTACATTGCGTATTCCAACTAATGTATTAAATGATGTCATTTTGGATGCACAGATGATGAATCCGGCAAAACCTCACTTGGGAAAACAATTAAAGATTTATTATGCGAGCCAAGTTGCGGTTGAGCCACCGACAATTGTCTTATTTGTCAATGATCCAGAATTATTGCATTTTAGTTATGCTCGTTATATTGAAAATAAGTTAAGAGAAGCGTTTGGCTTTACGGGAACTCCAATTAAGATTTTGGCTCGTAAACGCTCATAGTAAGGAGTTAAATATGCGTACAGTTGTGATTGGTAGTGGAAGCTGGGGAACAGCTTTTTTAGCTCAAGTATTACAAGATAATCATCAAGAAGTTTTAGTGTATGGTGTTGCAGAAGCTGAAGTTAATGATATTAATGAAAATCATAAAAACTCAAAGTATTTTGGAGATGTTGAATTAAATCCAGAATTAAAGGCAACAACAGATATTCAATGTATCAAAGGAGCCGATATTGTATTGTTGGCAGTACCAACAATCGCAATTGATCCAATTTGTCACCAAATCAATGATATATTAGATAAAAAAGACAATTATCATCAACGTTTCTAAGGGATTCCACCCAGAAACAAATGAAAGAATGTCTGAAGTTATTCGTCGCTGTATTGATGAAGATAAATTAAGTTCCGTCGTAAGTTTAATTGGTCCAAGTCATGCAGAAGAAGTTGTCATTCGTTTATTAACTACAATTGATGCGATCAGTTTAAACAACGAGGATGCCGTAACCGTTCAAAACTTATTCTCAAATCAATACCTACGTATTTATACAGGAAATGATGAGATTGGTTCTGAACTTGGTGTAGCCATTAAAAACGTTATGGCTATCGCATCCGGTATCTTATCTGGTTTAGGCTATCAAGATAATACGCGTGCAGCCTTGATTACGCGTGGTTTACAGGAAATGATTCGTTATGGTGTCCATTTTGGTGGGCAACAAAAAACGTTCATGGGTCTAACTGGAATTGGAGACTTGATTGTAACTTGTACGAGTGTACATTCTCGTAACTTTGAAGCGGGTTACCAAATTGGAAAAGAGAATTCGGTTGAAAACTTCTTTAAGAACAACACAAAAACGGTAGAAGGTGTTCGTACCGCAAAAATTGTTCATCGTGTTGCGAAAGAAAATGGTATTGATATGCCAATTTGTGAAGAAGTTTACCAAATTTTATTCAATGGAAAACTTCCAAGTGAATGTGCACAAGATTTAATGATTAGAGATTTAAAGAAGGAATTTTAATATGGGAAAGTATGTAAATAAAGAGTCTTTAACACAGGCTTTATCAATCAATTTAAATTTGTCTAAAAAAGACGCAAAGATTTGCGGTAGACTTAATTTTTAATGAAATGAGTGATGCCTTGGCAAGTGATGGTCATGTAGATATCACAGCTTTTGGTAAGTTTGAAATTTTTGATCGTAAATCAAGAATGGGAATCAATCCTGTCACAAAAGAAAGAATGATGATTCCGGCTACAAAACTTCCAAAGTTTCGTCCAAGTCAGACTTTAAAGAATAAGTGCAACAAATAGGTCATATGACCTATTTTTGTCTTTAGAAAGGATGGATCATGAGCTTATTTATTGTGACATTAGGCTTTACATTAGCTATTTCAAGTAAGTGGGCCTATTCTTATTTTGGTTTATCGAGTTTTGAACAAATTGTATACCACATTAAAGTTCCTTTTGAAGGTACCAATACGCAATTTATTTTTGGATGGATGAAAAAATGTTTACTTCCTGGTTTTATTTTTTGGCCTCATTTTTAGTTGGATTTCTATAAACATAGCCAAACTTATTCTTTTACTTTGTTGTATATATGGTCTTTGTCAAATTCATTTTTTTTCATATGTTTTTAACCAATTTAAGAAGACGGATTTCTTTGATAAATACTACGTTGAATCTGAAGTTATTTCACCTGAAAAGAAGATGAATTTTATTCATATCTATCTAGAATCGATGGAAACAACATATGCCACAAAAAAGAAGATGGAGGTAATGCAGATGAAGATTTATTGCCTTATCTGACTCAAACTTACAAAAAGACTCCGTTTCTTTTTTTCACAAAATGAGAAAATTGGTGGAGCTAGAGTCTTAACAGGAACGGGTTGGACAACGGGAGGTATTGTTGCGAGTACGTCGGGTATTCCTTTAATTTTTAGTTTAAAACATAAATTTTGTAAGAACAAAGTTCCATTTATGCCTAATGTAAATACCCTTGGAGATATTCTAGAAAAAAGATGGATATCATCGTGTCTTTTATGATTGGTTCGGATGCGACATTTGGTGGAAGAAGAAGCTATTTTGATCAACATGGTCATTATGATATTCAAGATACCGTTTCTTTAAAGAAAGAAGGAATTCTTGACAAGGATTATCATGAATTCTGGGGTTTGAGGATGATAAATTGTTTGAATTTGCGAAAGAGAAAATCTTAAGTTTATCAAAATCATCCAAACCATTCGATTTCGAAATGTTGACAGTCGATACGCACCATCCTTATGGGTATCAATCAAAAAATTGTAAGAATATCTTTAAAGAATCCTTATCGAATTCGATTTATCATACAGATGAAAATCTAAAAGATTTTATGGAATGGTTAAAGAAACAAGATTTCTATAAAGATACTGTTATAGTCATTCAGGGTGATCATACAAGTATGGCGGCCGAATATATTCATGATACATATTCATCTAACTATGATCGTCGAGTGTGGAATGCGTTTATTCATTCTAGAGTGAAACCTAAAAAAGAAAAAAAAAACGTGACTTTACGACCATGGATTTTTATCCTACAATATTAACAGCTTTTAGGATACAAGATTAAAGGCGATAAGCTTGGTTTAGGGACCAATCTATTTAGTGATAAACCAACACTTACAGAAGAGATCGATGCAAATCGAGTTGATAAAGAGATAAAAAAGAAATTCAACTTTCTATAGGAGGCTCATGTGAAAAAAAAGATTACGCAGTTTCATTATTATATTAGTTGTGGCGTTCATTGTTTTTTTCGATGATGGTCACGACCTTTATGCAGATGCTTCGATTCTAACATTCCTTAGTGGAATGTTTTTTCATTTTAAAGTACAATGTAAATAGATGAATCGAGGTTTTAATTATGACAAAAAAACAAAAAATCAAATTTATAGCGTTATTAACAACAACGGCTTCTTTAGCTGTTGGATCTTACTTCTTTAAAAAGAAAGTAGAGAAGATGAAAGAGGATGGTACATTTAATACAATGGTCTTTAAAAAGCGTTTAAACCAATATTTAAAGGCAAACTAAAAAAGATGAATTAACTTTAGAAATCATTGATGGCTTACTAGTCAATTGGATAAGATGAATGATTTCAAGGCAACGCACGAAGGTTTTGAATTGAATCTAGATACAGATAAGTATATGGAACTACAAGATTATCTTGATGCCTACTATTCTCGATTGGCAAGTTCAAATCATTTTAAACAAGCGGATACCAATGAAGATAATACGCAAGTACGTTTAAGGAAGTGTTTGAACACACAAAAATATATTTTAGAAAATTTCTAAAGAAAGTCTCAAATCTATCTTGAATTTATATAATAAACACGTATGATATCCTTATAAGGATGTGATACACATGGATTTAATACATAAGAAAAAAAAAAAATCGGGCTCAGATCTTTCAGAGCTTTGATTCTTTAAAAGACTTTAAAGAAATGATTCAAAAATGTGAAGTAGAAATTGTCAGCCCCAAGAATTTTATCGCAGGATGATTATGAAATCTTAGACGAAAGAGTGCATGAAATTCCAAAAGGAAAACTTGTCACGATTGAGTATTATGATCGTATCAATTATAAAAAGAATCACAGGCGTAGTTTCTAAAATCAATCTGGATACGCAAATACTTCAAATCGTAAAGACAAAGATCAACCTGAAACAAATTAGCTACATACAATTAGAGGAGTGAAAACTCCTCTAATATGCGTTATGGCCACCAATTAATGTATTTCGTTTTTTAGCGGTCGCAAAGTCTAAGGCGTTCATCCCTTTTAAGATGGCATTCTTGCCATAGCGATGCTTGATTTGAACTAAGGTTTCCTGTAGCTTTTTTCTCGTTCTACTTTTCCTACGTCTGTAAATAAATCATAATTCTCATAATAATATTCATCTTTCACATCTTGAAAACCAATCGCAATCTGTCGAATGGGATAGTTTGGATTCACAATGCGAATATAGAGTCGTTTGAATTCTTCTAATAAGATGGAATAGGAGTTTGTACAGTTGGTAATCTTACATGAGCCACAAGCTTGGTTTGATACAATCTTTAGAGTAGCTAATCATAAGAGAAATTTGTTTAGTCACTAAATGTTTCTCGGTTAATGTCAATACATTTTGATCCACCATTTCTTTCATAACCACAAAGGCATTTTGGTAGGAATAATCCTCAAAAAAAGAATTTGGGAATTGGATATAGAATGTTGTTTCGATTTATAATTTTTAATGTCTTGAATGGTCGTAGGCTCTTTGCCCCAAGCATGGTCAATGATATATTCGGCATTCACACCAAATTCTTTATATAATATTTCAATAGGAAATTGACACAAGTCATACATGTCATAAATGCCTAATTTGTGTAATCTTCTTTCCGTTCCATTTCCAAGCATCCAAAAATCTGTTAATGGAACATGATGCCATAATGTTTGGCGATATAAGTCTTCATTTAAATAGGCCATGCGATCGGCATTGTGCTTGGCGGATATATCCATCGCAATCTTAGCTAAATACAGATTGGTTCCAATCCCAACAGTCGCCGTAAGACCTGTTTTTTCATAAGTTCGATCTAATATTTTTTTTGCGAGATTTTTAGCACTTACTTGATAGAGTTTTAAATAGCTTGTGACATCCAAAAGGATTCGTCAATGGAATAGACATGAATATCTTCTTTGGCAATAAATTCCAAGAAGACTTTATAGACTTTGCAGCTATATTCCATATACAAGTGCATTCTAGGTGGAGTAATCATATATTCAATTTTTGGATCAATTTCAAAAATACGACCACGACTCGATACGCCTAGTTTTTTGATGGCAGGTGTTGCGGCAAAGAGTAATGGCACCACCACCTCGTGTAGGATCTGCCACCACAAGGTTGACTTCAAATGGATCAAGGCCAAGTTCCACGCATTCTACGGATGCATAAAAGGATTTTAAATCAATACATAAATATGTTTTTTTGCATAAATACCTCCACCCCCCATATCGTTCGTATAAAATCATAGTTAAAAAATAAATAAAAAATTCAAGATAGATTTGAGACTTTATTAAAAAGTTAATAAATTTTCACTGGTATTTTATTTATTTTTTGATACTATATAGATAAAGGTGGTGTAACTATGCAGTTAAGGCAATTATTACTACAATATGAGATTGAAAATAACATTAAACATGATGAGGCGGCTAAAAGAATAGGAATTGGGCGTGCTACATATTTTCGTTGGTTAAAGGGTGAAAGCACACATTTAAAGGCCAATACATTAAAGAAACTATCCGATATGCTGGATTGTGATGTCAAAAGTATTTTGGATGAGGAAGAAAGAATCAAACCAATCGTTGGTAGTGTAAAAGCCGGATATGATGGCTTTCCAATGGAAGATATTGAGGGATATATTGAATTAAATCGTCATGATGGAAAAAAAGGCGATTACTTTTTACGTGTACGTGGAGACTCTATGATCAACGCTCATATATATGAGGGGGATCTTGTCTTTGTGAAACAGACAAATAAAGTGGAATCTGGAAGTATTGCGATTGTACTTGTGGGTGAGGAAGCAACATTAAAGCGTGTTTTATATAAAAAAGGGTTTAATGATTTTAGAAGCCGCAAATCCTAAGATTGACACAAAGGTTTTTACGCCTGAAGAAGTTGAAAAATTGCCGGTAAAGATTATTGGGAAAGTCTTATATGCTCGTAGAGACTTTGATTGAGGGAATGATTGAATGAAGATTTGGATTACTAGACATGGCCAAACAGCTTTTTAAATAAGCAAAAATTAATGCAGGGACTTACAGATGAACCTTTAAATGAGACGGGAATTCAACAAGCGAAAGAGGCCAGAAAAAAGATTGGATATTCATTTTGATGCGGTATATGCAAGTCCTCTACAAAGAGCGATTCAGACAAAGATCGATTATTGGCAATGTAGATCAAAAAGGATGTAAAGATTGATTCTCGTATTATTGAAGTGGATTTTGGGAATTACGAGCTTCGTAGCTACTTTAAATTAGGATTAAAAATGACTTCCTATTGGGCTTTTCCTGAATTATTGCCAAATCCTAAGTCAGTTGAATCTGTCAAAAGTATGGTCAAACGAAGTCAATCCTTTTAAAGGAACTTGAAAAGAAGAATTATGAGAATGTATTGATTGTATGCCATGGTGGTATCATCCGTTCTTTATGTGGCTATCTAGAAGATCGTAAAAATGGTATTAAGTGGAGACCAAAGCCAAACAATTGTGAGATTCGTGTTTATGAATCCAATCATGGTAAGCATACATTCATTGAAACATTCAAGTAAGAGATGAAAAGAATAAATAAAACGAAATAGAAGTTTGGAGGTTACAAGTGCATGAAAATGGATAAGATGATGTGTGGAAGTAGAGAATTAGAATTCGCCATTTTTTGTATTGAAAATGTTGCGTCAAGACTTCATGTTGATGCACAAAATGTATATGTAGCCTTAAGCGAGCAGACAAACATTTTGAACGATTATATTATCCCAGAGTATGAGGTATTGCACACACAAAGTAAGGATTATATTGTGGATGATATTATTGACGTTATGCACGAAAGGGGTGTAAAGCTATGATCTTATATCATGGTTCATTTGTAGCGGTAAATCGCCGGATTTGGTACATTCTAGAAAGAATGTAGATTTGGAAAGGGCTTCTACGTAACTCCAATTTTTGAACAAGCAAAAAAATGGTGTAACCGATTTAAACGACGTGGCAAAGAAGGCATTGTATCACGATATATCTTTGATGAAGAATCATGTAAAGATTTAAAGGTATTGAAATTTGAGGCCTACTCAGAAGATTGGCTAGATTTCATTTTGAACTGCAGAAGCGGACAAGACGGTACAGATTATGATCTTATTGTTGGTGGTGTTGCGAATGATAAGGTGTTTAATACAGTAGAGCGTATTTTGATGGATTCATTGATAAAGCAGAAGCCATTAAAAGGTTACAATATGAGAAACCCAATTTGCAGATAGCTTTTCGAACAATAAAGGCACTTTCATATCTGAAATTTGAGGGGAGTGAAAACTATGAAGGCAAATCCAATTCTTTTGCAGAAGAAATATGCTCGTGTTGTAGAACTTTTTGCGAAAGAGAATAATGTTTCATTGGAAAAGGCTTTAGACATATTTTATCGGTCAAAGCTTTATCAACTCATGAGTGAAGGAGTATCCGATATGCACTGCATGAGTGACGAATATCTAGTTTGTGAACTCGAAGAAGAATGTAAGTATACAAAATAGCTTGCTTTCATGCATTATAAGAAAATGGATGTCATATGCAGAAGGTGTTCAACTGATTTCAAAAGATGAAAAGATTTATTGTCTTCCTGAAAAAACAATCCTCCAAACCATCAGGGCCGGGAGGATTTTGTGTGTAGTTATGCAATATTTTTAATAAATGATAGCATCATTTACTGTGAATCCGTCAAGTGAGTTTTCTTTCACTTGAATGCAAATATAAGTGATACTTGAATCACTTGCAGCAAAAAAGAATTGACGTTTTGCCGCAGGGCTAATTTTCAACCAGTCACCAAAGCAGTAATTTCGACAGTATCCCCATCAATGATAGCCGTTCCTTTTCCGGCAATAACCCCATAGATTTCTTCATTATTCTTATGAGAATGAACGAAAGGAACACTTGCACCAAAGAAGAAAAGTATTAATACTTACTTGAAAGACCGGTTAAAGAAAGTGCTTCATGAAGTTCTGTACGACCTTCATTACCAACATTGATTTTTTTGTAGTTTGACATTTGAATGACCTCCATTTTTATTTGCAACCTTGTTGCTTGATTATAGTATAATCATTTACGCATTCAAAAAAATAGTACGCACCTTTTTGTTACTGTACATAATAAAATTAATGTGCCATAATCTATATGTAATGAGGTGACTGCATATGAAGAAAAAAAATGAGCTTCCGGCATGTCCTGTAGCAACATCAGTGTCCTTAATAGGCGGTAAATGGAAGTTAATGATAATAAGAAATTTAAGAAATCGTCCATGGAGATTCAATGAACTTCAAAGAGATTTAGAAGGAATTTCTCAAAAAGTACTAACTGATAGTCTAAGACAAATGATAGATGATGGTCTTGTGTATAGAAATGATTATCATGAGAATCCACCGAAAGTTTATTATGGACTTACAGACCTTGGAAAAGAAATGATGCCTATTATTGATGCATTGGCAGATTTTGGTAATTATTACAAAACGATTGTTGATTAATATAGGATCCCCTTAACGGATAAAGTGAACCAAAAATGAAAAAGGTTCACTTTTTTTCATCAATATACTTAAGATAGAATGTAATGTGTTACACTATTTATATATAAAACATATGCTTATGAAAAGAAATGAGGAAATATATGAAATCATTAGTATATATAGATGCATGTATGCGTAAAAGATTCTAGCACCCGCAGAATTGCCAAGCCAATTATTTCTTAGCTATCTGAAAGATATACTATTACGAAGTTTGTTTTAAATGAACTTCCTCTTGAAATTGTAAAGGAAGATCGTATTCAACAAAGAATGCATGGAAACTATGATCCATAATCATTATCATGGGCAAAGAAGATTCGTGATGCAGATCAAATCGTAATAGCTGCTCCGTTTTGGGATATGTCCTATCCGGCTGCACTTAAGAATTTTCTAGAATTCTGTTCCGTATTTAATGTAACTTTTAAAAGTGATGAAAAAACTTGTTATGGGAATTGTAGGGCATAGAAACTATTATATATCACTACATGCGGTATAGATATTTCTACCTATGATCCATTCGAACTGGCTACACCTTATTTAAAGACGCTAAGTTGGCTTTGGGTATTGGTCCTATGGATGTGATATCTGCACAGAACATGGACTATGTTTCGGATGATGAAGTAGAAAAGAAAAGTGCAACAGGCTATAAAAACTGGATTACATCTTGTTGAAACTTGGTAAATCGTTTAACAATAAGAATAGAAAAGGAGTAAAAATTGTATGTTGACATATACTTATTTAGAAAAAAGGAAAATTTGAGTTGATGGAAAAACCAAAACCGATACTTCTTCATGAAAGGGATGCGATTGTAAAAGTAACACTTGCGAGCATTTGTTCAAGTGATCTGCATATTAAACATGGTAGTGTTCCTCGTGCAGTACCTGGTATTACTGTTGGACATGAAATGGTTGGGATTGTAGAAGAAGTAGGAAGTAAAGTGACTCATGTAAAGCCTGGAGATCGTGTAACGGTGAATGTGGAAACATATTGTGGAGAATGTTTTTTCTGCAAGAATGGATTTGTGAATAATTGTACGGATGATAATGGAGGATGGGCTCTTGGTCGCTCGTATTGATGGTGGACAAGTGAATATGTGCGTGTTCCTTTTGCAGATCAAGGATTGAATAAAATCCCTGAACAAGTTAGTGATCGGCAGGCTTTGTTTGTAGGGGATGTGTTAGCTACAGGATATTGGGCAACTCGTATTTCTGAAATCAAAGAAGAGGATACTGCATTGATTATTGGTGCAGGTCCTACAGGTATTTGTACTTTATTGTGTGTGATGCTTCAAAAGCCAAAAAAAGAATAATCATGTGTGAAAAAAGATGAACATCGTATTGAATTTATCCATGAACATTATCCGGAAGTTTTAACAGTAACTCCAGAAGAATGCAAAAAACTTTGTACTAGAAAATAGTGATCATGGTGGAGCAGATGTTGTTCTTGAAGTTGCGGGCGTACCCTCTACTTTTCAGCTTGCATGGGAATGTGCAAGACCAAATGCGATTGTGACAATAGTCGCTTTATATGATGAACCACAAGTTTTACCACTTCCAGACATGTATGGAAAAACTTGATCTTCAAAACAGGGGGTGTTGATGGTTGTGATTGTGAAAAGACTTTACAATTAATTGCACAAGGTAAGATCAATACAGAACCTTTGATTACACATACGTATCCTCTTAGTAAAATTGCCCAAGGGTATGATTTATTTGAAAATAAAAAGAGATGGTGTAATTAAAGTGGCAATAGAGTGTTGATTTCAACTACAGAAAAGGGAACGATAATCATGTATTTCAACATGGTTTCAGGATTTCTTTTTTGACATTTTTTAGTGAATTAACTAATATAATAAGACATGTTTGTGAAAATTTATACCATATATTACAATAACAACATTAATTGCTTGCGAACGCAAGCAATTAATGTGTATAATAAAGAAAAGGAGTGATACTATGGCAAATACAACTGCTGTTTATGCTAGAATAGATACCAAACTTAAAGATAATGCCGAGAGCATTCTTTCTCAGCTTGGCATTTCTCCATCCAGTGCAATTCAGATGCTTTATAGCCAAATCGTACTGAAAAAAGAGTATCCCATTTGATTTGAAGCTTCCTTCTTCTGAACCATTAGCTGTTGGTGCAATGACAAAAAACAGTTAGACAAAGAGCTTCAAAAGGGAGTTGATTCCATCAATACTGGAAATGTGTATTCTGCAGATGAAGTAGATACAATACTCGCAAAAGAATTTGGAATATGATGAATAACTATAAAGTCGACTATTCTGGAGAGGCACTTTCCGATTTACGTGAAATTTATTCTTATATTTCGTATGAACTTCTTGTTCCTAAAACTGCTTTGCCGCTCAAATAAAGCGTATTCGAGAAAAAATCCGTTCATTAGATTTTATGCCGCCTTGTCATGAGCTAGTTGGATGGGAGCCTTGGCAATCGATGAATATGCATCATTTGCCTATAGATAATTATATTGCATATTATCTTGTTGATGACAAGACAAAGATGGTTATAATAACTCGAATATTCTATGGCGGCCGTGACATTAAAGGAATTATTAATTCAAATATATAAACTGAAATGGAACTTTTAACTAGGAGTTCCATTTTTAGTGTGCATTAAGATAGGTTTATTTGATAAAATAAAGACACAATGAATGACTAGGAGACAATTACGATGAATAAACAATACAATTATACAAATATCATAAATGAAACTCTAATATTGACTGTTGCGGTTGGAATTATTGGTGCAGCCGTCTATTTTTTTCTTGTGCCCAGTCATACTTCAGTAAGTAGTATTTCTGGATTGGGTATTATACTATCTAATTTTATACCTCTACCATTATCAGTCATCACCATGATTTTAAATGTCGTTTTATTGATTATTGGATTTTTGACTTGTGGTAAAGAATTTGGCGTAAAAACAGTATATACAAGTATTATGCTTCCTGTTTTTCTTGCATTTTTTGAAATTATTTTTCCAAATTTTGTATCTTTCACAAACAGTCAAGAACTCGATGTATTGTGCTACATTCTTGTAGTGAGCGTGGGACTGAGTATTTTATTTAATCGAAATGCTTCATCAGGTGGTCTTGATATTGTCGCAAAGATCATGAATAAATATCTGCATATGGAACTAGGAAAAGCAATGTCCTTATCGGGTATGTGTGTGGCCTTATCCGCACCCTTGTTTATGATAAGAAAACAGTTGTATTAAGTATTTTGGGCACTTATTTTAATGGCATTGTTCTAGATCACTTTATCTTTGATCATAATATTAAACGAAGAGTATGTATCATCACTCCAAAAGAAAAAGAGCTTCGTGAATTTATCATTCATGAACTACATAGTGGAGCAACCGTGTATGAAGCGTATGGTGCATACAACATGGAAAAAGCGCAATGAAATCATCACAATCGTGGATAAAGCGGAATATCAAAAGTTGATGAAATTCATCAATACACTCGATCCAAAAGCATTTATCACTGTATATAATGTATCGGATATGCGATATCAACCAAAGATTTGAGTAAGGCAAGGCCTTACTTTTTTTCCTTTATTATGACCTATTTGGACAATACATTTGATTCTAAATGGCTAAATGATTAATATGAAGATAAGGAGATAGGGTATGGATAAAAGGGTAATTATTAATTGTGTAATCATAATTTTAATTTGGATTTGTAATCGTATGGCTTATTATTACTTATCGGGAAATACAAGTTTAATTGTGAGTGGCATAATCCTAATTATTGGCTGCTTAATAATGTGGGGTTCAACCATGAATATATAAGATTTGATGATATAAATAAACAATTTACCATTCCATCCGGTACATATTCTTATAGTGATGTAGTTCGTGTTTCTGTCTTAAATGAAAAGGCTAAAGGAAAGGGTATTCCATTTACGGCTATACTTCCTTCAGGACCATTACCATTTGGGATTCTACAAGATCCATATCTATTTGTTGGAGTAAAGGTTGTATAAAAGATGAAACTATTTTGGCCATATATGTTTCTAAAGAAAAGACGATGGTCAATATGAATCAATATATTAAAGATCGCAAGGTTGCAGAAAAGATAAAAGAGGTGATGAAAAAGAAGTCAATCGATTTTAAGGAAATTAAAAAAGAATCGGTTAAGATTCTTTCTTCTTGTATTCAGATATAATTAATCCGGATAAAGTAAGTATGGTTCCAAGAACAATACATGGCGTAATCTTTTCATGTAGGATAATTACTGAAAAGATAATTGTGGCAATGGGGTTTAAATATACATATTGATTGGTTCTAACACTTCCTAATATGGAACAAGAATAGTTCCAAATCACAAAACATCCTGCACAAGCTACTACACCTAAGAAAAGTAGATTTAATAGATTGAGTGGGATTAGAATCTCATCCATGGATACATCAAATCCTAATATTGGAAGGCTTTGATTGTCATAAAGAAAAGTCCCCACGCAAAGATTCGTTTCGTATTTTGAATGGAAGTATGTCCTAATTCATTGACTTTCTTTAATACAACACTATAAATAGCCCACATGATGGCTGCCACAATGGTAAGAATATCTCCTTTTGGAGATAGGTGCATTTGTTGGCCATTGAAGCTAATGAAGAAGATTCCAATAAAGGCTACAATAAATCCTACCACAAAGTTCATTTTAAAAGGCTCATCCTTAAAACATAAATAGGCAAGTATCGAAGTAAAGAATGGAGCTATCGATATTATGACACCTACATTTGTGGCATATGTATAGACTAGAGTTTGTACTTTCTATAAAGTAATATAAGAAAACACCGGTTAATCCACTTAGAATATACCAAATCTCATCTTTTCTATTTTTTGTTTTAATATTTTAGGACTTAAAATGCATAGCGTTAAAAAACCAATTAAAAAGCGTATAAATAACAGTTCAATGGGTGTGAAACTATCTAAAAGAATCTTACTCGATACAAAGGTAGAACCCCAAATCATAATGCACACAAAAGCTAAAATATGTCCGATCATTGTTTTATTTTTTCATGCCAAATAATTATAACAAGAAAGTGAAGGGAAGTGTAAAAAATGAAGAAATTAGATCCTGTTGTCATTATTGTCGATGTGTTATTACTTATTGGATGTGGATGCATGTTCTTATATGGAAAGATGTCTGCTCATTCATTGTTTATTGTTGGTCTTGTTTTGATTGCACTTTTTAGTCGTTTATCTTTATGTCACAAACTATAAAGATAATCATTATGGAGGTAAATTCCATCAAGACTTTTTAGGCGGTAGAAATACCGCTTTTTAATATGCTATATTTAGATTAAAGAAGGTAACTTTATGGGCGGATTGTGCGTATTACTATTAATGATGTTTTGTGTAGGATGGATCTTATGTGTGTTTTTTATCGATGTTGATTCCACTATTGATCCTCTATAATGGAATTGTTGGTATTGTATGTTTTATTCTATATTTTGTATTACGCAAGAAATCTGTCTTTACCAAATATACAGAAGGCTATAAACATGTATTATCATCCATACTAAAATATGGATTGATTGTTTATGGAAGTATTTCACTTGTATTTAGTATCATTTTAGCTATTTTAAATTTTTGTTAGGAGAGAATATGACAATATTAGGCGTAGATTTAGGAACAACCAACAGTTTAGCGGTTGTCTATAAAGAAGGAAAACCCGTATTGATTCCTAATGCGTATGGTGAATATGTAACTCCAAGTCTTTGTCAGTATTTTGGATGGTAAGATTGTTGTTGGAAAATTGGCCAAGGAAAGACTCATTACGCATCCAGAATGTAGTGCATCTTTGTTTAAGCGAAATATGGGCACAGATGTTACTTATACATTAGATAAGAAAGAGTATGATTCGGCAACACTTTCTTCTTTTTTATCTTGAAACAATTGATTGAAGATGCGCAAAATTATTTACATGAATCTATCGATGAAGTTGTGATCAGTGTTCCGGCTTATTTTAATGCGCGTCAAAGACAAGATACAAAGCGAATAGGCGAACTTTTAGGAATTAAAGTGGAGCGTTTGATCAATGAACCAAGTCTTTGCGACCATCGCATGCCATATGGACGATGAATATGAAACATTCGTCATGTTTGACTTTGGTGGAGGAACTTTAGATGTTTCGGTTGTCGACTGTTTTGAAAATGTGATTAGCATCAATGCGATTAGCGGAAACAATCATTTGGGTGGTACAGATTTTGATCGAGCTATGGCCGAATACTTTTGTTTCAAAAAATGGGTTAAACTATAATATTTTGGATTTATCATTCCAACAAAGTATTTTACGTGCTTGTGAAAAAGCCAAAATTAAGTTGAGTACACAAAGTGTGGCTTGAAGTATCTTTAGTTCATTTAAATAAGAATTATAATTGTATATTTGATGAAAATGTATTATTTAATACTACACATTCCTTACTAGAATCTTGTAAAAATGTGATTGGTAAGGCCGTAAAAGACAGTGGTTTTTCAGCTAGTGAGCTTGATAGTTTGATTCTTGTAGGAGGCTCAAGCAAAATGCCGGTACTTCAACATTATTTATCAGACGCTTTAAATATTCCTGTATTAAAAGAAGAAAACATGGATTCTTTAGTTGCGCTTGGACTTGGAAAATACATTGGTATTAAACAAAGGGATGAAAATATTAAAGATGTAGTTGTGACGGATATTTGTCCTTTCTCCTTAAGTACTTCTACTTACAATGAACAAAAAATCCAGGCTTAGAATTATCAACCGTGCTTATTCCTAAGAATTCAGTTTTACCAACAAGTAAAAAGATGACTTTGCGTACCGTGCATAAAGGGCAAACCAAGGTCAATATTAGTGTGTTTCAAGGGCAGGCTATGTATGCGAAAGAAAATTTATTTTTAGGCCAAGCTTTTATTCATGTTCCTAGAAATATGCATGATTATGAATCGTTCGATTTAATCTATTCGTATGACATTAATTCTATGTTGTATGTAGAAGCCATTGTACATTCTACCCAGGAACATTATATTTTTTTAGAGTATCAAAAGGCGATGTGTTAGAAAAAAGTAGATGCTTCTGTTCGTTTGGATTCCATCAAAGAAGTATCTTTAGCTTTATATCAAAATAATGAAGTGGATGCTCTGCTTGCTCGTATTGAAAGAATCTATCAAGAAGTGGATGAGGAAACACAAGATTATTTAATGCGTCTTCATTCAGAATTCACAAAAGATATGGAAACTTTGATCAACAATATTCAAAAAAGGAAACGTCTTATAAATCAAGTTTCACAAATCTTGAATCAAATCGAAGAAAGTCAAAATGTAGATTCTTTAGATATCTTTAGTCAAGAAGAGGATGAAGAAGGAGAATATTTAGCATGAATGCGTGGGAAATATTAGGAATTGAGCCTACAAAGGATAAAAAAGAAATAAAAAAGCTTATGCGAGACTTTTAAAACAGTATCATCCTGAAGAGAATCCGAAGAATTCAAACAAATTCAGGCTGCTTATCAACAGTGTCTACATCCAGATCAAGAAATAGAGTCTGTTTCATTTGAACAAAATAAACAAGATATTCAAACACAATCCATTTTGACTAAAGAGGATACAATCATTCCTCCACCTATTCCTAAAGTAGAAACATTGTTTGTGAAGAATGAAAAGGATATTGTTGTTTATCAGGATATATTGAATTCGATTGAAAAAAGTTTGCCTAAAAAGATTGGGTCTAAAGAGATTGTACAAGTTTTACAGAACCTAAAATCATGCCGTATTTAGAGGATGAATTGTTCTGTAGAAGATTAGAAGACATCTTTTTATCTCGTAAATTAAAATATATTAAGAATTTTAGAGATCCTATTTATATGTATTTAGGAAAGTATGGTATGTCAAAATTATCAAATGCGATGGATTATTCAAATGTCCCATTATATAAAAAAGGCCACCTTTTACTTTTTATTGTGGTTAGTGTCATTCTTTTTAGAGGTGATATTGGACATTCTTTAACAATCACAAGAAAAAAACAAGAATCTTCATTTGTATATAATGTATGATATGATCAACTCTAAAAGGCTAGAAATAGCCTTTTTTTATTATGTTAATGTTTACTTATGAAAACATATTTAACTTTAGGAAAATCAATTCCTCATAAATCAAATTATGATGGATCCTTATACAAGTCTTATGTAACTTCATTTTTTCGTATACCAAATCACATCATACAATCAATGATTTCTATGACGAAGAAGGGAATGTATATATTCCTGAAGTTTATTCATTCTGTGAAAAAAAAAAGTAGATCCAGACACAAATGAATTATTTGTTCGTACTGAATTCGAATTTGAAGATGATGAAGATATGGATGCTTTTCTTCATAAACTCCTCTACTTTAAAAGAGCCAGAATGGTTTCATGATTTAACACATGAAGAAATTGTACAATTGAATTGTGTTTTTGAACAATATGAACCTGTTTTAGGATCACTTATCGAAAGAAAAGCGGCAAATCAATAGAGCATTCTGGTGATTATGCACTATGTGATGGCACTCCATATGGATGTAAAAGATATACAAAACTAATTGTGGATAATTTACTTAAACAAGTGATTGATTCTTTTTGAGAATTCTAATAAGCTATTATTAAAGGAGAAATTTAAATATGCAATATGGATTTGGAGTAGATATTGGTGGTACTACAATAAAGATTGGATTGTTTTCAGTGGATGGAGATTTGATGGAAAAATGGGAAATTCCAACAAACAAAACAGATAATGGAAAATATATTCTTACTGAAATTGCTGATTTTATTAATCGTACTATTGAAACGAAAGGTATCGAAAAAAGTGATGTGATGGGTGTAGGTTTAGGTGTACCAGGACCAGTAAATAAGAATGGTTTTGTGAGTGTATGTGTGAATTTAGGATGGAATTCATTGAATGTTGAAAAAAGAATTTCATCAAATTTCAGGACTTAAAGTTAAAGTAGGTAACGATGCCAATGTGGCAGCTCTTGGTGAAATGTGGCAAGGTGCTTTGGGAAAGGATATCAAGATGTATTAATGGTTACACTTGGCACGGGTGTTGGTGGCGGCTGTGTTTTAAATGGACAGATCGTTTCCGGAATTCATGGTGCTGTGGAGAAATCGGACACATGCCTGTAAGGGATGATGAGAAAACTCCATGTAACTGTGGAAATCATGGATGTTTAGAACAATATGTTTCAGCTACTGGAATTGTTACTCAGGCTAAGAAGATGTTAGAGAATGATAAACGTCCTTCTAGTTTACGTGATTATGATTGTTTAGAAGCTAAACACATTTATGACGAGGCTAAAAAGGGGATGTCATCGCTAACGAATTAGTGGATTCCACTTGTAAAATTCTCGCAAAGGCATTGGCACAAGTCTGTAGTGTGATTGATCCAGAAATCATTGTGATTGGTGGTGGCGTTTCTAAAGCTGGAGATATCCTAACTTCAAGAATCAGTACATTCTTTAAAAGAGTATGCATTTCATGCATGTAAAAAATACACCAATCGTTTTGGCTAAACTTGAAAATGATGCCGGAATGTATGGTTGTGTAAAATCATTATTTTAATTCTACTAAAAATGCAAGGATTCAACCTTGCATTTTTTCTATAATAATGGTGAGAATATACGAATAATGCTTAAAAATAAACCTTTCACAATATTCACATGGGTATCTTCTACTTGAATTTTTTTACAATGTTCTAATATATCAAAAAAGTTTTGTTTCACATCCATGATCTTCTTAGATTTATACAATAAAGTGCCATTTTCAAAGTGTAGGTATAAGGAGCGATAATCTAAGTTGATTGTTCCTACTGTGGCATATGTATCGTCACAAATAAAGACTTTTGAATGTACAAAACCAGGCTCATATTCATGAATTTTAACGCCGCCTTGAATTAATTGTTTATAATATGTAGTTCCCATATCATGTACGATCTGTTTATCGGCAATACCGGGCATGATGATTCTAACATCAACACCTTTTTTAGCGGTATGAATTAATGTATTGATCATTTCTGAATCAATGATGAGGTAGGGGGTCATTATATATACATATTTATTGGCACTATTTAATAAATCCTCATAAACGGATTGTCCCGTCAATTCTTCATCTAACGGAGTCTCTGCATAAGGTGCAATATATCCATCAAACAAAGTTTCATCTACAACATCTTCATTTTTGAAAACAGAATAATCAAAGTCTTCATGACGTAAAGCGTTCCAGTTTGTTAGAAACATTACTAAATAAGACCAAACGGCTTTACCTTTAATACAAATGATATTGTCCATCCAATGACCATGTTTTTTACTTTCTTATTGATATATTCATCGGCTAAATTCGCGCCACCACTAAAGGCAACTTTACCATCAATAATCAAAATTTTACGATGATCACGATGATTCATAATCGTATTAATGATTGGGGAAATACGATTAAAAGAAACAGCTTTGATTCCTTTTTTTCTCTAATTGTTTCGCATAAGAAGCGGGAAGTGTACCTAAAGATCCCATATCATCATACATGATACGTACTTCTACACACCTTGTTTTTACTTTTTTTTCTTCTAAAATAGAAAGAATCGAATTAAACATAAACCCTTCTTCAATGATGAAATATTCCATAAAAATATAGTTTTCTGCCTTTTTTAGTTCTTCTAACATGACATTAAATCCATTTTCGCAGGGTGCATAATATTCAAAATCCGTATTTCGATAAATAGGGAAGCCCTCTTCATGTAAGAAAGCAAGTCGTGAGACATAGTCTGGATTATCGTTACGAATTTCATCAATAATCGATTCATCTTGTATATAGTTGCTAGATGCCTTTTTTGTTCTTTAATAATATTGCGGAATGTTTTTCCAAACAACAAACTTAATAACATCAATACATACACAAATGTACCAAAGACAGGAAACAACATAATCAGAATAATCCACATAAGATCTGAAGATAGATGTCTACTTGTACGTACGATATTTAATACGATTAAAATGGATAGAATGTGTAAAACAATTTCAATAAAGACAAAAGACGTTGTTAGCCATTTAAATAGATTACAATATAATACAATTTCACCTAATGCGATGATAACTAAAGGAATAATTCTTCCAAGCCATATTTTTTTAATTTCATAAATATCCACTCATTTCTAGCATAAAGTAATATACCATTTTCACGAACAATAAAAAAGAGCCAACTATGATTGGGTAGGTCATGCTTTGGCTCGAAAAAAATACATACCGAACAGGCCTAATCAGAAAGGAAAAGAAAAAACCTATCGGCAAAACATAGTATACCACTCGTGTTTTTGATTTAAAAAGAAAAAACAATAAAAAATGAAACCCACACTAGGTTTCATAAAACAATTTATAAAAAAGAGGAGAGAACTAGTGTATTAGTGTTTTTTTGAGGAGACTAGTTCTCAATCGACTGTTAGATGGAATCACACATGAGATAGTTGGCGTTGATTATGTGTGACGTATTATTATTGTTTGTTGGCTTATAAACATTCATCTAACTGTCGAAATTATACCATGTTTATCTGAAAAATAAATTGACATATGTCATATTTTTTGAAAATATTTTCTGAAATATAGACGTTATTCCTTTATATAAGGCAACATCAACTTATTAATTTCTGAAACAGTTTTATTGCGAATTAAAATATCCGTATTCGAAGCTATTGTATATCCATACAATAAAGCAATCATACATTAATCAAGATCTTCACCTGACATCACTTCAAACACTGTTGATGTAACGCTTTGACTAGATAGTTGAAGAAAGAACTTTCAAATACATCTTTATGATCGGTCGTTAGATATCGTATTATACACTTATAGTTCGTGTGGAATTGGTTATGGAAGCGTTTAATGTAAATTTTAGAATCAATTCCTGTGTACTTATTTGTTCAATAGAAACGAATTTACCATCACGCTTAAATGTAAGTCCTGCAGTGTTGCCGATGTAAAAAAAATTAAATGAATTATATAATTTGTACATTAAACTTGTACTTATTAACAAAGTAAAAGACCAATGCGAAAGAAAGGGTTTAAAAATTGCATTGGTCTATATATGCTAGATAAAATTGAGATGAGTTAAATAAAAAGGTTTCTTTATCTAGCATTGCCTAGTATATCACTATGTATTTGTGTTTGCAAACGATATGATTCTGATGAACTACTACACCTGATACGTTATTATGATGTGGTATTTCTGTCTGGTTCAGCCAAACCAGGCTTATGATTCTATATTTTAAACAAAATGTAACAAATCAATTTGTAGGAAAACGTTTGGGAGTTTGTTACTATGGAAAACATGAATAAACCTAAAAAAAAGTATGATTTCAAGCAGAATCCATACTTCTTTAATGCCTATAACAGTTTGGCTTATCCAAGCATTAAAAAGAATAGAAAGATATGCCAAATAATATATATTTATTAGAGCATTTATTATGAGAATTAATATGCTAACATCTTGGAAAAAAAGCTACTTAATTTAAAGAAATGTCTCTCCAATAACAACTTCCATTATAACTGGTCTTTTTTTATGCGTTTTAGCTCGTTGTCCTTAAACTGAGCGTTACTTTTATAAAAATGATTGAGTAAAATAAACACATTTTCCTTAGAACAAAGAGACTTTATGTTTCTTTGTTCTTTTGTGCTTTCACAAACAAATGAAGCAAACTTTGGAAGTTCTTAGTTTCATGAAGTGAAAACAAATCTTTTTCGTAAACGTAACGCTTAGTTTAAGGAAAACACTATAAGAACTAATACTATATAAACTTATATAATATAAACTATGTCAAGTTGAATAAATTAACCTATGTCTAATTATATAAGATATACTTATTAAGAAGATAAATATACTTATAAAAGACTATACATATACAAGATATTACTTAATAAGAACTTATTAGTTTGTCTGTTTCAGAAAAAATTTAAAAAATTCGAGATATATTATGGACTAACTTCGCATAATATATCTTATGTTATATTTATAGAATTGAAATAAAGCAAATTTTTAAATTGGTCTACTTATTTTAATTTGTTTAAGATGACTTGAAATTCAAAAATATGTTTATATTTAAATTTTAACCCTCATTATGAGTTTTATATCACTATTATTTGAACAAATACATATAGTTATACGTTTTTTGATGTTTCACGAAAAATCATAGAGTCTTATTAATTTCCATAATATCGCATTCTCTGATTTGAATCGAAACGTACAAATGTCCATCTTTTTGATTTTCACGGCAAATCAAAAAGTCCACTAATCACGTGTTCTAACGAAATATAAAGATCCTAATGCGACTTCTATAATAATATATGGGACAAACCATTAAATAAGCGGAATACGGATGTAGATCATCAGCCAACATACTGCATATCATTGATTTTTAGTTTGCCAGATTTGATTTCTTCAATCTTCGTTTTATACATATGAACACGATACGGACAGACTACAGACTAATACAATCATGATTAATAATAAGATGCGTCCTGGTTTTTTAAGGAAACTCATTTGTATCACTCCTAAATTTTTATTAGTATATCACAAACTAGCATGTGAAACACTTCACAAATATTTTTTTAATTCTTCCAAACTATTCAACGCATCACGTCTACCTATGTCATAAATTTCTTGTAGATGACTTGGATCTTTTTCAATCATCGCACACGCAATTGGTTTAGAAGGTCGAATCACAAATATCTGTCCTTCCCTTTCAAGCTTATCGATTTTATCTAATGTTTCATTATATACAATATGTCTATTTTCTAAATCGTGTTGTAGATTTGGATATTCCTTAAATGCCTTCTTTATAAGATTTATATATTTCATTGGCTTTTTTTCGATAGGTATGATCTCTTGTCAAAACTACAACTGTCTTCTTTGTTCTTTCCAACATCCAATCCACTGGAATCGAATCTGAGACACCACCATCTAATAATTCATATCCATCTAATTTAACAGGCTTTGAAACAATAGGAATCGATGACGATGCACGAATCCACTCAATATCTAGAGCATCTCCATTTTAATTTCATGATATACAGGTTTTCCCGTACAAATATCTGTACATACAACGGTAAAACGCAATGGATTCTCTTTAAATACCTTTGTATCAAACGGATCCAATATCGTAGGCACGACCCCATACGCAAACTCTTTATTATAAAGATCTCCCGTTTTAATAAAACTCCTTAATCCTGAATATCTTGGATCTCTACAAAAACGCTTGTTGTAGCGCAAAGCTCTTCCAATCTGTTTAGATTTGATGTTGCAGCCAAAGGCGGCGCCTGCAGAAACTCCAACAACCTGGTTAAAATCAATGTGATTTTCCATAAATACATCGATTACACCACTAGTATACATACCTCGAAAGCCTCCGCCTTCAAGAACTAATCCTTTTTCTTCTAACAATATACATCACCACAAAGATTATAAACAATGTGAACCAAAAAAGAAAAGGACTTATTCAAGTCCAATCTTAAATGTGTTTGATTTTCCAAATGCCTTCGAATTCATATGAACCACAAAAGGCTTGGTACTCTTATCCGTAAAATCAGGAGCCGCCTTTTCAAAATGGAATTCAATTTCTGTATTTACAGTTTGTTTTTTATCCAAGAAATATAATACATACCCAGTTACATCTGCTTTAAAACTTTGTGTTTTTAGGAGCCATACCATTCGTTGTAAAATCATAACTTTTGATTTCATCCATATTTGCGAAATCATACTTGTTACTAAGATCGACACCTTCTAAAGTAGCACTCGGCGTTAAATATGGAACAATGATACGAGAATCCGTTTTATTCTTATAAGTAATCTTAATATTTTTTAATACTGTTTCCCCATTCTCATATACATAACTTGCTTTAGATGCATCTACACCAATCTGAAGTGTATCATCCTCAAAGAAAGTATATTTTGTATTCTTTGAATCGTTAACATTTTTATCACTAGCCTTACGAATATCAAAGGCTTTAAAAGGCAAGAACTGTTTCTTGTTGTTAAAAGAAAGACCCAAGTTTTTTGATCATTGTTTGGAAATCCAATATATCCATAAATATACGTGTTTTGTCCCTTATTGATGATATAAGAAGGCGTAGACTGATATTTATCAATGACACTAATATCTTTTTCGTTGTCATCTGTTACGGTATAAATTAAATTCTTTGTGTCATACGGCTTTTTACCCTTATTTTCAACACTTGCCAAATAATAGTAGTACGTCGAATTATCTGTATCATTTGTGATGGTTAAAACATCCAACAATTGACAAGAAACATTCTTCTTTAATTCCACATTATTTTCTGGTTTAGAACAACCAAATAAAGATAAAGATAAAACACATACACACATAGATACTATTTTTTTCATGTTATTCTCCTATGGATTGCAGTTTTTACAAGGCGAATACCCTGAGCGATTAATACATCTCTAGACTCACTTGACTCCAACTTATTTACATCATTCATCAAACGAACACTTGCACAAGTTGGCTTATGAAACTTATGTGTTTTTACATTTAAAACATAAGTAGAAGTATCCTCTGTAACTTTATATTCCTTTATAATATTGTCATTTGAGCGACTTGAATCGCCCGTTTTATAATCAATTGTGATACCTGGCTGTACGTTATAACAAAATACATTAAACGATACACCTTGTCCTTTATCTTCTACAGAATACGCCTCAATCTGTACACCATCCGCAATCAAATTATCACCATCATAAATAGGTGTAACCCGATATAAAACATGATGATTTGTCTTTTTTCTATATAGTCAGATACTTCATTTTCAAACGGAAGCATACCCTCTACATTTAAATAGCGCGTACCCGTCATTAAGTTTTTACGATTCGCATTCTCACCCGTTAATTGATATCCAATTAAATGACAACGATTATATAGATATTTGCCATCAATTCCCTTATAACGCACTGTATGCCACCCTGCAGGCTTTACAGAACCAATACTTTCTCGCTTTTTTGTTGGCATTAGATCCTTCGACACATTCGCATACGCAACCTGTGGCCGATCTAAAGAATCTAGATTCGAGTACGATTCAAAACTCTTTGTATTCATATCCTTAGAACTAAATACAGGCTCATTATCATGTATTTCTACATAAGGATTGCCACTATATTCAGGTATCTCATCAATCTCATAAGCCGATATAGGCGTTATCAATGTCGATAGAACAATGAACATGGATATAATAAATTTTCTCATACGATTCCTCACATATTTGACATATATAATGTCAATATAACTTATATACTAAAACCATGAAAGGAGTGAGTGATAAAAACATAGTACTTCATTATCGTTCGAGTCAAAAAATATAATAAACCCCTTATGTACTATGTTTTTAGATGTCTTATGACATCTTTTTTATATCTCTAATTTCTTAAATACAAACCTCACGAGCCATCTTTTCAAACTTATCTTCCAATGGCTTTAAATCACTATATTTAAAATTCGGATTTCTTTTTTGTAGTGCTTTTGAAATCACAAAATCGAACACCTCAGGATTTTTTGGAAGTAAAGGACCATGCAAATAGGTACCTAGAATCTTTCCATCATAGAATCCTTCATAACCTGCATTAAAGTCATTACCACAACCCTTCACAACTTTTCCTAAAGGATGCGTTACATTTAATGTTTGACCCCATGATTTTCAAAACCAACGATACGCGTTTTAAACCATCTAAATTTGCATCAATCACAACATTTCCAATACAACGACTACCAAATTTTCCCGTATCTGTATAATAATCATAGAACTGTAAACCAGAAATCTTCTCATTGTTGGCCGCAATATAATATTGACCAAACAATTGATAACCACCACAAATCAAAAGCACAAAGGTCTTTTCATCTATGGCCTTCTTTATATTTTCTTTACGCGATAATAAATCTGAATTAAACTAATTTGTTCCTTATCTGCACCACCACCTAAGAAAATCAAATCATATTCACTTAAATCTTTTTCTTCACCAATACCACAAGTATCCAGTTCAAAAGGAATACCACGATCTAAACAACGCTTCATTAGAACCATCATATTTCCCTTTATCCCCATAAAGATCCATGATATCATGATACATCCAAACTACTTTCATAGACCCATCTCCTTCTTGATCGCATTACGCGTAGGAAGTAATGTCAGATATGTCGCAATCGCATATGTCGTACGCTTTGTAGCTAATGCGGCTTTTACGGCAATATCCAAAGTATCGACAACACTTAAAGGACCTTTATAACCACCATAATAGATTCTTAAAGCCATATCATTTGCACGAAGACCCGTACAAATAATTTCCTTTTGTACTATCCTTCATAATCTTTTTCAAAGAAAGTATCATAGATCCAACTAACGTCCGTACCATCCTGCTCACGATCATTCAATACGATCACAATTGTCTTATCCGAATCATCTTTTCAATGACCTTCATAACTTCATTGGCTCCTGTAGGATTTTTAACCAAGTTTAAAATACAAGTTTGTTCCTTTGATGTGAATGTTTCATTTCTTCCCGCAGGCCGAGGCGCATGACTAAATACAGACTTAACACAATCTTGTGAAATACCATAATTTTTTTGCGACATTCAATACAACGGCACAATTGTACATAGAATACATTCCTTCATATGGAGATTTATAATGTATTCCATCACTCGAAAATGTTTCTTTATCCAAATCAATATCTTTTAAACAAATGTCCATTTCCGGCGTTTGAAAATCACACTTTGAACAATGGAATTTACCAATATGTGAATATTGATAATAACTGTATTCAAGTCTTGCCCCACACTTAGGACAAAATTTTCCTTCACTTGCCTCTTTTGTCGTTGTAACCGAATACTTGTTCTCATCCATTCCAAAACAGGAGAATGAAGCGTTTTTCGCTACTAAATTGAGTCGTACGACATTGGGATCATTCGCATTTAAAATCATTCGACCCCTATATGCAGGCAATACCTTTTCAATAGAATCAATCAACTGTTCCATTTCACGAGCACGATCTAATTGATCACGAAAAGAAATTATTGACTACAAAATCTGTAACCGGAATAAATGGAAGAATATGTCTTACATTCAATTCATCGCATTCTAGCACAACCGCATTGGCTTTGATTTCACCATTTAGTTTTGCGTGAGTCAACAACGTAGTGACAATCCCTGCCTTCAAGTTATCTCCCTTACGATTGGAAATCACGTTATATCCAGCTTTTCAAACAAGTCTGTAATCATATTGGCTGTACTCGTCTTTCCATTTGTACCCGTAACCAAAATGACAGGACCATTAAATTTTAATTTCGATAATATATTCGCATCGACTTTACTGACCGATCGACCCAGGCATCGATCCACCCCTACCAATTAGGTGTAGCACCCAGGCACTAAGCTTTGTAGATAATATAGATAAAGTTTTCATAACTACTCCTTTTCCATACTCCCTTATTATACAACAATTGAAGTTGAATTTAAAAATTGAAACACATATAATATTGATGTTAGGAAAAAAACTAACTAGAATAGGTGGAACAAATGAACGAATATTACCAATCTCCTCTTTCACAGAGATATGCATCTAAGGAAATGCAGGCATTATTTTCAAACGACAAAAAATTTACGACATGGAGAAGACTTTGGATTGCTCTTGCGGAGTCAGAAAAAGAACTTGGATTAGACATTACCGAAGAACAAATCGAAGAATTGAAAGCACACGCTTTAGATATCAACTACGATGTCGCAAAAGCCAGAGAAAAAGAAGTACGTCATGATGTTATGTCACACGTATATGCGTATGGAGTACAATGTCCAAAAGCTAAGGGAATCATTCACTTAGGAGCTACTAGTCGCTACGTTGGTGATAATACAGATTTAATTATCATGCACGAAGCTTTAGAGCTTGTACAAAAAGAAAATCGTCAATGTATTAGAAAAATTAGAAGAATTCGCATTAAAATACAAAAATATGCCATGTCTTGCGTTTACTCACTTCCAAATTTCGATAAACCACTGTAGGTAAAAGAGCTAGCTTGTGGGCACAAGACTTATATATGGACTACATTGAAATCCAACATTTATGAGACAATAAAAAATTATTAGGATGCAAAGGTACAACAGGTACACAGGCAAGCTTTATGGAATTGTTTGAAGGAGATACAGACAAAGTTAAAGCTTTAGACAAAAAGATTTGTGAAAAATTAGGTTACGACCAATATTTCGCAGTCGACGGACAAACATATACTCGTAAATATGATACACAAGTATTACAAGTTTTAGTTCAAATTGCACAAAGCGCACACAAATTCAGTAATGATATTCGTTTATTACAACATATGAAAGAAATCGAAGAACCATTTGAAAAATCACAAATCGGTTCAAGCGCAATGGCCTACAAACGTAACCCAATGCGTTCTGAAAGAATGGCGACACTAGCTAACTACATCATTGCCGATTCCATCAATCCTGCAATTACGGCAAGTACACAATGGTTTGAAAGAACACTTGATGATTCTGCAAACAAACGTATTTCGGTTGCCGAAGCCTTCTTAGCTACGGATGGATTATTAGATCTTTACTTAAATGTAAGTGATGGTTTAGTTGTATATCCAAAAGTTGTAGAAGCTAACTTATTAAAAAGAACTACCATTCATGGCTACAGAAAATATTATGATGGACGCCGTTAAAGCCGGTGGAGACCGCCAAGAATTACACGAATTGATTCGTCAACACTCAATGGCAGCCGGTCGTAGTTAAAGAAGAAGGTAAACCTAACGATTTGATCGACCGTATTGCACAAGATCCAAAATTTGGAATGACAAAAGAACAAATTCTTTCCATCATGAAACCAGAAAACTTCGTTGGACGTTCTGTTCAACAAACAGAAGAATTCTTCAAAGACTTCATTGATCCAATTCTAGCTAAAGAAAGAGATGCATTAGGAATGCATGCCGCAATTAACGTATAAAAAATGAGAGCTCAAGTTGAGCTCTTTTTTAATACAAATTTGGGATTGGATTCTTTTTATTTTTCTTCATGATCTCTTTATAGTTTGGCATCCAAGTGCAAAGTAAATCATAGAATTCTTTTGAATGATTCAAATGATACAAATGTGCTAATTCATGAAGAATGATCGCATCCACAAATTCTAAAGGCATAAATATAAGATTCACATTGAAACAAATCTTATGTTTACTTGGTGTGCAAACTACCCCACTTACTTTTATAAAAGCCATATTGTAAAGAAATATCCTTTATGTGCAATTGTTCGCAAAAGAATTCAAAACGAAGATCAATATACTTTTGGGCATTCTGCTTCAAAAAATAGTTGAATCAACATTGCATCTGGATACAAATATAAATCATAATCTTCAACATAACACTTTCGTTGATCAATATAATGTAATCTATATTCGTTACCCAATAAAGGAATCTTATCATTTTCTTTTGAAACAGTATACTTGCTTAATTGATTCTTGATCCAAGTTTCTTGTTCTTTGACAAAATCATCAATTTCCCTTTTAGAAACATAGAAAGGAGCGCTCACCTGAACGACTCCTTTGATTACACGTATTTTTATTTTTTTACAATTGGACTTTCGATGAAGTACATACTCCATTAGGCAATATCTTCTAAGACTTCAGTCGCAATATCACTTACATACGCATCTACTTTTTCTTGTTGTTCTTTAGAATATGCATCATATTCATTGATATCACGAATCAAATCCAACATAGGAAGTGTTCCATATAATTTTGTACAAGTTGAATTACACAATGCTTCCACATCTTCCTTCTTGTAGAATTCAATTCTTTCACGACAATTTGGACATTCCAAATACGCCATATTTTCGATGATACCAAGAACTTTGACTTCCATTTTCTCACACATGTGACAAGCTTTCTCTACAATCATACTTACCATTGGTGAGGTGTAGATACCATCACAACACCCTGCACTGGAATGGACTGCATAATTGTTAGAGCAACATCTCCAGTTCCAGGAGGCATATCAATCAATAAGACATCCAAATCACCCCAAACAACATCTGTATAGAATTGTTTAACAACCCCACCAATGACTGGACCACGCCAGATAACTGGATCAGATTCAGATTGTACCAAGAAGTTTAAAGACATAACTTTAATACCTTCTTTTGATTCAATTGGAATCAATTGCTGCTTTTCATTTCCATACGCATGCTTGGTTTGTCAAAGCTAAAAGATCTAGGAATACTAGGACCTGTAATATCCGCATCCATAATCCCAACTTTTAAGCCTTTTTTTTTTGCCATGGCCTTTGCCAACATAACTGTAACAGTAGATTTGCCAACACCACCCTTACCAGACATTACAGTGATAATATTTTTTATGTGGTTATCTGGATTCGATTGAATTCCACATGTTTCACTGTTCTTACCACATTTTCCTTGAGAAGGACAACCTTCACATGACATATACTATTCCTCCTTTTTGTTTTTCTATTTTTTTTTGAAAACAACGATCATATACACTTGTTAAACGCTGATCTTGAATATGCGTATAAATCTGCGTTGTTTGAATATTTGAATGTCCCAATAACTCCTGCACGATTCTAAGATCCGCATCCCCATCTAAAAGGTGTGTCGCAAACGAATGCCTGAAACTATGCGCTGCCGAGATTTTAGGGTTCAAATTTAATTCATTTACTTTATTTTTTTTGATCATTAAATGCACATATTGCCGAGTACAACGACGGGCTAAACGATTCACAAAAAAATACGAAACATTCTTTACATCCCAAACACTACGAATAGAATCTAAATAGTATTTCATCTGTGAAATACAATACGAAGAAATCGGAATCACACGTTCCTTATCCCCTTTACCTTTGACCTTTAAGATGCCTTCTGACAAATGCACATCATTCAACTTTAACTCACAAAGCTCACTTACACGCAAACCACAAGAATATAATACAACTAATATCGTTTTATTATATTGATCAATCTCATTGTCTTGAAAAGATGAAAAAATTTCTTAACCTCATCCACCGACAAATAAACAGGCAGATGCTTTGATGATTTCATCCCATGAATTAATAAAGATACATCTTTGACTTCAGGATGCGCAATCGATATCTGCAAATGAAAAGAATGAATACTCGCAATCATACGATTGACACTCGAGGTAATGTGATCTTCGGCATAGACATTCAAAAAGTCTTCGATATCCAAAACAGAAATGTTTTCGCACAACAAAATATTTCTTTTACCTAAGAAATTTAAATACACCTCAATATCATGAAGATACGATTGTTGCGTTTTCTTTGATTTTCTTTTGTAGAACATTCAAATATAAGCGGTAATCCTCAAATGCATCTTTTAATTCCATAAAAATATTATAACACAAATCAAATATAAATTGGTTCTAATACCTTCATATCACAATTTGATTCTTTAATTGCTTCAATCAACACCGATTTTACTTGGTTGTCACGATGATCATATGCAAACTGCAAGTTACGCATATTAAAGTGATTCGCATACAAAACCTTATTGATCTCATTTAAACGATTCGGACGATGCACCATATAAAAGCGCCCATAACTCTTCAATAATCGATTCGCATGAAAGACCAATTGTTCCAAAGTCAAATTCTCTTCCATTCTTCCTAAATGGCGAAAATTTAATTGTTCCGGAAGCTGATTGGCATCCATTTTAAAATATGGCGGATTGGAAACAATCACATCAAATAATTCATCTTCATACCTTTGTATTGGTGATTGACAATTTTTACAGGATGCTTGATAAACATATCCGCATTCTTTTGAGCAACCTTACTAGTCTGTTCTAATATTTCAACACCCACAAGTTCTTTGACATTAAACTGATCAAAATAAACGAGTAAAGCCGCATTATTGGTACCAATATCTAAAATGCGCTCCTGCTTTTTTAAATGCACAAATTTAGCTAAAAGTTTCGTATCCGTATTAAAACGAAAATGCTCTTTATCTTGATATAACTTCAAGTTTTCATCCATAAAATAATCTAAAGTTAAACTCAACTGGCATCCTCCTTCTTCAACAAATCACTCGCCTTTATAAAACATTTACTATCCATTTTTTCATTCAGACGATTCAATATAAAATCCGTATTTTCTTGTGGAGCTTCAAATAGATCAATCTGTTCTACAATCTGTTTGACATCTTTTAAAGACCCAATATGTACACCTATATAGCGATAGCCAATGGGTTCAAAATATTCTTCTAACAATTGCCTGCAAGCCCCAAAAATCATAGGATACGTATTCGCATACTGACTTAGATTCATACTATGACACACATTATGAAACGTTGTATCTCTTAAAGTTAACGTAACAAGTTTTTCCTTTTTGGTTTTCTTCTTTGCATCTTATGCGTTAGTTCTCGAACGATATTCTCAAGACAACTATTCACTTCATCAATTGAATATAGATCATTGGAATATGTTCTAGAAATCGAAATGCTCTTTTGTGTAGTCGAATAACATAGAGTCGCACTCGAATTCCCTCTTGCCTTTTGAATCAAAGAATAAGATGATTTACCAAATCTATGTATGATCTTTTGTTCATTCTTTTCATCCGCAAAATCACCAATCGTATAAATACCCATTTCATTTAAAATAGGCACGCTCTTTTTACCAATGCCATTCAATTCATGAATCTTTAAAGGCCATAGTTTTGTTGAAAGCTCCGACTTTCTTAAAACCGTGATTCCTTTTGGGCTTACGCATGTCACTCGCCATTTTCGCAAGAAAACGATTGGGAGCAACACCAATCGAACAATTTAAATGACACTTTTCATAAACACCATTTTGAATTTCAAACACAAGATCCAAAGGCCTTTTATAACGCTTAATAATATCCGTTACATCCATGTAACACTCATCTATACTCGCCGGTTCAATTTGATGGGTAAATGTCTTTAAATACGCAAAAAACTGAGCTGACATGGAACGATAATAGCCATAATCACCTTGGATCAATACTAAATCTGGACATAGACGCAAAGCCTCATAAACAGGCATCGCACTATGTACACCATATTTTCTTGCTTCATAGTTTGCAGTTGAAATCACGCCTCGTTTTGAAGTGGAGCCTACCGCAACCGGAAACTCTTTTAAATCCGGATTCTTTATTTCTTCACAACTCGCAAAAAAAAAGCATTTAAATCAATATGTAATATGACTCTAGCCATGAATCTTCACCCATAGATCTTGCATCGATTCTTTCGCTTTTTGACTCGCTTCCCCACTTGTCATTACAGACTAATTCTTGAATCGTTTTGTCTTGATCAAGTTCTTGTACACTTGTGATGGTTTCACTTGCGGATGTCTTTTTATTGACCAAATAATGCGTATTGGCATAGACGGCAACACTTGCCAAGTGGGTAATACATAAAACTTGGTAATTTTTGGATAAAGCCTTCATCTTAGCACCCATAGCTAAGGCAACTTTACCACTCACACCCGTGTCAATTTCATCAAAGATGATCGTTTCAATGCCATTCGAAGCTTGGAACACCACTTTTAATGCCAACATCAATCTTGAAAGTTCTCCTCCAGATGCAGAAGCACTTAAACTTGAAAAATCCTGTCCTGGATTCATAGAAACTAGAAATTCAATGTCATCAATTCCATTGTTTGATGGTTTCTTTTCCATACAAGAAATCATAAAGCGAGCATTTTCTAACATCAAGTCTTTACAATGTTCCATCACTTTTGATTCGAGTTGAGAAAAGACTTCTTTCCTTTTTAATGACAATGCATTTGCCAACTTCATATACAACGTAAACGATTCTTCTTTTTTTCTTTCTCTAATTTATCAAACACATCCTGACGATGAATAATTCGATCAATCTTATCTGTGATACTCTTTTTTAGACTCCATTAAACTCGTATATGAACCACCATATTTACGATATAATTTCTTGATCAAATATTGACGACTTTTGCAGACTATCCAAATCTAAAGAATCATTAGAATGTGTATCACGCATATGCTTTAATTCTTCATCCACACTTTGTAAAGAATAATATAAATTTTTGAATGATTCTTCATAGTCATTTAAGATGGGTGATTTTGAAGCTTGTTTATATAAAGTATATAAAGAATCTAACGCTCCGTTTTCTTTATCAATTTCATATAGACAAGACGAAAGATCCTCTGAATTTTTTATACCCAAGCTGGTTGCCTCATGAATCTGATCATTTAATGCATCCAATTCATTTTCTTGAACGTTCGCATTCTCAATTTCATCCAGCTGCGCTGTTAAAAATTCCAATTCGGCATCCGAAAATTCTTCGCTTTTTATAGTTTCTAATTCATGTAAGACATTTGAGTACTTCACATACGCTTCATTTACAGAAGCTTTCAAACCCATAGTCTTCGCATAACTATCCAACAATTCCATTTGAACAGATGTATCCATTAAACGGTACGTATCCATTTGCGAATGTATATCGACCAATAGATTGACGATCTTACGTACAAAAGAGAGTGTCGTAATCTGTTGATTGATGCGTACGGTACTCTTATTATTATTTAAAACAGTACGTGAAATAATCACTTGATCATCAACCTCAAAGTCATTCTCTTCTAAGATCGCATTGACCTTTTCATTCGATGTTAAAACCATCGATAAGATTGCCTTATCTTTTCCATTACGAATCACATTTGATTTAATACGATCTCCGCTCAAATAGCCAATCGCATCAATCAATAATGATTTACCAAAGACCTGTCTCCCCGGTAATCACACTCATTCCATTTTTAAAGTCTATGATACAAGATTTGAATAACACATAATCTTTTACTGACAATTGTTCAATCACAAAACCACCTCATGTCTACTTAATATTTTAACTTAAATCCAAAGGAAAATAAACGATTATAATCCATGTGAACACGAAAACAAAAAAAATAAGAATATCTTCACATTAAGATATTCTTAAATCTTTGGCATACACCATATATTCCTGATTGCCACTTCTTCCTTCTAGAATACTTGGCATCGCTTCAACGCTTCCATAATATTGAAATAAAAAAGATTTTACATCTTCAACGATCTTTAAGGCAAGTTTAGAATTCTTTAAAACTCCATGCTTATTCAAAAGCAGTAGGACCACACTCAAATTGCGGTTTTACAAGTATGGCAATATGGCGAATGGATAAAACACGTAATATATGTTCCAATATGGTCTTACAAGATATAAAACTAACATCCATACACATAAAATCAATAGCCTCATCAAACCATTCCGGCACAATTTCACGAGCATTGTGCCCTTCCATTTTGATGACACGACAATCTTGATCTAATTCTTTGGCAAGTTGAAGATGTCCTACATCTAAGGCATATACTTTTTAGCTCCATACCGAAGGCAAACATCTGTAAATCCACCTGTACTCGCTCAATATCTAATACAACCTGATTTTGAACATTCACATTATACTTATCTAAACAACCCTTTAGCTTAAAGGCACCACGAGATACAAATTCATCTTCTGTATGTGTTACGATAATATCATCTTCATCCCCAACTAAAAAACTAGCCTTTGTGATGACTCTTCCATTGACACTTATTTTACCATCTTTGATCATATCCTGTGCTTTTGCACGAGACGATATCTGATTAAGTAATGCTTTATCTAAACGAATCTTATCCATGTTTTTCTAATTCCTCAAATAAACATTCTGTGCTAATACCTTCTTGAATACGTAAAGATCGAACTGAACCATGACATACATAATGATCATCAATACCTAATACATGAATCTTTTCATCCAATGTATTCATGTATTCTAAAATAGCACTCGATAAGCCACCCATCTTAATATCCGTTTCATAAACTGTAATAGGAAGATTTAATTTTAATAAATCTTTCATCATAACTTCATCGATTGGTTTAAAGAAACGTGCATTGACAACAAGTAAGCCAATCTGATTTTCTCTTGACTTATTGATCACATGATCCACATCTGGTCCATACGTGATCACAATTTGCGTTGGGGTTCCAACCACAAATTTTTCCCAAGTACCAATTGGAATCAATGAGTACGACTTGTTTTTTTTGCGTATCTTACATTTCCTCTAGGATAACGCACACAAAATGGCTTCTTAGAGGCAAAGGCTGTATAAATCATATTCTGTGCTTCTTTGGCATCTTTAGGCTGAGATAAGACAAGATTTGGTATACTTCTAAGCATCGCTATATCAAAGACACCTTGATGCGTTTCACCATCATCTCCTACTAAACCACAACGATCGATTCCAATCACAACAGGTACATTCATTCTAGCCATATCATGATTCACTTGATCATAAGCTCTTTGAAGGAAAGACGAATAAATACTCACAAAGGGTTTTAGTCCACCTAAAGCCATAGCACAAGCCATTGTCACGGCATGCTTTGCTCTGCAATTCCACAATCAAAGAATCGATCTGGATAGCGTTTTTTGAAATTCTAATAATTTACTACCCTGCGCCATAGCGGGTGTGATTGCGACAATACTTTTTATCTTTTTCCGCAAGATCCATAACCGTATTTGAGATCACCTGTGACCAGGAAATTTCATTTGGTGGAAGTAAACTCAAAGATTTTCCCGTTACAACATCAAACGGACTTACTCCATGCCACTTACCAACCTTGTCTTGTTCTGCAAATTTATAGCCTTTTCCTTTTGCGTTAAAACATGTATGACAATTGGACCATCATGTTCTTTGGTAGCCTGCAAAACTTTGATCAGACTTGCGATATCATGACCATCGACAGGACCCATATAATCTAAGTTAAACTCCTTAAATAATGGGGCATCGATCACTTCATCTTTGATCTTATCACGGAAATGTGACAATGTATTTAATACGTTAGCTCCTAATTTATTGGATTTTAAGTTATTTTTTACATCATGTTTTAAATCGATATATAAGTGAGAAGCACGCATATCTGTAATTCGTTTTTCAACACCACTATAATTTTTTGAAATCGACATATTATTATCGTTAAAGATGATGACCATTTTCTTTTGTTTAGAACCAATATCATTTAAAGCCTCAAGTGCCATACCACCCGTTAATGAGCCATCTCCAATTACGGCAATAACTTGATAATCCTCGTGCATTAAATCACGTGCAATCGCATAGCCTAGTGCGGCAGATAAAGAAAGTAGAAGAGTGTCCTGCTTCCCAACAATCATACTTACTTTCACTTCGCTTTTGATATCCAGAAAGCCCACCTTTTTACGTAATGTCGCAAATTGAATGGACCTGCCTGTTAATATTTTATGTGTGTAACATTGATGTCCCACATCAAAAATCATTTTATCTTTTGGTGAATCAAAGACATAGTGCATCGCAACTGTGACTTCGACGATTCCAAGATTACTTGATAAATGCCCGCCTGTTTTCGAGATCGACTCGATTAAAAAGGTTCGAATATCACTGCACAATTGTGTAAGCTCATCGATTGACATATCTTTGATTTGACTAGGTGACTCAATGTCATACACTTGACTAATCTTTCTCATTTTATAACCCTCGTTAAAAAAACTAGTCCGCTAAAGACTAGTTTTAGCTATTATTAATATACCCCTTTTTTCAAAGAAATTCCATATATTAATATGTACGCTTTAATAAAGTATCCAATACTTTTGACAGTGAAGTCACATCACAGCTCACATATCCCAATTCTTTTACGAATTGTTTCATCATAGCTTGCGACCATATCCCTAGCACCTTGAAGTCCTAATAAAGATACAGCTTGTGACTTTATGATTATCTTCATCGCTTAATGATTTTCCAACAACTTCTTCACTACCCGTAACATCTAAAATATCATCCTGCATCTGGAATTCTAGACCTAAGACAAGACCTATCTTACGGAAGTGTTCCACATCATCGAATTTATTCGCTAAGATACATCCACAAACCAATGGTAATGTTAATAATTTGCTAGTCTTGTAGTGATCAATTTCCTGTAAAAGTGCAAGTGTTGGATTTAGATCATTTTCAGACTGTAAATCTAAAGTTTGTCCATAAATCATGCCATCAATCCCGGAATACCAAGAAAGAGCCTTTACTAAAGCCACTTTTTGTTCAAAGACTACATTCACTATCCAATGCAACTTCAAATGCCTTCGTCAATAGTCCATCGCCTGCAAGAATGGCAGTTGCCTCATCATAAGCTTTATGACAACTTGGTTTACCACGACGCAAATCATCATTATCCATGGCTGGAAGATCATCATGAATCAATGAATATGTATGAATCATTTCAATGGCACAAGCACAAGGATAACCAACTCTAGCATCGATTCCATAGCCTTCTAGTACAGAAAACAGCAAGGTAGGACGTACACGCTTACCCCCATTCATCAATGAATAGGCCATCGCATCTTTTGTACGACTATCATCATTTTCATGTACTCGCATCAATAAATAATCTTCAAATTCTTTATTCACCAGCATCTTGATTCACCTCCATCAACTGATCCATTTTGTTTCAAATTTTTTTTAATTGTTTTTCGCATTGCGCACTCAATTTCAAGCCTTCCTCAAATAATGACATGGCCTCTTCAAGCTCCAATTCATTATTATTTAACAAAGTCACGATTTCATCCAATCGCTTCATCGCCTCTTGAAATTTCATTTGTTTAGCGGCCATTTTATTCCTCCTTAGTGGATACAACACATGAAGTGATCACTCCATCATTTACTCTTGTCACCATTATATCATCACTTTCGACATCTTTGACATTCTTAATAACTTTATCTTCAATCTTTGAGATACTATAACCACGAGAAAGTACCTTTAAAGGTGAATAGGCATCCAATAAAGCACAATTTTTTTGTAAAGAATGTCTAGAATTTTGTAGTAAAACTTGCATATTCGATCTTAATTTTTTTCAGGCACCATAGAAAGTTTATTTTCTTGTACCTTTACTACATTCATCATACGCAAATGCATCTGTTGCGTATAATTCTTGATGACATTTTTCTTTTGCAGACTCTATCTCTAGTATATGTTCAAATTGTGTATTGTAGCCATCTAGTTTTAATTGTTTTTCTATAATAAAAGATTTTGGGTCCTTCAAATACGGATGATTCTTATATGAATCCAGTTTTAACTTGTTGTGATTTAAAATCATAGACATGTTTTGCCTCAACAATTCTGCATCCTTTAAAATTTGAGTCATCACTTCATATTGATCCAAAGTCACCCATTGTGCAGCTGCTGTAGGGGTAACACTTCGATGATCACAGACAAGATCACATAATGTTGTATCCACTTCATGACCTACACCACTGACAATATATGTATTTAAACTGTAAATCGTCTTTACAAGCTGGACATCATTAAAACAGAACAAATCTTCAAAGCTTCCTCCACCACGAACAATCAATAAGGCATCATGATTATGTGTATCAGCCTCTTTCAAGGATTGAATCAAACTTTTAGGTGCAAAACTACCTTGCACTAAACTAGGATATAAAGTGACCTTCATCATCGGCCAACGTCTTTGAATGGTTGATAATACGTCTTGTAAGGCAGCAGCCTGTGCCCCAGTTACAACACCAATATTTTCAATATAGTCAGGTTTAGTCTTTTTTATGACTTTCATCAAAATATCCAGCCCTTAAAAGATCTTGTTTTCTTTTTTTCAAATTTAAGATATAAATCACCTAAACCATCTTGTTTCATTTGACGAATCACAAGTGAAGACTGCCCCTTTGCTCATACACATTAATGCTTCCTGAAACTAAAACGCGCATACCTTCTTCTACATTGAAGTTTAAACGTGATACATAACTTGAAAACATAACACAACTCATTTCTCCACTTTTATCTTTCAAAGAAAAATAATAATGTCCCGATTTGTGTTTTGTCAGGTTGCTGATTTCACCCTGAATCCAGATGCCATCCAGATCCATGGTTTGTGTTAAAACATTTTTAATGCGAGCAATAACACTAGAAATACTTACAACCATTTCATTTCTCATAGCTGGTCAAGAACTCCATTTAATAATTTATAAGAATTATCATCGCAATACTTTTTAGCCAAAGTAATCGCTTCGTTGATTACAACAGCTTTCGGTGTATCGTTTGCCAAGATTTCCTGGAAAGAAATTAAAAGAATGGCTTGTTCTAACATACTTAAACGATCAAAATCCCAGTCATCACGTAATAATTCATTGATTTTTGTTCAAAAAGCTTCTTTGTTTTCAACAGTTCCAATTGTTAAACTATATAAATATCCATCAATGTCATTTGAACCTTTCATTACATCAAATACACATTTACGAATATCCTTTCCTAATAATAAGTGTTGATACACACTTTGCATCGCAACTAGACGTTGTTCATGTCTATTCATCTACATTTCTCCTTCTTTATATGGTACGCGCGCACTTGAACTACATCACTTGCAGGCCCGGCATGCACATCTTGATCATCAAAAAATATATTGGCGCCAAAACAAGCTAATACATCCGCTTTTTTAGCTCCTTGCATAAAGAATACTTCATCTACGACAATATTCCATGCTCTTAAAGTTTTTATTACACGAACACCCGTATCTTTGTTTCGTCTTTGTCACAATCGCTGTTCTTAATACATTTAAATCTTTAGTTTCATTTTGAAGCCAAGATAAACTCTTTAGTAAAGAAGCCATTGGACCTTTTTTGTAAGGCAACATCCCGGTTTAAAATCTCATTTTCATTGAATGCTTCTAAACCATGTTCCTGATAGATCTTTTCCGATTCACCGAAAATAATACGGCATCCGCATCGAAGGCGATACGAATCTGATTATCAGGAAAACTATATTTAGTATCTCTGGCATAAATCATACCGGCCGCAAAGCCTGCATGAATCGCATTAGATACGTCATTTTCATTACACGATAAGAATAAATCGACACCAAACGCCGATAAATAACGACTGATGTCTTCTCCACCACTCAAAACCATTCGACCAATGTCCATATCATAATACTCAAGTGAGTGAATGATACGCAAAGACGTATCCGCACTGTTTCTTGACATCACAATAACTTCAACAAGTTTTCGATTCGCGAGTTTATTGATGTTTAATAAGTTTTTAACTAACACAAAACCACTACCCGGACTTAACACATCATTTTCGTGAACAATTTGATAGTCACGATATGCGTCTAATCCTTCTTTTTCAAAAACCTCATTTTCTTTTTCTAAGTTAAATAAAGCTCTTGAACTAATACCTACCACAAGATAATTTTCAAAAGATACACTCATAAAATTGAAAAAAGGAAACCTTTGAAAGATTTCCTTAAAAAATAAATCCAGTCACCTGAATTTCAATCGCTTCAGGTTTAAAGTCTGTCATATAAAAATACTTTCAAAGATCTTGTTTTGTAGATTTAAACAAACATCACTTACATTTGATTTGTGGTTCACTTTTACAGGAATTGATAAAGTCAATTTATTGCCCTCTACACGAGTGACAATTCCTGTCTTAAATGGTTTTGTTCCTTCGGCAATCTGAACATTTTCATCTTCTTCGATCACGTTCTTTGCGATTGTAGAAAAAACTGATTTATTTAAAGAAATAACACCATATTCATTGCCTGGTTCTAGCTCGATATATTCTTTCGCCATATTTTCACCTTCACTTCTCTTTTAGTATACCAAAAAGTTATTTAAACTCAAAAACTTTCGCATCCCAAAGTGATGCGGTTTTCGCAAACATATTGCTTTTCATACAAAATTACATTTTTACAAGTAACAATATCACTCTGCAACTGTTTCTTTAAGGCTTCAAAACCATCAAAACGAATCTCATTCCGCGTCTTTTCAAGAAGAAAAAGCGTACTTGTCGTTCATAAATATCTTGATCAAAATCAAAGATATGCGCTTCAATAGAAATTTTTGTATTTTCAAAAAGTAGGATTATTTCCCACATTGATCATAGCCCCATAAAATGTATCATCCACATATACAAAGCCTGCATAAACACCACTGGAAGGCATTAAATAATCGGGATTTGCCCCAAGATTTGCGGTTGGAAACTTCAAGAGTGTCTTTGCCACGTTTAAAGCCATGCTCAATCACACCTTCGATTGAATACATATAGCCTAATAATTCATTGGCTAAATCCATCTTGCCACTTTGAATTAGTGTCTCAATGCGACTGGATGAGATTTTTTCGTTTTTCGAATTTACACTGGCAATCACTGAAACATCAAAATAGTTTTGTGAAGAAATTGTATCAACATTCCCTGTATTTTTTGAAGCATATTTAAAATCAAATCCACAAGTAATATGTGCTACATTCATCTTTTTTTAACAGTATATGAAAGGCATCAACATCTAAAGCAAAGCAAAATCCTTAGAGAAAGTAATGACATACATCACTTCAATACCCATCACGCTTGCCAAGTGAATACGATCTTCTAACGTTGTGATATGACGACATACACAATCTGGAAAAAAAGATTTTCCAAGGATCTGGATCAAATGTGATCAAACCACTTTGAATGTTTAACTCTTTGGCTTTGGCAATACAATTCTCAAGCAATGCCTGATGCCCTGTATGTAGGCCATCAAAGAAGCCTATACAACAAGAACTCTTTGGCAAATTTTCTTGTACATGTAAATAATCAATACGAATGACTTCCATTACCATAGACCTCTTTTACTCTTAAAAATTCCTTCACGCTCTTTTTCATAGATTGCGATAGGCTCACCTGCATCTACAATACATACTTCTTGATTTTGATTATCTAAACGAATGCGTTTTCCTTGGTACACATCTTGAATCGGTTGATAGTCAATCTTATCTAAATGATCCAATACATAGATTGAAGGATATAAGACAGGTTCTTGTGTTTCAAGATCTTCTAGTGTTTGAGCCTGATCAATTGTAAAGCGACCAACTTTAGTTCGTCTTAAACTTTTCATACAACCTAGATTGTTTGTGTTTAAAGCCAAATCACGACAAATACTACACATACGTTCCACTCGAACATGCCACTTTAAAACTGTAGTCACCAAGATCTTCCATCGAATAAATTTCAATATCGCTATAGACTTTAGGAACTTCAAGTCCCTCTCTTTGATAGTCCATTAATTTTTTTCCCATTCACTTTTTATTGGAAGTCTTTGGCACCAATTGATGGTTCTTACCAACAAATTTTTGAAGTTCCTCTGAAAAACAAAAAATCCAAATTCATTTCTTTTTCAACTTCCACTTCACCCCAAATATCATCGGTTGATGTACTTTTACCAAATTCGATCTGCCCAACATATTCTTTATCTGTATCACTTAAAAACTGTAATAATTTACACGACTTTCCACAAAGAACAACTAAAACTCCGGTTGCGTTGGGATCTAGTGTACCTGTATGTCCAAATTTTTTTTGTTTATATTTTTTCGAAGCCAATTCACAACATCATGGCTTGTCATACCATACGGTTTATCAATAATTAAAATTCCATCCATAATTTCACCTTTTATATTTTTACTTGTTTTTAAGGGTACTTGCAACTATGCACATCTGGCACTAAAAAGTCAAGACTTGTATTCTAATATGAAGTTCGTTATTATAGAGGTGCCTAAGGACATTAATTTTTCCTACACTCGAGATAAGGGAAATCGGATGTTGAATTGTTGTGTTGAAGACCCGCTACGCGTGGGGATCCTAATGCTATTCACAGATTACCCACCTGTACTTAACAGGGGAAAGATCTCATGTTCTTGGGCTTTTAAATAGGTAAAAAAGTATGAACGCAAAAGAAGAATTTATTCAAATATATAAAGAAAATATCCAACGTGAAGGTGCCGATACCTTTCTAGAATTCTTAGAAGGAGTTCACTCTGATTTTTTTACGGCCCCTGCAAGCACACGTTTTCATGGCAACATGGAAGGTGGTCTTTGTGAACACAGTGTACATGTGTATCATTGTTTAAAGGACTATTTATCAAGACAAAGAGTTCAAGATACGTACAATATGCGCTACTACACGATGAAACCATTGCTCTTGTAGCCCTACTTCATGATGTATGTAAGATCAATGTCTATAAAAAAGGTACAAGAAACAAGAAAATCGATGGTGAGTGGCATCAAGTGGATGTTTTTGAATTTGAAGACAATATTCCATTTGGTCATGGTGAAAAAAGTGTCTATATGATTCAGCCATTCATGCGTATAACTCGTGAAGAAGCGTTTGCGATTCGTTATCATATGGGATTTTCTGGAAGCGACCCAGTCAATAATGTGGGTAAAGCTTTTGAATTATTCCCGCTTGCCTTTGCGCTAAGTACTGCCGATATGGAGGCTACATATTTTTTAGATAAGCAAGTCTAGATGACTTGTTTTTTTATACAAAAAGACAGGAAAAAAAATTCCTGTCTTACTTTGTTTCAATACCCAATTCTTTTAATTGTGCCGGATCTACAGGACTTGGTGCCTGTGCCATTAAATCCGATGCACTTGCTTTGTTTTAGGGAATGCGACTACATCACGAATGTTGTCTGTACCAGCTAAAATCATAGTTAAACGTTCTAGACCAATACCTACACCTCCATGAGGTGGAGTTCCATATTGGAATGCATCCATAAACCAGTGAATTTTTCATGTGCTTCTTCTAAAGTCATACCGATAGCTTCAAATACTTTTTCTTGAAGCTTTTGATCATGAATACGAATGGATCCTGATAATAATTCATAGCCGTTTAACACTAAGTCATAAGCTCTAGAATAACAATGTGCTTTGGATCACTCAACAATTTATCGACATCTTCTAAGTTAGGTGATGTGAATGGGTGGTGAGCCGCTACATAACGGTTTTCATTTTCATCATATTCAAACATTGGGAAATCAGTAACCCATAAGAATTCATAGGCATCTTTGTTGATCAAATCTAAATCATGACCTAATTTCACACGCAATGCACCAAGTGAGGATTGAGCCACTTTCTTCTTATCCGCTACGAAGAATACAATATCATTTTCTTCGATATTCAACATTGTACGCAATGCTTCTTTTTCGGCATCGGATAAAACTTTTGTGACACTTCCCGCAAAGCCTTCCGCTGTTAATTTTAAGTTGGCAAGTGCTTTTGCACCATATACTTTTACATAATCTTGTAGTTTATCCAATTGTTTTCTTGAGAACTTGTTCGCCCCATTTTTAACATTCATAGCCTGGATGATGCCACCTTCATTTAAGCAATTTTCGAATACTTTAAATTCAGTGTTTGCAAATACTTCACTGACATTATATAAAGGCATGTCAAAACGTAAATCTGGTTTATCTGAACCATATCTTTCCATACAAGTATCATATGGAATACGTTTAAATTCTGGTAGTTCAATACCTTTGATATCTTTGAAGATTTCTTTCATCAAACCTTCTGTCATTGACCAAATGTCTTCTTCGTCCACAAAACTCATTTCAATATCGATCTGTGAGAATTCAGGTTGACGGTCTGCTCTTAAATCTTCATCTCTAAAACAACGAGCAATTTGGAAGTAGCGATCCATTCCCCCCGACCATCAATAACTGTTTGTATAGCTTGTGGCGATTGTGGAAGTGCATAGAATTCCCCTTTACTAATACGACTAGGCACTAAATAGTCACGTGCACCTTCTGGAGTCGAACGACATAAAATAGGTGTTTCCACTTCTGTAAAGCCATATTTAGCTAAGTAGTTACGAACTAATAAAGTTATACGGTTTCTTAAGATTAGATTCTTTTGAAGAACTGGTCTTCTTAAATCTAAATAACGATATTTTAAACGAGTATCCTCTAAAGCATCTGTTTCATCCGCAATGATAATTGGTGTGGTGATAGTCTGTATTAACAATTTTTACTTCACGAACTACAACTTCAATTTCCCCCGTTTCAAGCTTAGGGTTTTTGTCTTTTCTTTCAACAACCGTTCCTTTTACTTGTAGTACATATTCATTACGTACATCACTGATTTGTGTTGCTATATCTTCATTGAATACAAGTTGTGTAATACCATAACGATCTCTTAAATCGATAAAGACCAAAGCTCCAAAATTACGGCGTTTCGCAACCCACCACATAAAGTGACTTCTGAATTTACATCTTGAAGACGCAATTCTCCATTGTTATGAGTTCTATACATTTCTATTCTCCTTCATGTTCGTGATGATGATTTTCTTCTACTAATAAAGAATCAACATATGGAATCAATTCTTCAACACTAATAGTTTCTTGTTCTTTATGTGCAATATTTTTAACTGTGACTTTCTTTTCTTCTAATTCCGATTTACCAATCAAAATCGCAAGTTTAGCCTTGGCGCGATCCACAGCCTTAAATTGTGCCTTAAAGCTTCTTTCCATCATATCCATATCGCAACGATATCCATATGCTCTAAGCTCAGTCAACACTTCAAAAGCATAGGTTCTAGCTTCTTTATCAAGGCACATTACGTAAGCATCTAATGCCGGTTTTTGTTCCAATTCAATACCTTCACTTCTAAGGCAATCAATAGACGTTCCATACCTAGAGCCCATCCAATACCACTCATGCCTTCGGGTCCACCAAAATATGAAATCAATCCATCATAACGTCCACCTGCTAAAACTGTGGATTGTGCACCCATTTCTGAATTCATAGATACAATCTCAAATACTGTATGAGTATAGTAATCCAATCCACGAACCAACTTGTCATCTACTTCATATGGAATTTCTAATTTATCTAATAATTCGCATACTGTATTGAAGTATTCTTGACTGGTTTCATTTAAATAGTCTGACATCTTAGGTGCATTCTTCATGCATTCATGATCATGATCTACTTTACAGTCTAAAATACGTAATGGATTTTGTTCATAACGACGTTTACAATCTCCACACAACTCATCTACATAAGGAGCAAAATATTCTTTTTAATGCACTACGATAGTTTGCACGAGACTCATCATCACCTAATGTATTTAGACATACTTTTAATATCATTTAATCCTAGTGATTTAAGAATTGAGAATGCAAGTACGATTGTTTCTACATCGACATAAGGACTTTTTAACACCTAAAGCCTCTACACCAAACTGGTTAAAAATACGCATTCTCCCTTTTTGAGGACGTTCATGTCTTGACATAGGTCCCATATAATAGAATTTTGCGGGTAGATCAGGATTTGCGAACATTTTATTTTCAACAAAACTACGAACAACACCTGCAGTTCCTTCTGGACGAAGTGTTAATGATGTTTTTGAGTTTTCAAGTTTAAAAGTATACATTTCTTTGTTTACCATGTCACTTGAATCATTTTCTCTTTTTGAAGACTTCTGTATGTTCAAAAATAGGTGTACGAATTTCATCATAATTGTACATGTAACAGAAACTTCTTAATGTTTGTTCAAGAGCTTGCCATTTATAGGATTCATTTCCAAATACATCCTGACAACCTCTAGGAATTTGATATGCCATGCGTTTTCCTCCTTTAAATAAACAAAAAAACGCCCTGATATAAGGACGTTTTAAACGCGGTACCACCTTATTTTATACGTAAAGTATACACCTCAAGTCTTAACGCGACGAACGGTTGGTTTTTGTTATCCAACTCCTCCAAAGTGTCCCAATAAGTATTCTACGAAAATTTTCACCAACCATTTTCTCTCTACAGTATATCCTTATTTTCTTCTTTTTCTTAGGATTAATTATTCAGCTTCATCTAGGTTTGAAACATTGTGATATACATTTTGTACATCATCAACTTCATCTAGTAAAGTAACTAAACGTTTAAATAAAGTTAAATCTTCACCGTGAAGTTCAACTTCTTCATTTGGAATCATCTTATCTTCTAAGACTTCAAATTTAACATCAGGAATCAATTTTTCAACAACAACTTTTGCGTCATCCAATTGTGTTGGATCCACCGTAATTGTCATATATCCTTCTTCGATTTCAATGTCATTTAATTCGATTTCTGCTTCTAATAAAGCATCCATCATAGCTTCTTCATTATCATATTGAATAACGATTACACCTAAGTGTTCATATCCAAATGATACAGATCCACCAACACCTAATTTAGAGTGCGATTTATTAAAACAAGCTCTTAAGTTTGCGATTGTACGGTTTGCATTATCTGTCAAACAATCAATGATGATTGTAGATCCAAAGACCCTGTCCAAATCCTTCATAACGAGCACTTGAATAACTTTCATCTGCACTACTTTTCGCTTTTTTCGATAGCACGCTTGATTACGTCTGCAGGCACGTTGTTTGCCTTTGCACGATCAATCGCCTTCTTTAAAGTTTGGTTCATATCTGGATTAGGGTCACCGTTCTTTGCAAAGAACTAAAATCTCTTTAGAATATCTTGAATAAATTTTTTGCCTTCGCATTGGTCGCCTTTCTGCATTGTTTGCGACGAACCTCAAAATGTCTTCCCATAGATTTATCACCTTTCAATTTATTTTTTTACAGTTAATTATTATAACAGTCAAAGTCAAATTATTCAACCTTGGCATAACGTTCAATAATTTTTTTTGAACCAATGGATTTCGAACTACATCACTATTTTCCAAATGAATAATTGAAATACCATCAATATGATCCAAGATTGTACAAGCCTGCATCAAACCTGAATCCTTTTTTTGATCAAATCAATCTGTGTAACATCTCCCGTTACAACCATTTTACAATTTTTACCCATACGCGTTAAAAACATCTTCATCTGCGCACACGTCGCATTCTGTGCTTCATCCAAAATCACAACGGCATCATTTAAAGTACGTCCACGCATAAACGCTAAAGGTGCAATTTCAATGACTTGTTTCTCCACATATTTTTCAACTGTTTCTAAGCCAAGCATCTCATTTAATGCATCATATAAAGGCCTTAAATAAGGATCTACTTTTTCCTTCATATCGCCAGGTAAAAACCAAGAGATTCCCCTGCCTCAACAAATTGGACGCGTAAGAATGATTTTTTCGACCCGTTCACTCTTTAACATACTCACCGCATAAGCTACCGCAAGATATGTTTTACCGGTACCAAAGCAACACCTGTCGCAAAAACAATTTCATTATGACGCATCGCATCACATAAAATAGCTTGTCCAATTGTTTTTGGATAAATCATTTTACCTGTTTTCGTCTTGCATACGACCTGTAGGCGATGAGCCTTAAAATCTTTTAAACGATTTTTAAAAAGCCAAAGAACAAATATAGCTTACATCTTGTGAATTTAAACGATGCTTTGCGTATCAATAATTGAAAAACAAGCCGCAATGACTTCTTCTACTAAATGTGTATCTAAAGTCTCGTTTACTTCCACTTTGATTTTCTGGTCACGAATCATACATACAGATTTAAAGCATTTACTCAACATATCCAAGTTGGAATCTTGAAATCCTGCAAAATCTGAATCTCTTCAAATGTTCTGTCGGAACAATCAAATTCAAAAAAGCCACAAATCTCCTCCTCAAGAAAAAAAATCTGCATTAAAAATGCAGATTATTTACCTCTACGTGCTTTACGTGCAGCTTCAGATTTTAACTTTCTGCGTACACCTGGTTTTACGTAAAATTCTCTTTTGCGCGCCTCAGCAAGGGTGCCATTACGAGAAACCTGACGTTTAAATCTTCTTAAAGCGTCATCAAGTCCTTCGTTTTCTTTAAGAACTACTTTTGGCATATTCACAAACCTCCCTTCCCAAGATTAGCAAAAACATTATATCAAAGATTTCATATAATGCAAGCACAATTTGATTTTTTAAGCTAAACTTGCCTTAATACACTCTTTAGCCGCTACATTGTCGCCAACCCAAGGGGCTCTTCCATTTTCACGATAGATAAAGCTTTCATCACCCTTACCAAGAAGCAATACCGTATCTCCTTCTTGAGCTGAGCTGATTGCCTGATGAATGGCTTCATAGCGATCTTGTACAAACACATGTGGTGTATCTTGAATGCCTGACTTGATTTGTTCGGCAATTTCTTTAGGATCTTCATCACGAGGATCGTCTTCTGTCACTATGATATAGTCACAATATTTATCGGCAAGTTCACCAAAGACTTTACGCTTGTGTACATCACGTTTACCAGTGATCCAAATACCGCAATCAAACGATGACCTGGCATTGTGACACTGCGTCCAAACTGCATCATTTTTCCATACCATCGGGTGTATGTGCAAAATCAACGATTACGTTGTATGGTCTGACCACAATCAATACGTTCCATACGACCTTCAACTTGGGCAATATGCGCACATTTTTCAATAATTCTTTCTAAATCATAGCCTGTTTCATTGAGCGCTGCAATGGCGCTAATAAGTTATAAACATTAAAGTTACCCACTAAATTTGTCTTAACCGGATACATATGACCTGAATATACCAAGTCAAATTGCGTACCTTGTGAACTCATCTTAATATTAATAGCACGATAATCTGCTTCACTATTTATCGCATAAGAAATAACACGTGCTTTTGAACAATCCTTTAAAGCTCCATATTTTTCATCATCCTTGTTAATTACGGATACGCCATCTTCTTTGACTAAGTTTTTAAACAACAAAGACTTCGCTTCAAAATAATTTTCCATTGTGCCATGGAAATCCAAATGATCATATGTAAGGTTTGTGAAAATCGCACAATCAAAAGAAATACCATCGACACGATGTTGAGCCAAACCATGACTCGATACTTCTAAAGCACAAGCCTTCATTCCACAGCGAACCATGTCTGCCAATTTAGACTGCAAGAACAATGCGTCTGGCGTAGTCAAATTTGGTTGCAACTCAATATCACCATATTTAATCGCAATCGTACCAATATAGCCACATGGCGTTTTGTCGTTGATAATATCACGAATGATATTTGTGATTGTTGATTTTCCATTTGTGCCCGTTACACCATACATCTTCATTTTATCACTTGGACGAGCATAGAAAATACGAGCCACTTTATTCATGGCATCATTGACATCTTCTACACGAATATATACAGCACCAGGTGCCATATTCAATAATTCTTTTGAATGTACAATACAAACAGCACCATTTTTTATTGCAGAATCAATAAAATCGTGGCCATCATTTGTAAGTCCTGGTAAACAGAAGTAAATATTTCCCGGACGAACGGTTCTTGAATCAAAACTTAAACCCGTAATATTGACTGTCGGTGCATTTTTAAATAGTTTGCTTAATCGCATACATCATCCTTCTTTCCATAGTACGTACCATCTTCAATACGATCCCATTCGATAGTGATTCTACCACTTAATGGTGTATCACTCAATATCTTACAAGAATGATATTGGCTTGTATAACCAGTATAATAGCCATCTTGTTTTCTTTCAATCAAGACTTGTACAGGATTAAAACGCTTCATGTCACGTTCTCTGCAAGCATTCGAAAGTTCAAGTAAACGAGCCACTCTAGCTTTTTGTGACATTTCCATTGATTTCACCCTTTAAAGTACTAGCCTTAGTACCATTACGCTTACTATAAGGGAAAACATGGAAGAAGCTTAATTCTAGATCCGCTAGATTTTCATATGTCGTTTCAAATTCTTCATCACTTTCCTGGACAAAGCCTGCAATTACATCCGTTGAAATTGAAATATTCGGAATACAAGAACGAATATAGTTGATTTTTTCTTTAAATTGCTCAATTGTATATGGACGATTCATACGTTTTAACGTTTCATTACATGCCGATTGTACCGGAATATGCAAATGATGACACATACGAGGATTCTCTTTCATTAAGGCAATCAATGCATCGCTGACTTCCGTAATTTCTATACTTGAAATACGATAATACACAGAATCTGGAGTATTTTCTAATAAGGCTTTCATTAATTTAGCTAAATCGTATTCTCCATCATCATAACGCCCCGTATGAATACCAGTTAACACAATTTCTGTATGTCCTTTATCACATAAATCTTTAGCAATTTGAATCACCTGTTCATGATTTAAACTACGCTCTCTACCACGCGCAAAAAGGAATCGCACAATAGGAACAGAATTGATTACATCCATCTTGTACTTTTAAGAAAGCTCTATGCATCGATTCAAAACAATGTACGGGCATAGCTTCAAAATCTTTAAATTGCGTAACCTCATTGACAACGTCAATTTTTTCATGATCCTTCAATGCTTTTTGGATTAAATTCACCAATTCATTTTTTTGTTTAGCACCAATCACAAGATCGGATCCAAAGCCTTTCTTTCATCTTCACTTGCGAACTGCACAAAACATCCCACAACAACACATAATGCATCTGGATTCATTCGTTTGACATAATGAATCTTTTGACGTGATTTGCTGGCGGTGTGTTTGTGACAGTACACGTATTGATGATACAAATATCACACGCTTGATCCGGTGATACTTGTTCATATCCTAATTCTTCTAATTGAGCTGCATAGTATTGTGACTCATACGTATTTACTTTTTACACCTAGTGTAATAATTGAAAATTTCATTTTCCCTTATCCTTCCACATGATTTTGGTATTCAATAGTCTGTCAACACATAACAAGCAGCCGTTTCTGCACGTAAGATGTTTTTACCTAGAGAACAATTGTCAAAACCAAATTCATTTAATACTTGAATTTCACTTTTCAAATCCACCCTCAGGCCCAATACATACAGTAATGGATTGTGGATTGTCTTTTAAATAATGGGCCATATGTTTTGAAGGATCATTTTCCTTTTCATAGGCCACTAAATTACATTCACTCTTATAATTTGATAGATCCTTTAACGCAATCACAGGCTCTAATTCCACTAACGTATTTCGATTGCACTGTTTTGTAGCTGCAAGTAAGATTTCATTCCAACGAATGAGTTTCTTTTTCAGCTTTTTTTTCATCCAGTTTTACCACTGTATTCTTCGATACAAAAGGAACGATTTTATGAACTCCAAGTTCACAAGCTTTTTGAAGCATCCATTCGAACTTATCTTGTTTGATCAAAGCACAACATAAGGTGATCGATTGATTTTCTTCAAAGACATCCACCATGGAATCAATCACTAAATTAGGCTTATTTTCAACATGTCCAAAGAATACCCCTGAATTTTTAGTAACAATACGAATCTTTTCTTTTGATGTCGTACGAAGTACATCAAAGATGTGGTGCGCTTGTTTAACATCTAAACAAATTACATCCTGTACCGAAACATTTTGATCTAAATAAACTTGTTTCATTATTTTTGTTCGCCTTCCATACTTAAGCGATTCAATTGTTTGATTTCATATGGTTTTAGACGACGATATTCTCCGGCTCTTAAATCCTTTACGTCTAAGAACGCAAACTTCACTCTGTGCAAACGACGCACTTCATGGCCTAATGCCAACATCATATTTTTAACCTGATGATTTTTTCCTTCTGAAATCGTTAATTGAATTGGGTACGATTACGAGTTAAATCTTTTGAAGCACAAATACTTTTGTCGGTTGATACTTTTCTGTCTTAGTTTTTAATCCTCTTCGTAATTGTTTGATGTCATCATCACTTAAGATACCTTGAAGATTAACAACATATGTCTTTTTCTAAGTGATATCGAGGATGAATCATATGGTTACAGAATTGGCCATCATTTGTAAGTAATAAAACACCACTCGTATCATAATCCAAACGTCCTACAGAGAAGATTCTTTGGTTTTGTGGCATGTAATCCAATACGGTTTTTCTGCCCTTGTCATCACTACTTGTGCATAGGCAACCTTTTGGTTTATTCATGATATAGTATACTTTTTCATCTTTCGAAATCATATTTCCATTGACTTCTATACTATCCTGATTGGATACTTTTGTACCTAAAACGTCACATACTTTTCCATTGACTTTAACTTTACCATCTAAAATCAATTCTTCGGCTTTTTCTTCTTGAGCAAATACCTGCTTGGGCAATTACTTTTTGTAGTCTTTCCATTATCTATTCTCCTTCAAATAATTCTTCACTATTGTTTCTAGTTTGAGGTAGTTCCGGCAATTCTTTTTAGATCTTCCAATTGAAAAGCATCCAAGAATTCATCGGTTACACGATATAATAAGGGCTTACCAATCGCATCTAAACGATCTTTCGCTTCAATCAAGCCACGAGCCACTAATTTCTTTAACATCATTTCACAATTTACACCACGAATCTCTTCAATTTCAACACGCGTAATCGGTTGTTTATAAGCTATAATAGCTAAAGTTTCCATGGCAGCCTGCGAAAGAGTGGGTTGTTTATATTCTTCAAATAATTGTTTGCCATAAGGATATACAAATTCTTTTGTGACAAACTTAAAACGATTCGCATATTCTACAAGTTCAATACCTTTTGAAGAACTCGAATATTCTTTTTTTTAACGCATCCAACAAAACACGTATATCATCCATTTCTAAATTTTGTAGACCATGCATCATCTGATCCATAGTCAAGCCTTCTTCTCCACTTAAGAATAAAAGACCTTCTAATATTGCTTTCGCATTATCCATTCTATAAATCCTCTCTTGCGACCCAAATCATCTGCGTCTCATCAATGGAATACGTCATCCATTTTTCATGTATTAAATCTAATATCGATAAAAAGTCACAATCACCATATGTAAGCTTGTACAATCTGCACATAGATCTTGAAATGAAATAGACCCCTCAAGATGTTTCATTCTCTCTTTGATTTGTACAGACTCTTTCTTCGATTGATAATTCTTTGATTGTGATCTTTGTTTCATACGGTTGTAAAAGCTCCATACGCACAATACAATGGCGCATTGCCTTCATTAAATCATAAGGTGATTGTGTTTCTAAAGTATCACTTTCAACAGGTACTTTCCATTCTTCCACTAAACTAGAAACGGGACGCGAAAAATGCAGTTGTCTTTGTTCGTAATCTTCCTTTAAGGCAAGACTTACTTCTTTATATCTTTGATATTCCAATAATCTTGCGACCAGTTGATCACGCTGATCTTCTTCATATTCTTCTTCTACCTCAACCGTTTCTCTTGGCAGAAGTTTCTTTGACTTATATGCGATTAGACTTGCCAACTCTGACAAATATTCGCTAGCTATTTCTAGATGCATATTTTGCATGGCATGAATATAATCAATATATTGTGTTGCCAAAACATTCATATCTAAGTCAAACAGATCCAATTTATTTTCTTTGATCAAATGCAGCATCAGATCCAAAGGACCTTCGAACTGATCTAACGTTATTAAAAAATCCATACTATCACCCATATTAGCCATTATAACAAATTTTAAAAAGCTTTTCATCTCTAACGAGTAATGTTAGAATAATTGGGCAGGAGGTATTTCATGCGTAGAGCCATTCTCTTTTTAGTTTTTGCGTTGTTTTTAGCGATGGTCATTCACCCAAATTTAAATAAACAAATTAAAGAAAAATCAAAAATCGATGTTCCTGAACAAACCAATTCGACAATTATTACCAATGATACAGTTGACAATTCATGCGCCGCAAATCGAAAGTTGTCATCTGTATTGATGCAAGTCATGGAGGTAGTGATGCAGGATATACAAGTGATGGACAGACGAGTGAAAAAGATCTAAACCTGATTATTGCCAAGAAGATTGGAGACAAAATTTAGCTTCGGTAGGATATAACGTCGTGTATACAAGAAGTGATGACTCTTCTCTTTCAACAGAAGATCGTATTACTTCAATCAATTCGCAAAAGGCAAAGTATTTGATTTCCATTCAAATGAATTCAAGTTCGGATTCTCTATCCAAAGGCTACTCCATTTTTACGCGACCTAACGATAATATGATTCAGCTTGCCAAAAAAAACTTGCCCAAACCATGAATTCCATCAACCTATCGCAATTTGAAGGTATTGATTCGGATCATTATGAAAACTTCCCTATCTTATATGATAGTCAAATTCCTTCGATTCTATTAGAACTTGGATATTTAAGCAATAGTGAAGACTACACAAAATTAACGGATGAAACTTTCCAACAAAAGATTGCGAATGCGATCACAGAAAGCTTTTAGATCAAATCAACTAACACTCTTCGGAGTGTTTTTTTGTGCTATAATTAAAAGAAAAAAAGAGGTAATTTATGGAAGAAAAATTAATATATAAAGGAATTATTTTTGATTTGGTCCAAAAAGATGTTGAAATCAAGAATAAAACCTATAAAAGAGACATCATCCGTCATCCAGGTGGTGTAGGTGTGATTTGTATCGTTGATGGTAAGATCTTGCTTGTAAGGCAAGAGCGTCCAGCTATTGGTAAAGAAACATTAGAAATTCCGGCAGGTAAACTCGAATATGGTGAAAATCCAATGGAATGTGGTCTTCGTGAATTAAATGAAGAAACGGGTATGGCTTGTGATAAGCTAGAATTATTATTAAGTTTTGTATCCACTCCAGGCTTTTTGCGATGAAAGAATCTGGATTTATAAAGCGATCAATCCAAAAAAAAGCGGATATAAAACTTAGCTTAGATGAAGATGAAGAAATTGATACTTTGTGGTCGGATTTAGAAACTGCCTTTGAGTATACAAGAAACGGAAAGATTGATGACGGGAAGACTGTGATTGCGATCAGTCAAATGATGGCAGAAAGGAATTAAGATTATGAATTTTGTGGTGATTTCACCAAACTATCCAGAAAGCTACTGGATGTTTTGCAGGGGTTTAAAAGAAAATGGAGCTAAAGTTTTAGCCATTGTTGATACACCCTACAATCAATTGAAACAAGAATTAAAAGAATATTGTGACGAGATCTATGTCGTAAAAAGTTTCCATGATTATGATGAAATGGTCAAAGCTTGTGGTTATTTTACATTTAAGTATGGAAAGATTGACTGGATTGAATCCAATAATGAGGCTTGGTTGGATTTAGATGCACGTCTTCGTGATGATTTCAATGTGAAAACAGGTTTTTCTCTAGAAAGAATTGAAGAACTTCAATCTAAGTCACAAATGAAAAAATATTATAAAGAAGCTAATGTTCCAGTGGCAGATTATAGAGTACTACATACACTTAAAGATGGCTTAGATTTTGCCAAACAAGTAGGCTATCCATTAGTCATGAAACCCGATCATGGTGTAGGTGCAAGCATGACTTACAAGATCATGAATGCTTGAACAATTAGAATCCGTATATATGCAGACAAAGGATCATGTGATGATTCTAGAACAATATATCGATGGAGATGTCTTTACCTTAGATGGTATTTGTGATGAAAACGGGGATATTCGCTATTTAAACAGTTTAGAATATGTCGGTAATTGTATGGATTCTGTGCTTTACCAACAAAGTATTGGTTGTTATACAACTTTTGAGATCAGTGATGAATATCGTGACATTGTACAAAGAACAATCCATGCGTTTAAAATCAAGAATCGCTTCTTCCATTGCGAATTCTTTCGATTGAATCATGATGTGCAAGGTTTAGGCGAAAAGGGACGCGTCTTTGGTTTAGAAGTGAATTTCAGACCACCAGGAGGATTCTGTCCGGATTTAATGAATTATGCCGGAGAATTGGATGTTTATCGTTTATGGGCCGAAGTCATCTTGAAACAAAGTGCTTCTTATTCAAAGCTTAGAAGATATTCGGCTGGTTTTGTAGGAAGAAGAAACTCCATCAAATATCGTTTTACAGTAAAAGAAGTGGAAGAGATGTTTAAAGAAGATATGATTGAAGTCTTATATCTTCCTGAAGCTTTTGCGGCTGCGATGGGCGATGTCGCAATTGTTGCCAAATTTACAAGTCCTGCAAGGCGAGATGAATTCTTTAAGAGTGCATTAAGAAGGAAGGATCGATTATGATCGTTGAAAAAGAACTTTTCATGACAAAGCTTAATGACACAAGAAAAATCTTTATTTATTTACCCGATGACTATGATACAAGTAATAAACAATATCCTGTTTTATATGCCTTTGATGGACACAATATCTTTTTAGATGCATATGCCACTTATGGCAAGGCTATTCATATTCAACAACATATAGAAAAGCTAGGTATCGATATGATTGTTGTTGGACAAGAATGTAGCCATGTTGGAAATAATCGCTTAAAGGAATACGCTCCCTACTCTTTCTATGATCCGGAATATGGGTCTTTTTGAAGGTCAAGGAGAAGAAACGATGGATTTTTTCGTACATGAATTAAAACCTTATATAGATGATCACTATAGAACCAAAAAACAAGAAAGAATACATTTATTGGTGGAAGCAAATGTGGTGGTTTAATGGCTTTATATGCAAACTATGCCTATTCCAATGTATATTCAAAGGCCATTGTGATTTCTCCTTATGTATTAGAAAGTATGGATGCGATTCTGAAAGATATCCATCAAAGTCATATTCAAAAGAACACTTCTATCTATCTATCTTGGGGTTCAAATGAAACAAGCTTGATGCATGAATTTGTTTGGCAAACAAAGGCTTGTACAGAAATTGGCAATGCCCTGTCTAAAAAAGGAGTCGACGTCTTGTACAATGTAATTCCTGAAGGAAGACATTGTGAGGAAGACTGGGAAAAAAGAATGTGATACATTCCTTCCTTTCTTGGTACAATGAATCGAAGTGTAGTGATTCAAAAGCTTGAAACAAAAAAGCTAAACGTAAGATTGTCATTAGTGATATCCATGGAAATTTAGATTTATATTTAAAATTATTAGATCAAATTTCTTATAAGCCCAATGAAGATTGTTTGATTCTTTTAGGAGATTTAATTGAAAAAGGAAAAAGAAATCTAGATACCCTTCATTATATTATGCACCAAGCACAAAATGAAGATGTACATTGTATCATGGGAAATTGTGATTTTATTGCGAAGAATGTTCTTTATTCGTATCGCTTAGATTTTTAAAACATGTGCTTGGTTTTCGTAAAGAAAGTTTGATTCATGAAATGGCAAGAAATCTAAATTTTGAGATTACACATAATAGTAATATGGCAAATGTTTGTCAGATTCTAAGAAAGCACTATTTAAAAGAATTATGTTTCTTAAATGATTTACCTCATGTTTTAGAAGATGAAGACCATATTTATGTGCATGCGGGCATTGAATCAAATGAAAATTATGGAACCGATTTTAAACAAGTCATGACCCATGCCTTCTTTTTAGAAACAAACGAAGTTTTCAAAAAAAGAATGTCGTAGTAGGCCATATGCCTGTAACCGAATATTGTACGCATATTGCCTCTTTTGATCCTATTTATGATGCAAAACATAATATTTATAGTATTGATGGTGGTAATATGGTGAAATATGGCGGTCAATTAAATGCCCTTATATTTGAAGACAATACCGTAAAAATGGATCGATGTGATTTTCTTCAAGAAAGAAAAGTCATTCATGATGTCAAATATCATACACAAATTCCCTTCTTTATTACTTTTAATCATGGTAATATTCAAATCCTTGAACAACATTCGATACAATCAAAAGTATATTGTCCCTACAACAATCGTACATTCTGGGTTGAAAATGAATTTGTGACAAAAGACATGAAGGCGTATGATTATACAAATTATGAGATTCCATTAAAAAAGGCGATACCGTCAAAGAGGTATTCGCCTATCAAGATAAAGTTCAAATCAAAAAGAATGGTATACTAGGCTGGACCTATCGTTCGAACCTAGAATGATACTATTCTTTTTTTTCGATTGCTTGTTCTAAATATGTGATCAATGCATTGACTTCATCTTCACTTGTGTGCCAACTTGTTACGAATCGAATGACATAGTGATCATCGCATTTTTCCCAGATTTCAAAATCAATGTTTTCACTTAAGAATTGGTATTGTTCCTTTGATACATTCACAAAAAATCTGGTTTGTATCACTCTTCATGAATAAGGCATAGCCAAGTTCTTGTAGTTTAGATTGAATTTTCTGTGCTAAAACAACCGATTGCTTGGCATATCCAAAGAAAGCATCGTGCTCAAATAAGCCTAAGAATTGAATACCTAAAAGCCATCCTTTTGGCAAGCATTGCTCCATTTTGTTTCATCACAAAACGGAAATATGGCTTTAATTCAGGATTGGAGATGACAACAGCTTCTCCCATTAAAGCTCCATTTTTTTTGTACCGCCAATATAGAATACATCACAAATATTAGCCAGGTCATTTAAAGTATAATCTACAGTGGATAAGGCAACACCTAGTCTTGCACCATCCATCATTAAATATAGACCTAATTCATCGCAAACCGCACGAATGTTTTTAATTCATCTAATGTATACACCGTTCCGTATTCTGTGGCATTGGAAATATAAACCATTTTTGGATAAACCATGTGTTCATATGAGAGCATGTGTGCATCAAATACTTTACGAATATCGCTAGGATTGATCTTTCCAGCATAATTATTTACCTGAATTACTTTATGTCCTACAGCTTCAATCGCACCCGTTTCATGGGTGGCGATATGTCCTGTATCACAGGCAATCACGGCTTCAAATGGTTTTAAGCAAGCTTTGATGATGGTTTGGTTAGTAATCGTTCCTCCAACTAAAAAGTGGATATCTACATCGTAGTCTGGAATATGTTTTTTAATGGTTTCTTTGGCATTTTGACAAATCGCATCCATACCATATCCAGTAAAAGAATGACCATTGGTAGTATTCATATATTCCATGATTTCTGGAATACATCCTTGGCCATAATCATTTCTAAAAAATAACATCTTTATCAACTCCCAAAACCATTGTAGCACAAAAACAGGTCATTTGACCTGTTTATTCAATTATTCTTCTTTTAAACCCATGATTTCATCCGTAAATAGACGTGCATCCATCAACTTCAAATCTTCAGCGATGTATGGCTTAAATTCCATTTGATCTAATACATCTTTTTTTGTAAATCTACACCTGGAGCGATTTCGATCAATGTTAATTTACCATCAATTAACTTAAATACGGCACGCTCAGTGATATATAAGATTTTTTGACCTGTTTCATTCGCATAATCTCTGAGAAAGTAACCTGTTCAATATGGTTCTTGAATTTTTTGATTTGACCTTCTTGATCAATTGTCAATTTACCATTACCAATTGTTTCTTTTTAAACCTTTAGCTGTGAATGTTCCACAATAAACAACAACTGGTGATGTTTGGGTAATATTAATAAATCCACCACATCCAAAGCAATTTTTGGTCCAAAACGAGAAACGTTGATATCACCTTTTGGATCACATTCAGCAAGTCCTAAGAAAGCTTGGTCTAATCCACCACCATCATAAAAAGTCAAACTGATATGTTTGGTCAATGATTGCATCTGGATTTGTACATGCACCGAAGGCAGTTCCATTCATTGGAACACCACCAATTCCTCCAGGCTTCTACAGTCATCTTAAGTCCTGGTAAACCTTCTTCATTGGCAACATTTGCGATACCTTCTGGCATACCAATTCCCAAGTTGATAACAAATTGATGGATCCAATTCCATAGCAAAGACGACGACAAACAACTTTACGTGCATTTAAGGGCATTGGTTCAATTGAATTAACTGGTACACGAATTTCACCACAGAATGATGGATTGTATGGATCTGAGTAAGTTTGCCAGTGATTTTCTGGATTTGCAACCACGATTGCATCAACATAAATACCAGGAATCTTAACATCCATTGGTTTTAATGAACCGCGTTCTACGATTTTTTCTACCTGTAGAATAACTTTACCACCACTGTTTTTAACAGCTTGGGCAATACTGATTGAATCAAGAGTAGCCGCTTCTTTACACATTGAGCAGTTTCCATCTTCATCGGCATATGTACCACGAATTAAAGCAATATCCAATGGGAATGATTTATAACGTAACCATTCTTCTCCATCCATATTGATTAATTCAACTAAGTCTTCTTTAGTGCGTTCATTCATTTTCGCACCTTCTATACGTGGGTCAATAAATGTTTTCAAACCTATTTTAGTGATAACGCCAGGACGGTGTCCGGCAATTTCACGGAACATCAAACTAATGGTTCCTAGTGGTAAGTTGTATCCTTCTACTTTATTCTCAAAAACTAATTTTTGGAAAGTAGGAATCAATCCCCAGTGACCACCAATAATTCTTTTTAACAATCCTTCAGACCTATGTGGTTCAACCCAAGATCAGGTGTTCCATCTCCTACACCTGCAGAGAACATAACTGTTAAATCTCTAGGGTGTCCAGTTTCTAAGAAACTCTTTTCAATGGCAACACTAAGTTCTTGAGGGTGACCCATCCCAATAAATCCACCAACACCAATTTTATCGCCATCTTTGATCAAACTGATGGCTTCTTGGGCTGACATTACTTTTGACATTTAAATCATCCTTTCAAATAATTATTTGTTTTTAAATTCTTTTTCTTTTACTTTGTTTACGAAGCATTCCATTCCGTAAGTTTGATCTTCTGTTGCGAAGCAATCCGAGAAATCTTTTTACTTCGATAGCGATAGCTTTGAATCCATATCTGTTTGAAGTCCAGCGTTGATTGCTTTTTAGATTGAGCAACAGAATTGGAGCGTTCTTGCAGATTCCATTAGCCATCTTTAAAGCAGTTGCCATTAATTCTTCTTGAGGAACGACCGCATTTACTAATCCAATAGCCAATGCTTTATCTGCTTTGATATTACGAGCTGTAAAGATCATTTCTTTAGCAATTCCAAAGAGGTACTAAACGAGCTAAACGTTGAGTTCCACCAAAACCTGAGTAATACCTAATCCTACTTGGTTGTCCAAATACAGATTTTCAGACCGCAATACGAATATCACAAGCCATGCTTAATTCACATCCACCACCTAATGCAAAACCATTTACTGCTGCAATTACTGGGCAGTGTAAAGTTTCAATTTGACGGAAAGATTTTGTTTCCGTAAGCTCCATATTCAGCAGCTTCTTCAACAGTTTTGTCTTTCATTTCAAAGAATATCTGCACCAAAGAACGAATGATTTGTTTCCAAAGACCAGTGATAACTACACAATAAGTATCTTTATCTGCTTCTACTGTATTCACAGCTTCTTCTAAGTCGTTTAATACAAATTGATAAAGCGTTTAATGCTTTTTCACGATTAATTGTGATAATTGAAACGTGACCTTGTTTTTCTAATAATACGTTTTCCATGATTGTTCTCCTCTATATTTAAATAAAAAGTGAAACAACGAGTGTTTCACTTTAGTTATTTCACTAGTTGTAGCCGTAGAATCCTTGTTTAGTTTTTTTTGACCTAATTTTCCAAAGACGAACCATTTTCTTTAATAATGTACATGGACGATATTTTGGATCTCCTGTTTCAGTATATAATACTTCCATTACATCTAAAACAATATCCAATCCAATTAAGTCACCCAAAGCCAATGGTCCCATTGGGTGGTTAGCTCCAAGTTTCATAGTCTGTATCGATATCTTCAACACTTGCCAATCCTTCTTGGTAAATGAAGCAAGCTTCATTGATCATTGGAATTAAGATACGGTTAACTACGAATCCAGGTCCTTCAAAGAACTTCTACTGGAGTTTTTCCTAATGATTTAGAGCATTCGATGATAGCTTCTTTTGTTTCAACTGGAGTGTTTTCACCAGAAATAACTTCAACTAATTTCATACGATCACCGGGTTAAAGAAGTGCATACCGATAACGTTGTGTTTGATTCCGTTAGCAATTTCAGTAACACTTAAACTTGAAGTGTTTGTTCCGAAAATGCAGTCTTCTTTACAGATTTCATCTAAAGTCTTGAATAAGTCTTTTTTGATTTCCATTTTTTCAAGAACAAACTTCAACGATTAAATCGCAGTCAGCTAAGTCTTTGTATTCACCAAAGCAGTTAAGTTAGCTTTGATACCTTCTGCTTTTTTCAGCAGTCATTTTTTCACGAGATACTAATTTATCTAATTTAGCACAAATTTTGTTGATACCATTTTGTGCCCATTCGATTTTAATATCACACACAGTTACATTGTATCCAAATTGTAAAATGCATTGGCAATACCTTGCCCCATTGTTCCAGCACCAATAACACCTACATTTTTCATTTTAAATATGCTCCTTTTTATTATTCAGCTTTTTGCAGACTTTAATTGATTCTACTAATAAAGGTAATACAGTTGCGCAATCTCCAACAAGTCCCATGTTAGAAATATTGAAGATTTCTGCTTGAGGGTCACGGTTGATAGAGATGATCAAATCTGATTTATCGATACCTGCACAGTGTTGTACAGCTCCAGAAATACCGCAAGCAATATATAATGAAGGACGTACAGTCTTACCTGTTTGACCTACCTGACGATCTTTGTCTAAGAATCCATCTTCAACAACGGCACGTGTACAGAAACTACTCCACCTAATTCGTCAGCTACTTTTTGAAGTACATCTAAGCAGTTTTCAAAGACCACGACCAAAGACCTACTAAGATGTCAGCTTTTTGTGATATCTACATCAGCTTTAACTTTTTCAATTACTTTTTCTACGAATACTTGAGGATCTGTTGTTCTCCAAGTTGGTGTAAATTCTTCAACTTCACCAGTACGAGTTGTATCTCTTTGGAGCTAATTCGAATACTTTTGGTCGAATTGTAGCCATCTGTGGACGAGTATCTTTACATACGATTGTACCAAATAAGTTACCACCGAATGTAGGACGAGTTACGTCTAATAATGATTCACCATTTTCTTTAGCATATTCTAAGTCTACTTCGATCTTAGTAGCATCTGCAGTTAGACCTACATTTAAACGAGCAGCTACACGTGGTGCTAAATCACGTCCTAATGGAGTGGCACCAGTTAACATTGAATCTGGTTTTGTGAGCTAAAACAACTTGTGTTAAAGCATCAGCATAGAATTGAGTTGAATAGTCTTTTAATAAAGCATCATCAACAACGATTACTTTATCAGCTCCGTGACTAATAACTTCTTGAGCTTTTTCTTTTTACATTTTCTCCAAGCAATACACCAACTACTTTGTATCCAAATTCAGGGATAGAAGCAACTAGTTTTCTTGCTTCTGAAATAAGTTCATAACTTACTTCTGCAATGTTTCCGTTTTCTTGTTCAACGAAAACGAAGATATCTTTAAATTCTTCAAATCGAGCCATTCTACTTCATCCTCCCTACTTTGTAATGATTTGCTTTTCTTTCAAAGTCTTAGCAATCATATCTGCAGTTTCCTGCTCAGACAATGTGAATACTTCTGTTTTATCAGTAACGTCTTTTTGTGAAAGTAGTTTTAACTGATGTAGGAGAACCTTTGAAACCAACTGTTTCAGGATCAATTCTAACTCAGCATTTGTTAAAACTTCAATCTTGTCTTCTTTACACAAGTCAACGATATTATCACATTGCATGTAACGAGGTTTGTTCATTCCGGATAATGTTGTGATAACACATGGCAACTTAGCAGTTACGATTTGTTCAACATCTTCTAATGAACGTTTTACTGTGATTGAATCTTCTTTTACTTCTAAGATTTCATCTACGTAAGTAATTTGAGGAATATCCAAACGTTCAGCAGTTTGAGGTCCTACCTGAGCAGTATCACCATCGATAGCTTGACGACCAGCGATAACTAAGTCGAATCCTACTTTTTTCAAAGCAGCAGCTAAAGCAATACTTGTAGCACATGTATCAGACCCACCTAATACACGGTCTGTTAATAAAACACCTTTGTCAGCACCCATAGCAACGCCTTCTTTTAACATTTCAAAGGCAGCTTTTAGGTAATCCCATTGTCATTACGACAACTTCAGTGTCAGGGTTTTTATCTTTTAATTCCAATGCAGCTTCAAACCAGGCTAAATCATCAGGGGTTTGTGATTGCAGGAACACCGTCACGAATTAACGCACCCGTTTTTTTATCAACTGTAATTTCAGTTGAATCCGGAACTTGTTTTTCTAAAACAACGATTTTCATTTTTCAACACCAATTCCTTTCTTACTTCAACATAGCGCCAGAGATAACCATACGTTGTACTTCTGAAGTACCTTCGTAGATTTCTGTAATCTTAGCATCTCTAAACATTCTTTCTACTGGTAAGTCACGAGTATATCCGTATCCACCTAACAATTGGATAGCCTTAGTTGTAACTTCCATTGCTGTTTCAAATGACGAATAATTTTGCTTCAATTTGCTAATTGAGTATAAGGACGACCTTCTTGTTTAGCAGTAGCTGCAGAGTATACTAACCAACGAGTCTGCATCAGTTTTTGTTTGCATATCAGCTAATTGGAATTGAGTGTTTTTGGAATTTAGCGATTGGACGACCAAATTGTTTACGTTGTTTTACATAAGCAACTGCTTCGTCGATAGCACCTTGAGCAATTCCTAATGCTTGAGCAGCGATACCAATACGTCCACCATCAAGTGTCTGCATGGCAATCTTGAATCCCATACCTTCTTTTCCTAATAAGTTTTCTTTTGGAATACGTACATTATTGAAAAATTAATTCACATGTAGCAGATCCACGAATACCTAATTTCTTTTTCGTGAAGACCGAATGTGAATCCTGGAGTTCCTTTTTCAAGAATGAAAGCAGAAATTCCACGAGTTCCCTTTGTTTTTGTCTGTCATGGCAAAATTACATATACATCAGCTTCTCCAGCATTTGTAATGAAGATTTTTTGTACCATTGATAACATATTCGTCACCATCTAATACAGTTGTTGTTTGTTGTCCAGCCCGACATCTGTACCGGCATTTGGTTCAGTTAAACCAAAGGCAGCTAATTTCTTACCTGTACATAGATCAGTTAAGAATCTTTGTTTTTGTTCTTCAGTACCAAATTGAGCAATTGGCCAAGTACCTAATGAAGTGTGAGCTGATAAAACTACACCACTTGTTGCACATGTTTTTTAGACAATTCTTCAATTGCTAAAATGTAGCATAAATAATCTGCGCCAGCTCCTCCATATTCGCGAGAATAAGGAATACCAAGCATCTTAGCTTGACGCATCACTTCTACAGATTCCTTAGGGAATCTTTCGTTTTCGTCAACATCCGCGCGTTTTCTTTTACTTCGTTTTGCGCAACTTCTCTGAACAACTTTTGCATCATTAATTGTTGTTCTGTTAAATTGAAATCCATAAATGAAGTTCTCCTTTCCAGTTTTCTTGAACTATTCGAATTAGGACATCGATAGCATGAGAAAGTATGTTAAACTTTTCACACAGTCATATTCTACATACTTTTTTTTTTTGAGTGTCGTCAATGATTTTGTTAATATTTTAACAAATTGTTTTAAACACATATTCTTATTAATATATATAAAGTATTTTTAACATGTGAAAATATAAACAAGTGGTTGACATCCCCTATTTTAAGGACTAGACTAAGCATGTAAAGTAAATCTCGATTCAGAGTAGAAAGTAGGTATACAAATGAGAAAAAGCTTATATTGTTCTTTGCGAAACGTAGTGCAATTGGTACTTTTTTTAGGAAGTCTAACAGATGTTGATTTAGCAACTGTTGGGGCTACAGTTTTAAAAGAAACTATTAAACAAGCAAACATTGATCCAAAAAACTTGGATGAAGTTATTATTGGTAACGTAATCGCTGCAGGTTTAGGACAAAACATTGCTCGTCACGTTGCATTCGATGCAGGTATTCCTGTTGAAGTATGTGCACAATCTATCAATATGTTATGTGGTTCAGGTTTGAAAGCCGTTATGGAAGCTACACTTCGTATTCAAGCTAACTTTGGTGACTTATATGTTCTTTGGTGGTGTTGAATCTATGACACGTGCTCCATTCATGTTGAGCTACAAAAACCGTACAGGAACTAAAATGGGAGACCAAAAATTAGTGGATGCTATGTTACATGATGGTTTAACAGATGCAATGTATGGAATTCACATGGGATGTACTGCAGATAACATTGCTAAAAAATACAACATTTCACGTGAAGCACAAGATGAATTTGCATTTGCTTCTCAAGAAAAAGCTTTAGCTGCTATTCTTTGCAGGTAAATTTAAAGACGAAATTGTTCCTATTACTTATAAAACTCGTAAAGGTGAAGTAATATTCGATACAGACGAACACCCTCGTAAAACAAGCTTAGAAAAATTAGCTAAATTACGTCCAGACCTTCAACGCAGATGGAACTGTAACTGCAGGTAATGCTTCTGGTATCAATGATGGTGCTTCATTTACAATCGTTGCTAGTGAAGACAGCTGTTAAGAAATATAACTTAACACCAATTCTTTGAAGTTATCGGATTTGGACAAGGTGGAGTTGATCCACGAGTTATGGGATTAGGTCCTACTCGGCTATCTTAAATGCATTAAAATATGCAGATCTAAAGATTGAAGATCTTGACTTAGTTGAATTGAATGAAGCATTTGCTGCTCAATCATTAGGTGTTATCCACGAATTAGAAGAAGCTACAGGTATGGATCGTGAAGCATTCTTAGCTAAGACAAACGTAAATGGTGGAGCCATTGCTTTAGGTCACCCAGTAGGTGCTAGTGGAAACCGTATCTTAGTTTCATTGTTATACGAAATGCAAAAACGTAAATCAAAAATTGGTCTTGCTTCCCTATGTATTGGTGGAGGACAAGGTGCCGCCGTTATCGTAAAATGTGCGATTAATCAATAAGGAGACGTGTTCTCCTTATTTCTTTAAATTCACTTGTGAATTTTTTAATTTGTGATTGATTTTCATCATTCACTATGTTAAAGTTTAAAAGGTAAATGACTAATAGTCTTACATGGAGGAATATTAATATGACAAAAAAGTAGTTTTAGCAGGTGCATGTCGTACTGCTATTGGTAAAATGGGTGGAGCTTTAAAAGTAACACTCCACCGCCGAATTAGGTTCTATTGTTATTAAAGAAGCATTGAACCGTGCAGGTGTTAAACCTGAACAAGTTGACGAAGTATTAATGGGATGCGTTATCCAAGCTGCTCAAGGACAAAACGTTGCTCGTCAAGCTAGTATCAAAGCTGGTCTACCAATTGAAGTTCCTGCCGTAACATTAAACGTTGTTTGTGGATCTGGTTTGAACTGTGTTAACCAAGTCAAAGCTGCAATGATCATGGCTGGTCAAGCTGATATCGTTGTTGCTGGTGGTATGGAAAACATGTCAATGGCACCATATGCTATGACTAAAGCACGTTTCGGTTACCGTATGAACAACGCTACTATCGTTGATACAATGGTAAATGATGCATTAACAGACGCATTCAACCACTACCACATGATGATCACTGCAGAAAACATCTGTGATCGTTGGAATTTAACTCGTGAAGAATTAGATGAATTCTCAGCTAACTCTCAACAAAAAGTGAAAAAGCAATAGGCGAACACAAATTCGATGATGAAATCGTACCAGTTCCAGTTAAAGTTAAAAAAGATATCGTTGAATTTAAAGTGGATGAAGGACCTCGTCCAGGAACAACTCTTTGAATCATTATCTAAATTACGTTCTTTGCTCTGGTAAAGAAGGCGGAATGGTAACTGCTTTGGTAATGCTTCAGGAATCAATGATGGTGCTGCCTTTGCAATCGTTGTTATGAGCGAAGAAAAAAGCTAAAGAATTAGGTGTTACACCAATGGCTACTTGGGTACAAGGTGCATTAGGCGGTGTTGAACCAGAAGTAATGGGTATTGGACCGGTTGCTTGCCACTCGTAAAGTTATGGAAAGAACTGGATTAACAGTTGATGATATGGACTTAATCGAAGCAAACGAAGCTTTCGCTGCACAATCAGTTCTTTGTTGCTAGAGACTTAGGATTCGATATGAGCAAAGTTAACGTTAACGGTGGCGCCGTTGCATTAGGACACCCTGTTGGAGCTAGTGGATGCCGTATCCTAGTTACTTTACTTCACGAAATGCAAAAACGTGATGCTAAGAAATGTTTAGCTACACTTTGCATCGGTGGTGGTATGGGTTGTGCGACTATCGTAGAACGTGACTGATTTAAATCAATAATAACTGACTACTCCTAAAAAGAGATTCAGACAAAACTGAATCTCTTTTTTCATTGTTTTAACAATTTTACTGCTATAATCTATATGAAGGAGTAACTATGAAATATAATCTACATCAAATACTATTTATTATCGCAGGCATTGCATTTATTATTACCTACCTGTTGTCAAAGAACATCACCTACATACCCTTAGGCATTTGTTTCTTTATACTATCAAGTCAAAATAAAAGAGAAGACCGTTAAGTCTTCTCTATTTTTCGATTTCCTTTAAGATGTTTTCAATCTTATTTCCCTGTTCAAGACTTGTATCTTGAATAAAGATCAATTCTGGCATCTTACGAATCTTAATTTTTTTTGCAACTTGAGAACGAATAAAACCTTTTGATTGATTTAAAACACGCATACCTGCATCGTTACGACCTTGTTTCCCAAGGAATGTAACATAGACTTTGGCTTGTGATAAATCATTTGTACACTGTACATCCGTTATCGTACAAAAACCTAAATTTGGATTTTTCAATTCAAATTGAAGAATATGTGAAATCTCTCTTTGAATTGTCATTTCCATACGTTCTGTTTTTTAATGACATACTATTCTTCCACTTCCTGATCTTCGAAGCCTTCTATAATATCTCCCACTTTAATATCATTAAAGTTTTCGATTGTCATACCACATTCGTAACCATTTATAACTTCCTTAACATCATTGTCGAAACGACGTAATGATCCAAGTTTTCCTGTATAGATAACAATACCTTCACGAATCAAACGAACTTTACAGTCACGTTTCATCTTACCATCCATAACCATACATCCGGCAATTGTACCAATCTTACTTACCTTATAGATCTGACGAACATCCGCCTGACCAATGACAACTTCTTCATATACTGGTGCAAGCATACCCTTCATAGCAGCCTGTAATTCTTCAAGAGCCTTATAGATGATGTTGTGTAAACGGATTTCCACGCCTTCTTCTTCGGCTTTTTTTACGAATAGCGCACTAGGACGAATGTTGAATCCATAAATAATCGCATTTGAAGCACTTGCCAATAAGATATCTGATTCTGTAATAGTACCTACAGTTGAACGGATGACATTGATACGAACATTTCCATCAACTTCTAGCTTTTCCATACTTGCCTTTAAAGCTTCCGCAGAACCTTGAACATCGGCTTTGATCAAGACATTGATTTCTTGAACATCACCCTCATCAATTTTCTTAGCCAAATCTTCTAAAGACATAGCACTTGATGAATTACGTTCTTTTTTCAATTTGTTTATCCAAACGATGACCCGCGATTTCAGCAGACCTTCTTATAGCTATCATAAGACATGAATACATCACCAGCTCTAGGAACTTCATTTAAACCAATGATTTCAACTGGACAACTTGGTTCAAAGATGTTTGATTTCCATACCACGATCGTTTGTCATTTTACGAACACGACCATAACTAGTACCAACTACAACACTATCTCCCGTTTGTAATGTACCACGCCGAACTAATAATGTCGCAACTGGTCCACGACCTTTATCCAACTTGGCTTCAATTACTGTACCAGAAGCATTTGTATCTGGATTTGCTTTTAATTCTTGCATATCTGCCACTAACAACATTGTTTCAACAATTCTGGAACACCTGTTCCCTTTTTAGCAGAAACTTGAGTAAAGATTGTATCTCCACCCCATTCTTCAGGCATAATTCCTAGTTCACTCATTTCAGACATGATACGATCTGGATTTGCGCCTGGCTTATCAATTTTATTTACCGCAACTACAATTGGAACACCCGCTGCTTTAGCATGGTCTACTGCTTCTTTTGTCTGAGGCATGACACCATCATCTGCTTTGCAACAACGATAATAACGATATCAGTTACTTCAAAGACCACGAGCACGCATAGCTGTAAATGCTTCGTGACCTGGGTATCTAAGAATGTTACCTTTCTTCCCTTTAAGGATACTTGGTACGCACCAATGTGCTGTGTAATACCACCAAATTCTCCTTCTGTAACATTCGCTTTACGAATTGTATCCAATAATGTTGTTTTACCATGGTCAACGTGACCCATGATTGTGACAACAGGAGGACGAGACACTAGTTTTGATTCATCTTCTTCCACATTTTGAAGTTGTTCTTCAATATCATCTTCGTCAACAACAACCTCTTTATGTACTTCCACATTGAAGTTCATACAGATCAATTCAATATCCTCATCTGACAATACTGTATTGATTGTTGACATATTTCCCATCATAAATAAGAATTTAATGATTTCAGAACTATTTTTGTGAAGTAATTGTGCTAACTGACCTACAGTAATCGCATCACTATATGTGATTTCCTTTACTGCTTCCTCCTTTTTAGGTGCATTAGACTGATACGAACTCTTATGCCCTTTTCGATTTGGTTTCTTTTTGTTTTTTTATTGTTGTTGTTATAAGCCATCGAATCACCCTAACCTTTCATCTTTTCGATAATCGCTTTGGCAAAGCCATTATCTACAATCGCAATAGCACTCATCTTTTATAAGAAACATCATCTAATACAGATGGTTCTACCACTATATACGGCACATTGTAATATGTGCATTTATCCTGAATCTTCTTCATACGGTTTTGTCGCATAAAGAAGATACAAGTACAAGTTTTTGCTTGAGATTTTTGAATACTAACAAGTAAAGAATCACCCTTTGCTACTTTACCAGACGATAAGCTAGCTGTATCAAATTCGTAACTTTATTCATTGGTAATGATTGCTTCTAATTCCTGATATACTTCATCAGAAATTTCAGTTTCTAAAGCCCTTTGTAAAGCCTTATTCTTTTTTGGCAAGAGCCAACGTTTCTAAGCTTTTAGAAATATAAGCCCCATGCCCATTCTTTTTACCTGTCAAATCGATCTCAATTGTTTGTTCAGGTGTACGTACCACACGAATCAAATCCTTTTTTTGGGAAACGTTCTTGTGTTACGACACATTTTCGCATTGGAATCTTACGCATTAAACAAACTCCTAGTCATCATAGTATTCATCATATTCTTCGTAGTCAACATCATCGTCCCAGGCATTTTCATCTTCATATTCCTGTTCTTCGATTTCTGCTAACTCTTCATCCGAATAGATTGGTTTCATATCTTCATAGTTGAATTTTTTTACTTCAACTGGTTTCTTTTCTTCTTCAACCTTTTCTTTTTTTAGGTTTAGAAACTTGAGGCTCTTCTTGTTTATTTGAAGCATCTGCCATAGATTCAAACTTAGAAGTATATTCCTTTACATCGGCAGCGTCTTTTCTTTACGATTTTGTTTCGCAATACGAGCCAATTCTTCCATTTCATCGACTTCTTTTTTTTCTTCAACTGTATTTTCTTTTTCAAATAATGTATCTTGAGAATGTTCTTCAACAAAGCATCCACTTCTTCATCTTCATAAGTAAAATCAGCTACATCGATGTTTTCAATATCTGCTTCATTTGACTTTAATTCTTCAATCTTCTGTTGTTGCTTATAAGCACGTTCTTTGGCTTTCTTTTCTTCATACTCTTCTTGCATTTTCGCACTAATAGCCATGTAATCAATACCCAATTCCTGCATTTCGCTTTCCGATTTGATATCGATCTTGTGATTTGTTAATTTTACGACCAAACGCGCATTTTTACCACGCTTACCAATTGCCAATGATAATTGATTATCTGGAACAACAACAATCAATCCGTCTTTTACATTTTCATTTGGAATCACCGCAACACCCACACTAGGGGCTTAATGCATTCGCAATTAACTCACTAATGTTGTCAGACCATTCGAAGATATCGATTTTTTCACCGTTCAATTCTTCAATAATTGTCTGTACACGACTTCCACGAGGACCAATACATGCTCCAATTGGGTCGATGTTTTCATTGTGTGAATAAACGGCAATCTTACATCTTTCACCAGGATCACGAGCAATGGCTTTAATTTCAATAATTCCATTGTAGATTTCTGGAACTTCACGTTCGAATAAACGACGAACAAATACTGGAGTTGCACGAGACACTAAAACTTGAGCACCCTTTGTTTCTTTGTTGACTTCAGTAATCACAACTAATATGTTGTCGCCTTCCTTATAATGTTCTGTTGGAATCTGAGCTGATTTTTTTCATCATCGCAAATGTTTTACCAATATTTACAATGACGAATTTTTCTTCAACTGTTTCAATCGTTCCTAAAACCATTTCATCGACTTTGTCACAATATTCTTCGTAAACCAATGCTTTTTTCACTTCACGAATCTTTTGTTTCATTACGTTTTTTGGCAAGTACAACGACCGCACGATCAAAATCCGTAAAATCTACTTCTTCTCCAACCATATCACCTAATTGAATGTTTGGATTTTCTTTTTGAGCTTCTTCCAGTTCGATTTCTAATTCATCATCTTCCACTTCTTCAACAGCCATACGCTCGTGATAAATGTGAATCGTTCCATCCTCAACATCCACACGAACATAAGCATCTGGAATTTCGATGTGTTTGCGGTAAGCCTTTGTCAAAGCTTCTTTTAAAAGCATCTTCAACAATTTCTTTCGTTAATTGACGATCTGTTTCAATGCCCTGTAGAGCTTTTTGCTAAATCTGCAACTTTAATTTTTGGTTTCATCTTTTTCTCCTATACCTTTACAGACCGTCATAATCAAATTTGAATGTTACTCTTTTCAATAGTGATCTTCTTAGTTCTTGTTTTATCACGATATGAAATCGTTACATCATTTTCTGTAGCTTCAATTAGATCACCGATGACTTGATCTAAGCCTTGTTTTGGATCTTTCATTTTGACAAAAACATATTTGCCAACTGCTCTTTGAATTTCTTCATCCGTACGAAGCTCTCTTTCCGCTCCTGGCGAACAAACTTCAAGCATGTATTCTTTGGCATACCAGTCTTTTCATCAAGCATTGTGCCAATCGCATCTGAGCAAGTTGCACAAGTATCCAAATCCATTGTACCGTCTTCTTTTTCAACCGAAACTCTTAATAATGGTGTACCTTGATTTGTAATCCATTCTAATTCATACAAATGGCATCCATTGTCATTAAGAACTTCTTCAATCCATTCTTTAAGATTGTCCATACATTTCTCCTTAGTAGCAAAATATAAGGAGTGGTACAACCCACTCCTTGAATTTCTATACAATTTATTTATAGCATAAAAAGCTTTTTTTGCAACTATTTGTTTTCTTCAAGCTCAACATGACGAAGAATAATCGTCTTGATTAGCTCACCTGCAAGCTTTGGATCATCATTACATACAATATATTTGTATTGTGATACCATTTTCATTTCATTGCTAGCCTTGGCAAGACGTTGTTGAATGATTTCTTCAGGCTCAGTGCTACGACCACGAATACGTCTTTCCAATTCCTCCATTGAAGGTGGAATAATAAAGATAGAAATCACATCCGGACACTTTTCCTGGACTTGAATCGCTCCCTGCACTTCAATTTCCAATAAGACATTCTTTCCTTCATCGCGCAAGCGATTGACTTCCTTTAAAGGTGTTCCATAATAGTTTCCGACAAACTCGGCCCACTCTAAAAGTCCACCTTCTTGAATGGCTTTTTCAAAATCTTCACGTGTTGAGAAGAAATAATCTCTTCCATCCACTTCTCCAAAGACGTGGTTTACGTGTTGTCATTGATGTGGAATACGCTAAATTTAGGCGTTCATCTGTTTCAAAATATTTTCGAATTGTCCCTTTACCAACACCACTAGGACCGCTCAAAATGATTAATAGACCTCTTTGCATGACAATCTTGCTCTCCCTCTTTTCATCCATTTTACAAGTCCAAACCATGTGTGTCAAATTTAATTTAACTATGTTATAATTCTTATCAGACTAAGGAGGTCCACTATGGCTATTGACGGATTATTTTTATACAATATTCAAGAAAAATTAAACGCATATACCCCATGTAAAATTGGTAAAATACAAAATATCGCGATGAAGAAATATTGATTCATCTACACACACGAAATGAAGGAAACCAAAAGCTTGTCATTAATGTACATTCCAACACAAACCGTGTATATATCGCAAACTTTATTCCTGGCATTCAACCAGAACCATCCAACTTTGTAATGGTCTTAAGAAAGCTCTGCTCACAAGCCATTGTCGAATCTTTTGAACAAGTTGGCTATGACCGCATTTTATGTTTACACTTATCTTGTCGCAATGAATTTCAAGACCTTGTGAAATACGATCTAAATATCGAACTCATGGGAAAATACGCCAATATGATTTTAGTCAAAGATGGTGTAATTGTAGATGCATTAAAACGGATTCCCGTATATGAAAATGCCAAACGATTCATCCATCCAGGCGCAAAGTATGTAGCTCCTGCTCAACCGGAAAAGAAAAATCCGTTTGAGATTCAAGATATCGATTTAGATCAAAGTCTTGTTAAACAGATCTATGGCTTTTCACCATTACTATCCAATGAATTTATGTATCGCATAAAAAACAACGAAAAATACATCAATATATTAAATGAACTTATTACTTCTAACACTTTATATATCTATCAAAAAAGATTTTCATTGTATTGAACTCAAACATTTAAATGAACAACCAAATACCTATACGATCATGGAAGGGCTAAATCATTTATATGAAGAAGATGAACAAAAAAAAAGCGGATCAAAGAACAATATGGCGATATTATTCGTACTGTAGAAAAGGAAAAATTGAAACAAACAAAAAAAGCTTCCAAAGCTAGAACAAGCCTTAGAAGATGGAAAAGACTATCATAAATATCAAGAATATGGTGATTTGATCTTTGCGTATATGTACCAGATTCAAAAAGAAAAACAATTGTATTACCTTCTTTTGAAACCAATGAAGATGTAACAATTCCAATTGATATGCGTTACGATCTAAAAACAAATGCGAATAAATATTATCAGAAATATCATAAGATGAAACGTAGTTTAGTGATCTTAGAAGAACAAATTGAACAATGTAAACAAGATATTGAATACTATACACAACTCGAAGAACAGCTTCAATACTGCAGTGTCTTTGATGCTTTGGGGAAATTCGAGAGGAACTTGTTAAACAACGTGTATTGATGCCTAAAAAGGACAATAAACGTAAAAAGAAGAACAATAAGCCAAATGTCCTTCATTTAGAATTTGATGATTGTGAAATCTATGTAGGTAAAAAATAACATTCAAAATAACTATGTGACACACCAAGTCTCTAGAAAGAACGATTTATGGTTCCATGTGAAAGACTATCACGGTTCGCACGTACTATTAAAGAGTGAAGACTTTACCGAACCACAAATTCGATTATGTGCAATGTTAGCCGCGTATTACTCAAAAGGTAAAGATTCAAGTTCCGTACCCGTAGATTATTGTTTGATCTCACAAATTAAAAAGGTACCTGGATCTAAGATTGGTTTTGTGACAATGAAATCCAATAAGACCATTTATATTGACCCAGATGAAAATCATTTATTAGAAATCATTAAAAATCATCAAATAAAGTAAAAGAGATGGAAAATTCCATCTCTTTCTTTTATCCTTTTACTTCGACTGTAGAACCATCAGGACCCGGTGTGTTTTTCAAGTAATCAATGATTTCTTGACGCTTCTCCGCTTTACAAGGCTTACATGCGATATGATCCATATCACCTGTTACCAAGGCTTCACCATACCACTACATCCAGGGAATCCACAACCTCCACAGTTATATCCAGGTAGTAATGATGTTACTTTTTCTACACGTACATCTGCTTCTACTTTTAAATATTTGTCGGCAACACCTAAACCTAAGCCAAGTACTGCACCAAGTACAAGCATCATAATTACGGCTACGATTACCATATTTATTCTCCCTTCACTTGATTGTGAGCTGGATTGTTTGTACAGGCATAATCCTTACATCCATCACAATCCGCTTTTAAATCTTCACACCCTTCAGGTTTGGGTGTTTTTTTATTCATTAAGTACAAAACAATATAGATAGCGACTAATGCGCCAAAGAACAATATTGCCAATAAGTATTTCATTATACAATTCCTGTAAAGCAAGAGAAAGCCATAGCCATGATGGCGCCACAATCAATGCGATTGGATTCCCAACAAAGGCATTTGGAACTTCACTTTGTTCTAGTCTTTCACGAATTGTAGAGAAAATGAATAATACAAGGGCAAATCCTAATGGAGTACCGATTGAGTATACTAACATTTGTGCAAAATTATAACTACTAGAAATATTTACTAAACACACATTTAAAACAACACAGTTTGTCGTAATCAATGGTAAGTAAACACCTAATGATTTATAAAGTCTTTGGACTTGTCTTTTTAATGAACATTTCTGTTAATTGAACTAAAGAAGCGATTACCAAGATAAATGTAATCAAATCCATAAATTCAAGTTGTAAAAGGTACAAGTACTAAATAATAAAGTGCATATGTAACAAGTCTTTGCAACAACGATAACGAAGACAACGGCAACACCCATACCGATTCTTTGAGCTTTTCTTTTTAGAAACACCCATGAATGGGCACATACCTAAGAATTGAGTTAAGATAACGTTGTTAACTAAAAACACTCGTTACTAAAAGTGCCATTAATTCACCCATCTTACTTTTCCTCCTTCATTTCGCTCCTCTTCTTTTCTTTGTTACATGTTGTTTATAAGCACCAACGCAGGACGGCTAAAACCGCAAATGTAATGAAGGCTCCAACACTAGATCCAAAGATACTCACTGTGAAGTCTTCGGGAATAATGTGTAAGTTTAACCAAACTTGCGCTTCGTTAAATGGATTTACCACTTTGATTCCACCTGTTGAAATCAATTCACGAATAAAGGACATCGCTAATACTGCTAGAGTATATCCTAGACCCATTCCTAAACCATCAAGAGCTGAATCTAAAACACCGTTTTTACTTGCAAAGCTTCTGCACGCCCCCAAGATGATACAGTTAACTACAATCAACGGAATGAATACACCTAAACTTGTATTTAAACTTGGCGCATAGGCTTGAATCAACATTTGAATGATTTTTACCAATGTGGCGATGATGACAATATAAACGGGAATACGAATTTCATCTGGCGTAATTTTACGAACACATGAAATAATCACGTTGGACATGATTAATACGATAATAACACTAACACCCATACCAATCGCATTGTTTACAGTTGTAGTGATGGCTAGTGTTGAACAAATTCCTAAGAACAATGAGAATACTGGGTTATCTTTTTATTAAACCCGCTTTTAAAGTTTTCAAAACGATTCATCTAGATAACCTCCTTACTTTAATGTATCGACAAGTTTTGCCGCTTCATGAATACCACTAACAACAGGACCTGAAGAAACAGTCGCACCAGAAATTGTATCCAATTCACCAGTCGCATTTTTTTCCTTCTAGAGATTTCTTAAATGGAGCTTCTGTTACTTTCGAACCTAAGCCCTTAGTATCTCCATTGCTTTGATGGCATTGTATTTGTCGATTTTCTTACTGTCTTTATCAATAGAAACTAAGAATACTGTTCCTTCTTTATATCCACTTACACTCATGTTAAAGATATAAACGTTTTTATATTCATAAACCTTTTTGAACTGTATTAGAATCAATGTTGCATCGACCACTTTAAAATCATTTGCGTTCGCATCTGGATACATAGCTAATAATGATTCTTTTTCTTGTTTTTCATTATTTGCAGCAATAACAGGGGCAGTCATTTGATTCGCAAATGCCAAGGCACCACCTGCAACAGGCTGAAACAATAGCCAAGAATAAACCTAAATGTACGATCTTGTTCATAGTGTTACCTCCACTGTTTCAACAACAAATTGCAGTTTCAGGAACAAAGCATCTACCTTTTGAATGGAACTAGTTGCATAGAAGCTTATAGCTAAACCAATCAAAGCTAGACATGCACAAACAATTCTTGATTTTTTTTACCAATTCAATTGTTTTCCATCGAAATAAGATTCGATCCAAGGTGTAAACATATTCATCAATAAGATGGAATATAAGCATCCTTCTGGAAGATTTGCTTTTAAACGAACTAAAGTTGTTAAAATTGCTGCACCCATCGCAAATACAACACGACCACTTGCACTTGTTGGACTAGTGACTGGATCTGTCAACATAAATACAGACACCAAAAAAATAACACCACCTGTTAATAAGTGTAATAATGGATACCAAATAACAGCTGGAATTCCATGGTATGAATCAATGCCTGTAATAGCCGCTACAACGGCTGTTAATACAAAGATTGTCCCTAAATAAACAACGGGAACTCTCAATCAATAATTTGACGAACCGCAAGTACTACACCAATAATCAAAATCAAGATTGAGAATGTTTCACCAATAGATCCAGGATATGTACCTAAAGCTAGACCTGCAAAGCCTCCATATTGAGACAAGAATGAATCCAATACAGTTGCATTGCTTGGTAACCAATGGTATGTGCTCGCAATCACTGTTGTTGGTGTTGCTTGTGAAATTAGGCCTACACTCACACCTGTAAAAGCTTGTAGAATCACAAAGACGTCCTACAGCTTTGCAGGGTTAAAGATGTTTTGTCCAAAACCACCAAATAATAATTTCGCAAGTACAATTGCGAATACTGTCGCAATAATAACTGCATAACAAGACATATTCACAGGTACCATTAAAGTTAAAATGATAGCTGTTACCCATCCAAATGAGCTCTTTAAGAAAGTTTTAACATCTTTCTTCATAATCTTTGCGAAAATGGATTCGCAAACGAATGTAGTAATTAAAGAACAAGCTAATAAAAGAACACAATGTAAAAGCAAAGCACTAGCTCCCCATGCAGAGGCATAGTAAATAACGGGTCTGCTGCAAACACAACAAGTAAACTTAAAGATAATTCTTTCATGATACGTTGTGTTGACAAGTTATTCTTAATGCTTGGACTTACATGAAAAGAAATTTCATTTGAATCCTCCCTACTTTTTTCTTAAGCATAACAATACGTTTTGCCTTACGAACATTTTCAGTTACATCGATATGAGATGGACAAATATATGTACACATTCCACATTCGATACAACTCATAACGCCACGTTTTGACATTTCGTCAACGTCATTGGCTTTTAATGCAAATTGTAATTCTTACTGGTCTGTAAACCACTTGGACAATGATCACTACATTTACCACAACGTAAACATGCGATCGCATCATCGTTTGCAGCTGAAGTACAGTTAATGCATTCATAGCACGATCAACGACGAACATATCATTGACAATGGTTTTACCCATCATAGGTCCACCTGAAATCAAGCGGACAGTATCTTGTGTATATCCACCACAAGCTTCGATGATTTCACTAACAGGCATACCAACTGGTACACATACGTTATGAGGATCTTTTACGCATTCACCACTAACCGTTAGATTCTTTTGTGTGATGGCTTCTCCTTTTTCAAAGGCTTTCGCAATCGCGATGGCAGTTGAAGCATTTCCAATGATAGCACCCGCTTCTGCAGGTAATCCACCATATTCTTTATGTAATACTTCACGCACTAAAACACGTTCCCAACCCATTGGATACACATCAGGGACTGGACGAACCTCAACTCCAGCCTGCATCTGTCAATACAGATTTTACTTTTTCAATTAAATCTGGGTGAGATTCTTTGATACAAATGTAAACCGTTTTGGCTTCAGCCATTTTCTTCATGATTTTTGCACCTGTAACTAAATCTTTGGCATCATCCATGACAGATCGGTAATCGGCTGTGATGTATGGTTCACATTCAACGGCATTGATCAAAACATAATCAACTCCATCTGGTTTCATATATTTTACATAGGTTGGGAAACCAGCTCCACCTAAACCAACAATACCTGCATTCTTTACAAAATCAACACACTCTTGGCGAGTAGCACTTTGCCAGTCTAATGGCGCAAAAGATTGAACTTTCGTTTGTTTAAAATTGCATTCAATCACCATGTGATTTTGTGGACGCATAGAATTGTGCATACGCTTAACAATTCCTTTGTAAGTTCCAGAAACACTTGAATAAATTGGCACATAAAAACCTGACTTTGTTTCAGCCAGTTTTGTTCCAACCGATACAGTATCACCCTCTTCGACAAGAATATCAAAGTCTAAAAGTACGGCCTGCAACCAAAGGAATATAGACTTCCTTTTTAGGCATAAGATGTAATAATTCAGACTTTTCTGTCAATTCTTTTTTTTACCACGGATATCTTTGTCTCATTGGTCCTAAAAATAGTGACATATAAATCCTACCTCCCATTTATACTTTTTTAATCATAGGCCTTTTTTTTCACAAGTTCAAGAATTTTTTGACAATTTCCCATAATTCAGTTAAGTACTTACATTTACATTAAATGGAAAACATTTTATAATACTTTTATGCAAAAAAATAAATCCATTCTATCCTGGCTTGGTAATATCCGTATGCTTTCTAATCTTTATTAGTTCCGTTATATTCTTTGTTCAAAATAAAGGTAATGAAACAACAGAAAACCTAAATGTTACATTAACAGATGTTGGCTTTGACACGCCCATCACTCTAAATTGCTCATGTTCACAAGCCGATTTTTGCCAAGTATACAAAAGATTATAAGAAAGACATTTAAAGAAAACAATAAACGCTTTGACCAGTACCACGCCTATAAAAATATGAATAACCTATATACATTAAATCATGAAGCTTATAATCATCCGATTCAAATGGATGAAACCTTTATAGATTGTTTAAAACTAGCCATGCAGATGCAGTCTGAAAACTCACAATTTGATATCGCCCAAGGTGCACTTTTAAATCTATGGCATGAGGCTAGAGAAAAAACACGCAAATCCCTCCAAGTGATGACAAGATTCAAGAAGCTTTAAATCATATTGACTTAGATAAAATTCAAATATCAGGTCATGAAGTATCTTATTTAGATCCAAAACTATCCATCGATCTTGGTGCCATTGCCAAAGGATATACCGCTCAACTTGCCAAAGAAGCATTAAATAAAGCTCGGCCTAACCAATGGATATATCAATGCGGGAGGTAATGTTGTCTTACTTGGCGAAAAAGAAGATGGCACAAATTGGAAGATTGGTATTCAAAGTCCAGATGCAAGTGATGCCCTAGTTCAATATTCAACAAAAAAAGCCACTTGTTTAGTTACAAGTGGAGATTACCAAAGATATTTTACATATAAGAATAAAAAATATTCCCATATCATTGATCCTAAAACCGGTTATCCTGCAAACTATGTTCGAAGTGTAACCGTCATCACAAAAAGATTCAGGCAAGGCCGACGCCTTAAGTACAACGTTGTTCTGTATGAGTGTTGAAGATGGAAAGAAATATTTATCCACACTGGATTATGATGTACAAGCCATATGGATCGTAGATAAAGATAGTGATGTTTCATCGGATTTAGAAACAAAAGATTATAAAATCATCACAACTGATAAAATAAAAAACAGAGTAACTCTTGTCGATTAGAGTTACTCTTTTCATTTACATATTAGTCATGTAATACGTGGTTACAACGATCACACAATCCATCTTCATTATCAGATTCAGTATAGTTCCGGAACGAGGACATACATGACCTGTAGCCTTTTCTACTTGTACCTGACAAACTTCAAATTGTTCTAATTCATCCGTTGTGAATGTGACTTTAGATACAATAAACCATTGTCTTTGCATTACTTAATACACGATCCATAATTTCTTTTTGTGCATCACTTACATGTAATACGACATGTGCTTCTAATGATTTACCAATTAAACCTTCAAAGACGTGCATTTTCTAATGCTTTGAAGACATCCTTACGAACTTTAAATAATTCTTCCATATCCGCTTTGATCTTTTCAACATCAAAATCCAATTCTAGATCTTTGAATGTCGTTAAGTGAATACTTTCGGCATCAAAGTGCATGTAGTCATTGACTTCTTCACAAGTATGAGCCAAGATTGGAGCCCACAATTTAGTCATCACTTCAACAAAGATTATAAAGTACAGTTTGAACTTGACGACGAACTGGTGCATCTTCTTTTTCAATATAAAGAATGTCCTTCGTGTAATCTAAGTAGTAAGCGGATAATTCATTTGTCATTAAGTTTGTCAAATATGTAACAACATCGGAGAAACGATATTCATTATAAGCTTTTCTACAGAAATCTACAAACATCCTTTAATTCGGTTAAAATATATTGATCCAATTCACTTAATTCATTGAAGTTTACACAATCTTTGGCAGTAAATTTTTGATCATCTAAGTTTGCCATTAAGAAACGCAATGTATTACGTACTTTACGATAGTTTTCACTGACTTGTTTCAAAATCTTTTGACCCATTGAAACATCCGCTTGATAATCTACGCTACAAGCCCATAAACGTAAGATATCTGCACCATATTTCTTTGTGATTTCACTAGGAGCTACGGCATTCCATTGTGATTTAGACATCTTAACTCCCTTTTCGTCCATAACGAAACCATGTGATAAAACTTGTTTGTATGGAGCTTTACCATGAACGGCAGTACCAACAATCAAACTAGAGTTGAACCAACCACGATATTGGTCACTTCCTTCAAAATATAAAGTCAGCAGGATAGCCCAAACCACGATCCATCATAGCGCCTGTATGACTTGATCCTGAGTCAAACCAAACATCCATAGTATCTGTTTCTTTACGGAAGATACCATTTGGTGAATGTTCATTTGTATACCCTTCTGGTAATAAATCTTTAACGTCTCTTTCAAACCAAACGTTTGATCCATATTCACTAACTAATTTGGCTACATGATCAAAAAATAGCTTGATCCATAATTGGAGTATCGTCTTCTCCATAAATAATAGGAATTGGAACACCCCAAGCACGTTGACGAGAAATACACCAGTCATTACGATCAGCAATCATATTGTGCATACGTTGTTCACCCCAAGCAGGTACCCAAGATACAGAGTGAATTTGTTCTAACAGTTCATCACGAATTTGATCAATTGACGCAAACCATTGTGTTGTAGCACGGAAAATAATAGGCTTTTTAGTTCGCCAGTCATGTGGATAAGAGTGGGTAATGAATTGAAGTTTTAATAATACACCCAATTCATCTAATTTTTGAGTGACTGTCTTGTTGGCATCTTCCACATATTGGCCGGCAAGCCATTCACCAACATCATCCATCATGCATCCTTGTGCATCAACGTTACAATATACTGGTAAACCATATTTCATACCAATGTTAAAGTCATCCACACCAAATCCAGGTGCTTGTATGAACACATCCAGTACCAAAGATCAGCGTTACGTGATCTCCGCACATCAATAAACTTTCTCTTTCTGGATACAATGGGTGTGTACATGTAATATATTCGAATTCTTTTCCTTTGAAAGTCTTTAAAACATCACGTTTTTCAACTTCAAACTTATCACATAATTCTTCAACCATGCTTGAAAGCATAATCAATTTTCCCTTTTCTGTATCCACTAATGAATAGTCAAAATCAGGATTTACACTAATTCCTAAGTTTGCAGGAATTGTCCAAGGTGTTGTTGTCCAAATCACAAAGTTGCAGTCTGTTTCCAATACACCTTTTCCGTCTTTAACAGCAAATTTAACATAAATAGTTGGGCTCTTTACATCTTTATATTCAACTTCTGCCTCCGCTAAAGCTGATTCACTACTTGGTGACCAATATACTGGTTTTAATCCTTTGTAGATTAAACCTTTCATGGCCATCTTTCCAAAGATTTCGATCTGGTGTTTTTCAAAACCCTTTTGAAGAGTGATATATGGATGATCATAATCTCCAATCGATCCTAGGCTTAAGAATCCTGCTTTTTGATTGGCTACTTGTTTTAAAGAAACATAGTCGTAACAGATTTTTCTAAATTCAGAATTCCCATTTTCTTACGGTCATACCCCAATTTAGTCACAGCGGTTTCAATTGGTAAACCATGTATCCCATCCTGGAACATATGGTGTGTTGTATCCTTCCATAAAGTGAGATTTTACAATGACATCTTTTAATACCTTATTTAAGGCATGTCCTAAGTGGATGTCACCATTTGCGTAAGGAGGACCATCATGTAATACAAATGATTCTGCTTTTCTTCTTTCTAACATCTTTTCATACAATTTTTCATCTTGCCCGGCGTTTTTGGAAACCAGGCTCTTTTTAGTCAAATTTCCACGCATTTCAAATGCCGTTTTAGGCATATGAAGTGTTTCTTTGTAGTCCATACTTTATCTCCTTTTCCAAATAAAAAAACGTCCTTATAAAAGGACGTAATAAACACGCGGTACCACCTTAATTCATAGTTTTCACTATGCACTTTCATGAGATAACGGCTCAACCGGATCAAACTACTATCATTTCATAAGATCAGCTCAAAAGGGATACCTTAATTCTTATTCATACAATGTTTCACCAAAACTCATTGCTCTCTCTACAATCCCTAACGAATAAAGGCGTGTCTTTATCTTAGCTAAATATATTGATCAAAGTTCAAAACAAGTCTACCCTTTTTTTTGTGGTAGAAACCACTTCTTTAAACTGGAATCGACCTGTCTTTCTGATTGACACGAAATCATTATTGCACAATTGTAAATTTTGTTCAAGTACCACATCATTAACTTTCACAAATCCTGCATGAATCTTTTTTAACGCTTCACTTCTAGAACAATGTGACAATTGCGCAACTACACTATCTAACCGTAAACTGCTTTGCACATAACATGTATTTCTTTTTTGTTATTTTCCGTAATGATATAGTCTAAACACTCTTCAAAATGCACTGTACACTTACCAATCTGCGTACAATTGTCAATGATATATTTTGAAATCTTTTTCTTTACAAAAGATATATAGATTCTCTTTTTGCACAATCAAATCCCCAATAACACTTCTTTCAATGCCAGAGTGCATTAAACATCCTAAAAGATCAGAGTGGGTTAATGTTTTAAATTTTGAATTGTATGTGGCATGTAGACAAACGCAATCACTAAAGCCCTCATACCCTTCAGGTATAAAACATGCGATCTTTCTTTCTGCATTCTCGTACCCACCATCAAAAACAAGACATATATTTTTTTGGGCACCATGCTTTGAAGAATGTTCTGTTCAGAAATCGATAAAAAATAGGTCATGATCGGCCTATTTTGTTTTTGGAAAAGATACGAATTTGATCTTTCATCTGCGAAATAAACACCTCATGACCTACCATAAATGAGCTCATTAAAAGTAATTATTAGTCTTCATCTTCGAAGTCGTCTGGACTTCCTAATGAAATAGTTCCTTGTACACCAATTTCAGCTTGGAGAACATAAAATTACGTTTTGACCGATTTTCTGAATTTTTCCATCAAGCGCATAAACAACACCTGTTAAGAAATCAATTGTACGTTGTGCATAATCACGATCTAGCTTGTGTAAGTTAACTACTACGGCACGACCTTCTTTTTTTAAGCGTTGTCCTACTTCTTGACTTCTCCAAAGCTTCTTGGTTCAAACAATACCATTTTTGTATTTGAATTCAAAGAAGTTGCGTTCGTACGAGTTTTTTGGTCTCTCATAACGACTTTGAGGTTCTACTTCTTCTACCTTTTCAAACTTGTGGTGCTTCTTGATAATCATCATCTTCTTCGATTGGAGCAACAACGAAGTCTTTTACTTTATCCATAAATCCCATGGGAAAAACCTCCTTAACGAACATAATTATAGCACAAAGAATAACTTATTCAAACTTATATTCTTTTTTTCTTTCAGAACAAAAAGACATGCCATTTTGACATGTCTTTCACGCGTTTATTCTGTTTCAATCAAGCCATAGCCACCATCATGACGTTTGTAGCAAACGGCAATCTTATTTGTTTCATCATCTGTATAAATGAAGAAATCGTGTCCTAATAATTCCATTTTCATGATGGCTTCATCTAAGCTCATTTCCTTTGGAACGATAGATTTAGTACGAACTACTTCGTCATCATCTACATCTTCATCATTAAATAATTCATGATCTAAGAAAGCTTCCGCAAGTGATTCTTTATTTTTTACGTGTTAAACGTGTTTTTGTTCTACAATTTGATCTTCCAATTTATCTACAGCACGATCAATAGCTGCATATAAATCGTCATCTACAACCTCGGCACGTAGAATCGCATAACGTGTTGGGATTGTAACTTCAATTTTTTGTTTTGTTGGATATGTACGAACCAAGACATTCGCTACATCATCCTCTCTGATAATGAAGTACTTTGTTAAAACATCCAATTTTTATGGATCTTATCTGAGATTCCCTGAGTTACTGTGATGTTTTTTCCTACAATATTGACTTTCATATTATGTACCTCCTATATGATTTGTATTGCTACTTAGATTATAGCACGTTTATTTTGTTTTACATTTTTCGACAAGAAATGACAAAAATATAACCAGTTTTGCCAAGGAGGTTGACAAGACACAATGTAACTATTTTCAGAAAATAACTTGCATATTTTCATTGAATGAGCTATAGTATAGCCAGGTGATTAACATGAACATTCAATCTACATATTTTTACTTTAGATAGCCCTAATTAAGCCAATCACAACTGAATGGTATTTTTAATTAGGGCTTTTAAGCATTAACAATTTTACTGTTAATGCTTTTTGTTACTCACAAATGGAAAGAAGGATATTATTATGATTATTACTTTAAAGAAAAATGCACCCAAACACGATGTCGACAGATTGATTGACAAATTCGAAGGCATGAATCTTCAAGTCACAATGATTCAAGGAGATAACTATAACGTCTTTGGTTTAGTTGGAGATACAAGTATCGTAGATGAAAAAAGCGTTATGGCTAACCCTATCGTCTATAACGTGCAACGTGTTGCTCAACCTTATAAATTGGCCAACCGTATGTTTCATCCAGAAGATACCATTGTAGATGTGAATGGTATTCAAATCGGCGGCAAAAAAAATTGCGATGATTGCAGGTCCATGTTCTGTTGAGGGTGAAAACCAAATCTGTCGTATTGCCAAAGAAGTAAAAAGCCGCCGGTGCAGATATGTTAAGGGGTGGCGCTTATAAGCCTAGAACAAGTCCATACGCATTCCAAGGTATGGGTCCTGCAGGAATCATGTCCATGGTAAAAGCTAGAGAAGAAACAGGACTTCCTATTGTATCTGAACTTATGAGTGCAGAACACTTAGATGAATTCGTAGAAAACGTAGATATCATTCAGATTGGTGCGCGTAATATGCAAAACTTTGATTTATTAAAAGCTATAGGAAAAACGAAAAAACCAATTTTATTAAAGCGCGGTATGAGTGCTACGATTCAAGAATGGATCATGGCTGCTGAATACATTATGTCAGAAGGAAATCCAAACGTCATTTTCTGTGAACGTGGTATTCGTACATTTGAAACCTATACACGAAATACATTGGATTTAAGTGTTGTACCAATCATTAAAGAAAGAACACACTTACCGATCATCATTGATCCAAGTCATGCCGCTGGTGATTATAAATTAATTGAGTCCTTATCTCTTGTCGCTATTGCACTGGTGGTCTTCGATGGATTGATCATTGAAGTGCATGACGATCCAGAAAATGCTTGGAGTGATGGTGCTAAAGCTTAAAACCAAAACGTTATGCCGAACTTATTGAAAAAGGAAAAGCCATCGCCCATTGGTCCTGTCCACTGATCTGCATTAATACAACCTCTGGTCTGGTATAGATTTAAGAAGTCCAAAAGATTGAAGGATCATATAAGAAAATTCTGTATAACTGATTCCTGAATCTAAACGTTTTTTAAACAGTTTCTTTATTCAACATATAGTTTTACGTTGAATAATTTTCCATAGTCACGTAAAAATCAATAATTGATATCTTTTGTCCAATCCAAGTTATTGACCATATCAAAGCCCCATAATTTAGAGATTTGTGCATGTAATGCATCATAATTTGATTTTAATACTTCTGGAGTCAACATACTTCTTTCTCCAGTTGCCTTTTGGATCTCCACACAACCAGTGGCTCCACCCACCAACATGATTGGGGATGTCCATGTTTTTCTAAACGTTTTGCCATTAATAAAGATGAATAATGCCCAATGGTATTGCAAGCTATCTGCCGTTGGATCTGTACCAATATAGAATGTAACTTCCCCATTATTGATGACATCTTCTACTTCTTCACTTGTGACGTTGTCAACTAAAACCACGCCATTTCAATTCTTCAAATAATTCCATTTTTTTCCTCCTGATAATAAAAAAAATCGCCCAATAAGGACGATTGAATCGCGGTACCACCTTACTTCATACAAAAATATTTTTTGTATGCACTTAAACCTTTAACGGTATACGTCAAAATTGAAGCCCAAGGTATTCCACAGGTTATTTGAAACTTTTACACCACCAGTTTCTCTAAGAAATAGATAATCTGTGTACTCTTTCTTTATCATAGCGCGCATTTATTATATCGAATCTAGAAACTAAAACTCAATAAATATGTTTTAAATTGTTGTAAATTTTAAAAATAAATGGTTTATATGGAAGGATGAAGTTACTCAATATATTCATGCACTACAAAGATTAAAACCTCTTTTAAAATCAAAAACTCCATATCCCTCTTGTTCAGGTTCGAATAAAACCACTAATACCATAGAAGTTATAGTACTCATACCCTTCTTCTTCTATAGCTTCTTGAATCATATTCCAATGAATCTGCATATGGTCCTTCTAAAGACTCGTTGTTCATAATTACTTGATCCAACCAAATAAATAATTTGATTTGAATACTTCAAGAATAAACAACAAGCCAATGGTACTATTTTCACCATATTCATATCTTAAACCTGAAATTTGGTTTTTAATTTTTTTTTTTAAAGAATTATAGTATTCTTCATCCGTCTTTTAACGTTTTTCCTTTTTTAACATTTACCAGGATTTGATTCCCTAAGAATGTCTTTGTCTTTTCAATATCTTTTAAAAGTCTTATCATATTCTTTTCTGTATTTTAGAAGAATATTGATCTAAATCTAAATAAGACAACCACGTTTCTACATGATCATCGCCATAGAACTCATAAAGTTCTTTTATAATAGTTTAAATCAAAAAGCATGGAAGATTATGACGCTTACTCGTCTCTTGTTCCATAGAATCTAGAATATCTAATTCATTAACATTTAATTTTCTGACATTTACACAATATTTTTGTGCACTACGAACGTCCTGTCTTGTTGTGTAAGAAAACTCTTTTAAAAATATCATCGGCCGTTTTATTACGTAGATCTAAACTTGAACACCAACGACACTCTTTATTTAAATCATAGCCTTGAGTCAATGGAAGTTGTACAAAGCCTGATGACTTCAAATTTTCTACTACATCAAAATTATTGAATCCACCTTCAACAATATTTCCATCTTTATCTCTTTCTTGTAAATCAATCTCCGGATCTGTTTCTAGATACACAACATTCTTCTTTTTAAGATATTTTTTTCAACTCGGATACAAAACTATTAAGCTTTTATCCTTTTTTTGTTTATAATCGGCAATAAATCCTCTTGAAATATAACAATATTTAAAGACTTTCATCAAAGGAATATATGCAAGCATACACGTTGCATATACATTACCTTGCTCACTAGCTTGAATAAATTCAACTTGCCGACCATCATGCATAAACTTTTGTGCCTGAAAATCCGATTGTTGAAAGATAATACATCAAGAGTATCTAAATAATTACGATACTCTTGGATACTTATGGTTTTGATTTGCATAAACACACCTTCTTAGTTGGCAACAATGTTTACAACTTTACCCTTAACAACAATCACTTTACGAATTGTCTTACCTTCAAGGCGGCGTTGAACTGTTTCAAAGTTCCATCGCTTGTTTTTGAAGTTCTTCATTGCTAGAACCAATGCTTCAAAACTTACCACGCACTTTTACCATTGACCTGAACAACACAAGTGATTGTATCTTCCACTAATTTAGCTTCATCATATGTTGTGCAAGGCTCATACGCAATTGTATCTTCGTGACCTAATAATTGCCACATTTTCACCAATATGAGGTGTAATACATGAAAGCATGGTCCCATGAACATTTCATATAAACGTAGTGTATCGGCACCATATTTCTTTTTACGATATCTGAAGGATTGACTACATATTCTGGGAATCGTTTACCCATTTTGATTCCATTTTCACCTAAAAATCATACCTTGGTGTACTAATTTCTTGAATGGTTCCTTACATGCGACAATACCCTTATCGTATAAATAGTTATTCCAGATACGTGAATACATCAAGTGTCCTACCGCATGTTCTGGTCCACCAACATATAAGTCAACAGGCATCCAGTGTTTTATTAATTCTGGATCGAGCCCAATTGTTTATCATTGTGTGGATCAATGTAACGTAAATAATACCATGAAGATCCGGCAGATCCAGGCATAGTACTTGTTTCACGAACACCCTTTACGCCATTTTTGTTGTATTGTTTTCCATTCTGTCGCATTTTTCAAGTGGTGCCTTACCATTGTGTCCTTTGTAGTCTTCAAGTTCAGGTAAAAATCAATGGCAACTCTT
>VOFC01000597.1_pt1 | contig 168483 bp, 262 predicted proteins | sample 5384161 | NCBI WGS metagenome assembly VOFC01 (sample SAMN12384722, study PRJNA508395) | human gut metagenome | isolation source: healthy gut B | host: Homo sapiens | reverse complement strand
CTTGACAAGCTTAATTATTCTTACAGTGATATTGCAAAGATTAATTGTGATAAAAACGGAAATGTGCAGTCAATTGAAACGGATTCATTCAAAATCAACAGAATTAAAGCCGACATCACGAAAGCTGTCCAAAAGGAAATAGCTAAGGTATATGACAATGAAATTGAAATACCTCTCGGTGCATTTACGAATATTACAATACTCTCAAATGTCGGACCTTTGCATTCCTGTGAGTTTTAACCTTACAGGAAGCTTTTCCTCGGAAGTTATAAGTACATTTGAACAAGCGGGAATAAATCAGACAATCCACCATATAAAGCTTTTGCTCACCTCAAAAATAATGACAACCTCGCTTGATTATTCAGGCAAAATAACATTTACTACCGATTTTGAAATTGCACAATCCGTAATAGTCGGTAATATACCGTCCGGATACGGTTCTCTGTTTCAGACTTATAAGAAGTAAATTTTGAAAAACCTGTGAAAAACATTGAAAAACCGTATATCTTGTGTTATAATCTAACAGTTAATAAAATGGGTTAGAGGCATTTCTTTTGCCTGACAGTCAGAAAATTTCCGAAAAACAATCGGAGTATATGAATTTAATAGCTGAAATTATGGATATCCGCAAAAGAGGAGAGAAGCCTGTTGCGTATATCAGAACATACGGCTGCCAGCAGAATGTGGCTGATAGTGAAAAAATTAAGGGTATGCTTGAACAGTCGGGATTTGAGTTTTCAGATGAACCGGATAATGCGGATTTCATACTTTTCAATACCTGTGCCGTAAGAGAACATGCTGAGGACAGAGTGTTCGGCAAATGTAGGTGCATTAAAAAAATCTAAAGCGTAAGCATCCGCAGATTCTTATTGCTTTGTGCGGTTGTACGATGGAGCAGGAGCATGTTGCCAATAAAATTTACAAGAGCTTTCCTTTTGTAGGACTTGTGTTTGGTACTCATTCATTGCACCATTTTCCTGAGCTTATGTATAACGCTCTTCTTGATGGCAAAAGAGTGTTTGAAAGAGGTAATGACGATAATCAACTTTATGAGGGATTTCCTGTTAAGCGTGACGGCACTTTCAAGGGTTGGTTACCGATTATGTACGGTTGCAACAACTTCTGTACATATTGCGTTGTGCCTTATGTAAGAGGCAGAGAACGCAGTCGTGAAAAAGAATATTATTGTTTCTGAGGCTAAAAATATGATTGAGTCGGGTTATAAAGACATTACCCTTCTCGGTCAGAATGTAAATTCCTACGGAAAAGGTCTTTCCGAGAAAGTAAACTTTTCACAGCTTTTGCGTGAGGTTGATTCAATTGACGGCGATTATTGGCTTCGCTTTTTTTATGACATCTCACCCGAAGGATTGTTCAAAGGAACTTATTGACACAATTGCATCGGGTACTCATATAAGCAAGCATCTTCACCTTCCGTTCCAATGCGGTTCGGACAGAGTGCTTAAAGCAATGAACCGTCACTATGACCGCAGAAAGTATCTTGAAATAGTCAATTATGCTAAAGAGAAAATTGACGGTCTTTCACTTACAAGTGATATCATTGTAGGTTTTCCGGGTGAAACATATGAAGATTTCAAAGAAACTTTATCGCTCATCCGTGAGGTTGAGTTTACATCACTCTTTTACCTTCATTTTCTCACCGAGAGTAGGTACTCCTGCGGCTAAAATGGACGATCCGATTTCCGCTGAAGAAAAAATCAAAATGGTTCCGTGAACTTCTTGATGTTCAGGAAGAAATTGCGGCAAAGCGTTGTTCTTCAATGGTTGGCAAAAACCGAAAAGGTACTTATTGAAGGTGAAAACGATAAGAACGGTGAATTGTGCGGTCGTACAAGCGGTAACATAATAGTTGAGCTTGAAGGATCAAAGGACTGTATCGGAACATTCAGAAATGTAAAAATAACAAAGGCTCGCAACTGGATATTAAAGGGTGAGCTTGTAAAATAATCGGAGGTTAAAACTATGGATATCATTGAGAAAGCAAGGGAACTCGGAAGACTCATTCAGGAAGAAGACTCATATAAAAAAATTGCAGGACGCTCAGAAGAATGCAGATGCAGATATGGAGCTTCAGCGTCTTATCGGTGAATTCAATCTTAAAAAGAATGTCAATAAACAATGAAGCATCAAAAAAAAAGAGAGAGATCAGGAAAAAGCTTTCTAAGCTTAATACCGAGATGAGAGAGGCATATTCTCAGATTATGTCAAATGAGAATATGATTGCCTACAATGATGCAAAGGCTGCTTTTGATGTTGTTGCAAACAGAGTTCTCGCAATTGTTCAGCAGTCTGCTGAGGGTGCAGATCCCGAAACTGCTGATTACAGCCAGTCATCATGCTCAGGCAGCTGTGCTACATGCGGCGGTTGCGGCTGATAAACGGTTCTAAATTTTGTTAAGGAAGTGAAACAAATGGCGGAGTTATCTCCAATGATGCAACAGTATTTCAAAATTAAAGAAGAAAAACAAAGACAGCATTTTGTTCTTCCGACTTGGAGATTTCTACGAAATGTTTTTACGATGATGCAAAGCTTGCATCAAAGGAGCTTGAACTTACTCTTACAGGAAGGGATTGCGGACAGGCCGAGCGTGCTCCCATGTGCGGAGTTCCGTTTCACAGCTGTGAGGGTTACATTGCAAGACTTGTTGCAAAGGGCTATAAGGTTGCAATTTGCGAACAGACGGAAGATCCTGCAAAGGCAAAAGGTCTTGTAAAGCGTGATATTATTCGAGTAATTACTCCCGGTACCGTAATGGAATCGAGTATGCTTGATGAGAGCAAAAACAACTACATTTGCTGTATGTATTCTAAAAAATAAAACTATAGGACTTTGTTTTTGCGATATTTCCACAGGAGAATTATACGCTACGGAAATCAGGGGTCATGACAGCTATAATGTCCTTACCAATCAGCTTACAAGCTATAATCCCCGTGAAATTCTTATTGGCGGTGACATTGTAAAGCTGAAAGAGCTGCCGAAGTTCATTAAAGCGAAACTTTCGGCGGGAGTTGAAATGCTCGAAGATGAAAAATTTGACGAGTCGGTATGTACTGATGTTGTAAAATCACAGTTTGCGGATGAATACAGTACCGTATCTGACAAATCTGTTGTTGTATGCGTTCTCGGTGCGTTGCTTTCATATCTTCGTGATACTCAGAAAACGGGACTTGAAAGAATAAATCACATTGAGTTCTACAAAGAAAATCAATATATGAGCCTTGATTACAACACACAGCGTAATCTTGAGCTCACACAAACAATGCTGACAAAGGATAAAAAGGGTTCACTTTTTGTGGGTGCTTGACAAGACAAAAACCGCAATGGGTAAACGCCTTATGCGTTCATGGCTTGAACATCCTTTGCTTAATATAACTTCAATCAATAACCGTCAGAGTGCGATTGAAGAGCTTGTAAATGATAATATGCTCCGTATGGATGTTACAGACACACTCTCGGGGTATATTTGACATTGAAAGACTTATGACAAGAATCGTTTACGGTTCTGCAAATGCAAGAGATTTGCGTTCACTCTGCGGAGCAATTCAGAATCTTCCGCAGATTTCGGATTTGCTCGTTGATTGTAAATCGGTTTATCTTAAATATATTTATAAAAAGCATTGATAAGCTTGAGGACATTCATTCTCTTATTGATTCTGCAATCGTTGAAGAACCCCCGTTTACAGTCCGTGAGGGCGGTATGATTAAGAGAGGTTATAACGAAGAGCTGGATTCCGTGACAGGCGATATGAATGACTCAAAGGGAATTCTTGCCCGTATTGAGGCTGAACAGCGTGATATAACGGGAATTCCTAAGCTTAAAGTCGGTTATAACAGGGTATTCGGATATTATATTGAAGTATCAAATTCATATAAATCCATGGTACCCGAAACATACATAAGAAAGCAGACACTCACCAATTGTGAAAGATATATTACTCAGGATTTGAAAGATGTAGAGGGCAGAATCCTCGGTGCAAAAAAAGACAGATCGGTTGCACTTGAATACAACCTCTTTGACGATGTCAGAAAGACGGTTTCGGATAATCTTGAAAGAATTCAGAAAACCGCAAAAAGCCATTGCTAATCTTGATGTTATTACATCACTTGCAAATGTTGCGGCTGACAACAGATACATAAGACCAGATGTAAACCTTTCAACCGCTATAAGAATTAAAGATTCGAGACATCCGGTTGTTGAGGCTCTATTAAAGGATGCACCGTTTGTTCCGAAGGATGTCAGCCTTGATTCTGCCAATGACAGAGTAGCAATTATTACAGGTCCCAATATGGCGGGTAAGTCAACCTATATGCGACAGATTGCCATTATTGTTCTTATGGCGCAGATAGGCAGTTTTGTTCCGGCGTCTTCCGCCGAAATCGGAATTGTAGACAGCATCTTTACTCGTGTAGGTGCGTCTGATGATCTTGCATCTGGACATTCAACCTTTATGGTTGAGATGAGCGAGGTTGCCAATATTATTAAAAATGCAACTTCAAAAAGCTTACTTATTCTTGACGAAATCGGCAGAGGTACTTCGACCTTTGACGGTATGAGCATCGCAAGGGCAGTGCTTGAATTTTGTGCAGACAGAAAAAAACTCGGTGCAAAAACACTTTTTGCAACTCATTATCACGAACTCACGGTTATGGAACAACTCCTTGACGGTGTAAAAACTATAACATAGCAGTTAAAAAGCGTGGCGATGACATTACTTTTCTGCGAAGAATTGTTCCCGGCGGAGCAGATGACAGCTACGGTATTGAGGTTGCAAAGCTTGCAGGCATTCCGCAGTCTGTAATTTCAAGAGCAAAGGAAATTTTAAAAGACCTTGAACACGGCAAATATAAAAACGAGAATGCCAATATTCAAAAGCAGGATAATTCAGACGATATGCAGCTTTCACTTATCGGTTCGGCTAAAAGTCCCGTGATTGAAAAGCTGAAAGATACAGATATAAATACTCTTACTCCGATTGAAGCAATGAACTTGCTTTATGAACTTAAAGGTATGATTTAATATTAGGAGGTGACACAAATGGGTGTAATCAATGTACTTGATAAGCATGTTGCAGAACTTATCGCCGCCGGCGAGGTTGTTGAAAGACCGGCATCGGTTATAAAGGAACTTGTAGAAAATTCAATTGACGCAGGCGCAAAAAATATCACTGTTGAGATAAAAAACGGCGGTACAACATTCATGCGTGTTGCCGATGACGGTTGCGGTATTTACCGTGACGATATAAAAGTTGCGTTTTTAAGACACGCAACCAGTAAAGTTAAGGTTGAATCTGACCTTGACAGTATTTCTACACTCGGATTCAGAGGAGAGGCTCTTGCGTCAATTTGTGCAGTGTCACGACTTCAACTTATTACGAGGAATGTAAACGAGGAAATCGGAACTTCATATGAAATTGACGGCGGTGAAGAACAGAGCTTTGATGATGCAGGTTGTCCTGTCGGCACAACCTTTGTTATCAGAGATTTGTTCTACAACATTCCTGCCCGTGCAAAATTTTTGAAAAAGGATGTTTCGGAGGGTAACGCAGTTTCAAATATAATCGACAAAACTGCTTTGTCACATCCTGAAATTGCATTTACATACATTAAAGACGGAAAGCAGGTTCTTCGTACATTCGGCGACGGAAAACTTATTTCTGCAATATATTCGGTTTTTGGAAAAGATTTTGCGAAAGGACTTATTCCGGTTGATTATCAGCTTGATGCAATAAAGGTTTACGGCTATATTTCAAAACCCGAACACTCAAGACCAAACCGTAATATGCAGAATTTTTTTATCAATGGAAGGTACATCAAAACCAGAACGGCTATGGTTGCACTTGAAGAGGCTTTTAAGGGCTCAATTATGGTCGGAAAATTTCCGTCGTGTGTTCTTAATATCGAATTGCCGTGTGAAATTATTGATGTAAATGTTCATCCTTCAAAGCTTGAGGTTAGATTTATAAATGAAAGACCTGTTTTTTGATGCGATTTATCATGCGGTAAAATCTTCACTTATGAAGTATGACAGCCGTAAAAAGCGTCATTTAAAAAGGAAACGGCTTTTAATGAGGTGCAAAATAAGTTTAATCCGTTTAACAATGCACCTGCCATTCTGAACAAGCCTGTTGTGCAAAATTCTAAAAATGATTTTGTACAAAAACAGTATGCTAAACCGATACCTGACATACAAAAAACAAAGGTTACAAAACCTGTTGTTACATCCGGAAAATCCGATGATTTTAATCCGTTTTCGGATGTCGCATTTAATGGTAATAAGGAAAATGATGAGGCAGCTATTCGTTCTGTTACAAAGTCCATTGATGATATAAAAGTTGCGGATATATCCAATCCGTTTGATATTTTCAGCAAACAGGCGATAAATAAGGCAAAAGAGGAAGAAAAGTTAAAATCAACTTTCAAGCCTGAAATTGCTCAGCCAACTTCGCTTGTCGAAGATGAAAAAACTGATACAGAAAGTATTACCGATAAAAGTCCGATTGTAAGCCCTAAAGAGGTTAATGTAATTGTTTCGGAAGAATCTATTGAGAAATCAAAAGAACCTGTTCTTGTAAACGATAATCAGACGAGCATCAAATATATCGGAGAGGCTTTCGATACATATATCATTGCAGAAAAAAACAATAAAGATATTCTTTTGATAGACAAACATGCCGCTCATGAGAGAATTATTTATGAAAAACTCAAAGCCGAAAAGGCTGCTGACTACAGGCAGATTTTACTTGCTCCTGTTACAGTCACTCTCGGAAAAACCGAGTATGATGCGGCAATTAATAATCTTGATATGTTTTCCGATTGCGGCTTTGAAGTTGAAGATTTCGGTAACAGTACGGTTATTGTAAGAAGTTCTCCGCAGTATATTCCGGCTGTTGAAATTGAAGATTGCATTACCGAGATGTCGGGCTACATTTCTCAGGGTAAAACCGATATCTTTACCGAAAAAATGGATTGGTTTTACAGCAATGTTGCTTGCCGTTCAGCTATAAAAGCAGGCAATAAAAGTACTCCTGAGGAGCTTATAGGGATTGTAAAACACCTTGAAGAACATCCTGAAATCAAGTATTGTCCTCACGGCAGACCGATTTGCATTGTTCTTACAAAGGGTGAAATTGAAAAACAGTTTGGCAGGGTGTGATTTTTTGGAAAAATCTATTAATACGGTTTCAATTGTCGGTCCTACCGCATCAGGCAAAACAAAACTTTCGGTTGAACTTGCAAAGCATTTTAACGGTGAAATCGTATCTGCCGATTCCATGCAGATTTATACGGGAATGCAGATTGCAACAGCCAAACCTACCAAAGAAGAGATGGACGGAATTCCTCATTATATGATGAACTTTCTTCCGCCTGATAAAACCTATTCGGTTGCGTCATATGTAACTGATGCTTCAAAATGTATAGCAGATATCCATTCAAGAGGCAAATTACCGTTTATTGTCGGCGGAACAGGTCTTTATGTTGATTCACTTCTGAACAATGTTTCTTTCAGTGATGATAAACGGGATGAAGATTATTGCTTAGAACTTCGCAAGATTGCCGAAGAACATGGAACAGACAGGTTGCTTGAAATGCTTGCAAAATTCGATCCGAAATCGGCAGACAGACTTCGTGAAAGCAGAAATCTAAAAAGAATAATCCGTGCCATTGAATTTTACAAAACAACAGGAAAAACTATTACGCAACAGATTGAAGAATCACATAAAATTCCGTCTCCGTATATAACTGTAAAAAATCGGTCTTAATTGCCGTGACAGACAGGTGCTTTATGACAGAATAAACAAGCGTGTAGATATTATGCTTAAAGAAGGTTTACTTGAGGAGGCTGAACGGGTTATTAATTCCGACCTGAGCTATACATCAATAAAGGCGATAGGATACAAGGAATTGATTCCTTATTTTAAAGAAAATAAAAACCTGAATGATTGTGTTGAAAAATTGAAAATGGAAACCCGCAGATATGCGAAAAGACAAATTACTTGGTTTAAGCGGGATTCGAGATTAATTGGATTTATATTGATGAATATAATTCATTTGAAGAAATATACAGTTATGCAAAGGCTGTAATCGAAAGAGGCTTACTTTATGGATAAATTGCTTTTCAGACGAATTTTGATGATTGCGTTATCAGTTCTTGCAGTTGTTTATGCCGCCTATCTTCTGATAAGTACAAATTTTAAAATGTATCCGACTGAAAATGCTGTTCAAACAACAGTTACGGATAAAATTTATTCAAACGGATTTATTATCCGTGATGAAAATATGATTCAGAATAATACTTCGGGTGTGCTTTCATATACAGTGCATGACGGTGATGAGGTAAAAGCCGGCGGTGAAATTGCAAAATCGTATGCAAATGATGATGATGCAGCTTCACAGTCAAAAATTAGCGCATTACAGGAACAGCTTTCCGATTTGCAGACACTTCAAAAACAAGCACGGCCGGCAACATAGGTATTGATACTATCAACAACAATATAAATAATAATATCATTTCACAAATTAGCAGTATCAATGACGGCGATTTGGCAAATATTGATAATGTCACAAATAATCTGCTTTATTCAATAAACCAAAGACAGATTTACACAGGCAAAGCCACTAACTTTAATGACAGAATTTCAGAACTCCAGGCTGAAATAGCCACTCTTGAAGGCAAAACAGGAAAATCAACAGGTAATATTACGACTGAAAAATCAGGTTGTTTTCTCTCACATTGTGACGGATATGAAAATGCGCTTGATTACAATAATCTTGATCGTCTGACTCTTTCTGACCTTGATAATGTAAAGCAGACAAAAGTGTCCGGCAATATTGCAGGCAAGGTTGTAACGGGATTGAAATGGTATGTTGCCTGTAAGGTTACGGCTGATGAGGCAACAAGACTTTCTTTGTGGGACGGTTCCGCTACGGTACTGTTCTCTGACGCATCGTCTGAAAGCATTCCCGCCACTATCAAGAGGATTTATCAGGAATCAAAAGACAGCGATGCCCTTCTTATTCTTGAGTGTGACTATATGAATTCCGACCTTGCTCAGGCAAGACAGGAACCGATTGAAATAGGTCTTGGTTCATACACTGGCTTGAGAATCAGCAAAAAGGCTATTCATGATGACTATGTAACAAAGACAACCTATGATGACAATGACAATAAACATACCGAACAGGTTAAGGTTCAGGGTGTATATGTTCTTCACGGAAGTGAAGTGAGATTCAAACAGATATCTATTCTGTATGCCGACGATGATTATGTTATTTGCGATCCGGAGCCGGACAGCAAAGACCTTGTTGACGGCACAACAGTTGAGTTATATGATCAGGTAATTCTTGAAGGAGATGATTTGTATGACGGAAAAGTTGTTAACTGACGTTGAATACAATTACAAATTTATTGATGAGCGAATAGCCGAGGCTGCCGAAAAGTCCGGAAGAAAGCGTGAGGATATTACATTTCTTGCCGCAACAAAAATGGTTGAACCTGAGGTTATTAACCACGCAATTTCACTTGGACTTGACCACATAGGTGAAAACAAGGTTCAGGAGCTTTTTGTCAAAGTATGATAAGTATAACCTTGACAACTGTTCTCTTCAGTTTATCGGTCACTTGCAGACAAACAAGGTAAGACAGATTATCGATAAGGTTGATCTTATCCAGTCTGTCGATTCAATAAAAGCTTGCATCGGAAATTTCTAAACAGGCTTTAAAAATCAATAAAAACTGTGATGTTCTTGTTGAGGTAAATATCGGCAGAGAAGAAAACAAGTCAGGTGTTATGCCCGAACAGCTTGAAGAATTACTTTGTCAGATTGCCGAATTGGACGGTATTTCAGTTAAAGGTCTTATGGCAATACCTCCGATTTGTGAATCTTCACAGAAAATTTCTGAATTTTTCAATAAAATGCATAATATATTTATTGACATCTCGCAAAAAAAAATTAGATAATATAGATATGAATATTCTTTCAATGGGTATGTCTGCCGATTATTACGAAGCTGTACTTGCAGGTGCAAATATGGTCAGAGTTGGTTCGGCATTATTCGGTGCAAGGAATTATACATAATTTTAGGAGGATTATATAATGGCTGGTTTTGTAGATAAGTTTAAACGCATGTGGGACGCCCCCGATGATGAGTATGAGTACGATGAATATGGTTATGCTGATGAAGGTGCAGAAGAAGACTATAAAGAAGAACCTGTAAGAAACACTAAAAAAAAAGAGATCTCGGCGGCGGAAACAAGGTCGTAAACATTAATGCTACCACCAATCTTCAGGTTGGTTTATTCAAGCCTGAGCGTTTCGGCGAAGAAACCCGCACAATTGCCGATGAGCTTATGAAGGCTCACACAGTAGTTCTTAATCTTGAAGATACAAATAAAGATATGGCAAGAAGAATCCTTGATTTCCTCAGCGGTGTTGCGTATGCAAACCGTGGTAAAATCAAGCGTGTCGCTACAAATACATATATCATTATTCCGAGCAATGTTGACCTGACAGGCGACGATTTACTTGATGAGCTTGAGAACAACGGTGTTTACTTCGGATGATGACAAACAGCTGATTGCTCGGCTTAATAACGGTATTGACCTTTGTCTGACAAGACAGAAACCGTATTTTATGTCTTTTTATGAGTGAAAGGAAACAAGCTCTTCTTGTTTCCGAACTTAAAAAAGCATATTTCGACAACTACCTTTTTCTTTGGCGGGTATGATGATTCCGAGAGAAAAATGCTTGGTTTGTTTTTTGACGAACCGAGTACGAGTATGTTCCCGATATGCGGCATTGAATTTTCATTCAGAAAATGCGACCGACTCACTCATCGTGATTTTCTCGGTTCTTTGATGTCGCTCGGAATAGAGCGTGAAACTGTCGGGGATATTCTTGTTGAGGACGGACGGGCTGTTGTATTTGTAAAAACGGAATTGTCCGATTATGTCAAGTCGCAGATTTCAAAAGTCGGCAGAGTCGGCGTTAAGGTTGATGATGCTGATTTGTCAAAGCTTCCGCAGGGAAGAGGAGTAGAAGAAAAAAAAACATTTATAGTTTCTTCTTTACGGCTTGATAATATTGTTGCCGCTGTATGTAAACTGTCACGAGAAAAAACAAAAACTGTCATTATGTCGGACAGCGTATGTGTTAATTTTGAAGAAACTAAAAATGTCAGTTTTAACCTAAAGGAAAATGATGTTTTTTACAATTCGCGGAAAAGGCAAATTCGTTTTAAAAGGTATACTTGGAACTACAGGAAAAGGTCGAATGAGAATTTCGGTTATACATTATAAATAAGGAGTGCAGATAAATGCTTACAATTGATGAAATTAAAAATATAAGCTTCAGAAAAGCCACTCTTAACGGTGGTTACAGAGCTGAAGATGTTGACTCATTTATTGATGAAGTCATTGTTTCTTTTGAACAATTGAAGAAAGAAAAAACTAACCTTGTTCATAAGATTGATGTTCTTGCAACAAGAGTTGAACAGTACAGAGCAGATGAAGAAACAGTAAGAAACGCTTTGCTTGCTTCACAGAAGGTTGCTGATGCCTGCATAAGAGAAGCAAAGGAAAAGGCTGCAAAGATTGTTCGTGATGCTGAAACAAAGGCTCAGACTCTCCTTGTTGACGCAAACAATATGACTGCTGCCGAGAAAGAGCATTATTTACAGCTTCAGTCAGATGCGGCTAATCTCAGAAATGAACTTATTTCACTTTACAGTAAGCATATTAAGTCAATTGATGATCTTCCTTCAACCTCAGATGTTGAGGCTTCAAAAGCTGAACTTGACGAAAAGTATCCCACAGAGGATGTGACAGCTCCTGCACAGTCTCAGGTTGAAGACGATGTTAAGATTGCAGTACCTTCGGAAATGAAAGCTGAGCCGATTGCTGAAACTGAAGAAGTATCTGCTCATCCTAAAAGACAGAGCAAGTTCAGTCATCTCAAGTTCGGCGATAACTATGATGTAACTGCCGACTGATTTTTATTTAGATTTTAGATATTGGAGAGAATATAAAATGTCCCAGGATTATAATTCAACACTTAATCTTCCAAAGACAGACTTCCCTATGAGAGCAGGTCTACCGAAAAGCGAGCCTGTTACACTTCAAAATTGGGAAGATGAAAAGGTTTACGAAAATCTTATGAAAGTAAATGAGGGAAAGCCTCTGTTCATTCTTCATGACGGCCTCCTTATGCTAACGGTGACATTCACCTTGGCCATGCACTTAATAAGATTCTTAAGGATTTTATCGTAAGATATAAGAATATGGCAGGCTTTAAAGCTCCGTATGTTCCGGGTTGGGATACACACGGACTTCCTACGGAACTTAAAGCAAGAAAGAAAGCCGGTATCGGTAATTCTGCTGAAATTTCTGTTGTTGAACTTCGTAAAATGTGCGAAGAGTTCGTAAAGGCTACATTAACGACCAGCGCACGCAGTTTAAAAGACTTGGCGTAATCGGTGAATGGGATAAGCCGTACATCACTCTTAACCATGAGTTTGAGGCTGAACAGATCAGAGTGTTTGCAGAAATGGCTACAAAGGGCTATATCTACAAGGGCTTAAAGCCTGTTTATTGGTGTCCTGAGTGTAAGACTGCTCTTGCCGAGGCTGAGATTGAGTATGCTGAAGATCCTTGCCATTCAATCTATGTAAAGTTTAATGTAACCGACGATAAGGGCGTTTTCTCAAATATGGGAATCGATCCTTCAAAGGTTAAGTTTGTAATCTGGACAACTACAACTTGGACACTCCCCTGCGAATGTCGCAATTTGCGTAGGTCCGAGATTTGAATATTCTGTAATCAAAACAGGTGATGAATACCTTGTTATGGCGTCAGAACTTTATAAGTCTGCTCTTGATGAGGCAGGTATAACAGACTTTGAAGTTGTAGCAACGGTAAAGGGCAGTGAGCTTGAGTATATAAAAACAGCACATCCGTTCCTTGACAGAGAGTCCCTTGTTATCGTTGGTGAGCATGTAACTCTCGAAAGCGGTACAGGTTGTGTACACACAGCTCCCGGACACGGTGTTGACGACTACAATGTATGTCAGAATTACCCTGAGATTCCGATTATCTGTCCTGTTGATTCTAACGGTGTTCTTACAGAAGAAGCAGGTCAGTTTGCAGGTCTTACAACTGATGAGGCTAATAAGAAGATTGCCGCCTATCTTGAAGAAAACGGCTCACTTTTTGCATTAAAGAAAATTGTCCATCAGTATCCGCATTGCTGGAGATGTAAAACTCCTATCCTTTTCAGAGCAACAGACCAGTGGTTCTGTTCGGTTGACGATTTCAAGGATGAGGCTGTTGACGCTATCAATACGGTTAAGTGGATTCCTGCATGGGGCAAGGATAGAATTACATCAATGGTAAGAGAAAGAAAAGATTGGTGTATTTCCCGTCAAAGAAAATGGGGTGTTCCGATTCCGATTTTCTTCTGTAAGGATTGCGGGAGAGGCTCTTATTGATAAGGATGCTATGCTTGCTGTTGCTGACTTATTCGGTAAAGAAGGCTCAAACGCTTGGTACAATCACACAGCCGCAGAGATTCTTCCTGACGGCACAAAGTGTAAAAAGTGCGGTTGTACTGAATTTGATAAAGAAAAAGATATTATGGATGTTTGGTTCGATAGCGGTTCATCACATGCCGCTGTTCTTGAACAGCGTGATAACCTTGAATCACCTGCTGACCTTTACCTTGAGGGTAACGACCAGTACAGAGGTTGGTTCCAGTCATCACTCCTTACATCCGTTGCTACAAGAGGCAGAGCACCTTACAAGGCTGTTCTTACTCACGGTATGATTCTTGACGATGAATCAAGAAAGATGAGTAAGTCACTTGGTAACGGCATCAGCCCACAGGATGTTATTAAGCAGTACGGTGCTGATGTACTCAGACTTTGGGTTGCATCAACCGACTATCAGACTGATGTTCATATTTCCAAGGATATCCTCAAGCAGATTTCCGAGTCATACAGAAAAAATTAGAAATACCGCAAGATATATTCTCGGTAACATTTCTGACTTTAATCCCGATACAGATATGGTTGACTTTGACAAGGTGTTGCCGATTGATAAATGGGCACTTGCAAAGCTTAATGACCTTATCACAAAGGTTAGAACTTCATACGATAATTATGAGTTTCATATTGTATATCACAGCATTCACAACTTCTGTGTTGTTGATATGTCTAACTTCTATCTTGATGTTCTCAAGGACAGACTTTATACAGAAAAAGGCTGACAGCCTCTCAAGAAGAGCCGCTCAGACCGTAATCTATGTTATCCTTGACGCAATGACAAGAATGATTGCTCCGCTCCTTGCGTATACATCAGATGAAATTTGGAAATACATGCCTCATTCCTCAAATGAGAATGCAGAACATGTTATCTTTAATGAGATTCCCGAAAACATCGCTATTGATGTTGACGATAAATTTATGGCTTTCTGGGACAGAATCCACGAACTTCGTGATAATGTTAAAAAAGTCACTCGAATCCCTTTATAAAGGATAAGACAATTAAGGGTTCGCTTGAAGCAAAGGTAACACTTTGTGCAGGCGGCGAAACACTTGAATTCCTTAAAAAGGCTGAGCCTGAGCTTTGTGCAGCATTCATAGTTTCCGAAGTTGAAATTGTTGATAACGGCGGTGAGCTTGAAATCAAACCTGAAAAAGCTGAGGGTGAAAAGTGCGAGCGTTGCTGGGCTATCAGCAAGACGGTGGGTCAGTGTGCAGAGCATCCTACAATCTGTTTCCGCTGTGTTCAGAATCTTAAATAATAACTGCTATTACAATAAATCGGTGTGATAAAACACACCGATTTATGTTTATGGAGGATAAAATGCCTGTTATTGCTCTTATAATCGGTGTGCTTTTTAGCTGCCACTGATCAGATAATAAAATATTTTGTGCTTACCTATCTTCAGCCTGTAGGTTCGGTAACTGCCATTGACGGGTTACTCGATTTTACTTATGTTGAGAATCGAGGCGTTGCTTTCGGAATGTTTTCGGATATGCGTTGGTTTTTCGTAGCGGTTACTGTTGTTCTTATTGCAATAATAATATATATTATGTTTAAGAAGAAACCGTCAGGAAAGATGTTCTATATTTCTGCGGCACTTATAATCGGCGGCGGAATAGGTAATTTGATTGACAGGATTTTTTACGGTTTTGTAGTCGATTACATCAGCGTTTCATTCTTTCCCCCTGTTTGTAACTTTGCCGACTACTGCATTACAGTCGGAACACTACTTCTTATAGTTTATGTTCTGTTTTTCTCTAATGTTATGAAATCCGAAAAAAAGGTCAACAAAAGCAATGAATGAATTTAAACTTAATTGTGAAACAAGCGGTGTAAGACTTGATAAATTTATTTCGGATGCAAATATTGATTTATCACGCTCTGCTGCTGTTAATCTTATTGAGAACGGAGCTGTGCTTTGTAAACGACTCTGTTGTTTCAAAAAAGCACAAGCTTTCGCAAGGTGATATTGTTGTTGTAAATGTTCCCCGATCCGACGCCTTATGAGGCTAAAGCGGAAAATATTCCTCTTGATATAGTTTATGAAGATGAATGCTTGCTTGTTGTGAATAAGCCAAAGGGAATGGTGGTGCATCCTGCCGCTGGAAATTATGACGGTACTCTTGTAAATGCTTTGCTTTATCATTGCGGTGACAGCCTTTCGGGAATTAACGGCGTACTTCGTCCCGGCATTGTTCACCGTATCGACAAGGATACAAGCGGTCTTTTGATTGTTGCAAAAAATGATTTTGCTCACCGTTCTCTTGCAGAACAAATTAAGGAGCATTCTTTTACAAGGGAGTATGAGTCAATTGTATTTGGTAATCTGAAAGATGATGAGGGAACAGTTGACGCTCCAATCGGAAGAAATCCTAAAGACAGAAAGAAAATGTGTTTATCGAAAAGAACAACAGCAAAAATGCGGTTACTCATTATTCGGTAATAACAAGGTATAAAGGTTACACACATATAAAATGCAAGCTTGAAACAGGTCGTACTCATCAAATCAGAGTGCATATGGCTTATATAGGTCATCCCGTGTCGGGTGATAAGGTGTATGGCGTAAAGAATGAAAAAGTTGATTTTGAAGGACAATGCCTTCATGCAAGAAAAATCGGTTTTATTCATCCAAAAACCAATGAATATATTGAATTCACTTCCGAATTGCCTGATTATTTCAAAAAAATATCTTAAAAAAGCTTGAGAATATATCATCACATTAATCGGAGCTTTACGGGATGTATTCCGATTTTTTAAACTAAATTGAAAAAACACTTGCATTATTATTCCGTATGTGGTATTATATTAAAGCATTTGAAACCGTCGTAACTCTCGACGAGGTTCAAATAACGGTTTAACCGTCATTTTGATGTGACAGTCCGCTGCTCGTATGAGTAAGAATGTCGGAAAAAATAAGGAGGATAAAAAATGGACGCATTAAAGACTATTGCTGCAGCAAGCGTGAAGGAAACAACACCTGAGTTCAGCGTAGGTGATACTGTAAAGGTATCAGTAAACATTCGTGAAGGCGAAAGAGAAAGAATCCAGATGTTTGAGGGTACTGTTATTGCTAAAAGAGGCAGTGGCGTAGCTGAAACATTTACTGTAAGAAGAGTAGCTTACGGCGTTGGTGTTGAAAGAGTATTCCCTCTCCATTCACCCAATGTTAAAGATGTACAGGTTGTTCGTTACGGTAAGGTTCGCAGAAGCAAGCTCTACTATCTCCGTGACAGAGTTGGTAAGGCTGCTAAGGTTAAAGAGCAGATTCGTAAGTAATTCACGAAATCAAAAGGGACTTTTAAAGTCCCTTTTTTACTATTTTTCTTTATAGCAGGTGACAAAGTTGAAGAAAAGCAAAAATAATGTCAATGAGGCTAATATGGCTGTGCTTCAGCCTGAGGGTGTGAACGATTCTTCAGATATCAATCCTGAAATGTATGTGGATAAGAAACCGTCAATTTCCGAAAAACAATTTCTTGTTGCAAAAGAGGAAGGCGCAATGTCCGGTTTTTATGACTGGGTAAGATGTATCCTGTTTGCAATTTCGGTTGTTGTGGTTTGCCTTATCTTTTTGTTCCGCCTTGTTGATGTTGAAGGCAGATCAATGAATAACACACTTGCCACTAACGACAAGGTTATCGTAACAAATCTATTCTACACTCCACAAAATAACGATATCGTTGTTATTTCTCACGGTGCAGAGTATAACAGTCCGATTATTAAGCGTGTTATCGCTGTTGCGGGACAGACTGTTAAGGTCGATTATGACAACGACCAAATCATAGTTGACGGTGTTGTTCTTGATGAACCGTACATAGAGGGTTCAACCTACGGCAACAATATAGGCGACAATGAAATTCCGGAGGTTATTCCTGAGGGCAAAATTTTTTGTTATGGGTGATAACAGAAAGGATTCAATGGACAGCCGCAGTACAAAAATCGGTCTTATAGATGTTGATGATGTAATCGGTAAGGCACAGTTTGTAGTTTATCCGTTTGACCACTTCGGCTATCTGTACTGATGCTAAAGATTGTAAAAATTTAATGTTAATTTAAATTTTGATATTGTGAAGAAAGCTTATTTCTGTTTTATAATAGAAATAAGCTTTATTTTTTACGGAGGGTTATATGCCTCAAAAACATAAAAATAATAAAATCAGAATTAAAATTAATGATAAAAAAATCACGAATTATATGTTTGATTTTACACGGACAATAATTTTTTGTGTTTGCAATTATATCAGTAGCGTTTACTTTTATCATCAGAGATGCCAATGTTGTAGGAAATTCGATGCTTGACACGCTCCACAGCGATGATAAAATTTTCATTACAAATTTTATGTATGAACCAAAATGCGGCGATATTGTAGCTATCAACGCTGAAAATCAGATTGAAAAGAGAATTATAAAACGGGTTATAGCCGTTGAAGGACAGACGCTTGTCGTGGATTACAGTAAAAATGCAGTTTATGTTGACGGTATAAAAATTGATGAACCGTATGTTTCTTCTTTAACACGAGAGCCGTCAAATCCATTGCAAATTCCGTATGTTATCCCTGAAGGTTATGTCTTTGTAATGGGTGATAACAGAATTATTTCTCTTGACAGCCGTGATAAGAGTATAGGCCTTGTGTCTGTCGATGATGTAATCGGAAAAGCACAATTTATATTTTTCCCGCTTGACAGATTCAAGTATTTATATTAACAGAAATTTTTAAAGGATGTACATATATGAGCGAAATGCAGACTATTCAATGGTTCCCCGGTCATATGACCAAAACAAAAAGACAGATTCAGTCAAGTCTTAAACTTGTTGATGCTGTCGCAGAAATTATTGATGCAAGAATTCCTGTTAGCAGTCGTAACCCCGACCTTGCAAAACTTGTTCAGAACAAGCCGAGAGTTATTCTTCTCAATAAATGCGATATGGCTAATCAAACTGCTACGAAAAATGTGGATTGACTATTTTAAAAAAGCAGAATCTTGTTGCTATCCCGGTTGACTGTAAAAGCGGCAGAGGCCTTGACAAATTTGCACCTGCCGTAAATACGGTTATGAGCCATAAGATTGCAAGATTAAAAGAAAAAGGAATGGTAAATCCCACAATCAGAATTATGATTGTCGGTATTCCGAATGTAGGCAAATCTTCTTTTATCAATAAAATGGTAAAGAAGAACCGTGCAAAGGTTGAGGACAGACCGGGCGTTACAAGAGGTAATCAATGGTATACAATTGCAAAGAACCTTGAAATGCTTGATACTCCGGGTGTGCTTTGGCCAAAGTTTGACGATAAGACAGTCGGAGAGCATCTTGCGTTCACAGGTGCGGTTAAAGACCAAATTCTTGATATCGAACTTTTGGCGGTGAGACTTCTTGATTTCATCAAAGGAACTCAAGCCTGCTGATTTTATAACAAGATTTAAATTAGAAAACGAAGATATCGAAAATATTGATTCATACGAGCTTTTGAAAATGATTGGCAAAAAAGAGAGGTATGCTTGTTTCAGGCGGTGAGATAGATACCGAGAGAGCCGCAATTATGTTGCTTGATGAATTCAGAAGTGCAAAGCTTGGCAGAATTACAGTTGAAATGCCGCAGGGGAGATAACAATGGATTGGCTTGAATATGAAAATAAAAATATTGCAAGAGGTTTTCTGAATATCTGCGGTGTTGATGAAGCCGGCAGAGGGACCGCTTGCAGGACCTGTGTGTGCCGCCGCAGTTATACTTCCCGAAAATACCGTTATTGAAGGAGTCAATGATTCAAAAAAGCTTTCTGAAAAAAAGAGAGAGGTTTGTTTGATGTAATAAAGGAACAGGCCTTGGCATACAGCATTGCATTTGCAAGCGTTGAAGAAATTGAGAAAATGAATATTCTTAATGCTGCTATGCTTGCAATGAAACGGGCAGTTGAAGGACTTGAACCAAGTGCTGATTATGCTATGATTGACGGCAACAGAATGCCTCCGTTGTCAATTGAAGGCGAATGTATTGTAAAAGGTGATGCAAAGTCAATGTCAATTGCCTGTGCGTCAATTCTTGCCAAGGTATCAAGGGATAGACTTCTTTATGAATACGACAAAGAATTTCCTCAGTACCTATTTGCAAAGCATAAGGGTTACGGCACAAAGGCTCATATTGAGGCGATTCTTAAATACGGACCGTGTAAGTATCACAGACCGAGCTTCTTGAAGAAAATATATAATAAGAAATGATTTTTACTACTAAACAAACAGGTGATAAGGGAGAGGCTTATGCCGCAAAATATCTGAAAAAGCATAAGTATAAAATTATTGCCAGAAATTATAAAAAGCCTTACGGCGAAATAGATATCATAGCCGAGAATAAGGAAGTAATTGTCTTTGTTGAGGTTAAAACAAGAAAAGAGAATTCTCTTACACAACCCGTTGATGCGGTTAATCGTAAAAAGCAGATGAAAATTTTAAAAACTGCCGATATGTATATGTATGAAAACAATATAGATAAAGAATGTCGATTTGATGTATGCGAAGTTTTTGTCAACAGTGATAATCTTAAACTTGTCGGCATTAACTATATTGAAGATGCATTCTGACGGGAGGTTGCCATGAATTTTTTTGACTTGCATTGTGACACGCTCTATAAGGCAGTAACCGAAAAGTCCGAACTGGATAATCCCTCATATGAAGTGAAATTAAACAACAATTCCAAATCCCACAGGTTGCAGTGCTATGCTATATGGTTGCCCGACACGCTTGACGGTAATGAGGCGGAAAAATTGTTCTTTGAATCGGCTGATTACCTGAAATCCGAATGTAACCGACTTGGAATTGAATTGTTAGGTATCGGTGAATTCACAGACAATGCTTTTTCAAAGTATAGAAACTCAGCGTTTTTTTACAGTAGAAAACGGAAAAGCATTGAACGGCAAAATCGAGAATGTAAAGCGATTTGCAGAACTCGGCGTCAGAATAATGACTCTCACATGGAATGAGATGAACGAGATTGGTTCAGGTGTTTTATCGGAAGATAAATGCGGTTTAACTGACTTCGGAAAACTTGCAGTAGCCGAAATGGAAAAGTACGGTATTGTAATTGATATATCCCATGCAAGCGATGGACTGTTTTATGATGTTGTCAATCAGACGAATAAGCCGTTTATCGCAACTCATTCAGATTCACGGACTATTACTCAAAATCCGAGAAATCTTACAGATGAGCAGATTAAAATTATAATACAGAGAGGCGGACTTATAGGTCTAAATTTGCACAATGCTTTTCTTAATAATAATCCGGATAAAGCATGCATGAACGATATTTTAAAGCATTGCGAATATATGCTGTCACTCGGATGTGAAAATTCTCTTTGCTTCGGTACGGATTTTGACGGCTGCGATTTGCCGAGGGATATTGTCGGAAGCGATTCAATCGGCGAAATTTATGAACTTTTTCTTGGAAATAACTACAACGAAAGCGTTTTGAAAAAAGATTTTTTACGAAAATGCGTATAATTTCTTTGAAAACTTTGACAATCAGCGAATAATGTAGTAAAATACTTGATGTTTAAAGCAATTTGAAAGGAAGATTTCAATGTTATACAACAGCACACAAAATGCCAAAGAAGTAGTTTCTGCGGCACAGGCCATTGCACAGGGTATTTCAAAGGACGGCGGTCTTTTTTGTACCGCAGGAATTTCCTAAGTATGATGAAAATACCTTCAAGGCACTTTTGAAAACAGATTACAAAGGAAGAGCAAAGAAAGTATTTTCTGATTTTCTTTCTGATTTCACAGAAGAGGAAATCAGCGACTGCGTAGAAAAGGCTTATACAGCTCAGAAATTCGGCGGTGAAAATCCTGCTCCTATTTCATACTGTAATCTTGACGGAACAACCCTGAATATTCTTGAACTCTGGCATGGTCCCTACATGTGCGTTTAAGGATATGGCACTCCAGATTCTCCCGCATCTTCTCACAAAGTCACTCAAGAAGAAATATGACGGCAAGACGGCTGTTATTCTCGTTGCTACATCAGGCGATACAGGCAAGGCTGCTCTTGAAGGCTTTAAAGATGTTGACCACACAAAAAGATTGTTGTTTTCTATCCTGTTGACGGTGTAAGTCCGATGCAGAAGCATCAGATGAATACTCAGGAAGGTGAAAATGTTCGTGTTTGTGCAATCAAGGGTAACTTTGATGACGCTCAGACAGGTGTTAAGAAGATATTCACTACACCTTCGGTTGCAGAAAAGCTCGCTGAGAATAATATGCTTTTCTCATCAGCAAACTCAATCAACTGGGGCAGACTTCTTCCGCAGATTGTTTACTATATTTCGGCTTACTGCGATCTTGTAAATGACGGTAAAATCGAGCTTGGTGACAAAATTAATGTTGTTGTTCCGACAGGTAACTTCGGTAACATCCTTGCATCATACTATGCAAGTCTCATGGGACTTCCAATCAACAAGTTCATTTGTGCGTCAAACTCTAATAATGTTCTTACAGATTTTATCAAAACAGGCGTTTATGATAAGAACAGAAACTTCTATACAACAATTTCACCTTCAATGGATATCCTTGTTTCAAGTAACCTTGAACGACTTCTCTACAAGCTTTCAGGTGATAATGACAAAGTTACAAGAGGCTGGATGAATGCACTCAAATCAGAAGGCAAGTATGAAGTAAGTGATGATGTAAAGGCTGTTATCAACGAAAAGTTCTACGGCGGATTCTGTGATGATAAGAACACAGAGGCTACCATTCACGAGATGTTTGAACAGGATAAGTACCTTTGCGACACTCACACAGCTGTTGCAATCAATGTGTACAAGCAGTATGTTGAGGAAACAGGCGACAAGACACCATCTGTAATTGCGTCAACTGCAAGTCCGTATAAATTCTCTAAGGCTGTTCTTGAGGCTGTTGAACCAAACGCAACACTTCCTGAAACAGAATTTGATATGGTTGATGAACTTCATAAGGTTTCCGGTGCCGAAGTGCCTGCACCTCTTGCAAATCTTAAAAAATAAAACGGCTCGATTCTCTGATGTTACAGAAGTTAGTGATATGGAGAATTATGTTCTCAGGAGCACTCGGTATAGATTAATGGCATTATTTGCTATAGCGGATTTACATCTTTCACTTGGTGAAGATAAGCCTATGGATGTTTTCGCAGGCTGGAACGATTATACTTCAAGACTTGAAAATAACTGGAGAAAGCTTGTTACCGATAATGACACGGTTGTTGTGTCTGGCGATATTTCCTGGGCAATGAAGCTTGAAGAAACTCTTACGGATTTTACTTTCATAGAAAATCTTCCCGGTAAGAAAATTTTCAATAAAGGCAATCACGATTATTGGTGGAGCACCAAGACAAAAATGGATGTGTTTCTGAAAAATAATTCACTTGATTCGATATCTATCCTTTTCAATAATTCATATGTTGTTGACGATTACGCAATTTGCGGTACAAGAGGATGGTTTCTTGAGAATGAATCTCAAAATGATATAAAAGTCCTGAACAGGGAAGTCGGCAGACTTGAAATGTCAATACAATCAGCTATAAAAACAGGAAAGGAACCAATAGTGTTTTTACATTATCCCCCTGTTTACGGAACAACAAAGTGTGACGAAATATTTAATGTTCTTTTGAAATATGACATCAAAAATGTTATTACGGACACCTTCATGGAAAAAAAGAATATGAGGTTTGCAATTGAAGGTGAATACGAAGGTATTGATTTTAAGCTGATTTCTTGTGACAGGTTGTCATTTATGCCAATTTTAGTCAGATAAATTCTGTATTTTCTATTGGCAAAATTATTTTGTTGTGATATAATAAGATGATTTCTTGATTTTGAATTTAAACTTTGGAGGAATATTAAAATGGCATTAAAGGAATGTACAAAAAAAGAACAGGCTAATTCATATGAATTAGAGGTTAATGTTGACGGTGAAACTTTTGGTAACGCTGTTAACAGAGTTTATAAAAAGCAGGTTAAAAGCATCAATATCCCCGGTTTCAGAAAGGGCAAGGCTCCCCGTCATGTAATTGAGAAAATGTACGGTTCGGAAGTGTTCTATGAAGATGCTATGCAGGATTGTTATCCGGACGCTCTTTATGAGGCTGCTAAAGAAGCAGGTATCAAGATAGTTTCGGTTGAAACTCTTGAGGCTATTGAGGCAAGCAAAGAAGGTTTCTCATTCAAGGCTAATGTTGTTGTTGAGCCTGAAATGGAAATTAATAACTACCTCGGCATTGAAGTTACAAAGAAGTCAACAGAAGTTACAGACGAACTCGTTGACGAAGAAATTGAGAAGGTTCGTGACCGCAACTCAAGAATGCTAACTGTTGACGACAGAGCTGCTCAGAATGATGATGTAGCTGTTATTGACTTTGAGGGTTTTGTTGACGGTGAAGCGTTCGAAGGCGGTAAGGCTGAAAACTACAACCTTAAGCTTGGATCAGGCAACTTTATCCCCGGCTTTGAGGAGCAGATTGTAGGTCACAAGACAGGTGAAGAGTTTACAATCACAGTTAAGTTCCCGGATGATTATCAGGCTGAAGAGCTTAAAGGTAAGGAAGCTGAATTCAAAATCAACCTTCACGAAATTAAGACTAAGGAACTTCCGGAAGTCGATGATGAGTTTGTAAAGGATGTTTCCGATAAGGAAACACTTGATGAGTACAAGGCTGAGCTTAAAGAAACTGTTGCTAAACGCCTTCAGGATGAGGCTGACAAGGATATTGACAATCAAATTTCCGAAAAGCTTATGGAACTCCTTGAGGGTGAAATTCCTGAGGCAATGTATGATAATCAGGCTAACGAGATGGTAAGAGAATTTGATATGCGTCTCCGTTCACAGGGCTTGATATGAAGACATATATGCAGTACATGGGTATGGATGCAAACGCACTCAAGGGTATGTATAAAGAAGAGGCTGAAAAGAGAGTTAAGTTAAGACTTGCTCTTGAAGCAGTTGCAAGAAAAGAAAATATTGAAGTTACAGAGGCTGACCTTGATGCTGAATACGGCAAAATGGCTGAGGCTTACAAGATGGATGTTGATAAGGTTAAGGAGGCTGTTCCTGCTGAATCACTCACAGAAGATGTTAAGGTTGAAAAGGCTCTTAATCTCGTAAAGGACAAAGCTGTTATTAAGTAATTTGAATATTTTTCTTATATCTGTTAATCACTATTTAAGAAAGGTTATGATTAAATGGCATTAGTACCATATGTTATCGAACAGTCAAGCAGGGGCGAACGCTCTTTTGATATCTATTCCCGTCTTCTTGAAGACAGAATTGTTATGCTTAACGAAGAGGTAAACAGTGCAAGTGCAAGCGTTGTAGTTGCTCAGTTGCTTTACCTTGAAAGTAAAGATCCGACAAAGGATATCAGTCTTTACATCAACAGTCCTGGCGGCAGCGTAACAGACGGCTTTGCTATTTTTTTGATACAATGAATTACATCAAGTGTGATGTTTCCACAATCTGTATGGGTATGGCTGCAAGTATGGGTGCATTCCTTCTTGCCGCAGGCGCTAAGGGTAAGCGTCTTGCACTTCCTAACAGTGACATTATGATTCACCAGCCTTCAGGCGGTGCTCAGGGTCAGGCTACTGACATGGAAATTCACACAAGACACATTCTTGATATGAAAAAACGACTCAATCAGATTCTTGCTGACAACACAGGTCAGCCGATTGATGTTATTGCAAAGGATACCAATCGTGATAACTTCATGACTGCACAGCAGGCACTTGAGTATGGTTTGATTGATAAGGTTATCGAAAAAGATAAAGGTGAGGTAAACTGATGGCTAACAAAAATAACGAAGATATTTATTGCTCTTTCTGCGGAAAACCTCAGGAGATGGCAGGCAGACTTATTGCCGGCAACGGTGTCTATATTTGTGACCGGTGTGTTGAGCTCTGCATGAATATTCTTCGCGAATCAGGCGAGCTTGAACGTGAAAATGAAAATAAACTTTCAAAATCGGGAGAACCTCAGACCCCCGAACTGTCCGTTGATGAACTTTTTAAAACCAAAGGAAATCAAGGCAATTCTTGATGAATATGTTATCGGACAGGATCATGCAAAAGTTACCCTGAGCGTTGCTGTTTACAATCACTATAAGCGTGCTTTTTTCAAATGATGAGAGCGTAGATTTCGCTAAGAGTAATGTGTTGCTTCTCGGCCGACAGGTGTCGGTAAGACATTACTTGCTCAGACGCTTGCAAAGGCTCTTGATGTTCCTTTGCAATTGCCGATGCAACTACGCTGACCGAAGCAGGTTATGTCGGTGAGGATGTAGAGAACATTCTCTTAAAACTTATTCAGGCAGCCGATTTTGATATTGAAAAGGCAGAGCACGGCATAATTTACATTGATGAAATTGATAAAATTGCGAGAAAATCCGAAAACCCCTCTATTACACGAGATGTAAGCGGTGAGGGAGTTCAGCAGGCTTTGCTTAAGATTGTTGAGGGAACTGTATCCAATGTTCCGCCACAGGGTGGCAGAAAACATCCGCAACAGGAATATTTACAGATTGATACTAAGAATATTCTTTTTTATCTGCGGCGGTGCATTTGACGGTCTTGAAAAGATAGTTGAAAAGCGTAAGGGTTCTTCTGTTATAGGTTTTGAGTCACTTGTTCAGTCAAAGCAGGAGCTTGATTCGACCGATTGGATGAAAGAGGTCACAGCTCATGATCTTGTAAAGTACGGAATTATTCCTGAGCTCATCGGTCGTCTGCCTGTTATTACTGCTTTGAGCGGCCTTGACACGGATGCACTTGTCAAGATTCTTACTGTTCCGAAAAACTCTATTGTTCAGCAGTACAAGAAACTTTTTGAACTTGATGGTGTTGAACTTCTTTTTTGAAGAAGAGGCACTCAGAGCTATTGCACAACAGGCACAGGATCAGCATACAGGTGCAAGAGGACTTCGAGGAATTATGGAAGATATTCTTACAGACCTTATGTTTGAGGCTCCGTCTGATCCTACTATTGATAAGATTATTATTACAGAGGGTGTTATCAAAACGGTGCTGCTCCGCAAATTACTCGCAAAAAAGGAATTGTTACAGACAAATTCCGTAAAATTGACTCAAAAAGATGCAAAGAAGCGTCAGAAGCGCAGCACAGCGTCTTGATATTGTGAATTAAAGCTGTATTGCAATTACAATACAGCTTTTTGCTTTTATGAAAGGAATTTAAATGGATTTTGATATGCAAAAAATCTGACTCTCCCTGTTCTTCCGTTGCGAGGGTTGGTGGTTTTTCCAAAATCACTTATTCATTTTGATGTTGGACGGAAAAAGAGTATTACGGCTATAAATAAAGCTATGAAAGCCGATCAACTTGTTTTTCTTACTTCTCAGAAGGATGCCGCAATAAACGAACCGGATATATTTGATGTTTATGACACGGGCGTAATTGCCAAGGTTGTACAGGTCTTGAAACAGCCTGAAAATACTACACGAATTGTAATCGAAGGTCAATGCAGGGCTACAATTATAAATCCTGTTTTTTGACGAAAAGTGTCTTGTTGCAGAAGTTAAACCGTATGAGGAAGAAAGCGAGTATCTTACAGCAAGAGATTCCGCTCTTATGCGAACCGTAAAAATGAATTTGACAAGTATCTTGAGATTTCTCCGAAGATGCCGTCGGATATTATTTTTAAGGTTGCCCTTTGCAAAAGACCGGGTGAACTTGCCGATTTTATCACAGCTAATCTCATTCTTGACTACAGAGTTAAACAGTCGATTCTTGAAACTTTCCCAGAATCCGAAAGACTTGAATCTGTTCTTGATGTACTTGTAAATGAAAATTTTGTTCTTAAACTTGAGGACGAAATATCTCAAAAAGCTAAAATGAGAATTGATGAAAATCAGCGTGATTATTTTCTTCGTGAACAGAAAAGAGCAATCGAGGAAGAGCTCGGTGAAGATGATTCACCGATTGACGATGCTGAAAACTATGTCGATAAAATTGAGAAGCTTAACCTTGACGAAAAAAATCTGCCGACATTCTTTATAAAGAATGTAAGAAACTCAGCAAAATGCCTTATGGCAGTCAGGAAGCGGCTGTGATTCGTACATATCTTGATACGGTTCTTGATTTGCCGTGGAATAAGTCATCTAAAGATAAAATCGTTATATCTAAAGTTCAGAAGGCTCTTGATAAGACTCACTATGGACTTGACAAAGTTAAAAAGAGAATCATTGAACAGCTTGCCGTTCGTGTGTTAAGTGAAAAGCAAAAGGGACAGATCATCTGTCTTGCAGGACCTCCGGGTGTCGGTAAAACCTCAATTGCTCAGTCGATTGCAAAGGCAATAGGCAGAAAAAAGTGAAAGAATCGCTCTTGGCGGCGTTCGTGACGAGGCTGAAATCAGAGGTCACAGAAAGACTTATATCGGTTCGATGCCGGGTAGAATTATTAATGCATTGCAACATGCCGGCACTAATAATCCTGTACTTATTCTTGACGAGATAGACAAGCTTGCCGCTGATTATAAGGGCGATCCAACATCGGCATTGCTTGAGGTTCTTGATATCGAACAGAATAATAAGTTTGTTGATCACTACATTGAACTTCCGTTTGATTTGTCAAATGTGATGTTTATTACAACTGCAAATGACATTTCAGCTATTCCGGCGCCGCTCCGTGACAGAATGGAAATTATAGAAATCAGCAGTTATACAAGAGAAGAGAAATTCCATATTGCAAAGAAGCACCTCATTCCTAAACAGCTTGAGGAGTGTGGTTTTACTTCAAAGGAACTCAAATTCACTCAGAAAGCCATATACGCTCTCATAGACTTCTATACGAGAGAAGCCGGCGTAAGAACGCTTGAAAGGCTTATTGCATCAGTGATGAGAAAATGTGCCGTTGAAAAGCTTACAGAGGGTACAGAAGTATTCAAGATTGACGAAAAAGAGATAGAAAGATTTTTAGGCCATAAAAAGTTTATTCCTGATTCACTTGCCAAAATGGATGAAATCGGAATAGTAAACGGACTTGCATGGAATACCTCTGTAGGCGGAGAAATCTTACCTATTGAAGTTGCCGTTATGGAGGGTACAGGAAAGATTGAACTTACAGGTTCTCTCGGTGATGTTATGCAGGAGTCTGCTAAAACAGCAATCACCTGTATTAGAAGTCATGCGGCGGTTCTTGGAATTGATTCCGATTTTTACAAAAACAAGGATATTCATATTCATGCTCCCGAGGGTGCTGTTCCAAAGGACGGACCGTCTGCAGGGATTACAATGGCAACCGCAATTTACTCAGCGCTGACTTTAAAGCCTGTAAGACACGATATAGCAATGACAGGTGAAATTACCCTCAGAGGGAATGTTCTTCCTATAGGCGGTCTTAAAGAGAAAAAGCATGGCTGCTTTTAAAAACGGAATTACAACAGTAATCATTCCAAAGGATAACGAACCTGATCTTGAAGATGTAGATAAGGCGGTTCTTGAAAAGGTTAAGTTTATTCCTGTTAGGAATTTTTCGGAGGTAGTTGCACTTGCGGTGAATAATACCGTGAGAATTACCGATAACCAATGGAATGGAATTGATATGACAGCAGTTCGTTCTGCAACGAAAACTGTAAACGCAGTAAAACAGTGAAAGAGAGGGATTTTTATGAACTTTAATGAAGTCGCTTTTGAATTTGCGGCAGGTCGTGTTGATCAGTTGCCGGAATCGGATATGCCTGAAATTGTATTTTCAGGTCATTCAAATGTAGGAAAATCCTCTCTTATCAATAAACTTGTTCAGAGAAAAGCCCTTGCAAGGGTAAGCGCTCAGCCGGGCAAAACGGCTACCATTAATTTTTATAAGCTCAAAGAGTTTCGTATGGTTGATTTGCCGGGCTACGGTTATGCAAAGGTTTCAAAAGCAGAAAAAGACAGATGGGCAAAGCTTGTGGAAGGCTATTTTGCACAGGACAGACAGCGTCCGCTCGTTATTCAGATTCTTGACTTGCGTCATCCTCCGACTGATGATGACTTGCATATGATAGATTTCCTTTACAGAGGCGGATTTAACTTTGCCGCAGTTCTTACAAAAGAGTGATAAACTCAAAAAGACTGCGTTTGAAAAGCAGATTGAGTATTATAAGGACATTTTCAGTACAATTGAACATGTTCCGCTGATACCGTTTTCTGCACAAACAGGCTTCGGAAATGATGAAATAAGGAAACTTATTGAAACTTCAATAGCAAATTTTAAAAATACGGAGGTATGAGTAAAATGTTCGTTAGCGAATGTCTTAATGTGAACAATAAGGGACATCTCACAATCGGCGGTTGCGATACACTCGAACTTGCCAAAGAATTTGGTACACCCTTATATGTTCTTGACGAAACAACAATCAGAAATGTGTGCAAGGCTTATGTAAAGTCCTTTGAAAAGTATTATCACGGTAACGGTATGCCGTTGTATGCGAGTAAGGCTCTTTCCTGTAAGGAGCTTTGCAGAATTGCAAAGGAAGAGGGACTCGGTCTTGATGTAGTATCAGGCGGTGAGATTTATACAGCCGTACAGGCAGGTTTCCCGATGGAAAAAGTTCACTTCCACGGAAACAATAAAACTGCTGATGAAATCAGATTTGCACTTGAATCTAATGTAGGAAAGTTCGTTGTTGATAACCTTTACGAACTTGAGCTTCTCAATGAAATTTGCGGTGAAATGGGTAAGAAGGCTAATATTTCTTTTAGAATTAAGCCCGGTGTAGACGCTCATACTCATAACTTCATCAGAACAGGTCAGATTGATTCAAAATTCGGTTTTGCTCTTGAAACAGGCGAAGCTTTTGAGGCAGTTAAAAAGGCACAGAAGTACGATAATGTAAATCTTACGGAACTTCATTGCCACATCGGTTCACAGATTTTTGATATTGATCCGTTTGTCACTGCTGCTGAAATTATGCTTGACTTTATGGGCAAGATTCATGATGAGCTTGGAATCGTTATTTCAGAGCTTAACCTCGGCGGCGGTTTTGGTATTATGTACACAAAGGATGATGAACCTGTTCCTTACGAAAACTATATGGAAAAGGTTTCTGAGGCTGTTAAGGCAAAGGCTAAAGAACACGGACTTCCTGTTCCGTATATCTTTATTGAGCCGGGTCGTTCAATTGTCGGCGAAGCAGGTATTACACTTTACAAAGTTGGCGGCAAAAGGAAATTCCTAATGTAAGAACATATGTATCCGTTGACGGTGGTATGACTGATAATATTAGGTATGCACTTTATCAGTCTGCTTATACCGTAGTAAATGCAGGTAAGGCTGACAAAGAGCCTGATGAAATCGTAACGGTAGCAGGTAAGTGTTGCGAGAGCGGCGACCTCGTTCAGGAGCATACAAAGGTTGCTAGTTGAAGTAGGCGATACACTTGCTGTTCTTTCAACAGGTGCTTATAACTATTCTATGGCGTCAAATTATAACAGAATCCCTCGTCCTGCAATCGTAATGGTTAAAGATGGCAAGGCAAGAGTTGTTGTTAAGCGTGAAAGCTACGAGGATATAGTAAAGAACGATATCTGATAATTGAATTTTAATTATTGTGCAACACCGAATCGTTTAATTGTGTTCGGTGTTGTGTTGTGCAGATTAGCGCATAGATTCGGAGTGGAGTATTGTGTTTAGGATAAGAAGTTTTTTAAGGAACTTGAGCCGACACGACAGATGTCTGAGGCATTTAGAAATTGCATATTTCTTGCGTTATCAGGCGGATTTCAGGATGCATATACATATTTTACCCGTGACGGAGTATTTGCAAATGCACAGACGGGTAACGTTGTGCTTATGAGTACAAATTTTATGACAGGAAAGTGGGGGAGAGGGGCTTAAATATCTTTTTTCCTATTCTTGCATTTGCGTTAGGTGTCCTTGTAGCTGATTTGATACAGAAAAAATTCAAGTATTTCAAAAAGATACATTGGAGACAGGGAATACTCTTGTTTGAAATTATCATATTATTTGCGGTTGGATTCATGCCGAAGAGTATGGATACCGTTGCGGCGGTAATTGTATCGTTTTCCTGTGCAATGCAGGTTCAGACTTTCAGAAAAGTCAGAGGATATTCCTATGCCAGTACGATGTGTATAGGTAATTTGAGAAGCGGTACGGCTGCTCTGTCAGGTTTTATTCACGAAAGAAAGCCCGAACAGCTCAGACAGGCAATGTATTATTTTGGTGTTATATTTTTTCTTTGCAGTTGGAGCAGGTCTGGGAGGAAATCTTTCGTTATCGTTTGGAACGCATATAATATGGGTTTCATGCGGATTGCTTCTTGTAAGTTTTCTGATGATGTTTAAAGAAAAAAATTCAATAATTCGGCAATTTTATATAGCAATAAAGCCGTCGTCAATACTCGGATTTGGTATTGACGACGGCTTTATTTTAAAATTTTTCTATTCCGAGAATATAATCACTTGAAGTTTTATAAAGACAACAAAGTGTTATCAGATGCCTGATAGGCAGTTCTCGTTTTCCATTTTCGTATTTGCTGTATTGTTCCTGCCTCGTGTGAAGCATGAATGCAATTTGCCCTTGTGTGTATCCGTTTTTGACTCTTAATTCTTTTAATCTTTTGCAGTAGTCCATATAAATCACCTTCAAAAATATTACAAATAGTATTACTAATAGGATTTTATCATAAAATATGTCCGTTTGCAACTAAAATTTAATTGTTAAATCAAATATGAATTATACAAAATATTGTAATGCAAATGAAATTCTTGGATTCATAAATACATTTTCATAAAATTCAGCTCGTAAAATGTACGAAAATGCAACTAAACTTGGGAGATTTGTAAAATTAATTGCAGAAAAGGAATGAAATCGGCTGTTTTTTTTCAATAATTTTAAAAAAAATTTGAGTTTATTCAGGCTGCTACCGAAGTTCTTACTTCACTTGAGCCCGTTTTCGAGCAGAATCCTAAGTATCAGGAAAACGCTATTATCGAAAGAATTACAGAGCCTGAAAGAGTTATTATGTTCAGAGTACCTTGGGTTGATGACAACCGCAAGGTTCAGGTAAACCGTGGCTTCCGTATCCAGTTCAACAGTGCTATTGGTCCTTATAAGGGTGGTCTAAGACTTCACCCATCAGTAAACCTTGGCGTCATTAAGTTCCTCGGTTTCGAGCAGATTTTCAAGAACTCCCTCACAGGTCTTCCAATCGGCGGCGGCAAGGGTGGTTCTGACTTCGACCCTAAGGGTAAGAGCGACCGAAAGTCATGGCTTTCTGCCAAAGCTTTATGACTGAGCTTTATAGACACATTGGTGCTGATACTGATGTTCCTGCTGGTGACATTGGTGTTGGTGCTCGTGAGATCGGCTACCTCTTTGGTCAGTATAAGAGAATCAGAAATGTATATGAAGGCGTTCTTACAGGTAAGGGTCTCAACTGGGGCGGTTCACTCGCAAGAACACAGGCTACAGGTTATGGCCTTCTTTATCTTACAGAGGCTATGCTTAAGGATAACGGCAAGGACATTTGGTGCTAGACAGTTTGCGTATCAGGGTGCAGGTAATGTTGCTATCTATGCAACAGAAAAGGCACAGCAGCTTGGTGCTAAGGTAGTTACAATGGCTGATTCAACAGGTTGGATTTATGATGCTGAAGGTATCGACCTTGATGCTATTAAGGAAATCAAGGAAGTTAAAAGACAGCGTCTTACAGAGTATAAGAACTATCGTCCAACTCAGAGTACCACGAAGGCAAATTCGATTGGTCAGTTAAGTGTGATGTTGCACTTCCATGTGCTACACAGAATGAGCTTAACGAAGAAGATGCTAAAAAGACTTATCGCTAACGGTTGCTATGCTGTTGCCGAAGGCGCTAACATGCCTACAACTCTTGAGGCTACAAAGCTTCTCCAAGAAATCCGGCATTCTCTTTGCACCGGGTAAGGCTGCTAATGCAGGCGGTGTAGCTACATCAGCTCTTGAATGAGCCAGAACTCACAGCGTTTTTCATGGACATTTGAAGAAGTTGACGCTAAGCTCAAGAACATTATGGTTAACATCTATAAGAACATTTCTGCTGCAGCTAAGAAGTATGGTCATGAAGGTGACTATGTAGTAGGCGCTAATATTGCAGGTTTTGAGAAGGTTGCTGATTCAATGATTCAGCAGGGCGTTTGCTAATTTAAAAGTTAAATTCTAAAATTTACAGCCGTACAGATTCGTTTGAGTCTGTACGGCTGTTGTAATTAAATGCTGTAAATTAGCATTAGCAATATGTTTCGGATTTATCTTGTTTTACCTGTTCCCTGAATTATACAAAATATTCATTTTGTATAATTTTCGTAATTAGAATATACACCGCCCTTTTTTGTGTTATAATAGCATTATAATCCTTTTAATACAGATTTTAGTTCAACTTCTTTGAGTTATTCTTTATAAGAAATAAATTTACGGTGGTGTGTTTATGGCAGTTGATTTTCGTGATGAAGCTCCTGCAATTTTGAAGGACTATTTAATTTACAAGCAGACAATCAAAAATATGTCGAAGAAAACAGTTGACGAATATTTTATTGATCTCAGAACTTTTTTTAGATTTTTAAAAGTAATGCGTGGTCTTGTGCCTGACGGTACTGAGTTTGATGAAATTAAAATTGACGATGTTGACCTTGATTTAATTAAAACCGTTAATCTTGAACTTGCATATGATTATATGAATTTTCTTTATCGTGACCGCAACAATAAGAGTGCGTCCCGTGCAAGAAAATGTTCCAGTCTGAAAGGCTTTTTTAAGTACATAACAAATAATAAACATTTGCTTGATACAAATCCTGTGGAACAGCTTGAATCGCCAAAAAATAAAAAAAGCTTTGCCAAAGTATCTTACTCTTGAACAAAGCATTGAGCTTCTTAATGCTGTTGACGGAAATAACAAACAGCGTGATTATTGTATTTTGACTCTCTTCCTCAATTGCGGACTCCGTGTGTCTGAAATGGCAGGTCTTAACTATAATGATATTCATAGTGACGGTACAATGCGTGTTGTCGGTAAAGGCAATAAAGAACGCATTGTTTATCTAAACTCTGCTTGCATTGACGCTTATAATGAGTATATGAAGGTGCGTCCGATTGATGAAGTTAAGGATAAAAAAGCGTTGTTTATTAGCCGTAATCACCGCAGAATGTCTGTGAAAACAATTCAGGCTATGGTATATAAATATCTTGAGAAAATCGGACTTGATTCTCAGGGATATTCCTGTCGTAAGCTTAGGCATACCGCCGCCACGCTTATGTATCAGCAAGGCGGAGTTGATGTCAGAGTGCTTAAAGAGGTTCTCGGACACGAAAACATCGGTACGACTGCGATTTATACACACCTGAGTTCGGAACAAATGAAAAATGCCGCTGACTCAAATCCGCTTGCAAAAATAAAACCTAAGAAAAAAGTTTAAAGAATTTTTTACTATGCCACCCACATCTGTGAGTGGCATATTTTTGCATAATATTTTAATTTCAATTTTATTTTTTAAACATAATTCTTTGATAGAAGAATAGCATGGATGCATTTCAGCGTTTCCGAAAAACACTACGGTATTATCAGAGATTTTTTTCCGCTTGCACCGCCTATAAATCCATAATCATATCCTTCAAGTTTTATATCACCCGAGGATATTAATAACACCTCTGCCCCATCTTTTCAAGGGCATTTTTTATGGATATATCAGCTGTTACGGCAGTGCGATTATTGAGTATTAGAGTTGAGCATCTTGCGTATCCTTGGTTTATGTTTACGATTTCAATATCGTTTTTTACACAATATTTGTAAAGAGTCGGATCTATTGCAGATACTTTACCATAAAGCTTATTATTAAAGAAAAGAAAATTCAGCAATATATTTTCGGGATACTTCTTCCCTGCTTTATTTTTACATATAATCAAATTTTCTTTATATGGTAAAGTTTTTAGCTTTTCGCACTCTTGAAGTACAAAAACAGTATTATTTATCGTCAAAATCTGCATATCGGCATGAGCTTGTTCAGGTTGCGGAAATGCTTTGACAGTGTCCGAATATATAACATTATGCCCCATTTTTTGAAAGCTCATCGGCAAAACATGGGTATTTGTTTGATATTACAAAACTGCTCATTGTCCTACCGCTTCAAATGCCTGACGAATGTTTTTTACTCCGATCAATTCAGCGTCATCACATGAAACACCTTTTAGATTATGATACGGCAGAATGATTTTTGTAAAGCCGAGTCTTACTGCCTCGTTAATTCTCATCTGAGCGTTTGATACAGCACGAATTTCTCCTGCAAGACCGATTTCACCGAATACAACAGCGTTTTCGTCAATCGGAGTATCTTTCAGACTGCTTATAAGAGCCATGGCAATTGAAAGGTCAATCGCAGGTTCGTCAACTCGCAATCCGCCTACGATATTTATGTAGGTGTCGCAGTTTGAAAAATAGTATCCTGCTCTTTTTTTCAAGAACGGCAAGTACCATTGACAGTCTGTTATAGTCATATCCTGTAACCATTCTGCGAGCGTTGCCGTATCCGCTTTGTGTGGCAAGTCCCTGTGTTTCGGCAAGAATTGGTCTTGATCCTTCAATTGTACAGGTGACGCAAGTTCCCGAAACATTTTTCGGACGCCCTGAAAGCAACATAACAGACGGATTTGCAACTTCGTTAAGCCCTTTATCAGTCATTTCAAAAACGCCGATTTCATTTGTTGAGCCGTACCTGTTTTTTACGGCACGAAGAATACGGCAGCTCATCTGTTTGTCACCTTCAAAATGCAGTACGGTGTCAACAATATGTTCAAGTACCTTTGGACCTGCAATTGAACCCTCTTTATTAACATGACCTACGATAAACATAGGAATATCAAGTCCTTTTGCAGTTCTCATCAGCATATTGGCAGATTCTCGTACCTGTGTAATGCTGCCTGGGGACGAGTTTAATTCTGAAAGATTCATCGTCTGAATTGAGTCAATCATAACAAGGTCGGGCTTGAGATTTTTTATCTGTTCGCAAATAACCTCAACATCGGTTTCAGTCATTACATACAGATTCGGCGAAGTTACACCCAGCCTTATTGCTCGTAGCTTGAGCTGTCTTTTTTTGACTCCTCTCCCGATATGTAGAGAATTTTCAGAGTATCGCCGAGGTACTGACAAATCTGCATAAGAACGGTCGATTTGCCTATGCCCGGATCACCGCCCAGAAGTATAAGACTGCCCTTTACAATTCCTCCGCCAAGTACACGGTTGAGTTCTCCGCAGCCTGTGTCATATCTGTGCTCATCCTCGGTTGAAATATCCGATATGGCGTATGGTTTTGAGTAGGTTGCAAAAGAGCGTGTTTTTGCAGTTGCTGACTGTTTTGATGTATCTTTAATTTCTTCGTTCATTGTGTTCCATTCGCCGCATGACGGGCATTTTCCGTACCATTTGGGCGATTCGTATCCACATTCTGAACATATGTAAACACTTTTTGATTTTTGAAGCCATTTTTTTCACTTCCTGTATTTATTGATGAGTATAGTGTAAAAATCCTGTTATGATTGCAGTTGCCATTTCTTTTTTGATATTCGTCACTTTGCAGCTTAGCAAGTTCATCCGGATTTGAAATAAATCCGCATTCCACAATAACGGACGGGTTTTCAGCCTTTTTTAAAAGATAGATTGAGCCGTCTGCCTTTTTGCATTGCCGTTCGTTATTAGGCTGTAAGCATTTTTTTACGGAATTTCTAATGCATTCCGCAAGATTTTGACTTTGACTGTTATTCGGGGAATAAAAAATTTGAGTTCCGTAATATTTGCTTTGAGAAAATTTGTTTTGATGAATACTGATTACAACATTGTTTTTGTCTGAATTGAAAATTTCGAGCCGTTTTTTAAATCGGCAACTTTCCTTGAATGAACCGAATCTTCTCCGTTATCAAGAGATACATCATCTGTTCTTGTTTGAACAACCTTATATCCGAAAATTTTTAATAAATCAGCTGAATTATTTGCTATAGAAAGATTGATGTCCTTTTCAAGCACACCGCTTTCGCTTACTGCTCCCCCCGTCTTCGCCACCGTGACCTGCGTCAATTACAATTATCGGCTCTGTTTTGTTTTCGGTCATAACAGATTTTGTCGGATTAAGTCTGAAAAAACAGATACCATAATAATGCAGAATATTGCAAACAGTATAAAGCAGAGAGCATAAAATGTCGGGATTTTTTATTCATACAAACACCTCTGCATAAAAATATGCCGAGTGTGAGATTATATATTACTTATTCAGTATATACTACAAAACTTTTTCTGACAAGATTTTTCTTTTGGATTTTTGCATATGACAAAGATGTTGTAATAAAATTTGTTTGGTGGTATAATTATCAAGGATTATGAATTGGAAAAATGAAAGGAAGTTAGTAAAATGGAAAAACCTGGCAGAAATGATCCTTGCTGGTGTGGCAGCGGAAAAAAGTATAAAAAATGTCATATAGATTTTGATGAAAAAATTGAGGAATTTGAGGGTGCGGGTCACATTGTTCCCTCCCATGAAATCTTGAAAAATGCTGAGCAGATTGAAAAAAATCAAGGAGAGTGCAAGGATTAATATTGCAGTTCTTGATTATGTTGCAGAGCATATTAAGGCAGGTATCAGCACGGCTGAAATTGATAAGTGGGTGTATGATATCACAACCAAAATGGGCGGTGTTCCGGCTCCCCCTAATTTTGAGGGATTTCCCAAGAGCGTATGTACTTCAATAAACAACGAAGTTTGTCACGGTATTCCGTCGGAAGATGTAATAATCAAAGATGGCGATATAATCAATGTTGATGTTTCAACTAATTTGAACGGATATTTCTCCGATTCTTCAAGAATGTTTTGTATCGGTAATGTAAGCGAAGAAAACAGAAAGCTTGTTGAAGAAACAAAAATGCAGTTTATGAAGGACTTAAACAGGTTAAGCCTTGGGGCTTTCTCGGAGATATGGGTCAGGCTGTCAATGATTATGTAAAGAGTAAAGGTTACTCTGTTGTTCGTGAAGTAGGAGGTCATGGAATCGGTCTTGAATTCCACGAAGATCCATGGGTAAGTTACATTTCTAAAAAAGGTACGGAAATGCTTATGGTACCCGGTATGATTTTCACCATTGAACCTATGGTGAACGCAGGAAAACCTGATATTTTCGTTGATGAGGATAACGGCTGGACTATTTATACAGAAGATAACTCAATGTCTGCTCAGTGGGAAATTCAGGTTCTTGTAACTGAGGACGGCTATGAAATTATTGCATACTAAGTAAAAACAAAAGGCATTTGCTTTGAGAACTCTCATTGCAAATGCCTTATTTTTATAAGTAAAAATTAATTATTCCTTACCGTCCCAACAATAAGTACAGAGTTTGCATTTGTCAATTCCGCAGGAATCAAGCATATCGTCAAGCCTGTTAAAACGCAAGGATGTGAACTTGAGTTCTTTACAGATTTCATCAACCATCTGCTCGTATTTTTTCAGAATCGGGATTTGTGTATTCCTGAAGAATTTCGTCTGTAACATTGCCGTTCTCAAGTCTTTCAATAACTCGTCTTGTGATGAGATCCATTTCAGAAGATGATCTTGAGAAGTTAAGATACTTACAGCCGTATACAAGCGGAGGACACGCAGGTCTGATATGAACCTCCTTGGCACCGCTTTCAAAAAGATACTCCGTTGTTTCACGAAGCTGTGTGCCTCTTACAATTGAGTCATCAATAAGAAGAAGGCTCTTTCCTCTGATTAAATCCTCAACTGCGAGAAGCTTCATTTTTGCAATAAGATTACGCTGACTCTGAATTGTCGGCATAAATGATCTCGGCCAAGTAGGTGTATATTTAATAAACGGTCTTGAGAACGGAATTCCCGATGCATTTGCATAGCCTACTGCGTGAGCAATGCCTGAATCGGGTACACCTGCAACGATATCGGGCTTTTACGGAATCTCTTTCAGCCATTTTTGCACCGCAGTTGTAACGCATTTGCTCAACACTTGTACCCTCATATGAGCTTGCAGGATAGCCGTAGTAAACCCACAGAAAAGTACAGATTTTCATTTTATCACCGGGCTTTTTGAGTGTAATGCAGTTTTGGTCTGTAATTACCGTAATCTCACCCGTCCGAGTTCTTTATAATCATTGTAGCCGAGGTTTTTGTATGAGAAACATTCAAACGCCACACAAAATGCGTCCTCTTTTTTGCCGATAACAACAGGAGTTCTGCCGTACTTATCTCTTGCGCAATAGATGCCGTTTTTATTCATCAACAGGAGCGAAACAGAGCCGTCAACTTTTTCAAGAGCATAGCTTATGCCGTCAACAAGGTTTTCTTTTTGATTGATTAGAGTTGCAATAAGCTCGGTTGCGTTGATTTCACCGCCGCTCATTTCAAGAAAATGTGAACCGCCTTTTTCAAAGATCTCCGCAACAAGTTCATCTGTATTATTGATTTTGCTTACGGTGGTAATTGCATATGTACCGTGATGTGAACGAACAATAAGAGGCTGCGGTTCGTAGTCGGAAATACAGCCGATACCGAATTTGCCTTTCATACTCTGCATATCTTTATCAAATTTAGTTCTGAAAGGTGCATTTTCAATATTGTGGATTGATCTGTCAAATCCTTTTTCTTTGTCATAAACAACCATACCGCCTCTTCTTGTGCCAAGGTGTGAATGATAGTCAATTCCAAAGTATAAGTCGAATACGCAGTCCTGTTTTGCTGCAACACCCATAAATCCGCCCATGTTTTTTCTCCTTTAACCTTTTTAATTCTGAATTAAAAGTATTTACAGTTTGCCGTTTTAGATTGTAAATACTGTTTGATTAAAATCAGACATATCAAAATTATAATATTATTTTCGGATTATGTCTATACTTTTGTCGAAAAATTTTTGAATTACAGCACAAAAAACAGCAGAAATTTTATCTGCTGTTTAGGTTTATTCGATAAGCCCGTACTTAACTTTAATTCTGTCAAGCTTTTCAAGCATAGGTTCTGCTCCGAAAAACAGAAATATAACAGTCGAAACTGCGTGAACAATATCCATCGGAAAGCCCTGAATATAAAAAGTTATGAGCATATTTAGATTAAATGCTGAATGTGATGTGAGTGCCGAATAAAGGTTCATAAGTCCGCCGTAAATGACCATTGTGGCAATGAAACCGTATATACAGAGAGAAGTCCTTGTTCTGCCCAAAAGACCTTTCTTAAAGAGAATACCGCCAACGAAGCCTATTATCCCTGCCGCAAACATTTGCCACGGTGTCCAAGGTCCTTGACCGAACATAAGATTTGAAACAAGCATACTTACAGCACCGACAAGAAATCCCGATTCACCGCCGAATGCCACTCCCGAAATTATCACAATTGCCACAACGGGCTTGAACTGAGGCAACATTGTAAATGCAAGTCGTCCTGCAACTGCTATTGCACATAGAACAGAAATTATGACAAGCTCTCTCGCTTTTGGGTGCCTGCCTTCAAAAACGAGAAAAAACGGAATCATACACTCAATCATAACAAGGAGTGAAATAAAAGATATTTCTGATCCTGAAGATATGTCATTCCTACAAAAATTGTAACAGGAATTGCAAGCAAAACCATAATTGCCATACTGACGGTTCTTTTTACTCAGTTTTGAACTTTTTCTCGGCAGGTCAATCGATCGTTTTGATTTTGTTCCGAAAGCAATCATAAGCAACGCAACAGATACTCCGATAATTCCCCAGTTGAACCAGGTAGGCAAAGTTTTGGCTGAAAAATTCGGAATATATTCCAGATTTACAATCAGACCGAATATGAACAGTACTGCACCAAATAATCCGCAGATTTTTTTAAAAACAGACGGCTTTTTGTTTTCAGCTTTGTTTTTTTTTGGAGGGGAATATTTTTGGTGTCGTTTTTAAAAAGGTCAATATCAGGCGTGTTTCTGTTAATTTGAATATCTCTGTTTTTACCTGTGCAGGCATATATGACATCATTTGATGATACTGCGTTATCTATTATGCCTTTTGACATTCGGCTTGCAGAGGTGGAATAAAAAGCTGTTTGACGAAAAGAAAGTTCTCGGTGTACCTTCCGACACAACTTCCCCGTTAAAAAACATCAGACAGCGGCTTGGATATACAGCACAGAACTCTACATCGTGACTTACCATGAGAACGGTTATGCCGGCTTTATTGAGGTCATATATAATCTGAGCAAACTCAATCTTGAATTCGGCATCAAGTCCCTTTGTAGGTTAATCAAGCAAAAGAATTTGAGGTCTTATGAGAAGAATTTTTGCAAGAGCCGCTCTCTGCTGTTCACCGCCGGATAAATCATAAGGATGGCGATTGCAGAGACTTTCAAGTCTGCACAGCTTTACCACTGCGGTAACCCGTCTTTCTTTTTTCCTCCTTGCTGATTTTTCTGCCGTCAAATACTTCGTATAGATCTTCAAGTACAGTTTTTTCAAAAACAGTGTCTGCGGATTTTGCGGTAATACTGCTACGAGCGTGTCAAAAGAATTTTTGTTAAGCGGAGAGATTTCAACTTTGCCTCTGTATGGCTTGTTAAGTGAACAGATAATTGACAAAGCGGTTGATTTTCCCATTCCGTTACCGCCGAGTATAGCCGCAAATTCCCCCTGATATATTTTTTAGTGAAAGACCTTTTGTACATCTGCACCCGACTTTTCGTACCTGAACCAAATATCATTAAGACTTACTGCTTCTTTATCAGAATGTTTCTGAATGTTTTCGGGCGTGAGCTCATACATTTTATGATTTTGGGCATATTCCGAAAGCCACTTTTGCCGCTTGGAACAGTTACGGGACAGTCGGTATTGTCATTTTTCTGTAACAGCCTGCCATATCTGCATCGGAGCAGGCATAGAAAGAAATGTTTTACTGTTTTTTTCTTTAAGAATTTTTCCGACCTTTTGAGGAGAGTCAAAAGCTGAAATCCGTTGTTTTCGATGACAAGCACCCTGTCTGAAAGCGGAAGCACCTCATCAAGTCTGTGTTCCGTTATTATCACCGTTGTCCCCAGTTCGTGATTTATGCGTGAAACGCAGTGCAAAAATTCGCTTGCCGCAATCGGATCGAGTTGGCTTGTCGGTTCATCCAAAATGAGAACGGACGGTTGCATTGCCATAATTGAAGCAAGGTTTAAAATTTGCTTTTGTCCGCCCGAAAGTTCGAGAACACTTTTTTCAAAATAATTTTGGATTCCGAAAAATGAAGCTGTTTCGGCAACTCTTTTTCGGATTGTATTGTTGTCATAACCAAGACTTTCAAGTCCGAAAGCAAGTTCGTGCCATACCTTATCGGTAACAATCTGATTTTCAGGTGATTGCATAACAAAGCCGATTTTACTGCTTTGCTCCCTGTGAGAAAGGTCTGATATAGGTTTTTCTTCAAAGAATATTTCTCCCGAAAGAACACCGTGCGGTGAAAGATCGGGTTTCAGATGCCTGAGAAGTGTGCTTTTTCCGCAGCCTGACGGACCTGCAGACCGTGATAAACTCGCCCTCGTTTACGCTGAAAGTAATATCTTTAAGTACATCAATACCGGTTTCGGGGGTATCGAAAACTCAAATTCTTGATTGCATATGTTTCCATTTTATCCCCTCTCCTATATTTACCGATAGCGGAATCAACATTAAAAATGTGTAGAATATATAAAAAATAACACTTTGCACCGTAAACAAATCGCCCTTGATTGACGGATAGTATCTGAATTTTATTGCGTTTGTAAAAAGCAAAATCATAAGTACCAATCCGGTAAAAAGGATTGTGCAAAGCATAAATGCGTCTCTTTTGTCAAATTTATAAAGTGAATAGGATGTTCTGCCTTTAAGACCGTGACCTCTGCTTTTCATTGAATCGGCTGTTTCAATTGCGTTTTCAAGCGACCATGTTATCATAATCGAAAGGATTTTTACTGCGTTTCTTATTCTTTGAAACAATGTTCCCTCGTTTATATCTCTGCCTATTGTGTGTTGTGCATTACGCACAAGCTTCATTTGTGCCGAAAACCTTGGAACAAAACGCAATGCCATTGAAATCACCAGACTCAATGACGGCATTATTCTGCCAAACAGGAAAACTACCTTGTCGGAAGTGATTACTGCATTGAATGAAGAAAACCATAAAACTGTTGACGAAAGCAAAATGCACTTGCAATACCGTAAACGATTGATTCGAGGGTTAGTGGGTTATCCCACGGAAAATATGTGAGTATAGTCATTCCTTCATGATTAAAAACAGGATTTACGAGAACTATCAAGAGTATCATAGGTAAAAAAAGAAAAACAAGTGACAATCTCACAGCTTTTTTTGCCGTTAAGGTATAAAGCAGTTACAAGCGCACATAAAAAACTGACAGCAAGACAAACAGGGTTCATGATAAACATCGTGAACCCTATTGTAAGTGCAAAAAATATAAAATTGATAAAGGGGTGCATATTTGAAAAAGTATCCTTCATCATTATTCTCCTGTTGCGTATCCTCCGCCGACATCATAGCCTAAATTACAAGTGTAACACCAGACCACATCGTCGCCGTTCTTGAGTACATATCGTGAACAGCCGTAGTTTGGAAACCATTCATTGACTTTGTACATCCAACCCGAAAGAGAACCGCAGTCAAATTCGTAGAGGTTGTTAATTCCTTCAATATAGGCGGAATTATACATAGGAGTCCAGCTCGATTCCATATGAATATTGTTGTCCTTACAAACTTTTACAAGGACATCATATACAGATTCACCCTCTTTGAATTGAACCTTCTGTTTTTGAGGATTATACCGTCCTTTGGAACGAGTTCAATTTTTTTCGGGATCAAGGTCATCCATGTTGTCAAGAATTGTTGAACAGGTGATTGTAAAGGTACAATAAAGATTTGTATCTTTTGTTTCCTGTTCTTCCGGTTCAACCGGCTTTGGCTTTCCCGACGGTACAGGATCGGTTTTGTACTTGTCCTGCGTTGTCGGCTGAACATCATTCTTTTTGTTCGGTTTTGAAGAACTGTTTGATGAAGAAGACGGTTTTTTCTTATCCGAAGAACTGTTGTTTGAACTCTGCTCGGATTTTTCACTTTTTTCAACGGCTGAACTGTTAACGTTCTGCGAATTATCCTTACTGTTCTTTTTATCTTCGGAATTTTTTCTGTCCTTTTTATCTTTGTTCGATTTAGTGGAATCGGTAGGATTTTGAGTGGTTTTCTCTGTTGCAGACACAGAAGTTGTTTCTGTGTCTGCATTTGTTGTCGATAGTGAGGAGGCAGTTGATGCAGTTTGAACTTTATTTTCCGATCGGTTGCCGCCTGCAAAAAATGCTACTGTAAGTGCGGCAATACAAACGCACACCGCAATTAAAAGTATTTGATTTTTTTAACAAACTTTTTTATCTTTTCCATAACCAATCTTTACTTGTGAACTTTAATCAAACGAGGTTAACGATGATTTTCTGAATTTCTGTTGCATCAACAACATTGATAACACCGTCATGATTTACATCAGCCTTGATAAGTGAAACCTTTGAAAGCTGTTCAAGGTTTACAATCTGCTTCTGAACGAGTGTTGCGTCAATTACAGAAACTGTGTTATCAAGATTAACATCACCTACGGCATAATTTTCTGCAAGTCGGTCAGTCATATTGTAGAGTGAAGTTTTGCCGTTTACAAGACGGTCAAATGAAACAAAAGCATAGAAACCCTGTTCAGTTGCCATCTGATTGTATGTTGTGTCTGTATGACCAAATCCGTTTTCAGCGGAGAAACTCATCATAGCATCGATGAGTGTGTTGCCGTTTTGATGAATCTTTCATCATTTGTAGGATCAATTCCAAGGCTTGTAAGTGCAACGAGTACCTGTGCACAGCTTTCGCTGTTTACAGAACCCCATGATGCAAATCCGCCGTTTTCATTCTGTGCGTTTGACATTGCTGTGAGTGCTTTATCAATTGCCTCTTTAACATCGCTGTTTGTTGAGTAGTAAGGAGCAAGTGCCTGGATAGCCATACCTGTCATATCAGGATCTGCAGTTGAGCCGAAGAATGTCCAGCCACCGTTTGCTACCTGTGCATCAAGAATTGTCTGTACGAGCTTTTCTCTCGTTGTGGGATTTGCGGCGTCAGTCTGCGGAATTTTATAATCGCCCGTATCAAGTGCAATGAGTGCAAAGACAGGACCGTTGATACCCTGCTTCTTAACATAATCCATATCTGCAAGCGGTTCAAGAAGGTTATATGATGCAACATCCGTAACATCCTTACCGATTGCCGTAAGGGCAAGGATTACTCTTGAATTGTCTGTTGATTTAGTATTGTGAAGCTTTGCAGAACCCTTTTCTTCAACATACTTAACTGCATTCTGATAGTAACTGTCTGCAATTTCGTCTGTGATTTTACCTGCTCTTGCAAGACCGAGGACTGTCCACTCACCGCCTACCGAAGAAACTGTGGGGCATCCTGTGATGCAAGATATTTTGCAACCTCGTCAATCTTGTTTGAAACTGTGTCAGCTGCGGAAGGAGCATATTTCACTGTGAATGTATATACAGTACCGCCTTCACTTGTGTTCATTGACGGCCATGCAATATCACCGCAACCTATGATAATTTTGTCACCGTCAGAAACATTAACAGTCTGACTTCTCTTGTAAAACGCACTGTCGTCAGAAGGAAGATATTCATTCTTATATTTTCTTGTCTGGAAGTTTTTGTTAGTTGCAGTAGGAACTACATTTACATCAGCTGACGGTGTGTCGATTGTGAGTGTGTAGTCTGTAACTGACGGATCAAATTCGCCTGTAAGCTCAGCACCTGTGATTTCAACCGATTTAACAGTTGTATCGTTATTTGCCCATGTACCGCCGATATCCTCGCCGTAACCGTTTGAAGTATACATAATAGCGATTTCGTCACCGCTCTCAAGGTTGCCGCTTGCAACGGTAATATCAGCGAAACCGTAGTTTGTAAACCAGTCATTGAGAGTTCCCATCCAACCGCTCATTGTACCGCCGTCAAATGCAGCAAGACCGTTGATTGATGAGAAGTAATTACTCTCAGCACCCTCCTGTGTGTAGCCGTGATTGTTGAGTGCATCAACAACGGCTGACATCATAGTAGTGTCATTATTAATGCTTACCCACTCATCAACGAGAACGCCGTCCCACGGAGCGCCGTTTTCTACTGAGTATGTATCATTTCTGACAATTACTCTTACTTTTTCCGTCTTCAACTGCGCTTACTGAAAGTGAAACCGTCATTAGTGACGAAATCATCATTACAGATAGTACAATTGAGAGGATTTTTTTACAAGATTTGTTCATAGTGTTTTCCTCCATATTGTATTGTGTATATCGAAAGGCAAAATAAAAAGCCTTCCGTTTTTGGAAGGCACAACAAACAAAACCATACAGACCAAAAGTCTGTACAGATATGGTCGGTTGCACCTCTTCCCTGTCCAAGATTTGCAAAATCCGAGGCATACGGACAGCGACCTGACTTATGGCAATGCCAAATACAGTAATGACTGTTGCTTCGGATTCTCACCGAATTCTCTGTTATCTACTCTGCAAGATGCATTTTGAACCGTAAACCCATATTAAGTTATATACATTTGAAATCTGCATTTAATTATAACACCTGTTTATAGTCGTGTCAATTCCTTAAAAATTTTTCTGATATCAGAGTTTATTCGGGTACGATATAAGTTTTGTTTATGGCCGGCTTTTTGTGTAACTCAGTTGTATGAATTGAATATTCTGTTAATAAAAAAGTTGAAATCGGTGAATCAGATGAAAGAAAAATGTTCGCTTGACAAGTTACCGCTTGGAGTTACGGGGATTGTCTATCGTGTGAACTGTAATGAAAATATCAAAAACAGAATATTTGATTTTGGTATTATGGAGAACAGTCCTGTTATCCCCTTGTTTACAAGTCCGTTCGGTGATCCGTCTGCGTATCTTGTTAAAAATGCCGTTGTGGCACTGAGAAATAACGATTGCAAAGATATCATTGTTACTCCTGAATAAAAGGAGGTTTTTTTTATTGTTTTCTACGGATAAATCATCTTTTAATAAAAAGGATGTATCGGATTGGGATTACAAAATTTCACTTGCCGGTAATCCTAATGTAGGCAAGAGTACAATTTTTAACGAACTGACGGGATTAAGACAACACACGGGAAACTGGACGGGTAAAACAGTTGAGTTTGCCAGAGGTTGTTGCAATATCAAAGACGCAAGATTTTGTATTACGGACTTACCGGGATGCTATTCCCTGCTTTCATTTTCGGGCGAAGAGGCGGTAACAAGGGAGTGCCTTATACAAAACCAAAATGACTGCGTTGTAATAGTTGTTGACTGCGGAGTTATTGAAAGAAATCTTTCATTTGCATTGCAGGTGTTATCTGTCACAAAGAATGCTGTTCTTTGTCTTAATCTTTGTGATGAGGCTGAAAAAACGGTATAAAAATCGACTGCGACGAGTTATCGCTAAATCTTGGAATACCTGTTGTGAAAACCTGTGCAACAGACAAAAAAGGTTTGGATGAGTTAAAAAAAGCGATCTATAATGTATGCAGCGGAAAGACAAAATGTTTTAGGGTAGAAAGAAATTTTGAAGGCGTTGATATACTATCCGAAAAAAACTACAAACAGAATATTGAAAAGCTTTCGCAAATTGGCAACAAAATTTCAAGTGACTGCGTAAAATATGAAAAATCAGAGTTAAATGCTTGTACAAGAAAGCTTGATAAAATACTTACAAGCAAAACCACGGGAATACCGATTATGCTTGCAATGCTTGGTATATTGTTCTGGATAACAGTTGTCGGTGCAAATTATCCGAGCGAATGGTTAAGCAATTTGTTTGGTTTTATAAAAGAGAAATTGTATATTCTTTTTTTTGATTTTTTACACGCTCCCGATGTTGTAACGGGACTTTTGATTGACGGAGTTTATACAACTCTGTCATGGGTGGTATCTGTAATGCTGCCGCCTATGGCTATATTCTTTCCGTTGTTTTCGCTTGTTGAGGATTCGGGATATCTGCCGAGAATTGCCTTTAATCTTGATAGATATTTTTCAAAGTGCGGTGCACACGGAAAGCAAAGTCTTGCTATGGCAATGGGTCTTGGCTGTAATGCCTGCGGAGTTACGGGTTGCAGAATCATTGAGTCGCCAAAGGAACGGTTGATTGCAATTCTTACAAATAATTTTATGCCGTGTAACGGACGGTTTCCCACAATAATTGCATTACTGCTCATGTTCTTTGCAGGTACGGCATTTACGCTGAGCAGTTCGCTTGAGGTAGCGGCATTGTTGATTGGAATAATAGTTTTCTGTGTTTTTATAACACTTGTTATATCTAAGGTGCTTTCAGTCACAATATTGAAAGGCGAACAGTCCGGATTTGTGCTTGAGCTTCCGCCGTACAGAAAGCCGCAGATTTTAAAAACTATTGTCCGTTCGCTGTTGGACAGAACTTTATTTGTTTTAGGAAGGGCTGTTGCGGTTGCCGCACCGGCAGGTGCGATAATCTGGATTCTTGCAAATGTGCATATAAGCGATATTTCACTTTTAAAATACTGTACTGATTTTTTAGATCCGTTCGGCAGATTTATCGGGGTTGACGGCGTTATAATAATGGCATTTATACTTGGATTTCCTGCGAATGAAACCGTTATTCCGATTATAATTATGTCATATATGGCAAGCGGTACTCTTGTTGATTATTCAAGCTACGATCAGCTGTTTCAACTTCTCAGTATGAACGGCTGGACAATTACAACGGCTGTATGTACGATTATTCTTTGCATTCTTCATTATCCGTGTTCAACAACCTGTCTGACAATAAAAAAAGAAACAGGCAGCCTTAAATGGACGCTTGTTTCTATGGCTTTGCCTACTGCAATGGGAATTGTGCTTTGTATGATTACAGCAGGTGTTATGAGATTATTTTAAGTCAATAACTTCAAAATCATCGGGAACAAATATATTTCCGTTAAAAACTGTTCTTGCCTCTGAAGTATATGTTCTTTTTTGCGTGTTTGAAGTGTTTCGTCCTCGGTGTGATACAGGATAAGATTTTTTGCAAAAAAGACTCTCTGCAAGTTTTCCGGCATCAAGTGCTGTGCTGTGGAATTTTTCGTAAGGCTTAAAAATATCTTTGACTGTAAAGACAAAAAGCTTCACACATAAGATAATCACAGTTTTGAACAAAATTTCTGCATTTTTTTCATTGAACGGTTCATCACCGAGACAGGCGAGAACTTTTCCTGACGGAAAAACAGCCTTGAATCCGAATTGCTTTGTTTTGTCTGAAAATATATCAAAGAAAGTGAGTTGGATACTGCCGGCATTTTGTTTTTTACCGTCTTTTACTTCATTAATGAAAATTTTTGTATTGATATTTTTGAGAAATTTCGGTGCAAGTGTGTGGTTGCAAATTGCCGTGATTGAATCAACACATTCATCGTGGCAGTAAATATTAAAATTACCGTCATATTTGCCTGAATTCATAAGAGCGCTTATTTGCCTTATTACCCACACGGCACCTAAAATATGGTCGGTGTGAGAATGAGTAATAAACATTGTCTTTATGCTGTTCCAAGCTATTCCGGATTTCTTAATTGCGGATAAAATTCCGTTTCCGCCGCCTGCGTCAACAAGAAGATAGTCGTTTTCGGTTTCAGAAGAAAACAGGTATTATAACAGTCGGTAACCATCGCACTTCCTGTACCGAGCATAATAATTTTTTCGTTCATACAGCACCTCGAAAATACAGGCAGATACAAGAAAAATGTATCTGCCTGCAAATTTTTTATTGTAATTTTATTCTTCTGCTTCTGCTTCTGCAACCTTCATCATAATGGCACATTCCATTCTTTTTTTCTGAAAAGCTCACAGCCGTATTCGTAAATACCTGTGATTGAGCCTGTTGCATGATAAGCGTTTGCGGCACAACCGCCGCTGCAATAAAGTCTTGCCCAGCAGTCTTTGCAGTCAGGTCGGGCGTATGCGTTACAAAGCTTAAATTCGTCCTGAATTTTCGTGTTTGAAACACCGTTAAAGATATCGCCGAGCTTGTACTTTTCATCACCTACAAATTGATGACAGGGATAGAGGCCCCCCAAGGTGTTACAGCCATATATTCTGTACCCGAACCGCAACCCGAGATTCTCTTATAAATGCACGGACCGCCTGTAAGGTCAATCATATAATGATAGAAGGTGAGCGGTCTGCCCTCTTTTTCACGCTTGAGCATTTCCTTTGCAAGAATTTCGTACTGTTCAAAAAGGATAGGCAAATCATCATATGTAAGTGCATATGGGTCATCGGGAGCACATACAACCGGCTCCATTGAAAGCTCTGTAGAATCCCAAATCCGCCATATGGAAAATATCATTTGTGAAGTCTGTGTTATTATGTGTATAAGTACCTCTTACATAGTAACCCTTGTTACCTCTTTTTTTTGACAAATTCCTGGAAGTTCGAACGATAATATCATAACTGCCTTTGCCGTTTACAGTTTTGCGAAGATGGTCATGCACTTCTTTTCTGCCGTCAAGGCTGAGAACTACATTATGACATTCTTTGTTTGCAAATTCAATTACATCGTCATCAACAAGCATACCGTTTGTTGTAAGTGTAAAACGGAAGTTTTGTTGTGTTCCTTTCCAATGCTTCTTGCATAGGCAACAATCTGCTTTACGACGTCAAAGTTCATAAGAGGTTCTCCGCCGAAGAAGTCAACCTCAAGGTTTACTCTGCTGCCTGAATTTTCAATGAGAAAGTCAATTGCTCTCTTGCCCACTTCAAAGCTCATCAGCGCTCTCTCGCCGTGATATTTGCCCTGGCTTGCAAAGCAGTATTCGCAGTTAAGGTTACAGGTGTGAGCAATGTGCAGACAAAGTGCTTTGATTACTGTGTTTCTCTTTTTAAAGTCAAATGCAAGGTTTTCGTACTTGTCGTCTGTAAAGAGCTTTCCCTGTTCCTCAAGCTCTTTTACATCATCAATGCAGTCGGAGATTTCTTCTTTTGTAATCTCAGGATTGTCTGCATATTTTGAAAGCATTTCGTCGATTATCTGTTCTTTTGTTGCGTTTTTGTACATTGCAATAACATCATAAGCAAGGTCATCGACTGCGTGTACACTACCGCTGTAAACATCAAGAACTATGTTGTATCCGTTAAGTTTATACTGATGAATCATAATATCTCCGTTAGACAAAAGGAAAGCCGTTAACCCTTTGGGAAAACGGCGATAATCCTTAATAATCAAATTAAAATAGAATTATTTCTCGCTCATGCACTTTTCGCACTGCTGGTTAGCAACGCCGCAAGATGTCTTACACGCTGACTGACATGAAGTCTGGCACTCGCCGCAACCGCCTGTCTTAACGCTCTTCTTGAGGTCACGAGTTTCGATAGTTTTAATTCTCTTCATAATAAATCAAACTCCTTGTTAGATTTTGTTAGTTTAATATTATCACACAGCCATTGATTTGTCAATCTTTTTTAACTACGCTTATGTTGTCCGTCATACCGCCTTTTGTTGACATAATCTCAACCTTGCAGGCTGAAAGATATTCAATGTAATTTATAAGTTCCTTGCTTATAATTTCACCGGGTACGATGAGGGGAATTCCGGGTGGATATGCCCAGATATACTCGGCAGAAGTTCTGAATTCCGAATTTTGAAACGGAATAGTTTCTTTGTTGAATTTGTACAACTCGCAGGCGTTGAAATTTTTGCCTGTGTAGAGATTTTTTAACGGAACACGCTCGGTGTCGGCTCCTTTTGAAAGTTCGCTGTCAATTGAAATCAGAGCGTCTGAAAGCATATCAAAAGCTTTTTCAGTGTCACAAACAGATGTCATGGCAATTACATAGTCCGAATATGCCATTTCGGTTTCAATCTGATAATTATTTCGCAGTATTTCGGCAAGCTTTGTTCCCGAAATATTTGCGTTCGCTGTTGAAATTACAATTTTGCCGATATCATAATCAAAATCAGTATCGCTTTTATCATAAATTTTCAGATATTTTAGATTTTTAAGTTTTTCTCTGACCGTTTTAAGATTGCAACAATATTCATTGAATTTATCTTTGCTGTTTTCGCATAAATCAAGACATTTTTCAATTGAACTCATTAAAATATATGACGGACTGCTTGTTTCAAATACAGCTAAATTTTCGGCAAGAATTTCAGAAAGCTCGCTGTCATTTGTTATGAGCAATGCAGTTTGAGTTAATGACGGCAAAGTTTTGTGCAGACTCAATACTGCGGCGTCTGCACTGCAGTTAAGTGCTTCATCGGGAAAACTGTCCGAAAACGGAAAATGCGCTCCGTGAGCTTCGTCAACAAGTAATTTTGCTCCGTGTTTGTGACAGATTTCGGAGATTGACTTTATATCCGAAACAACTCCTTCATATGTAGGCGAGGTTATGATTACAAGTCTGATTTCATCATTGTGTTTTGTAAGTTTATCTTCTATATCGCAAGGTGAAACCGATGTAAGAATATTGTATCTGCTGTCTGTATCGGGAAAAAATGTAATCGACATTGAGATTAAACAGTTCTGCTGAATTATATACAGATTTGTGGCAGTTACGAGCCATTAAGATTTTGTCGCCTTGATTTGTCATTGATCGGATTGCAGAAAGTATTCCGCCTGTTGAACCGTTAATCAGAATGAAAGCATTTTTTGCATTGTAAAGTTTTGCAGCCTTTTTCTGAATTTCATCAATAACTTCGTTTGGTGAATGGAGATTGTCAAAATCATGAATTTCGGTTATATCGATATTATACGGTATTATACCCTCTTCTGTAATGTCCGTTCTTTTGTGTCCGGGCATATGAAAAGGATATATGCCGCTTTTTGAATAATTTTTAAGCTTGTCGTACAGCATATATCCTCCGATATTTTAAATATTTAGTTTGTACCGAACTCAGCGAGTTCAAGTCCCTTGTTGTGTTCAAGCGCCCAGTTTATGCTCCAGTAGCTTGTAAAGAGCAAAAGATGATTGCCTTTAAGATCCTGAATTTTCTTAGTATCCGACGCAAGGTCGAGAGTTTTCGGATCAATGTCATCGTTTACAATCCAACGGATAAATTCATATGGGAGTGTTTCCATAATGATATCACAGTTGTACTCGTTTTGAAGTCTGTATTTAAGAACATCAAACTGAAGTACGCCTACAACGCCAACGATAACTTCCTCCATACCTGCGTCAAGCTCCTGGAAAATCTGAATTGCACCTTCCTGTGCAATCTGACTTGTACCCTTGATGAACTGTTTGCGCTTCATTGTGTCTTTCTGACGGACAAGTGCAAAGTGTTCGGGAGCAAATGTAGGAATTCCCCTGAACTGTACCTTGTGTCCCGGTGAACAGATTGTGTCACCGATTGAGAAAATGCCCGGATCAAACACACCGATGATGTCGCCCGCATATGCCTCGTCAACAATTTCTCTTTCCTGAGCCATAATCTGCTGTGGCTGTGAAAGACGCATTTTTTGTTGCCCTGAACATGGAACACTTCCATATTCTTTTTCAAACTTGCCGCTGCAGATGCGCATAAATGCAACTCTGTCACGGTGAGCCTTATTCATGTTTGCCTGAATTTTGAAAACAAATGCAGAGAAAAAGTCTGACATAGGCTCAACCTTTTCATCAACTGTTTCTCTTGGCAGAGGTGGAGTTGTGAGCTGTAAGAACTGTTCAAGGAATGGCTCAACACCAAAGTTTGTAAGAGCCGAACCGAAGAATACAGGAGTAAGCTGACCGTTGCTGACTGCTTCAAGGTCAAATTCATCGCCTGCACCGTCAAGAAGTTCTATTTCATCAAACAAATCCTGCTTATGATAGTAGCCTATTGTATCTTCAAGGGCAGGATCGTCAAGCGTAAGTTCTTTCTTTTTTCAACCTCTTTCTGACCGTTATTAGCGGTGAAAGCAAGGATTTTCTTAGAATTTCTGTCATACACACCCTTTGAATTCCTTACCTGAACCGATTGGCCAGTTTACGGGATAGGTGTGAATTCCGAGAACATTTTCAATGTCTTCAAGAAGGTCAAAAGAATTTTTTGCATCTCTGTCCATCTTGTTGATGAATGTAATGATAGGAATATTACGCATTACACAGACCTTGAAAAGTTTGATAGTCTGTTTCTCAACACCCTTTGAACCGTCAATTACCATTACGGCAGAGTCTGCCGCCATAAGTGTACGGTAGGTATCTTCCGAGAAATCCTCATGTCCCGGTGTGTCAAGAATATTTATGCAATAACCGTTATATTTAAACTGCAAAACCGATGATGTAACAGAAATACCACGCTGTTTTTCAATTTCCATCCAGTCGGACACAGCATGCTTTGCGGTTCTTTTGCCTTTTACCGAACCTGCAAGGTTAATTGCTCCGCCGTAGAGCAAGAGCTTTTCCGTAAGTGTTGTTTTTACCCGCATCAGGATGCGAAATAATCGCAAAGGTTCTGCGCTTGCTGATTTCTTCTTTAAATGAACTCATATCTTTCTTCCCTTCGGAGGTTAAGTATATCCACAATTCTATATTTTACTATTTTTGGATGGTATATGTCAATAAAGAATGAAGAAAATGTGAAAAAATAATTGCTACAAAAACTTGACAAATTTGTAAATATATTGTAAATATTGGTACAGAAGGACTTAATGTGATTTTTCCTATTTTTTCATATACCTTCAAATCGAGGCAGAAACTTGTGTTTCTGCCTCAAAATCATTTATGAGGTTTTTATGAGTAATTCTATCGGTCTTTACATTCACATACCGTTTTGTAAGCACAAATGTCCGTATTGCGATTTTTTCAGCGGCAATGCAGACGAAAACGCTTTCGATAATTATGTGATTGAATTAAAAGATAAAATAAAATACTGGTCTGAAAAAGCCAAAAGAGATGTTGCAACCGTATATTTCGGCGGCGGTACGCCGAGTGTTTTGGGTGCAGACAGACTTTGTGATATTCTTGATTTTATCAAGTTCAATTTTAATATTCAAAATAATGCCGAGATTACAGTTGAAGTCAATCCCGACTCCGCCAAAACTATTGATTTTGAAAAAATGTATGCCTGCGGATTTAATCGCATTTCAATGGGTATGCAGACTGCTGTTGAAGATGAATTAAGGCTGCTGGGAGAATTCACAGCATAGATGATGCAAAGACTTCTGTTGAAAGGGCTAAAAGTGCGGGATTTAATAATATTTCACTTGATTTGATGATGGGAATTCCTAATCAGACAATTGAAAGCCTTGAAAAATCAATCAGTTTCTGTGCCGAATGCAAAGTTACTCATATTTCATCATACATTTTGAAAATTGAGGAGAATACTCCGTTTTATAAGGTGCAAAATAAACTTAAGCTTGCCAATGATGATATGCAGGCTGAAATGTATCTGAAAGCTGTTGAAATGCTTGATTCTCTCGGATACAAGCAATATGAAATTTCTAATTTTGCAAAACAGGGTTATGAAAGCCGACATAATACCAATTACTGGAGATGCGGTGAATATATCGGCATAGGTCCGTCTGCACACTCGTTTTTGATGGCAAAAGGTTTTTTATTCGAGAAGCATGGACGATTTTAATAACAATAAGCTGTCTTTTTGAAGGTACGGGCGGAGATGAGGAGGAATTTATTATGCTCTCTCTCAGGCTGAAAAGCGGTCTTAATTATTCTGAATTTGAGGAAAAATTCGGATACACTCTCCCCTCTTACATTATCAAAAAAGCTAAAGAGTATGAAAAAATACGGCTATACAAATGTTACAGACAAGTCGATCAGCTTTACACCGAAAGGTTTTCTTGTTTCAAATTCAATAATCAGTGAACTGATATAAAAAAACGCTCCGAGAATAAATTCGGAGCGTTAATTTTATGTTATGAATTTGTATGTCAGATTAATACCATGAAGGGTATGAACCGCCGCCGATGAGCGATGTAAGAACACTTGTTGCAAATGTATTTGTGTTAAATGACCACATAGTAAGTTTTGCGCCGATGAAGAATACAATCATAAATGCAACGGCAACGATGAGTGTGAGAATTAAAGTGAATAATGCAGAGTTCTTTGCTTCGGGAACATTAGCTTTTACCTGATTTACAAGTGAAATAACAAGGTAAAGCATAACGATTACGAAAAAAGAACAGGAACATATATACGCTGATTAATGCGCAAAGACCTGCCAAAATCCAACCGATTGATGCCGGAATAGATTCAATTGAAAATGTGATGAATGAATCAATAAATGCTTTGGCTGTGTTTTCTTCGGCTTTGTATTTCTTTACATATGCAAAGAGAATAACAGAATAGAAGCCGCCGATAAGGACAGCAGTAACAAGACTTACAAGAAGTGTTTTCGGAAAATCAAGTGCGCTCATAGAAAGCATAAGAAACATATTGCCAAGAATGAGTGCAATAAAGAAAATTGCCGAGAAAAAGAGCGCCGAGAATGATGTCTTTTTTTTCAGCCTTTGCTGTTTTGATAACAGTTTTGGAATCCTTAAAGAATGAAGTGAACACAACAGGAATGTTCTTTAAAGCCTTAACAAAAGCATTTTCCCCAATGGGTGCTGTGTTATTTACGGCATAAGGCGACTGCTGTGTCTGAGGGTTTTGCGGCTGTGCATACTGTTGCTTAACAGGGTTCTGATACTGTGGCTGTTGTGGTTGAACAGGCTGCTGATACTGAGGCTGTGCCTGTGCATTTGCCTGCTGAGCCTGTGCCTGAGCGGCTCTTGACTTTTCGCAGTTGCAAACAGCATTGTCTTCAAGCTGTGCTCCGCAATATTTACAGAATTTCATGGTGATTCCTCCAAGATAAAATAATATGTAACAGGTCTTATAGCTACCTGTTGTTTGTTTATTGAGAAGTGATAACATCAACGCCCACATTATATCACAAATTACAGCAATAATTCAATATTTCTTACAATTTTTTAATTTTTTACACTATAGAAAATTATATGTTAAAATAATGAAATGATGTACACATAGCAAATAATTACAATAAAACAGCGGCAAAAACTATAAACTTTAGTTTTTGCCGCTGTGGTTTAGTAATAATACCTTATAAATTTTATATTGTAGTAATCACAGGTTGTGATGTCGTTGGTGTCAATCTCATTTAGAAGGATATAATCCTGAGCAACACCTAAAAAGATAGCCTGTTTTCTGAACAATTGTGTTTGCTCCCATGAGAAAATCAACGGTGATTCGTCTTCCAATTTGTGTTCGCATAAAACCGTTGTGATATCTCAGATTTTCGGCTGTTACAGGAAACGGATATTGATAATCACTCATCGACATTCCAATATTCTGCCTTATCGGCGTTGCAACGGTGGCTCCGGAGCTCGCCGTTGTAGCAGGGGTTGCAGGCAAAACAGGTATAGATGTATCTATTTTTTTAAGTTCTTAATGAACGGTATATTTTGAAGACTTCCGCTGTATTTATTTATATTTTCAGGTTGTTCTTCTGATGTACTTCCGCCCTCTTCATATGCTATTTCTGCCTGTTCAAGCGAGGGATTGTCATTTGATTTTTGAACTTTTTCTGTCATATTGGGGTGTGCAACAGACGGTGCGCCCTGATTGTGTCGCATAATTTCGTCAATCGCAGGAATATAACATCCGATATCCGCTGTGTTTGACGGACATGAATTGTTGAGGCAGGCTTTGTTTTTGTCAAGTCCGTAATGATGTTCGGGATTAATCTGATTTGTTATCTGAGTTGTGTTAACTGTCATATTTGAAGAATTATCCATTAAGTTATGCTCCTTTATGTTTTGGAATAAGCCTCGGTAGGCGAATAAAAGCAATGATCCCCTACCCTGTTGTAAATTACTCCGTTGTTTGACGGAAAAAATGTTGGGCAGGTATCTGAAAATGGATTAAAATAGAAAATTGAATTTCCGACAGATGAATCAGTATTGCCCGCCAATGCCCAATCGGCAATGTTATAGTGAATTTCGTCAGGGCGTATATTGTAAACATTCTGAGGATTATATTGTCCTCCGACAGTTGTTTTAAGACAGGTAAATTGATTTGGTTGTTCCATTATGGCACGGAAATCTCCGCCCTTGCTGACTCTTGCAAATTCCCCGTTTGGAACACGGGTTCGGTTTACAATTACCGACGCAACGGCACGCATTCCGTTTTCACCTTCCCCCACCTGCCTCACATTTTAAAAAGCCTTGCAAGCAATTCTCTTGTACTCAATGCCACCTTTTTTCACCAACCGTTATTTTATTCAATGATATTTTATGCATAAATTAACTTGTTGTTACAAAGAAAAAAGCTTGTGATAAATGTGTTATTCACGCAGACCGAAAATTCTATTTTATAGAAGCAACTCAGACGGCGTTCGATATTCTTTTGAGATGCCAACTACAACATTTATTCAGATTAGCTGTTGCTGTCTACCTCTTTACTTGCTTTTGCAGGGCTATTTTGTCAATCACCGAACCATCTGATAAATTGTTTGTTTTGCGTGATTTTGTTAATCTTTTGTTTACATTATTGTCAATACTGCGTATAATGTTGCTAATGCACGTCTACTATGAAAAGCTGCTGCGCAAATACCCGGATGCGGTCACGGTAAAGGATGTGGTAACCCTGACCACCGTCCACAGCTGGTGCAGCCGCGGGTCGCTGAAAGCCTTTCAAAAGTGACTGAAGTTCTGTATCCCGAAAATCTTTCTTGTGGATTTCTTCTGCTCCCTGATCTTCCGCTCCATCACCCGAAAAAGCCTGTGGCATATCCAAACGCTGAACGATTTTCAAAGGAAGATGAAGCATAGAAAATAAAAACTTAATATATTTCTGCATCTCCTTTGTGTGATAACTACAAAGGAGATTATTTTTAATAAAATACTTGCATTGTTTTCGTGATTTAGGTATAATGAATATGCTTGAGGGCGTAATACATTAAATTTGAAACATTGTATCTTAGTGTTTATTCCTGTTTATGAAAGTGAACCCGAGTAAACAAACGGAAACAAAGAATTAAATTTAATGATATATGTCTGGCATTGTCTTTCCTATTCTCACAGGGAAAGTGTTTTTGTCAGGCTATTATTATGCCTTTTGGTAAAATACATTACCGAAAGGATTTTTTATTATGGAAAAAGAATTAGTATGGAAAATGGTGCAGGGACAAATCGGGTATGATTTTAAAAATCGTGATTTGTTGCAACAAGCTTTCACTCGTCGCTCATATACTGCAGAGAACGGCGGTGAAAACAATGAGGTGCTCGAGTTCATTGGAGACAAAGCACTTGATTTTATGGTTGTTAAACTGCTTATTCAGAAGTACGGGTATTTAGCAAATGGGGATCCGATTGACGGAACAAAGATTTCTGTTTGGGAACAAGAATTCAAACGTAATCAAGAGGGTTACGAAGCGCCGGCAGTAAATAGCTTCGGCTGTGACTATGATGAAGATGACCTATCTAAAATCAAAAGTCGAATGGTGAATAAAAAAGCATTGGCTCGCCGAATGGATGAACTTGGTTTTTCCGAACATCTTATTATGGGGAAGGGCGATATACAGAATAATATCAACCAAGAAGATTCTGTAAAAGAAGATTTGTTTGAAGCCATTATCGGAGCTGTTGCGATCGATTCAGAATGGAATCTGAAGGACTTGCAAAAAGTGGTTGAAGTAATGCTTGTGCCCGAAGACTTTCTAATTAATGATACCGACACCAATTATGTGCGACTTATTCAGGAATGGGAAATGAACGAGAATGGGTGCATTCCTTCGTACAAATACAAAGAAGCTTCTTACTCATCAACATGGTATTTAAAAGAGGATAACACTATATATCAAAGCTTTCCGTTAGATTACAACTATTCTAAGCTTAAATATCATTGTTACCTCAAACTGCTTGATTCTTTACCGGTGTTTTGCGGCTTTGTTGTGTCTATCCGTGAGGCAAGGATGGCTGCTTGCAAATTAGCGTATGAGTATTTAGAGAGAAATGATATGCTTCCATCTATCCGTGACGAAATTGAAAATCCTAACCGTGATGATGCAATTAACCAACTTGAAACATTGGCTCGAAGAGGTTATTTTTCCATTCCTACTTATAAGTTCAAGGAAACATATGATAACAATGGTAACCCCATTTGGAATTGTGAATGTCACATAGCGGAAGAAGATTATTACTTTGATGGGACATCCTCATCAAAAAAAGAGGCAAAGAAAGATTCTGCTTTTAGAATGCTTTTATATGTACTTGGAATGGAGGATGAATAAAAATGGCTAAGTGGTGTTTTTAATTATGAGTCCGGCGAATATGAATACATCGAAAAAGATGGATTCAGTATTGACCGAGGCGAATATGTTTACAATTGGGATGATAGCGAATATCGTCGTGATGACGAAGAGGAAGAACACCGTAATTCTTTATTTGATGATGAAGATGACGACTGACCCCAGTTGTTAAAACAATACAAATGTGCGATTTAAAATTCGCATACTCGCACCTGTTTTTCGATTTTGCTAAACTGTAATCGAAAGGCAGGTGCATTTGGTATAAGAAAAAGCCCATAATCGGCTTGATTACAGGCTTTTTCGGTGGCGGAGACGGAGGGATTCGAACCCTCGTCCCTCAGGGGGCATCATGATTTCGAGTCATGTCCGTTATGACCACTTCGATACGTCTCCGAATATTGGTGATTTACCTTGTTTATTGTACTTGTTTTTTGTTGTGATTGTCAAGCAAAATTACACAAATTTGTAAATTTTAAATTTAATCCGTAAAAGCATAAATAAGTGTCTGCGATTATTATATGAATACTTATGTTTGATTTTGCGGACAGTTTTTTGAAAATCATGTACGAAAAGATTATTGAAACAACCATACTCAAATTATCAATCGGCACAACTGCACCTGCGAGATCGTCTTGCAAGACTTTGAACAGCAGAGTTATAAACAGCCTCTTGCGGCACATGAAAGGCAGATATAGGCAAATTTATTTTTTGGCATTTATTTACTGCAGATTGTTTTCTCAAAAATAAGCAACCTAGCAATTATGAGCAACGCTTTGTGCGGATTGATGTTCCGAAATTTGATTAAGTTCCTTCTATGCTTTTAGGGTGTATTTTCCGTTTTTGATTATAACAAAATCCTTTGCCATAAGTTTGTGAAGAAGTTGCTTCGATTTTTTATGACTTATTCCGAGAAGTTCGGAAATTTCTTTTGAAGTTACCGTGATGTTGTCAGTAATGTATGAAATTACGGCATCCTGCCTGTCTGTTTCAATATCGGGACGATTTTGTAAAATTTGAGTTTTAGTTGATTTGCTTTCAGGAACAAACGAGAGCTTTAGGGTGATGCTTTCGGGGTTGAAACTTTCTTCAATGACCGGCAGAACAAGTTTGTGACTTTTTCCAAACGGAGAAAATATTAGAAATACCGAATCCGTCGTTACTGCCGATTCCTATCAAATTAAACATACGCATAATTGCCGTGTTTCTGGGGTCGGATATACCACCCGCTCTTGCGGCGTCGAGTTCAACTCTAAATCCGCCTGGATTGGATATTGTAATGCTTTCATCATCTTTCATAATAACAACACCGTTTGAACCATAATAGTCGGCATTTATAAGGCAGTTTGCAAGAGCTTCCTGTAAGGCAGTTGTAATCGGTGTAATGTCTGATTTTATGTTTGCTGTCAGTTTTATATCATATGAAATTTTTTCAAAGACCTTTATAAAGAAATCATAAAGGTTTTCACAGTCAGAATTTAAATCTGATGAAATAATTGTGTGTTTATCATCTTGTGTTGTTTCCTTATATTCAAGACAATAGGACGGGTATTCTTTTTTGATGAACTCTGACTTACCGAACATAAGAAGTCCTGCGGCTGTAGGGTGAAACAAAAGGTCTTCCCCTACTCCTATTGCTCCTATTGCCTGCAAGAAATCTTTATCCGACAAATTTTGAAGCCGATTATTTGGCTTAACAGTTGACATTTTTATTCGGTAGCTATGGAGTGAATCGGTATTAAATACGGAAGCAGTCATGCATTCGATGATATTCATATCCTGTGTTTTAATCTCGGAATCACGCACCATAGCGTTAATTTGGTCGAGTGTGCAACGGTAGTCACCCTCGCCGTTTCTTCTGTATGAATTATGAATGCTGCCGTCAAGATACACGGGACGGTCAAATCTTTGCTTTTGGCACTGTAATAACGATAATATGCTTTTTCTTCAATTTTTTTTTGCACATAAACATCATCATATGAAAGAATGTTTGTGCTTACTTTTTGAATATCGTTTGCTATCTCCCAAAATTCCTCAATAAGGTCATCCGGATCGGGAAGATTTACGGGATGAAGCGATTTGTCCCTGTATTCTTCTACACCTAAAAGTATAATTCCTCCGAGTGTATTTGCAAAGGATGAATATGTTTCCCACAAGCTTTTAGGTAATCCGCCTGTTGCCTTTTTGGCCTCTATTCGATTGTTTTCTCTGTATTTTTCAATGTTGTTGAGGTCAATCACATTCATCTCCCCTATTACTGTTGCGGTTATTCTTTTTATATCAACGGTTTTGTCTGCTAATAAAAAGCACCGCAGAAAAAATCTACGGTGCAATTTAAAGATTCGGTTAAAAATCAGTTTTCTCTTCCGAGAAGGTAGTCAACAGACACTTCAAGAATATCGGCAAGTGCAACAAGCTCAACATCTGTCACGAAACGAATCTGACCTTCAAGCTTTGAAAGTCCTGATGCGTTCATATCGACGCCGTTAACCTGTAATTGGGCAAGAAGCTCCTTTTTGCTTCATACCTTTCTGCTTTCTTACAGCCTCAACCCTGCTTCCTACGAGGTTTCTGTCTCCAAGTTCCTGTTTTCTTAATCTCATTTTTACTCTCTCCCAAATCGTTTTAATTCTTTTTTAAAATTCTTTAAAAACATTGTGATGTTATTATAATACTAAAAAGGAAAAAAAACAAGGGGTTTTTGAAATAAATTTAAAAATTTGAAATTTTTTCGTAAATTTGGTTACAAATTGAAATATAGTAGTTATAATGCACTTATAAATAGGTATGTTATTAATAATATTATACAATTAGCACAATACATAATTCCGACTGAGAAAGAATAATTTTCCTCAATTTCCCAAATAGAATTAATATTTATAAAATGGTTCTGTATCAGAAATAACAAAAATATTACAAACAAGAAATCTAAGTTTCAAAAAGAAAAACGCTCTTAATAAAAAAGAGCGTTCTAATCTTATTTTTAATTTGTTTATACTTTAAAAAGTACCGTTTTCAATGTCTGTAATCATTGACACACGGTTTTCGTGCCTGCCGCCTTCATAAGGTGTGTTAAGGAAGATGTCAGCAAATTTAACAGCATCTTCTTCGCTTGTAACTCTGCCGCCCATACAAAAGAATATTTGCGTTATTGTGTCTGCGAGTCATTTCAGCACAAAAATTCGTTTGAAACAACTGCGGCTCTGATTCCCTTTACCTTGTTTGCGGCAATTGAGATACCGATGCCTGTACCGCAACAGAGAATGCCTGTTGAGCATTCGCCGGAAGTAATTGCAGTTGCTACCTTGTAGGCATAAACCGGATAATCAACGCTTTCTTCGCTGAAAGTGCCGTACTCTTTGTATTCAAGTCCTTTTTCATCCAGATATTTTTTGATTGCGCAGATAAGGTTATATCCGCCGTGGTCGCATCCGAGTGCTATCATTTTGTTCTACCTCCAAGTTTTTTATTAAGCTCACGCTGTGCCTGAGGCAAGCGGAGATATACCGGCATAAGCTCTTGTGCCGAAACGGTTTGTCCGTTATTAATCATTTCAAATGCAACAAGTGCAGTTGAAGACGCTCTCTGATATTTAAGATTTACGGGAGCAGACTCTGCATTTATAATTTCATTACCGATGTATTTACAGGTAATATCGGTACCGTCACCTGATATGATGATTCTTCCGTCAACAGACAGCAGTTCGTTTTTAAGTCATCAAGCGATAATGCTCTGTCATCACAAAGTCGGGTAACAACTCCGTTTTTAATTTCAAACAGTGCATTGTATACCTGTGAACAGCGTGCGTCCATTACGGCGCATACAATACAGTCGGTTGAAAGGAAATTATAAGCCATACTCTCAAGTGTTGAAACCGAAACACACGGTATATTATTTGCAAAAGCAAGACCTTTTACTGCCGCAACACCGATTCTTACTCCCGTGAATGAACCCGGACCTGCGTTGACTGCAATTGCATCAATATCTGATATTTCAGTTTTTGTATTGTTCAAAAGCTGTTCAACCATAGGGATGAGCGTCTGGCTGTGGGTAAGACTTGTGTTTATGAAAAGTCTCACCGATCAGCTTGCCCTCTTCTGAAAGTGCAACAGATGCAGCTGTTGCAGATGTGTCAACAGACAGAATTTTCAAATTTCAACACCTTCAATTTCAAAGATTCTTTCGTCATCGCTCTCCCCTTTTTCAATCGTTATTCTGATTGCATTTTCGGGAAGTGCGCCTTCTATATTTTCACTCCACTCAATTACGAGAATGCCGTTGTCAATGTAGTCAAAAAATCCCGTTGAGTACAAATCATCCCATGAATTAACCCTGTACATATCAAAATGATAGATATTCTACTTTCCACTGTATTCGTTTACAAGGGCGAAAGTAGGGCTTGACACACCGTCATCAACACCGAGGGTTTTTGCCAGTCCTCTTGTAAAGGCGGTTTTGCCCATACCGAGTCCGCCGAAAAGGGCTATTACCTCTGTGCCGTGGAGCTTTTTTGCAATTTTTTCGCCGATTTGCTCGGTTTCATCGGCACTGTGAGAAATCAATTTAACCATATCAGAAAAGTCCGCTGATTTTGCCGTTTTCATCAATATTAATTTTTTCTGCGGCAGGAACTTTCGGGAGTCCCGGCATTGTCATAATATTGCCTGTATAAATTACTGCAAAACCTGCACCGTTTGAAATTGTAACATCTCTTACTGTGATTTCAAAATCCTTTGGAGCACCGAGCTTTGTAGGATCATCTGAAAGAGAATACTGTGTTTTTGCCACACATATGGGAAGTTTGTCTCCGCCGAGTGCCACAACTTCCTTGATTGCTTTTTCTGCGGCTGTTGTGTAGTTTACCTTTGACGCACCGTAGATTTCCTTTGCAATCTTTTCAACTTTTTCCTTGAGTGTGAGGTCGAGTGAATAGAGCGGTTTAAATGCAGACGGCTTTTTACAAGCCTCTACTACCTTATTTGCAAGCTCTACGCCGCCTTCTCCGCCTTTTCCGAATACATTTGAAAGGGCAAAGTCTGCACCCTTTGAAATGCAATATTCTTCAATGTATTTGAGTTCTTCATCTGTATCTGTGCCGAACTGATTAATCGCTACAACTACGGGAACATTGTACTTTCTCATATTGTCAATGTGAACACCGAGGTTTACAATGCCTTTTTGAGCGCTTCAATGTTTTCATTTGAAACCTCTGACTTTGGAACGCCGCCGTTGTATTTTTAATGCACGGCATGTTGCCACGATTACAATTGCCGACGGAGCAATGCCGGCATATCTGCACTTGATGTCAAGAAACTTCTCAGCACCGAGATCCGAGCCGAAACCAGCTTCTGTAATGCAGTAATCGGCAAGCTTTAATGCAAGCTTTGTTGCTCTTATGCTGTTACAGCCGTGAGCGATATTTGCAAAAGGTCCGCCGTGCATAATTGCAGGAGTACCCTCAAGCGTCTGAACAAGGTTAGGTTTGATTGCATCCTTGAGAAGTGCAGTCATTGCTCCCTCTGCTTTCAAATCTTTGGCATAAACGGGTTCACCGCTGTATGTGTATGCAACAAGAATGTTGCCGAGTCTTTCTTTAAGGTCGGAGATATCATTTGCAAGACAGAGAATTGCCATAACTTCCGATGCAACTGTAATGATGAAGTGATCTTCCCTCGGAACACCGTTCACCTTACCGCCAAGACCGATTGTGATATTTCTTAATGCACGGTCATTCATATCAAGACAACGCTTGAAGAGAATTCTTCTCGGATCAATGCCGAGTGTGTTGCCCTGCTGAATGTGGTTGTCAAGCATTGCGCAACAAAGGTTGTTGGCTGCTGTAATTGCGTGCATATCACCTGTGAAATGAAGGTTGATGTCCTCCATCGGAAGAACCTGTGCGTAACCGCCGCCTGCGGCACCGCCTTTAATTCCGAATACAGGACCGAGCGACGGTTCACGGAGTGCGATGATTGCCTTTTTACCGATTTTAGCCATTGCCTGACCAAGACCTGCAGAAGTGGTGGTTTTGCCCTCGCCTGCCGGTGTTGGGTTGATTGCTGTTACGAGGATGAGCTTTCCGTCAGGATTGTCCTTTACACGGTCTGCAAGTTCATCAGAAAGTTTTGCTTTGTACTTTCCGTAAAACTCAAGCTCATCAGCAGAAATCCCAAGCTGATTTGCAATTTCTGCAATAGGCTTTAATTCTGCACTCTGAGCAATTTCGATATCAGATAACATAATATACCTCCGAATCAAATTCATGTTTTTATTATTATAACAAAATGCGAAACTTGTATTATTCTGTATTGAAATTATACTTGATATTGAGAGCGTAATTTAATATAATTATAGGGTAAAATTAATTTCAAAGGTTGTTTTGGGTGAAAAAAAGTTATTACAAATATTTATGAATATTTCAGACAGTGTGACGCAGTGTTGTGGCTGTTGACCTTGACCGCTGTTGCGTACAGTTTTCTTTTTGATTGCGAGTATGCAACGGTCGGGCGAATACAGTTATCTAAGAACTCAGATTATCGCCGTGTCTGTCGGTCTTGCGGCATCGGTCTTTATATCAATTGCCGATTACAGATTTCTTATACGAAAATGGTACATTGCCGCAATAGTGGGAATTGTTTTTGCCGGACTTGTGTTTGTGTTCGGAGTTCAGGTTAGCGGAACAGATGATACGGCATGGATTAATCTTCCGGGTGGATTTTCAATTCAGCCGTCTGAGTTTATAAAAATCTGTTTTATCATAACTTTTTCAAAGCATTTGTCGTGGCTGAGAGAAAAGAAAATGATTGAAAAGTTTTCGGGAGTACTTTTCCTTGCACTTCATGCAATAATACCAATGGCAATTATTCATATTCAGGGTGATGACGGTACGGTTCTTATATTTGCACTTATGTTTTTGGTTATGACATTTGCGGCTGGTGTTCAACTGAGATATTTTGTCATTTTCGGAGGATTGCTTGTGTGTGCAATTCCGATTATATGGAATGTGTTTATGAATGAAGAGCATCGCAACAGGGTTCTTGCTTTGTTTGACCTTGACGGGAATGCACTGACAAATTACGGTTGGCAACAGTATCAGGGTAAGGTTTCAATTGCAAGCGGCGAAGCTTTCGGAAGCGGACTTTTTAACGGTCAGCGTGTTGAACATTCAATCGTCCCCGAACAGGAAAACGATTTTATCTTTACCGTTGTAGGAGAGGAACTCGGATTTGTCGGATGCATGGCGCTTTTGCTGATTTTGTTTTTTATTATATTAAAAGTGATTTTAAATGCAAAAAATTCAAGTGAATTTGAAGGCAAGTATATCTGTTACGGTGTGTTTTCAATGATAGCATCGCAAACAATTGTAAATATAGGAATGGTGCTTGGATTTCTTCCCGTAGTCGGAATAACCCTTCCCTTGTTCAGTTCGGGAGGTACTTCGGCTTTGAGTACTCTCATTAGTCTTGGTCTTGTACAGAGTGTGAGATATCACAATACTGACGATATGAACAAAGCTTTTGTAAGGCGAGGCAGTTCAAATCGAATCAGAATGTAATTTAATACAAATAAACTAAACCGCAGACATCAAAATGCCTGCGGTTTTTATGGGTTATTTTTCGCTGATTGTGATATTTGCCTTGTAGCTTCCGCTTACCCAACAGGTGTCAGTACCGCTGAGTTTGAAAGTAACAGGCATCTGAACCGAGCCTACTGTTCCGCTCTGATCCGAGGTGTCAATTACACCTTCAATATCTGAGCTTTTAAGGCTTTTAAGTTCCTTTTCACTGCCGATAACGGTAACATTCATACTTGTTTGTGTTACATCGGCTTTGTATTTTGAAGAAAGACCGCTTACTTTGAATGAATCTACGGTAAAGGTTTTCTTGGACAGACCGCTGAGGTCAAGTACAAGCTTTGCTGAGGTTGAGTTACTGATATTTTTGCAGTCACTCGGAATGTTTATTCCCTGCGTATCGTACTCATAACGCTTGTTTGAAAGTGTTGCAAAATCGATTGACTCAAGCTTTACGCTGTCAGTCTTGTCAAGCACTTCTTTTGACCTGCAAGCAGAATCTTTGAAGGCTCAACCGTAAGCATATCATTGTTTAAATCAAGACCTTTGGGTTTGTTAATAAACTCAGGAATTACATTTACCGTCTTTTTCGGGGAGAACGGAAATTGTAGCCTCAACATCCGTAAACTCCATTGTAAGAAGCTCGGTGGAGATTTTATTTCCTGTTTTATCATAAAGCACAATATTTGCGGTCGTTGTGGTCGGCGCATTTAGTGTACTGTCAAGTTCTGCCGATGCCGAAACCTTTGCAATTTTGGCAATCTCTGTCTGAGGTCCCTGAGATTGTGATATTCTTTGATGCAAGAGAAGTTGACGCATAGTATCCGTCGGCAACCTTGTAAACAACATTTTCCTGAATCGGGAAACTTGTTTCACGCTGATAATCAACAATTACATTGACATTTGACGGCGTAACGGTTGAGATAATCTGAAAGTTGGCACTCGGGTTGGCTTTTTACGGCTGAAAGCGAAAGCTGATAAGTTCCTGCCGAGTCAATTCCGTTTGTAGCACCCGTGACAGTAATATCCTTCGTTCCGATAGAACCGAGAACGGCTCTGCTGCCTGTTACGGTTACCGTGGCAGTCTGCTCCGCATCACGGAATACCTGCAACCCGTTGTTATCAAGCTGGTCAGGCAATTCAATCTGAATCGGAATATTGCTTATTGTTACGGTTGTATCATTTGTTGTACCCATACTCATGTAAACCCATGTTATTGTTGAGATCACAAGGGCGAGTATAATCAGAAATTTGTTATTTTGAAACAGTTTGTTGAGAGAGAGTTTTTTCTTTTTCATTTTTCAGCCTTCTCTCTTTTTGAACTTTTCGGGTTCTTCTGAAAAAACTTTTTCGGCGGTTCATCATCGTCATAGCCACGATCATAGATGAGAAACTGTTCAAGCTTTTTGATTAGTTCTTCTCTTGTAAACTCACGGAGCAAAATACCGTTTACCGCAAGAGAAATTACACCTGTTTCTTCACTTACTATAAGGACAACAGCGTCGCTTTGTTCACTGATACCGAGTCCTGCTCTGTGTCGTGTACCGAGATTGATATCTACATTAGGATTTGATGTGAGCGGTAAAATACATCCTGCTGCAAAAAGTTTTCCGTCACGGATAATGCTTGCACCGTCATGCAATGGTGCTTTGTTAAAAAATATATTGCCGAACAGAGCTACTGATGTTTCGGCATCAATAATTGTGCCTGTAGCGGCTATATCGGAAAGCATGGTTTCTCGTTCAAACACAAGCAAAGCACCTGTTTTTGAACGAGAGAAAAGAACTGCTGTGTCAGCCGCATCTACGATTGACTTTTCTACAGCCTTTTTCCATTCATCACCTTTGTGGTGCTTAGTAAATATTTTTATATATTTTTTATAGGTGTTGTTGCGTCCCATCTGTTCAAGAGCCTTTCTGATTTCCGGCTGAAAGATGATAGCAATAACAACAACTGCTGCCTCGAAAAATGTTCGCAACAGGGATGAAAGCATAACAAGACCAAACAGAGACGAAAGAAAATACACTATCAGGAGCATAATTACACCTTTGAGAAGCTGAACTGCTCTTGTTTCCTGAATAAGCTTGAACAGTCCGAAAATCAACAGTGCAATTGCAAGAATATCGACAATATCTCTTAGCTGTATAGTCTTGATAATGGAAAGAATGCTGTTAAATATTTCCAATCTGCTTTCCCCTTTCTTTATTTTTAAATTCCTCGTTATTATTCTAACATACTTTTGTTATTAATTGCAACCTTTTTAAATTGTTTTTTCTGTTTGTTGTTCTTAGAAATACGACTTACGGCATTTGCAAAATATACAACATCATTTTTTGTTGTAAATGCCGATACAACAGCTCTTACGGTTCCTGTATCCTGAGTGCCGAAGCTTTTTGTGTGCAAAGGGCGCACAATGGAGTCCTGCTCTTACGGCAATGTTGTAGCTGTCATTAAGAATTTTTGCAACCGTTTCGCTTTCGGTATTTTTGATATTAAAGGAAATTACAGGAACGCTGTGACTTTTCTCAGGCATTTTGGTGTATAATATTACATTTTCCGCTTTTTTCAAGCCTTTTGTAGAGCATTCGTGCAAGACCTAACTCGGAATTATATATTCTGTCTGTTTTTTGTTCAGGACAAACTTTATTCCTGCATTAAGCCCTGCTATTCCCGGAAGATTCGGCGTTCCGCTTTCGTACTTATCGGGGAGATTTTCAGGCTGATTGAGGTTTGCGGAATCACTTCCAGTTCCTCCCTGAATAAGACTGTCCGGAGTTGTTTCGCAGTTTATAATAAAAGCAAGCCTGTTCCCATCGGTCCGTAAAGTCCTTTGTGACCTGCGGTGCAGAGAAAATCAATGCAACTGTCAGAAAGGTTGATATCTGCTGTTCCTGCACTTTGTGCGGCATCTACACAAAAAAGGATGCCGTTTAATCTGCAAAGAGCGCCTATTCTTTCTATCGGAAGTTTGATGCCGAATACATTTGAAGCATGGGTACAGATTACAAGTTTTGTGTTAGATTTGAATTGTTTTCTGAAATTCTCGATTGTTTGTTCATCATCATAAGGGACACATTCGGCAACAGAGTATTCAATCTTATTTTTTTTCTTGAGTGTTTCAAGCGGTCTGACGACAGCATTGTGCTCAAGTGATGAGATTACGGCATGGTCGCCCTGTTTTAATATGCCTTTAATAACTGTGTTTAAAGCCGTTGTGCAGTTAAGCGTGAATATTATATTTTCGGGATTTTCCCGAGCCAAATAGTTTTGCGGCATTATCTCGGCAGGAATACATTATTTCAGATGATTTTACCGACATTTTGTGACCGCTTCTTCCCGGATTTGCTCCGTAGTCGGACATAGCTTCGTTAATCGCTTTTCTTACGGATAAGGGTTTCGGAAAGGTGGTTGCACCGTTGTCAAAATATATCATAAGGTATCAACAGCGGCTGTTCCTTTGACAGCAATACCGTTACTCCTGATAATTTCAATGCCCTTTCAAAATTTCCCGGGACATAAAGGCTGTATCCGCATGATTTTCGATTGAGGTGTATAGGAGTTCTTACAAGCCCTGATTTAATATTGTTTTTTTTTAAAAGTAGGTTACGGCTCTTCATGGCAAGAGTTACCGAGCCGAATATTATTAAATTATTTTCCATAACTTCCACCCTTTGTTAAATCTTTGTGACATCTCAAAACAATATATCACACTACATATTATGAAAGTAGTCAAAGTTTGGACATAAAAAGAAAGCACGGCTTTTATGCCGTGCTTAAAGGTGTTATTTTTAGTTCATTTTTTCAGAAAGAAGGTTGCCCATGTTGTACATACCTGCTTTCTGATCTTTAAGAAATACTGCCGCATTAACAGCACCGACAGCGAAAACTTCTTTTGACTGAGCCTGATGAGAGATTGTTACAACCTCATCGTGACCTGCAAAGATAACTTCGTGTTCGCCTACAATTGTGCCGCCTCTTACGGAATGAATACCGATTTCGTTCTTTGAACGCTTTCTGCGGTAGCTGTGTCTGTCATAGACATACTGCGGATCTTCGTCAAGCTGTTCCGAAATTCCGTCTGCAATCATAAGAGCTGTTCCGCTCGGAGCGTCAAGTTTGAGATTATGATGCTTTTCAACGATTTCAATATCGAACTGGTTTCCGAGAATTTTTGCAGCCTCTTTTGAAAGCTCAATAAGAAGATTGATGCCGAGTGACATATTACCTGAATAGAAAACAGGAATTGTCTTTGCCGCATCTTCGATTTTTGCAATCTGATCTTTAGAAAAGCCTGTTGTGCAGATAACACAAGGTACTTTGTTATCAACTGCATACGAAAGCATACCGTCAAGAGCTGCAGGATTTGAAAAATCAATGATTACATCAGGTGTTTCTGTTGCCTCGTCAAAAGTCTTGAAAACATCAAAATCATAATTACTTTCACCGAATGCGTCAACACCGAACAAAACATTGCAATCCTCACGGCTCTGAACAGCCTGTGCCACAAAGCAACCCATTTTACCGTTACAACCGACTATTGCTGTATTTACCATTTTTATTCCCCTTTAAACTTCTTGAATTTTAAACGAATCAAAGGTTGATTATTTAACCTTCTTGCTTAAAAAGGTCATACTTCTCCATGCAATCCTTGAGGTCATGGTAACCCTGAACGCTCATGGGAACGAGCGGAAGTCTGCATTCGCCTGCTTCATATCCGAAGAGGTTCATGGCAGTCTTTACGGGGATCGGGTTAACATCGCTGAAGAGTATATGCATAAGCTCAAGATAGTGGAAGTTAAGCTTCTGTGCCTCTGCAAAGTCATTGTCAAGACAAAGCTGACAGATGTCATGCATTTCCTTGGGGCAGATGTTTGCGAATACAGAGATAACACCGAGAGCACCGAGTGACATGAAAGGAACAGTCTGGTCGTCGTTACCTGAGTAGATGTCAAGATTGTCACCGCAAAGTGAACGGATGAGAGCAACCTGAGAGATGTCGCCGCTTGCCTCTTTTGCGGCAACGATGTTAGGATGCTTGCAAAGCTCCTGATAAGTCTTTGGCTTGATGTTACAGCCGGTTCTTGAAGGAACGTTGTAAAGAATAATCGGAATATCAACCGAATCTGCAACAACGTTGAAGTGTCTTACAAGACCCTGCTGAGATGTTTTATTGTAGTAAGGAGTTACGCAGAGAAGTGCGTCAACGCCTGTGCTTGCGGCAGATTTTGAGAGCATAACGGCTGTTGAAGTATCGTTACTGCCTGTACCAGCAATAACAGGAATTCTGCCGTTTGTCTTTTCTGCAACGAAAGAAATTGTTTCGCAATGCTCTTTTTCCGAAAGAGTTGCAGCCTCACCTGTTGTACCGCATACAATAATTGCATCGGTACCGTTTTGAACATGAAATTCTACGAGATCGCCGAGAACATCGTAGTTTACGCTTCCGTCAGACTTCATAGGAGTGATAAGTGCAACACCTGAGCCTGTAAAAATGTGGTTAGACATAATTTACCTCCGTAAGTAATCAGTCCATGTAGCCCTCAGCACAAAGGAGCTCTGCAAGAAGAACTGCACCGCCTGCTGCGCCTCTTAATGTGTTGTGTGACATACAAACGAACTTATAATCATATTGAGTATCAGGTCTTAATCTGCCAACCGATACTGCCATACCGTTTTCAAGATTTCTTTCAGATTTAATCTGCGGACGGTCGGGTTCTGTGAAGTAGTGGAGAAAATGCTTTGGCGCACTCGGAAGATTAAGCTCCTGTGCTCTGCCGCTGTAGTTTGACCAAATGTCAATAATTTCTTCGACAGTAGGTTTCTTTACGCCGTCCTTAAATGACATAAATACAGCTGCTGTGTGACCGTCAGATACGGGAACACGGATGCACTGTGATGTGATTGAAATATCATCGGTTTTAACAATCTTGTCGCCTTCAATCTTACCCCAGATTTTAAGCGGCTCCTGCTCTGACTTCTCTTCCTCACCGCCGATGTAAGGAATAACATTATCTACCATTTCAGGCCAACGCTCGAAAGTTTTTCCTGCACCTGAAATTGCCTGATATGTGCAAGCAAGAACCTTGTCAACGCCGAGTGCCTTTAAAGGATGAATTGCAGGAACATAGCTCTGAAGTGAGCAATTGGACTTAACTGCAACAAAGCCTCTTTTTTTGTGCCGAGACGCTTTCTCTGAGCGTCAATAATCTTAATGTGATCGGCGTTAATTTCAGGAATAACCATAGGAACATCATCTGTAAAACGATGAGCGCTGTTGTTTGATACGATAGGACACTCTGCCTTTGCATATCTGTCTTCGAGATCACGGATTTCATCCTTCTTCATATTAACTGCGCAGAAACAGAAATCAACCTGTGATGCAACCTCTTCAACATTTTCAGCGTCAACGATAACCATATCCTTGTACTTCTCAGGAAGAGGAGCAGTCATATGCCATCTGCCTTCAACTGTTTCACCGTATGTTTTGCCTGCACTTCTCTTACTTGCGGCAAGAACAGTAACCTCAAACCACGGGTGATTCTCAAGAAGAAGTGTAAAACGCTGACCTACCATACCGGTAGCGCCGATAATACCGACTTTATACTTTTTCATAATAATTCCTCCGAATTAAACAAATTTTAAAAAAGCGGTTGCCTTATTCAAACAAATATTATATTATATGAAGAGATGTCTGAAAACACGACTGTTTGTCGATTATGCAAACTGCTCATAATAAGATAATATATCATTTTAAAAAGGGTAATGTCAATTATTTTGAGAATTTTACAGGACAAATACTTGTGTTTTACAAAGATTTTTGACAGAACAGCTTTTAAAAAGCAATTTTAGTTCTTGAAAGGAAATAAAATGAAAACAAGTGATTTTTATTACGATTTGCCTAAAGAGCTTATCGCACAGACTCCGCTTGAACCGAGGGACAGTTCAAGATTGCTTGTGCTTGACAGAGAAAAACAAACTCTGGAGCATAAACATTTTTATGACATTATTGATTATCTTAACGAGGGTGACCTTCTTGTTGCCAACGATTCAAGAGTTTTGCCTGCAAGAATTTACGGTATCAAAGATGAAACAGGTGCAAAAGTTGAATTTCTGCTTCTGAAACAAATTGCAAACAATCGTTGGGAAACACTTTGCAAGCCGGGTAAAAAAAGCAAAAGTCGGCACAAAATTTTCATTCGGCAACGGCATTTTGCGTGCAACTGTTGTTGAAGTTAAGGATGACGGCAACAGAATAGTTGATTTTGATTGCGAAGAGAATTTCTTTACCACTCTTGACAAAATCGGTCAGATGCCTCTTCCCCCTTATATTACTGCCGAGCTTAAAGACAAGGAACGCTATCAGACGGTTTACAGCCATGAACTCGGTTCTGCGGCAGCTCCGACGGCAGGACTTCACTTTACAACCGAGCTTATGGACAGAATCAAGGCTAAAGGTGTAAAGATTGCGTATGTTACACTTCATGTGGGACTCGGTACATTCAGACCGGTTAAGGTTGACGATGTTACAAAGCATAAAATGCACAGCGAGCATTACGAAGTCCCCGAAGAAACCGCAAAGCTCATAAATGAAACTAAGAAAAACGGCGGACGGGTTATTGCAGTCGGCACAACATCCTGCAGAACGCTTGAAAGTGTTGCGGCAATGTACGGAGAAATCAAACCCTGTGAGGGATTTACGGATATTTTTATTTATCCTGGCTTTGAATTTAAGGTGCTGGACGGACTTATTACTAACTTTCATCTTCCCGAAAGTACACTCATTATGCTTGTATCCGCTTTTGCGGGATATGATTTTATTATGAATGCATACAAAGAAGCTGTAAAGGAAAAGTACAGATTCTTCTCTTTCGGTGACGCTATGTTCATATCATAGGAGGATTTTACGGATTTATGTTTAAGGTAATTAAAAAGGAAGGCAGCGCAAGACGTGGCGAATTCGTCACGGTTCACGGTACGGTTCAGACTCCCGCCTTTATGAATGTTGCAACATGCGGTGCAATCAAGGGTGCTGTTTCTGCGCTTGATTTAAAGAATATAAAATGCCAGGTTCAGCTTTGCAACACCTATCATCTGCATCTTCGTCCGGGTGATGAAAAGGTTAAGCAAATGGGCGGACTTCACAAATTTACAAGGTGGAACGGTCCTATCCTTACCGACAGCGGCGGATTTCAGGTGTTCTCTCTTGCAAAGTTGAGAAATATTAAAGAAGAAGGCGTTTACTTCAATTCTCACATTGACGGCCGCAAAATTTTTATGGGACCTGAGGAGAGTATGAGAATCCAGTCAAATCTTGCATCTACAATTGCGATGGCATTTGACGAATGCGTTGAAAACCCTTCTCCATATGAATATACAAAAAACAGCGTTGAAAGAACCACAAGATGGCTTAAAAGATGCGTTACAGAGATGAAAAGGCTCAACAGTCTTGATGATACCATAAATAAAAACCAGATGCTGTTCGGCATAAATCAGGGAGGTATCTATGACGATTTGCGCGTCAATCATATGAAAGAAATTGCAGAGCTTAATCTTGACGGCTATGCAATCGGAGGTCTTGCCGTGGGTGAGCCTGCAGAAACGATGTACCATATCATTGAAGAGGTTGAGCCGTTTGCTCCGAAAGATAAAATCAGATATCTTATGGGAGTCGGAACTCCCGTGAATATTCTTGAAAGCGTTGCAAGAGGTGTTGATCTTTTTTGACTGTGTTATGCCGAGCAGAAACGCAAGACACGGTCAGCTCTTCACTTGGGACGGAGTGCGTAACATCAATAATGCAAAATATGAAACAGATGAATCTCCGATTGACGAGCATTGTGACTGCCCTGTTTGCCGAAACTTTTCAAGGGCATACATAAGACATCTTCTCAAGAGCGGTGAGATGCTCGGAATGCGACTTGCTGTTTTGCACAACCTCTATTTTTACAATAATCTTATGGAAGTTATCAGAACTCAGCTTGATAACGGCACATATATGGAATTTTACGAGAAATATCGCAACATTTTAGGCGTGCGTATCTAATATTTTTTCAAAACAGAAAAAATACTTGCAAGATGTGATTAAAACTGATATAATCAGTACATTGTATGAAAGGAATGACGAAAATGACAAACTTTTTACCTGTAGTTGCAGAAGCAAGTGCAAGCGGCGGAAATCAGTCATCAAGTATGATTTTTATGATTCTCTTCTATGTTGCTATTTTTGCAGCTCTCTATTTCTTCCTCATCAGACCTAACTCAAAGAAGAAAAAAGAAGAAGCTCAGCTTCGTAACTCTCTTGAGATCGGTGATGAAATTACAACAATCGGCGGAATTATGGGCAGAGTAGTTGCCATTAAGGACGACGAGGATGCTATCATCATTGAAACAGGCTCTGACAGAGTTAAGATGAAGTTTAAAAAGTGGTGTATTTCTACTGTTGACACAGTTAAGGAACAGCCACAGCAGGCAGGTCAGCCTGAAAAGAAAGGCTTCTTCGGTTTTGGCAAGAAGAAAGATTCTGACGAAACTAAAGCTACAAAAGAATAACTTTTTGAATGAATGTTCTTTCCCCCGAATATATTTGTAACAGAATATATTCGGGGGGTTGTTTTATGTCTGATAAAAACTACTTGCAAAGGCTGTTTTGTTTTCATCAGTATGCGGAATACTCATACTGGTAATTTTGATGTGTTTGCTTGCAGCCGTGATGATGTCATCTGGAGTAATTTCAGCAGATATACTTGATTACTGCACGGTCGGCATGGTCGGTGTTGCAACGCTGATGTCGGGAATAATATCATCAAGAATTACAGGAAGTGCAGGTCTTGCGGTGGGTTCGCTGACAGGATTTTTTTATTTTTCTTGTCATAACCTCTATTGCATTGATTTTTAACGGTGAGCCTATAACGATATTAACCCTGCTAAAACTGATGTCATCCGTTCTGGGAGGAGGAATAGGCGGAATTATCGGAGTCAACAAAAAGGAAAAAATAAAAATCAGATAAGATCGAGTAAGATATTTTATTGAAATTATGTTTTCGGCAGTTCGTTTAGGCGGACTGCTGTTTTTTTATGTCGGATTTAATTACAAATTAGAATTATTTTTTAAAAAATTGAAATATCTATGGTAAAACAGCTCGTAATATGGTACAATAATCCGGAGAATGAGATAGTGAGGGTTAATGACCTTGATTTAGATATAATATGTAATATGAAAAATAAGGAAATATTTAAGGAGTGTTAGTATGGCAAAAACGATTAAATTGCCGGCAGATTTAAGGGATTGGAAGGTTACTTCATTTGTTGGGGAAGACAACGGCTGTGAAGTTTACAAGGTATCAAGAAAGATTGATAAAAATACTGCTCAAAATGCGATTCTCAGACACGCATTTGTCGGCAAAAAAGCAATTATACCGATGAACGTGCCGAGTATTTTACCGAAGAGGCTGATTTTATTGAATCGGTTAAGGAGCTTGACGGTGTTTCAAACTATCTGGATGTTTATGTTCAGGATAATCAGAACAAAAAACCTGTGATTTGTACATATTTACAGAAGAACTCACAAGTCTTGAAGAACTTATGAAAACCAAAACTTTCGCTGAGGATGAAGTTGTTGATTTTGGTATTCAGATGAGTGAAATGCTTGAAACTTTGGAAGCAAAGAATATTTTTCACGGTAATATTTCGCCAAAGAATATTTTTGTAACTGCTGACGGAAAGTATAAAATCGGCGGATTTACAGATTTTGAAGGCAAGATTGCGGATACCTCATTTGTTGCGCCTGAGGTTTACAAGCAGGAAAAATGTTGATTATACAACCGACATTTATTCTGTCGGAATAATTATGTATGCAATGTGCAACGGCGGTAAAATTCCGTTTGAAAGTGATTCATGCGACAGAAAGAATGCCTGTGAAGAAAGATTCTCTGGCAAGGCTGTTACCGCACCGTCTGAGGGTGACGAAAAACTCAAGAGTGTTATTGTAATTGCATGTCAGCCGAATAATACAAACCGATGGAAAAATGCTGGCAACATTAAAAATGCTCTCACATCTATCAAGGCTGAAATAGGTACATCCTCCCCTGTTCCGAATCCCGATGTTGTCGTTCCCGAAAACACGGATTTTGACGGAAATGTATTTGAAGAATATGATTATGATGAATTTGAGGATACAGAGCCGACTGAATCGCAGGATAATTTTGACGATAAGGATGAGGTTCAGACAGTTGAGGACGCTGTTCTTGATAATGAATTTAAAGGCGGCGAACAGCTTGGCATTGCCGAAGTTTTAGCCGGTGAAGGATCCCTGCCTGTTGACGGTAATGCTCCTGTAGATTCAGATGAAGTCAGTGAGTCTGATGCTGATGAAAACGGCGGATTTGAGGTTGTTGATGTGACAGATGCAGTTGATGAGTCTGAAAATTCCGAGGTTAAAACTAACGAAGTATCAGAAGAAAAACAGCCTGAATTTGAAGATATCAGTTCCGTATCAAGTGAAGATGACAAGAAAGAACAAACTGTTACAGATAAAAAAGCTGAAGAATTTGAAGATGTTTCAAGCAACAGCGAAGTAGCTCCGGAAGTTCTTCCTCCTGTTACAAGCGTTGAAGTGTTTGACGATTACTCCGGTGCAGACCATAAAAATGTTCTTACAAGCAATGAATCAAGCAAGGACTACGGTGATTTCTTTGAGGACGAGCCGTCTGTTAAGCGTACTGACAATAAAGCTGACGATACTAAAAAATTGAAGAAAAAAAACGACTTTGACGATAACAGCTTTGAAGATAATGACAATGAATTCGGATATGCAGATGAAGAAGATAATAAAGAAAATGTAAAGAAAAAAAAGAAGAATAAATTTATCATTATTCTTTGTGCCGTTGTAATTGCCGCCGCACTCGGATTTATCGGTTTCTGCGTTTATAACGGTTTGTCAAATTCATCTACTGACAATAAAGCTACTACAGCCGAAACTGCAACATCTGCCGAAGTAACCACACAGGCGTCGAGTACGGCGATGCCTACTACAGTTCCTGCTACAACGGAACAGGTTACAACATCTTCTTCATATAACAATGTTGTTCCTGTTGTCGGTTACGGTTACAGTTACGGTAAAAAGCTTCTTGAACAGGCAGGATTTACCGTTGAAATTTCTGACTATGAATACAGTTATGATTATCCGGAAGGATATATTATCTCCCAGACTCCGGAAGGTGACACAAGCGCAAGTACGGGTACAGTTGTTAAACTTGTTATCTCAAGCGGACAGATTCAGAGAGAAACGGAAGCTCCTGCAACACAGGCTCAGCAGTCATCAAATAGTCAGAGCAGCTCATCGGGCAATTCAAATTCACAGAGTTCAAATGCACAGTCATCAAGCAATACAAACACTAATAATAACGGCGGATTTATCTTCCCTAACAGCGATTCTTCATATCTCAGCAACACACAGGTAAGCGCTTTGAGTGATGACGACTTACAGCTTGCAATTAATGAGATTTATGCAAGACGAGGCAGAATTTTTAAAGACGCAAGCCTTAATGCATACTTTAACTCGCAGTCATGGTATGAGGGCAAATATACACCCGAAGAATTTGAGAAGAATGTTAAATTTAATACTTACGAACAGAAGAATCTTCAGCTTTTGATTAACGAAAGAAGATCAAGAAAGTGATTTTTAAACAAGAAAGATAATGCAGAGGAGTTATTATGAAAGATAAAATATTAAACGCACTAAAAAGCAAGACCTTCTTTGCTTTGGCAATTAATATTGTTATTATGGCTTTGATTATAGGTGTTACTGCATTTTCCTATGACAGTGCTGACGATTTTTACAATTCTTTATATATCTGTCAGTATCATAACTATTACAATAATGATATTAACTACATTTTTGCGACAATTACCGGTTCATTGCAGTACATTCTTTTGAATTTCAACTGTTTTGTACTTTTTCAAATTCTTCTCTCCTGTGCCGCTTTTTCTTCTGTTACATTTGTTTTTGCCGATAAATTCGGAAAGCACAAGGCTTTCATATTCACTCTTGTGCTGAATATTTTGTTTTCTTTTGACCATTATTCAAACATTCTAAGCAGTAAAACCGCCGCTTTTCTGCTTACGGCAGGGTTTCTGATGGCACTTAATGCAATCAGAAATAAAAAGGTACTCTCTCCCGTTTTGGATTGGTGTACTTGAAGTTATATTCGGAACATTTTTTTATGTTTCAAATATTTCTTTGTAGGACTTGCATTTTTCATTGCATTCTTCATCGGTGATATGATTGCAAAAAAAAGTACAAGTTGCCGTTCAGAAAATTCTTCTGGTATTTCAGACCTTTTGTGCTTGTATTTGTCTTTATTGTTCTTGTCGGCTGCGGTCTTGAATATTATTCATATTCGGTCAATAATGCAAATGCAGAAACTTCGGGGCTGTACAGATACAGCGTCCTTGCCGATAAGACCGATGATAATGCTTTTCCAAACTATTCCGATTACTGTGAGGAGCTTAATTCGGTCGGAATAAATTCGGCAAATGAGTATGAACTTTTTGTTGACGGATATTATGATGAAAACAACGGACTGAATACTGCTGCCCTTGAAAAGGTTGCGGATATCCAAAAACGGGAAAATCCGTATAATTTTTTTTTGATAATGCGGGTGCATTGTTTTCAGATGCATGGGGACATATTATAAATTTTGATTCATATCTTATTGCCTTTGCGGTAATACTTGCCGTTATGGTTGTTTTTCTTACCGTTCAGAAAAAAAAAAAGATTCGACTTCTTCCCTGCTTTGTATTTTGCGGTGGGATTTGCGGCTTGTATGTATGTTCGTTATGCAATGGATTCTTCGGCATACACAATGTACGGAATTTTGCTGATGATTCTTTCGTTTACAATGTATTCGTTTGATTTCGGTCATCTCAGAAAAGACGAATACAGTAATATTACGGATAAAAGCAGAAAAACTGTTCTTATTTCGGTTATTGTATTTGTGATATTAGGTGTGGCAAGCTGTGTATCATATTTCTTCCATATCACTCCTGTTTCATATGACAAAAAGCCGAGTGATCTTTATACTGAGGTTGACAGACATCCCGAAAATTATTATGTTCTCGATCCTGTAACAGCTAAAGAATACATTTCATATACCGATAACTATATTCATCCGCTGTGGGGATTTTCTTCCGATTTTCTCCATAATGTTGACGGCTTCGGATATCTTCATCGGACAAATCAGCTTGTGAACCGCAACCTCTCAACAAATATTTATGAGGCGGTCGTTGACGGAAGAAATGTATATGTTATCGATAAAAAAATTACTTTTATCAAAGAAAATTATCTTAACCAATATTACGGCAAAAAGGATTCCGTCATTGTTTACAAGGATGAAAAGGAATTCAACGGATTTACAATTTACAGCGTAGACAGAGTTAAATAACATTAAAAAAGGTATATCACGATTTTTTTGGAGACGGTTTAAGTCGTTTTTCTTAGGCATTTCGTTCATTCCTTTTCTGTCATTACTTTCATTATGTATAAAATAAAAAAAGTGTGTAAGCTATTTTTCTAACTTACACACTTTATTTTAATATAGTTCGGTTTCCCTTAATTATGCCGTTATTTTAAGGGAAAGTCGTAAGTGTTAAGGGAAAACTAATTCAGCCTGAAATAGCAGGTATTCTTGCCGCAACCTTCTTTCTTAAGTTCGCCGGCTGCGACCGGTTTCCTCAAAGCTCCTTCAATGGAACTGTCGCTGATTGTTGGGCAAAGCTCGCGGATATCCTGTTTATTGAACCGCTAAAAAAGATATATTCAGCAAGAAACTTTTCCTTTACAAGCAATTACCGTTGACAATAAACAGCCTATGCGATTATATTACAACTCTGTTGTAAAAAAATTTTGGCTTGAAGTTCCCCTACGCTTCATACAAAAAAAGGCGAAATTTCAAAAATAAACATAAATTTCTCATCTTTAAAATGTTATAACTAATTCAGGCAACACGAGGCATAACGAGCGGTATGCCTCGTGTTTTGATAACTTTGTGCTTTTTACAAAACTTCACGGATTATACGAGTTAATTTTTTACATAACAAAGTATCCTATGGTAGGTTTTATTCTATCATAGGATGTCTTTTTTATTGTTCACTTTTACGTTGCACATTTCATATCAAATCCGTTATCTGCGTCTGTCATCAGGTAGATGCGTAACAACTCGATTACAGAAACAAAATATCTTAACATAGAGAGATACCAATACTGAGCAATTGATATAAGGTCAATAATTTCGCCAATCATACTCATCCGTCAAAACATTAAGTTCGATATTATTTATGACAATAACATCTTGAGATTTCCAATACCAAGAAACATCTTCTTGATGATAATTCCAGTATATATTTCGACTTTTATTCGTTTTTAAATCAACTACTTCACACCTTATTGAAAAGTCTGTCGTTGCATTCCCCGAACAAAGGTAAGCGTTTACTACATATTCATTATTAGGAGATACTGTAGTATCAATTAACTCGCCATGGGGCAAGTATTCCAAACTACACGCTGTAAAAAAATACTAATTAAAATCATAACCACAAAAAAGCAATTAAGCGTAAAAACTTCTTTACCATTGAAACACCTTCCGATTATAAAGTAATCTCCAATACTTTCTGCCCAACAATATGCAACGAGTATCTCTGGGATCGTCAAAAAAAACTATACCAATAACTCCAAGATGATGTTCCACTTAATGAGTATCGGGGGGGTTGTAGGTCTGAAAAAAAAAAAGTACAGGATCAGATTGAGCAAGCTCTCTTGCCATTGCGTTATCCATCGTTACATAGGTTCTGTCCGAAGATGACAAGTGTTTCAGCATTGTTGTTTTGCCGACTTGTCTTGCACCCGTCACAAGGATGACTTTAAAGAAATCATTGAGCTTGAGAAACTTACGCTCCAGCTCTCGTGTAATATATCTCTCATAACGCACCTCTAATTTGTAAATTTATGAAAATCTGTAATTAATCATATATTATCATAACATTTCAATTTCGTCAAGAAGTTATACACATTGTTCTTTGTCAAAAAGCCATTTTGATATGTTCTTCCTTTCGCATACGACAGTTCACAAAACGCACCTACCCTGAACATCTTTTACAAGCTCGCTTCTTGAGTTGGCTGTATCCCTGCTTTTCGGATTTAGCTTCTTGTTTAAGAGATTTCATAGTATCCTTGTCGGTGTCATTCGAGATATCGACAAGGATTTCTTTTTCTTTGGCTTTATGCCTGCGAGCTTCATCCAGACGAACAACACCGAGAACATCTCTGCCAAATTGCGACTGCATATGAAACCGATCATATACAATCTGTGCTTTGGGCAAATGCTTTGTTACAAGCTTGTTGTAAGATGCGTTCATGTCCATAGCTACCGCCGCAATAAGGACACCGGACTGACTGCGTAGACCTTTCGCTCTCCAGAAACAGTACGCTTTTATCTTTATTAGGACTGATTCCTATATGTGTTCCTTTAAATCCTTGACTTTCAAATTCAACTTTGATATCATCTAAATAGAGCATAGGTTTCTCTCCTCCATTGTTTGTCTCTTCAACTACAATTTTGGAGTTTCCTATGCTCTTTTTCAATATTTACTTTTGATTATCCCACATTTTTCCGTGATGAGGGAAAAAAGAGAACTATCTAATGATAACTCCCCTATTACTTACTGACTATCAGTAATATTCAACTTTATCGCAACCCGAGCATTTCCTGCCGATTACCTTGTTTTCATAATGACTTTTCTCCGGAACAGTTACAGTCTTAGTGCCAGTCTGCATCTTTACATCATCTACTCGGTAAGAACCTTTGCCGCCGTTAAGAGCGTGGTTACAAATATGTTCTGTTAACTCTTCCTCTCCTAAATCCGTAATATCAGCACCACAGTCATTGCATATTGCTCTGCCTTTTGTTTCGTACACCGGCTCCTCATAGCTGTACGCTTCCTTATCAACAACTTTTACTTTTTCGGTAATGTTTGTCCAACTGTGTACCTTAGCAAAAATACCCCCAGTACTTTAGGATACTGAGGGCAAAACTTTTTGCTATGCAATTGTATAATCATTTTTCGGCATCGTTTAATATGTTGTACGCATTGTTATGCACTTCAAATATTATGCTTGTTATGGCTCATCCTGTTTTTTTGATATGTAGGTCTAACCCAAATATCTGATTTCTCGTTAATTTCCCTTACCGCTATATCTATAACCTTGCGTTTGAAATCGGCAAAAAAGTTTGTATTTCTTCTCACAATCAAAGCAAACTCTCAATTCTGTAACTGAAAACTCTAATTCTGACTTTGTATTTTTGCTTTCACCATCTCTACATTTCAGAAGTTCGTATAATCGAATAGCGTAATAACTTGAGAATTCTATAATATATTTTTTTTTAACTTTGTTATGATTTGGTGTAATCACCATAAGAAAGAAAACACGGTAAATGTGAAAATTGCTATTGATAAAATATATATCTTGGTATATACTAATAGTGAAAGGAGTGATTTTATGCTTAAAGCTAAAATATTTGAGAATGGCAGAAGTCAGGCAGTAAGACTTCCAAAAGAATGCAGATTCAATAGTGTTACTAATGAAGTGTCAGTCAATAAAATCGGTGATATAGTTATGCTTATCCCTATGACCAATCAATGGAGTTCTTTCATTCAAGCAGTAAATATGTTTTCTGATGATTTTTTGAAAACGGCAGAGAAGATTCAGAACCACAGGAGCGTGAAAAACTATGAGATACATGCTTGATACTAATATTTGCATTTATTCTATTAAGCATAAACCAAAACAGGTTTTTCTTAAATTACAGGAACATGATCCTGAAGATATATGTATCTCATCGGTAACATATGCTAAGTTAGTACACGGAGTTGAAAAAAGCCAAGCTATTGAAAAAAACCAATTAGCTTTAGCTATATTGCTGGCGAATATTGAAGTTCTTGATTTTGATTCAGCCGCTGCGGAATCTTACGGGAAAAATACGAGCCTATTTAGAAAAGCAAAGGTACACCCATCGGTTCACTTGACACAATGATTGCAGGACATGCAAAATCATTAGATTATGTGTTGGTTACTAATAACACAAAAGGATTTTCGAGAGTACAAGATTTAAAACTTGAAAACTGGGCTGAATGATTTAACAATAATAGTCATATTTTTTTTAGAAGGTGATAAAATTATGAGTACCAATAAGATTACTTGTTCATTTACCGTTGACCGTGATATTTACAACGCTTATAAAAGTATTGTTGTAAAAGGTGGCGAAAATGTAAAGGGCAACCTTATCCGTTATATGCTCAATGTCATTAACTATGAAACTCCAAATGCAGATACAATTTCTGCAATAAAAGAAGTTGAAGAACTGAAAAAAATCCAAACAAAAAAACCTATGCTTCATTTAGAGAGCTTTTAGAGGATATTACCAATGAGTAAATTAAGAATTGTGCCATCACAAAAATTCAACAGAGATGTTAAGCTGGCAATTAAGCGTGGATACAATATTCAATTACTTGATGCTGTTGTTGAAATGATAGCTGAACAACAACTACTGCCACCGGAATATAAAGATTACAAACTAATTGGAAATTATTCCGGCTGTAGGGAATGTCACATTACCCCCGACTGGCTCTTGATTTACGAAATTAGTAATGAAGAACTTATTTTGTATCTGACAAGAACCGGAACGCACAGCGATTTATTTTAAGCTCCTAAAGGCATTTTTTACCTTAATAGAATATACTAACAAATAAAAGAAAAAAGAACCTTCCCTAATGATAAATTCATCAGAGAAGGTTCTTGTTATTTCTTCACCATAACTACAGCCTGTTTGCCGAGTTCGTTATATCTTGTATTTACAAGGCTTTTTGAGTAACGGGTTCGAGCATTCGTCCACGGATCGTTGAAATAGTAATAATCTTTGTCATAGCCCGTGAGTAACAGACAATGTTCGCCGGCAGTCCAAGTGTAGTAACTGCCGAGTTTATATTTTGCGTTTTCATCGGTGTAGTTTACTCTCCAAGTGGTTGTCTTAAATGACGGTGACATATTAATTGTTGCCCACACCATAATCGGCTGACCTTGTGCAACATACTTACCCGAAAGATATTCAAGACTTTTCCCGCTGATTTCTACAGCCTTGTATGATTTGTCGGAAAGGTATTTATTCATACATTTTACCATAATCGGTGCATACGCTCCGTAGCTGTTGGAACTGTATGGTGTTCCAACAAAGGCACAATTCGGATCAGGTCCCTGTGTATGAACCGTTTGAATAACCGAAAGGTTTTTTACCAAATACTTATCTGCAAATGTCGTTTCAGAAATTTTATATCCGTAGAAATTCAACAGCATTGTTGCACTACAGGTTTCACAGCCTGTCGGGGAGCTTACTTTGACCGATTAACGGAACATTTGAAATCTTCTTGCTCTGTGGCATTATGTATACATTGCAAATGGCTTTTTTTCCGTTATTCAAAGTGCAAGTTACAGTTGCTTTTCCTGTCGCTACTCCTTTGACGACACCTCCGCCTCTTGTTACAGCAGCTATTTTTGAATTGCTTGATGAATAAAGTCTGTAATATGCCGCTGTACCTTTTGGAACACTGCTGTTAATGTCAAAACTCTGACCTATGTACAGTACAATTTCACTTGCGTTAAGTTTAAGAGATGTTGCAAGCGGCTTGACCGTTACATTACAGGTTGCTTGTGTACCGTTTGGCATTTTGCATCTCATAGTTGTGGTTCCTGCCTTTTTTGCGGTCATCAAACCTCCGGCTTTTTGAACAAAAGCAATATTCGGATCATCTGAATAATAAGAACGATAATAAGCTGCTGTTCCGCTCGGCACATAGCTTGAAAAATCATACTGTTCACCGACTCCAAGTATAATACTTGTCTTATCAAGCTTTATGCTATTAGCAAGCTTTTTAACAGTAACCTTACATTTGGCTGTAAGTCCGTTATAAGTTTTTGCTGTAATTGTAGAGACACCAATGCCCACAGCAGTCATTTTGCCTTTATCGTCTACAGTAATTACCCCACTATTATCTGTAGTAAACTCTACTTGCGAAATATCTCCATTTTCAATAGTAGTAATAAGAGTATATGACTCCCCCTACCCCAAGTGTTATTGTATTCTTATTGAATTTCACACTTTTAGGCGGAACAGTTGGTTTTGGCTCTGTAGTAGGCTGTTCAGTAATCTGCTCAGTATACTCTTCTGTTGAAGGTTCAGTAACTTCTTCCGTAGTTGTTTCAGTCGATTCTGTCGATGGTTCATCAACAGTTGTTGTTTCCTCAACACATTCTGTAGTAGTTTCAGTATATTCAGTTGTTACTTCAGTACAAGCAGAGGAGAAATCCGATATCGTTGTTTCTGTGAACTCCATATTTTCTGTTGTCATCTTTGGACTGTCTGTGGATGCTTCAGTTCCGTAAACCGAGGTAGTTTCTGTCAAAGATGACGGTTCTGATGTATCGAATTGAGATCCAACAATAATTTTCTGAATATTAGTGGCATCAATAACGGTCAACACATTGTCACCATTAGTATCGTAAAGGAATTTCTCATCATCAGTTAAGTCAATCATACCTACAACATACTTTTGAACCTTGGTTGCATCCATAACTGTAAATTCGTAATTACTGCCATTAACGATAGTTGCTGCATATGGTATTGTACATATCACAGATAACAGCGTTATGATCAATAATATTGATATTGGTTGTATTATTTTTTTCATGTTTTTTGCTCCCTTATCTGTGCCTGTTGTAATAGTCTTTGTCTGACCGTTTACAAATGTCTTTTCTACCGTATTACCGTCTGAATCGGTAACAATGTAATGAGTAGCAAGACTGCCGTTTGATGATGTGCGATATTCACTTTCAAGCGAACCGTCAAATGTGTAATAGTAATATGAGGTTTCACCGCTTGAATAGGTAGGCTCAAATGAGCCTACTTACCCACATTCGTTTTAAATTTTTTTCAAATATAGTTAGAATTATTAATCAATCTAAAATTTATGCCTATTTTTTTTAACTCATTAAATGCACTAAAATTGGTCTCATTGACTAACACCATTTTTTCATGTGAAATACAGCGAAACCACGGTATGCAATTTTTATAAAAAAGCCAAATCTTCAGGATAATCATAAGCATTCCAAGAGGAAAAATCTATAGGTTTCATCAATAAAGCCGTTGTTATTTTATTAATTCTGAAACAATGGATTTGTTGTCCTGCAGTATATCTGGGTGTTTTTTATTTTGCCTAATGGAATTTCATCATTTCTAAAACCATCCAAGAAATTAAAATATTCATTAGAATGATCCTTTTTATGGATCTGTCTCACAGTAAAAAAACTAAAATTCTCACTATAGCAAGTGGCAATTTTTAATATATCATTATATTTACTATTAAAATCGTCATAATTCATAAAAGTATAAACCATAATACCACCTGTATGCCCTATACATAAAACGAATGGATACTCCACTTTATATTTTTATATTTAACATGATAATACTTAAAAGAAGCAGACCCTCTATGTTTGGAATCACACTTACTTCTAGTGCTGCCTACTGAGTTTGCGATATTTAACGCATCACTCTTATAATAAGTTATTACATCTTTGCCTTGCCGCAACTTTGATTCAGCTTTACTTTTAGTAAGTTTACTTCCAAGTATAGGTACATCATCACTATTAAATGTTATAGTATAAAATCGTTTATTGTTTTTTTTTCTTTTTTTTCAATTTGGATCGTATATTATTTGCTGATTTAACAGCAGTATTAAATTTTTAACTGCCTTAATTGCATTTTAACCTTATTTCTAGACCAATTACATGTAGCAGACACACCATTCCAAATTGCATTACCGATAGATGATAGTCCGTTACCGACTGCGTTACAAAAAGCAGACCAACCTTTTTGGAAAAATGAAGTGGAACAAATCGCTACAGTTGCTGCAGTTAAAGCTATTAAAGCATAAACTAAATCATCAACTAGGGCTACTTTGGTATCTTTTTATCTTGCCTCAAGCGTCATAAACATAGCTTGCAACTTCTGTGCCTGCGAGGTCAATAATTCTGATTACATCACCCTGCAAGTTCTTCACATAAAAGTACATTGTACCGTTGTATGAGAATGAGGTTGCGTTTCCGTCTGAATCGTATTAGAACAGCAGAGTATCATTGCCCTTTACAAGTGCAATTAAATTTTTGTTGCTGTCATAGTAATAGTTGGTCTTAACTCCGTCAACAGACTTCTGCATTCTCTTACCGTTTGAGTCATAACTCATTTGAACGGATTTGTCGGAAGTGGTTATATTCTTGAGGATTCTTCCGTTCTCCCATTCAAAGCTCATTCCGTCACGGTATGAAAGCGGATTGCCGTTTGCATCGTATGAAATATTACTGCCGTTAACCTTTGTCAGCTTATCCTTCCAGCTGGTATCGGTATACTCGTATGTATTACCGTTCTGTGTTCCTGTCGGATAACCGTAGTTAGGATCAAGAACCTGTTCATATTTATTTTGCAGATTTTCTGCTCCGTCATAAGAATAGTTAATGTAAAATTTATTTACATAGTCGTATTCTTCTTTAAGCTCGTTAAGGCTGTCATAAACATACTTGTTCGTAAGCTTACCGTTTTTGCTTAAACTCGGTAATATTACCGTTTGCATCATAAGAATAATCGTAGGATAAAACGCTGTCACTGCCGTATGACTGACTGTACTTGCTGACAAGGTTAGTAGTTGAATTTTCAGCCTTGCCGTTTGCGTACTCATAGTCTGTATCAAATACGAGCTTTCCGTCACTGCGGACAGTTCTGACCTGTGTAGTTCTGCCAAAATCATCGGTTGTAGTTTTGGCGGTAATACCATCATTGCTTACATACGATTTTCCGTTTTCGGATAGTAAAAAGAGTGTTCATTATCGGAAAATTCATATTTTCCCCATTCTGAATAATCATATTCCTTTAAAGGAGCACCCTGTGCATACCAATATTATAACGGTCAGAACCAATGTAAATATTTTTTCACTTTATGTTTTCTGCTCATCTTAAATCCATCATGTCAAGCTGCGCACTGCTATATAGCGCAGATATGAGTTGCTTCAAATCAAACTTCACAGACAATTACCCGAAATCATCAATTCCCCAGTCGATCGCGCCGCTGTCATATTTATCGGAAAACTCCTCGGCGGTATATTCGTTCATTTCATACGAAAGCACAATATCGTCATAATTATCGTAGGCGAAAGCGTATAAATTTTCTGGTACGGTGTAGCTGTCAATGTTAAAGACGTAATACAAATCGTCCTTTTTAATAAATATTTGTTTAGAAGCATAGCCCACCTCGTCAAAATCGCCCGACAAAATCGTCTTCACATCCCCAGTTTGCCCTGTATTAAGGCGCAGTCCAAGATCGTCTTCAAGCCAAGAATCCTTTGCTTTATCTTCCTCATCATGTTTGGTCAGCACTACCTTGCCGGAAAAGAGATATGTTGCGCCCTCATTATAGTAATTTACCTCCATATCATATTCATCAACCCTGACGGTTGACAAATATCCCAACACATCGTCAATATTGCATCCCGACAAAATAATAGCAATAATAGCAATAGTAGCTAACAAAAATATCAGCTTCGGTACGGTAAATTTCATCTTAGCCTCCTTTTGCATCAATGTCGACATCTGAACGTGCCTGAAAATTTATACTGTATACGCCGTGAGTAGGGAACTATCAATCCGAGCGATTGAGGATAATATCCTAAAATGTTATTTATACACATGGTCAATAAATTCTTTTTACTTTTAGTCCAATGTTCAAAATCGTAGTCATCAGTAAAAGTTACTGTCACACTATAAGCAATGTCATGCCTTTTGTTAACATTACCGTATATTACATAGCAGATATTTACTTTACATTGACCTATCGATAAATATAAGTCTCGTTCACTCGTATGATAAGGATCAAAAGTTCCATTATAAATCATATATAATCGATTTTGGTGATACATTCTTTCTAATGCCGGATATAAATTTATGATGCGATATTTCTTCTTAAAATTATAATATGCCATCGAACCCAAAATTTTATCGGCATACATACTATTATCCGAAAAATCGTAACACTTGTAGCGTTGCCTATTAAGTATTGAATGAAAATAGAATTGTAATGGCATTGACTTCTTCACTGCGTACAAGCCTAACATCCATAACCAAGCTGTTTTACCATTTGTATCCGTATTACTAATTGCATTATTATCACAATATGTATACAAATTTGCCATCAAGGACGGGAACATAATGTAATGTGTATCGTCCGCATTCAAAAAATCTGCCTGTGAATGGATCGTAGTAGCGGCTTTGGAGATAATAGAGTGAAGTTTCGGTATCATAAACATAGCCACGGTAGCGAATCGGGTTTATTTCTCGAATTGTCGGCTCGCCTTTGGTATCTTTTTTATGTTGCCCCAAGCGTCATAAACATAGCTTGCTACTTCTGTGCCTGCGAGGTCAATAATTCTGATTACATCACCCTGCAAGTTTTTTACATAAAAGTACATTGTACCGTTATATGAGAATGAGGTTGCACTTCCGTCACTGTCATAGTAGAACAACAGAGTATCATTACCCTTTACAAGGGCAATAAGGTTTTTGTTGCTGTCATAGTAATAGTTGGTCTTAACTCCGCCATAGGAATAGTTAATGTAAAATTTATTTACATAGTCGTATTCTTCTTTAAGATCGTTAAGGCTGTCATAAACATACTTGTTTGTAAGCTTACCGTTTTGCTTAATCTAGGTAATATTACCGTTATTATCATAAGAATAATCGTGTGATAAAACGCTGTCACCGCCATATGACTGGCTTAACTTGCTGACAAGGTTAGTAGTTGAATTTTCAGCCTTGCCGTTTCCATACTCATAGTCTGTATCAAATACGAGCTTGCCGTCACTGCGAACAGTTCTAACCTGTGTAGTTCTGCTCCCGTCATATGAGCCAATATTTCTTTACATAGCAAGTTAAAATAGAAAATAACAAAAAGCTACATTAAGATACAGAAATACAGGAATACATAAAGTATTTTTGGGTTAAAATTAAAGCACATCACCTATTTTCTTTAATCTCATAAACTCTTTTTTAAAAACAATAATTTGAATAATTATTACCAAAACAAAAAGTATACAGCAAATGATAGCTGCTGTAAAATTATTGCAAGAAACAGCAAGTAGTATTAGCAATAAGAATATCAGCTCACAGACTGATGCACAAGAAATAAACTTCTTAACATATTTACAATATGCATTGGTCAAATTGACCTTATCTATGGTATATTCCGTTTTAACAAGAACTATATTATCGCAATCTATCCAACTTATCGTGGGTAACTTTTTTTTTTTCCTGTCATAATAAAAATATCCTTCGTTGTAAATAAATTCCAAATCGGTATCTTTATCTATGAAAACACTAAAGTTAGTTTTAATAATATAAGGACTTAACTTATTATACCACTTTGAATCGGTGTTCATCAATAGAATATTGCAAATGCCTTGCAATATCATAGTGAAAAAAAAAAAATCAAAATATTACTGAAAGAATGATTGCTTTTGCAAGACTTTTTGCAAATTTCAATATTGTAATTTTTTGATTCGCTCAACTTAAAAACAGCCTGATTATTTTCGTGGGTAATTGTGTGTGTCTCCCGCCCAACTGTAATATCAAAAGTATTATCTTTTATGTATTTACATGATATTTTTATCACCATAATTTAAATTTCTATATAACATTATTTATACTTTTATCAAATATATAATCTAGAATGTCGGAAATTGCTCCGCCTACTGATAACACTATATCAACATTTTCAATTATATAATTTATGAATTTATTTAATATTGCTGAATTCGTCGCTCCTGCTATCATATTTTCAAATTTTTGAGTTTAATTTTTGATAGAATCTTTTTGCCAAAATAAGGTATATTTTTTTGTTCGCTCATATCACACCTCCTTAAAGGTACTGAACACAGTATAGCAGATGTTCGTGTAAAAATCAATGAAATTTCCTTGAATTTTTGCACTAATCAACACGATTATTTTCTTTAACCTCTCGCGATACGACACGAACACCGCAATTCCTGCATTTTACATTGCTCATCATCAACTTGTAAAGCTCGGTATTGCGTGGGAACTTGTTTACAAATGGTACAAGGGAGCTGCCAACTTTGAGTAATCCCTGTCCTGCACCGACATTCGTGATATAGCTCATCTGAAGGTCGGAGATATTAAGGAGCTTGCAAACTCAATACGGCGGATACTTGATTGATAACCGTCAAATCCGTAGCCGTATTGAAGGTTACGCCCTTTCTTTCATTGTAGCACACTTTCCCGAAATTAAAAAAAGTGTGCAAGCTATTTTTCTAACTTACACACTTTATTTTACAATCTACATTGGTACGGTTTTGCAGTTCAAAGCGGAGAGGTGTGTGATTATCAGAGCAACATGGGAGCTACCGCTCACAGTATATCACAATTTCATCCAGCTTTACAGACGCTTTCTTGCCTTCATCACTGCACAATATATCAAGCCGCCGATCATTCCGCCTACTGTATTATAGAAGATGTCTGATAGCTGAAACGTTCCCAAATGAAGCAATAACTGCAATATCTCAATGCCTATCGAGAAGATGAACGTTATCTTCCCGCTTTGCCACAGTATTTTCTTCCAGCCGTTTCCTATCTTCTTTCCGAATGACCACAGCACTGCTGCTGAAAACGGCACCATCATAATCACATTCTCAATGCACTCTGTTGTCAGCTGCTTTTCTCCGTTCACTGTCTTCCAGATGCCCCATCCGCCCATAACATCAGATAAAGGATTCATCCAAAGGCTCCGGTTTAACAGGGTTCGGAACAGAATAAGTGAGGTCACAAAAAATAAGAAAAACAACTTCCGAAAAAACACACTCTCTTTGAATTTCTGATACCATGTTACTATGGCACTCTTCCACCCTTTGCCGGCATGTATTGGCTCATACGCATACAGGTAGAAAAACATTGCCAGGAAGGAAAGAAGAAGCGAGAATCCAAACGGCTCATAGAGAGCAGTCAGGATGTTTGTGAGGATCTTCCCGAATAAATCAATAGTTTCTTTCATCGCTGTTTACAGATCACTGAACAAGCCAGCCTTGTACACGCCGTTTTCCAGCATCTTCTTGAAGCTGTCCTTTACAGCTGCGACATCTTCATGGTAGGTCATGCCGTACCAGGTGTCGTTGGTCTTCAGGACCTTTACGGACATCTTTACCTGCTCCAACAGCTCACCGATGAAGATTGGAATCAGATACTCGGCTTTCTGAGGATTGCTCGGTACTTCTTTCTCGAAAAACTCCTTGAAACCATTTTCCAGCACATCCAGAAAATCAGGAGTTAAGCCCCACATGTTCATGGAAACCAGAGAATCAACATCAACAGCCATTCCTTCTGCCTCTGCTCCAGCTGCGGTCTTTACAATATTCTTTGTCTCTACAACTTCAGTCAAGTTTCCATTCTCATCCATCTTGCAGATACCGCGAGTCACACCGCCGTTATCGGACAGCGTGTTCTTAAGCACAAATCCTGCCATGCAGGACTTACCGCCATTCACAAGATACTCATGGACAGCCTTGAAGCCTTCCTTACCATAATAATCATCTGCATTGATCACAATAAACGGCGTATTGATAACCCTCTTTGCTGCAAGCACTGCCTGACCAGTTCCCCACGGCTTTGTACGGCCTGCCGGAAGTTCTCCCGGAATATCATTGATATCTTGGAATGCATAGTCCACAGTTACATTATGATTGGAGCAAATGGAAGCAATATGATGACCGATGACCTCTTTGAACTCCTTCTCGATATCCTTACGGATGATAAATACTACATGGTTGAAGCCTGCTTCGATTGCATCGTGAATTGAGTAGTCCATGATGATATGGTTTTTATCATCGACCGGCTCCAACTGTTTAATTCCTGTTCCAAATCGGCTGCCTATTCCGGCCGCCATGATAAGTAATGTTGTGTTCATAATCTCTCCTTCCTATGCTCGTGTAGCTTTTTATCGGACATACCTTAATGCATCGGTAATTGAGTATCATCGTGTTCATGTTTTTCTGTTCACTTTCCATGCACACCATATAAACCATCCCAACAGCGTACCCATTGTATTTGTCACCACATCATCCAATTGTAAATATCCTGTTTGAGTAATATGCTGCAATATCTCAATGCTACAAGAGCAAATAAATCCAGTCAGCACACATGCCCATCCACTTCTAAATTTTCTGAACAATATCGGTAGCAGTACACCAAGCGGAATAAACATAATAATGTTTTCAACAAACATAGCGTGCATATGAAAGGTATGTCCCCATGTTTCAAACAAGACCAAGCTAATAGCCTTTCTACCCCAGGTTCCCTGCATAAGAAAGCTACGCGAAAAATAACGAGAATGTACGCTAAGAAAAAGGCAAATGGAATTCTATGTTTTATTGTACTCTTCTTTCCACATAACCAGCTAACAGCAAATACAATGCATCCACTGAAGAAGATGGCTGGAATCAAGTATGACACGGGTTGTCCGAAATCTTGAATTATTGATTTTATGTACCACTTGATTACCAATCACCTTTTTCTATTAACTCATCTTTTCTTACCAACCATCCACAGAGCAATGCGCACAACAACCTCATAAGCCATGCGATAATAGTAGCACATGGAGTTCTCGTTCCCTATTAATTTCTCCTTACTGTGCTCGTGCTGCTTTTTATCGGACATACCTTAATGCACTGGTAGCACCGCACGCATTTGTTTTCATTTATCTTTGGATATTCAAATCCTTCATCATCCTCTACCATAGATATAGCTTCCTTCGGGCAAATCGCATAACAGGCTGTACATCCACAGCATTCTTCTTTTTCTCTTATATAGTACTGGAATTTCTCTTTCCACCTTTACTCACCAACTTTTTGATTTTTTCTCTTAATCTTTCTCAAAAATGATTTTGCATCATTCTTTAATCCGATGCCACCATATTTCTTTGCAACATACTCAAACGACTTATTCTCAAAATCACTCCAGAACTGCTCTCTATTATCTGGTTTCGGAAATGGAGCTTTAAGAGGTGGCTGCATACTATCTTCCAGCTTTGTCTGCTTCCAAATCAGCCCTTCTTTTTACTTTTACTATTTCAAAGGCTTTTTACCAGCTTCATTATTTACCAGCACCAGCGAAACGCCCTTGTTGTCATCAAACTCTGGAGCTACTTTTTCAATACCCCAATAATCTGCAATTGTAATATCGCCCGGATGCATCACAGACTTATAAGGACATTCATAGCAACTCGGTCGCAACACTGTATGTCCATAAAAAAGCTCTTTGAAGACCCGGCTGCTCGTAGACTTTCCATTTTCAAAATAAAGTGTTTCTACATGGTCATGCCATCCAAAATCTTTTTTTATTACGGAAATCCACACTTGAAATTTTAGAATGATTTTTCTGCTCTTGCCAGTGTAGATATGCGTCCCACACTTTTTTGCTCGGTACTCCGTGACAAACAATATCTACACAGAAAAGGTTATCATATTCTTTTTTCCAAGGTATTTTTCAATCCTGCCACCTGACAGGACGTTCCAGAAAAAGCACACTTCTCTGTGCGTCAAGATCTACCTTCACATTTTTGAATGTATTGCCCAACCTACTCTGAATATATTTAGAGCCTCTCATCCGATTGCGTTCTTCCGTACTATCAGCGCGAATATGTACGGCATTGAAATCATCCGTCAGGATATCCATAGATTACACCGCCGTTGGACAATACTTGACCAGACAGGGCTGTAAAAAATACCACCCGATCTGGAAGCCGCTCTTGTCGATTCATCTTTATGTTTCACTGCATATACTTTAGGCTGCTTCCAATTCATTATGCTACCCTCCTTTCGGAGTGATCAGCATAATCGAGGTTACTTAGTTCGTACCCCCCCGATAATTCTGAGGAGTTTATTCTTTATTTTTTTGTTTTCATTGGAACTGTTCCATATTTCTTCATAACGAAATCAATTCCTTTCCTTTGATAATCATTCCAGAATTCTTCTCTTCGCTCAGACTTCTTGGTCGGTGCTTCAAGGTTCGCCTGCCAGCATTGTGTTGTATTACTCAATCTACAATCCAAGTCACCTTGAATTTTTTCAAACAGCTCCTCTCCTCGATTTGTATGAATCAAGAATAGCGAATTGCCGTTAGGGTCATAGAAGTCCGGGATAGTTTCTTCGATATGCCAGAAATCGCCGATGGTCATATCTGTTTTTCTCTCTATGGTCGCATAAGGGCATTCATAGCAAGATGGCCGCAACGCACACCGATTATAAAACACCTTAACATAATCTTTAATCGGCTTCTCTGCTCCATTGACTTTTACATAAGCTGTTGGAGATTTCCAACCGTTGCGCTTATCTTTGAAAGTGAGATAAGTTATCTTTCCATCTTTTTTCTGAATAGACTCCGCATATTCTCTCCACATCTTTGGGCTTGGTGAGCCATGACAGATAATATCTACTATGTACACTCGGTCACGGATTTCTTTTATTTCGCTGAACTTCCGAAATCCATCAGCCTGGCACCCCATGCCGATAAAGAGTAACTCTTTTTCTGGGTTCTCCATCAGCCAGTGATACGCTTTCCTGTAAATATCACCAGGCTTGCTCTGCATATATTTTGAACCTTTTGCTTTTTCACGCTGTTCTTCGTCCAAAATCATTTTGAACTCTGCAGTATGATTCTCATAGTTATAGATTGCTGCCACCACTGCATTGTCATTTTTCAGGAAAAAGTCAGAAAGTGCAGTAAATGCACCACCAGAAGAACTGCTCATCAAGGCAGATTTGTCTTTTAACCTTCCTGCATATACTATTGTATCTATCAAATCCACCATAAGCTGTTCCTCCTGTGTATTATTTGCTTTTCATTGCCATCTTGACATTTTGTAGAATGATAAGGAATGTAAGTGTTGCATAATAAACCACAATCGGTGCAACACATCTGTAAATCGATTTTATGCCAAGTTTACCCGCTACCATTGGGAAAGCCGTAATAAAAATCGGATGAATAATATAAAGCCATGTGGAATATTTTCTTCCAATCACAGCCAATTCCTTATTATGCCAATTACTCTTGAGCGTATAGGCAAATAGACAGATTGCCAAGAAAGTCGTACTGAGATAATGATCTCTCGTAGCGTTCATTTCAGCATTCACCAAAGCAAATCTTTCTGCAAGACTAGTTATCGCAAAAACAACAATCAATATCTGAAGCACTTTTTATTCCATGTTTCAGAGCATCGTTTTTCTCTGATGAGGTTTCCAATACAAAAATACGGTATTCCTACACAAAGAAAATTTCTAACCAGTATGTACGGGAACTCCCGATGAAAAAAATAAGCAGCGAATACTTTCCAAGTACCAAATCTGCAATTAGCAGAGCTGGAGTTAAATAGTACAGAATCTTTCGACAGTTGAGCTTGTCTACCAGAAAAACAATCACCAACACATAAAAGATTGCTCCTAAATACCAGAGGTGTCCTGCCAACGGAGATTCATTAAGAAGAAAAAACTTTAGCAGATTCATTCCCGTAAAAATCGACCGAATATAGGCTACTATGTTCTCCCTTCTGAGGACATTAAGTGCAATATTCCAGATGAAGAAAAAGCGCATTTGCTTCTACAAGCAAGTAGAGTATCTTCTTGATTTGATGCTTTTCCTTATGCCGTGCAACGGTATCCGAATAAAAGTACCCTGTAATCATAAAGAAAACAGGAACTGCTACTCTGGTCAGTGTCGTAAAATATGCACCAACTTTTCCTGGAAACGGAACATGAATACAGACAATTAAGAAAGCGCATAATGCTTTCAAAATGTCAATATTATCTGCTCTGCTCTCAAGATTTTATCCCTTCCTTACATTTAGTCAACTTTATCACACATTGTTGTTTTATCCATTTGTAAGTAATTTTCAATTTCAAAATCCGAAGTATAAAGATGGCTTATCTTTTTTTAATAATTTTTTTCACAATCTTTATACATTCTGGATTAGCGATATAATTCGCTATTCCACCTACTGCAAAACAAACAATTGACACGATACAACCATTTACTGCAAAACTTAAATAATTGTTAATATTTAGATTGATTGCATGATTTACTACAATAGTAATAGCAAAAAAGAAGATAATTAGGTATAAATATCCTCATAGACCTCCACACAGATCTGCGAAGTATCTTTTTTATCACATACGTATGTGCAGTATATCACCTTAATAGGCAAAGCAACTACCGTTGCAAACAATACGCCAATAATCCCCCACTTTTGAACAAATAAAACTGAGAGAAAAAAAGATTCACTATTGCCTCGGCAATTGAGATGTAACTTACAGTTTTTGCGTATCCTGCTAATCCTGTTAAATTGCCAGATACATATCTACTCCAGGACAAAATCTGTACTAAGCAAAACATAACAGGAAGAATAGTATATATATACTCAACATCCGTCACACCGTTGGTATAAAGACGTATAAATGGAAGAATTAAAATATATGTAATACACATCAAAATCGTCATTCCACCCATGAAAATCGTTGTGAATGCGTCATGATAAGTAACATATTTTTTTCTCATCCTCATGAAATGTACATCCTAAAACATATGAAACACTGGAGTAAACGCTGTTTCAAAAGTAAATTAAGATTACTAAATACTAAACTATACACAGAATAAACACTGGATAATTTTGTGCTTACAAAAACCGACAAAACTATCATATCGGTAGAAGAAAATATAGTCCATGCAATTTCTGTTACAATGAACGCATTTCTATCTTTTTAGTTTCTCTTTAGCAGATGCCGCAGAAAAATCAATCCAACTATATTTTTTATAAAAGTACCATCTATAAAAAACACCTTAATAACCGTCAGCAAAAAATAAACAAACTGTAAAAAAGCAATATTAATGCCAAAAAGCAGCCATTACAATTTTTACGGCATAGCTTATAGTTTTATTAACAACAGAAATTGTGCTGTTAACATAGCCTCTACCATCTGCCATTAATATTGTCGATGGAGTTTCAACAAAATAAAATGATATGACTCCTGCTAGTCCTTCAAAAAAGAACAACAAGAAAAACTGTAAAACTATCGACATCGGTTTTAATGATTATTGGACATGCAAGCGACAAAACTAGTACACATATACCATAATAAATAGTAACCTTACGGAAATACCTTCGTGCAATCGATGCTATATGTGATATCCCCCCTACGATCTCCTTGAGAAATGGGCTTATATAAAGCATTTTTAGCAGCTTGACCAATTCCAGCTTCAAGTAAAGCCATATATGCAAAAAATCTGAGAAATAGTGCTTAACAGGCCGTTTGTATCGGAGCCATAACTGGTAATCATGATTCTTGGAACAATTAGCCCAAGAATTATGATAATAAGTTGTCCTACAAAACCCGTTCCTATATTTCGAATAAATTTCTTCCTATTCATCTAGACATTCTCCGTATTATTTCCCAAGGCATTCATCAAGAACTTCTTTGATTCGTTCAAATAATTTTCAATGTTCCTCTCATCCTTAGCTGAAAAATCATACAAGCCATTCTTATTTAAATGTGAAGCATTGAGAGATTTCAACAAGGATTCAACTCTGTTATCGGTTTTTGAAAACGATTTATAAAGCGTTTTCTTTTCAAAAATAATTGAAAAAGCAATTGCATGAAAAGAATTAGTAGCTATGCTCTCCGCATTTTTTATCAACGAAACAAATTCGTATGGACCTACAGTATGTAATTGCTTCCATCCAACATGTAGGTTACTACATGTTGGATGAATGCATAATACAGTACAATTGGTTTGCTCAGACAACTTTCTTGTCTGTGCAATCAATTCACGATCTTCCTTGAGCGAATAATAGAGAATATACTTTTCCTTTATCTTATATTTCGCTCTACTAGCAAAATTAGTCCAAAAATTAACATCTAATAAAAAAAAGGGATCTAAAACTAATTTAGCATCCTTTCCGGTTAAACGGGCAACATCTGTTAAACAGTCTTTCTCTCTTAGAGAAATTGCTTGAAAATCTGTAAGGTATTCTTTTACACACTTAGTTTCAAACAGGGTTAGTTTATTTGAACCAAAACTCGCAGCGTAAGATATTTTAATTGGGCAGCTCTCATAATTTGCTCCATAATATAGAGATGTCTCACCCGTAATTTTTTCATTCCAAATTTGGTCACTACCACATACAATAGCATCTAAATCACCTTCAGAGAAGTTGAAATTCTTATTTATAAATTTTTCGAAGGCTGTATACTGTTTCATTCGCTTTGGAATGGCTTTACATTTTCTCAAAAAATTTCTAATTGATTTCGAATCGCAAAATGGATTCAAAGAATACTCTCTCTTAAGTTTATCTGGATAACGCTTCACAATAAAAGTGGCGTGTCCAAGTTTTGAGATATATGTTTGCAATGCATATGCTTGCAAAACAGCACCGTAATTATGTGCAAAATAAAACGTTAATATTCCACAATTCATGTCACTAATTTCCTCTATTTTATTTTCTCTATTGGAGATTCAATCATTTTATATGATACAATAATTTTATAATAATATTCCCCTATTGCGCACCCGAATATATATGTAAAGAGAGTCGGGGCATCATACAATGGATTTCCAGTCAAGCAATATAACAGAAAGAACACCTGAACAAACACCGCATACACAAGTGAAAATCGAATTTCTTTATCTTGTATTTTTTCTATTGCCACGATTTTAAGTGTTTTAATTGAGTGAATTAATGAAAACACAAAAAACAAATAAAATGGCAGACTTCCAACAATGCCAACTTCGCATAACAACTGAACATACACACAATGTACATTAATATAAATTCCTCTAACAGACTGAAAATAATATTTAAACGAATCCCACCCAATTCCAAATATCGGATGTGTGCTCCATGCCTCAAGTGCATATGCCCGCTGCACATCTCTACCCATCTCAAGACTTCCAGTTTGATATGTTTCAATAAACCGATAAACGACATTAAGCAATGATGGTACAAACTCTGCCGCAACAGTAAGTATACATGCTCCAATCACAAGTCCAATTATGATTTTTCCCCATCGTGTCAACGGTTTGTCTGAATTTAATACATAGTAAGTAATCACAACTGCTGCTAGAATAAAATTGCATGAGCTCGTTTGCCTGTTAGTAAAACTGAGCCTAATAACAGGAAGCATATAATCAGATTACTTTTTTTCTTCTCTGCAATAAAGCTAGCAAAAGGGACTGAAAAAGCAAACCGCTAAATACATAGCATTGGTACTATAATGTGGTGTAAACCCGGTAATGAATCCTTGCTTAAAAAGTTGACTCATTTGATCCATATATCCGTAATCCTTAAACAATGGAACTACAATATTATTAAAAAACGCAGGGTTAACCACTGTATAGATAGTCATGCACGCATAAAAAAAATTCCAATGTATTTTTTGTATGCCAAGCATATAAGGCTTCCAATCTAAATACCTATGTCCAAATATATAAAACAAAAAATAGCCACCGTATAAACTAATTCAACCATCGAACCATGAGCTATATTTGCATTGTTAAAGAAAAGTATAATGCATATCATCAGTATAACCATCATGTCCATACTGCTGATTTTCCATCCTTTTTTGGCGCATACTTGTACAGAAAATAAATTCCTATTGCAAAAAAATAGCGGTACAGAATATGTTGCAAACGGATATATTTTATCCTGCAATCCCACAGTAAAAGCATAAAGTAAGAAGATAAAAGCGCAAATAAATAGTTGCATACTTTTAATTTTTATTGTCGGTTTTTTAATTCTTATTGTCAATTTTTCATGCAAAACTAAGTCCTCCCTATGATTCACTCATTTTTTTGCTTTCCTTATAATAACTTGATAAGTCACTCTGCCCCCCCAGCAGCTCTAGGAAGGATATGTAATTTTATTAAAAGTGCTTTGAAATCCTGTTTAATACATTCTTTTGGCAAAGCCCTTTTTACAGCTCCATTAAAATTCATGCCTTTTTCAATGTCTCTAAAAAATTTTGCACGTGACTTTGGTGCAATAGAAGGCGTAGAAAGTTGATGATTATGCGCAATAGCATTGTCCAGATCAACATCAAAAGATGCAGATTCGATTGAGACAATAATTCCTCTCCTTTATCGCTTTGACACAAAATAAGAGAAACCCCTTTTTTCCATTCATTGCTGTCGCAATTGCTTCCCCACGAATCCCCTAAGGTAATATCTGATACTCTTTTCTTTTTTAGCAAACTGACACCTATAACAATTATCTGTGTAATTCAACGCCGACAAAAATGCGGTCATATAACGGTCACATACTCCCACAGAAGAAAATGTTCTTGAGTTATCATTGATTTGAAATGAATCTTTAACTCTAAAACCAATATTATCACAATTTTTTTTTGCTAAAACTCCGTATTGGCTTAAGAACATGTCAAGAAACATCGGTGATGGTGTTCCATGGCATATTAAATCAACCGTATATAAGTTTTTATCATTCCTCTTAAATTTAGCATAATTCACCATCCCAGCTACCTGACACGGTAATCCAATAAATAGAACTTTTTCTCCTCTCTGTAATAGTGTGAAAACCTTTGAGTAAATGCCGATAGCATCGCTCTTAATATTTTGATCCTGAAAAATTAGCCAAATCCTTTTCATCTGCGGTAATTACAAAGCCAAATTTTCCATCATTAAAAACACAACTGCATACATACCCACCGTTTCTAATAAAATTCAAACTTAGTGCAGTAGCCACCCCACCAGATGATCCATTTTTCCTTATTTCTAAATCATTTGACCATCCTTGACACCACATTTGTGGTGGATGTGCTAAACAACTTGCGTTGTTAGGGCAAACATTATGACACAAACCACATGCGATACACTTTTCCATATCAATATGTGCATTATAAGATTTTAATGATTTTTCAATATGGATAGCCTCTCTGGGGCATATGTCCAAACAAGACATACACCCATTACATTTATTATTACTGCATACAGTCTCCATTACATTTCTCCAACTATTGACAAATTATATTTCCTGTTTGATTACATTTTCAATACCAGCGAGCATCTGCTCATTTTTAAACTTCTTATTCAAAATTTCATATGCATTATTGCAGATTTGATTTGACTTCTCACTGTTATTAATACAATATTCGATAATATCTGCAAGCTTTTTATAATTTCCTACAGGATATACATATCCTGTTATACCATCTTCTACAATTTCAGATGTAGCTCCCGTATTAGCGCCTATAAAAAGTTTTCCGCTCCTAAGTGCTTCTACCGTTACCCTACCAAACGCTTCAAATTTCGAACACATTACTTCAAAATCGACTGTCTTTCTAAGGCTTTTCATATCCTTAACAACTCCAAGAAATTTTACACTACCCTCTATATCGTCTTTTTTTTTAATCTGGTTTTGAAGCTTATTGTAATACTTTTGATATGAACTCGAAATCTGACCTGCGACTATTAGGTCAACCTGTATATTTCTTTTTTTAGTTGACCTACTGCGCAAATAATATCCATTTGATTTTTTGCTGGCGTCACTGATCCGGCCATCAAAATTCTAAACTTTGATTTATTTGTAAAATCGCTAATACAATCTAGTTCTCCCTTATAGGATACACCATCATATATCAACTTCATTTTTCTTTATCAATATCTTTTGTGTTATTCAACATGGCCTTGGATATCACAAGAACTTTATTGGTATAATTATTAAGCATTTTAGCTGTCCACGGTAATGTAAGCCAGTCATTGCCTATCGATATCATTTCTCGGCAATGCAATACATGAGGAACATGTAGAAGTTTTGATAAATAACATCCAATCAGAGTTGCACGCGTATTAGTATAAATCAGGTCATAATCTGAAAATCTATTTTTTGTGACGCAGTACTTCCAAATAATCAGAAAGACCATTAATCATAAATTTAGCTTTACCCTTTATACTGATAGACCTGTCAACTACACACGGATGACTTTTTCAAAATAATATATTCTATTTTATTTTTTTTCGAGCCATTCAGAAAAATCGCCCTTGCATGGAATAAGAACGGTTACCTGATATCGCTCTTTTAAATAAGTAATTACATCGCAAAAAGCCAACATAGCTCCCCCATCCATATATCCTCGATGAGAGACTAATAGTATTTTTTTCATCATCCTGCTCCTTTCACTTTAGTAACCAGACTACTGTTAAACGATTATTACTCTGAAATCACGCTGAAGCAATTGGAAGCAAAATTTAATCTCAAATCACTTTAAGTTGACTCTGGTATTTTTTTGATATAGTGCTATATTTATCTGTTAAAGTCGTTATCTTCTATTTTATATATTCATTGTCCACTATTAAGTTTTCAAAATCTTTTTTAATAACAAATTTTTCACTAAAGTTAGTTTCCATTTTAGTGAAAATGTCGTTTTTATCACAATATTTATTAAATCTATGCGGAACTTCCATCAGCCAGATAATTATTAATCGCATCAACAAATTTTTCATCCTCGTCTGATAATGTAGAGCTATCTTTATAGAACTCCGCATCTTTAATTGTGTAGCTGTATTGTTGGTAAAATGAAGCTCTTTTTTTTTCGCTGTAATGCCCAATGTATTTGCGCTATGTTGCCTATAGGATATCTGCGGAGTACTGTCCATCACAAATTTTCCCCAATAAATTTACAGACAAGCGTAATATAAAAATCATGCATTGCTATCGAATTAGGCTTATGTCTCTTCAATTGTAAAAGTAGTTGTCTATTAAACACCTGTGTACAGCCTTGCATAATACCACAGGATAATGCAATTTCCGAAAGCGCATTTGGCATTGTCTTAAAGGATTTATACATCACTTTAAGTTTTTCATCCGTAACATTGACAGCTGAGTAATACAGTACCGGGCTTTCTTTTTCATTATCAATATACTCGATTGCAGTTTTCAATTTATCTGGATACCAATAATCATCTTGATCACAGAACGCGTAATACTCATATGTCTCGGAACATTTTTCAACTAAATCCATAAAGCTTCTTGCTGGTAGAGATTACCGCCTGTATAATAGTCTATTCCCAAACTTTTTAAAATATGAATTTTATTATCAGTCGAGCCATCATCTCTACATAAAATACTTACGCAAACATTTCTCTGTTCTCTTAAACTTTTTATCTGTTCGACTAAGTACTTTTCTGCATTATATGTCGACATTAATATGAGTACTCTATTTTGCATTAGTCACATTCCTCTTTCCCGATTCCAGGCAATACAAAATCCATCTCTTAATACTTTAACACCTGCTGATAATTTATTCCATTTATCGTTTTCAAAAACAAATATTATGACAATATGTTTGACCGCGCCTAAAATAGCACGCATCATATTGATTTCGTTATGTTTTTTTGCAACGATTATAGCATTCCTTGTTCCATAATATCTTCTAAATGGTGAGTGATTCCACGTTTTTATTTTCCAAGATCCGACTTTTATAATGTGTCCCTGCCCTATCTCATGAACAAACCCCACAAAGCCGACCTGATATATATAATACCCTTTTTTCTCATCGTAAGGCACATATCGTAATCAACCTGATCAATAAAAAAGACTCTCATCAAATTTTCCAGCTTTTTTCCACGCTTCCACATTAAGCAATGCCGCTGAAGTAATACACCAAGGTACTTCCTTTAAATTACCAAATTCAGAGCCTTCATTTTTATATTCATCTTCTATAAAATTTCTGTCTTGATAGAGGCATGTAAACTGTCCAACATTTTTCATAGACAAATATGGTCTATACTTGTCAATTATATCATCCTTACATACAGTATCTTGATCCAATGTAAGAACCCACTTTTACACCACAACTTTCCGTTGATTCCGCAATGACATTAAGTGCTGCTGCAATTCCTTTATTCTTATGTAAGTCTATATATAGTATTTTGTCTGTGTTAAAATTTTGATTCCGCTCTGAATTTCTTCTTTATTATTAGATCCATTATCCACCAATATTAATCGATCCACTTGACCTAAAATATGTGTAATGTTTTCCTTTAATCTACTAATTTCCGGATTGAATAAAACAATTCCCGCAAAAAATAGCTTCCATTCTCTCACCCTATATGTTTCCATGATTGCAAAAGCAGTACCATGAAAAAGAATCTGTAATCATATATTCTGCATTTGCAATATATGATAAAAATTTAAACGGCGATAAACACAGCTTAAATTTTCCTACTCGCATACAGTTATGAGCCTCAACAGAAACTCTAAGCAATTTTAACCCCGCTTTATCCGCAAATTGCTTTGCATATTCATCCATTTCATGATTGGCATTAAGTTGATAAAGCAACACATATCCTTTTTTTCATGTATAGGCAGCAATTGTTCTTTCCATCTATCTCCGCCAAAAATCATTGTTGGATCAAGAATCTGTGTTGCCTCATATCCCGCTCTATTTACTATATTAACCGCACTATCTTCCCGAACAGTTATATAGTCATATCCACGTAATAATTCTTTGAACTTATCAATTCTTTCTTTCGGATAACTTTCTTTTCCAAAACTAGCAGAAAAGGCTATTTTTTTCGCATCATGTGGAGCAAAACTCAAGAAATACATAGGATCTACATCATCTTGAGCAATTTCTCCCCAAACTTGATCACTACCTGTACAATAAATATCAGCTGTCGGTATTTTGCTTGCATCTGCAACCAGATTTGTAATGCGCTCGCTCAAATTCAGATATTTTGCCCTTTCCTTTTCAAATGCTCTTCCACAAATATAGTGATCCGGCCATTGAACGATTCTATATATAAGTCTAGTAAAAGTATTCCGATTCCATTTTTTGGATTTTTTTTAACAGTAGTTCTGTCACATTATGATATTCTTCATCTTCTCGAACATAATCCAAAACTTCTGCATTATATCCGTAGTCTTCAAATAGTTTTTGTGTAGCATACGTCTGCAAAAAAGAGCCATAATTTACAATTGCATGGCGTGTTATAAAACAAATTTTTTTCATAATCTTTTCCTTATGCTTTATATGAATACTTGACTTTAACAATCACCCTGCATAACACCATTAGCATTCTATACTTTTTCTTCTTTATGAGGTAAAGCATCATATTCCACGGTATACCAATCTTTATGGTTGTTTTATTACGAAGTTTTCTAAATCAAGTTTTTTTAACCCATCTTCAAATTTCTTGCCCATTTCTTTGAAACTAGCAGTATTCTTAGCTTCATTAAGGGACGCATAAAAAATACAGAACAAAATATAGTTATCATATTGACTTTTCAGTTGTCTATTATTCCGTAGCAGTTTCTTATTTAGATAAGCAAATAAAACTCCTAATCTTTCAAATCGCCGCGCATCATACGCTTTTGTCATAGACTGACTGTTTTGCCGATAATAATATAGTGGAATATCAATTCCATAAAAAGACTTGCATTTTAATATGCTGTTGTATATACATGCGACATCTTCACCAAAAGTAATCTTGTCTTCAGAACAAAGACTATCTCTTAGAATTTCGGTCTTAATCATTTTAGACCATACTGCTGGCAAAACACCGAATGTGTAAAATCTTTGATTCCTATCACAAAGCATGCATGGAACAATCTTTTCTTTAACTTCTTTCTCGCCAAAGAATCCTCTAAAATGCGAGGTTTTCATTTCAACATTTTTTCCATCTATGCTTTTGAATGCATTATATTCCACAACATCTGGATGAGCTTCCGTAATCACTTTATTAACTTCAGCAAGCCAATTATCTGAAACCCAATCATCTCCATCTACATAGCCAACATACTCGCCCTTTGCAGCCATTACACCAGCTCTTCGAGCACTAACTAATCCCCCATTGGCTTTATGTATGACTCGAATGTGATCATTCTTCAAAGCATAAGCGTCACAAATTTTGCCGCTATCATCGGTAGCGCCATCATCCACAAGAATCAGTTCATAGTTATCGTAGCTCTGGCTCAGAACACTTGTTATGCACTGATCAAGAAATTTTTCAACATTATAGATTGGTACAACAATACTAAACCGGAGATTTTTATCCATTTTGCACCTCCACACTGTTTCTTTTTTGTATGTAAGTCACATTGTCTGGAATGTCTTTTGTAACTATCGCACCGGCCGCAATGATGACGTTGTCTCCAATTCTAATGTTAGGAAGGATTAAGACATCACTTCCAATCCAAACATTAGATCCAATTTCAACTCGTCCAATAACATAACCTTGTTTTCTGAAAGGGCCTTTTGTCGCATCAGTTCTATGGTTATGGTCGTATATCTTAACATTTTCCCCAAATATACAATCATTTCCTATATTAATTTCGCCCAGAGATGTCATTGAACAATTACGATTAAAAAAACAATTATCGCCAATATTAATGCTTCCTGTTTTTTCAATCATCAAATAACATCCTGGATAAAAAAAAGTCATTTTACCAGAATGAAAGCGACTCCCATATAAAATTTTCCAGCACAGAATTTTAAGAATTCCGATAACTCGATTTATAATTTTTATCAGATATTCAGACATTTTTTTCCTCACTATGAACCAGCTGATGTAGCCGCCCTCGTTGGTCGCATGGTAATAGCCGTACTTTTCAGTTTCATTCATATCAACGAGCAGTCGAGCCAAATCATATGTATAGGTCGGTGTGCCGATCTGATCATTGACCACGCGAACAGTGTCGTGTGTCTTTCCGACATTCAGCATGGTCTTGATAAAGTTCTTACCGTTCAGACCGAATACCCAAGCAATGCGGACAATGAAATACTTCTCCAGCGTCTGGCTGACTGCCAACTCACCTTCCAGCTTTGTCTGACCGTATACATTCAAAGGCTTATAATCCTTGCAATCTGGCTGCCAGGGCTCTGTGCCCTGACCATCAAACACATAGTCCGTGCTGATATAGGTCATCTTACAATCCAGTTTCTTGCATACATTTGCAATATTCTGCGTGCCGCCCGCATTGATAGCACGGACTTTTGCCACTTTATCGTCATCCTCTGCCATATCCACAGCAGTCCATGCTGCACAGTGAATTACAGCATCCGGATTTACTTCTGTAATAACTTTCTCAACAGCATCTTTGTCGGTAATGTCCAGTGCTACATACGGTGCTTTTGTTACCGCAGAACCATCTGCTACACCGCTGTAGTTTTCCTGAATATCAGAACCAACACCTTCATGACCGCGCTTCAGCAGCTCATTCATCACATCATGGCCCAACTGACCGCCAACGCCTGTTACAAAAAACTTCATGTTCTTTCCTCCTCTGGCTTTTAGCGGTTGCTGTACATTTTCTCGTAGTAGTTCTGATACTCGCCGCTGATGATGGTCTCCCACCACTCACGATTATCGAGGTACCACCGAATAGTCTTCTTGATTCCATCCTCAAACTTGGTCTCCGGCAGCCAGCCCAGCTCATTGTGGATCTTGGTCGGATCAATAGCATAACGCATATCATGGCCCTTTACGATCGCCAACGTGGTGATCAGGCTCTCCGGCTTGCCCAGTTCCTTGCATATAATCTTCACGATTTCAATATTCTGCTTCTCGTTGTGACCGCCGACATTGTAGACCTCGCCCACACGACCCTTGTGGATAATCAGGTCGATAGCCTTGCAGTGATCTTCCACATACAGCCAGTCACGGACATTCAGACCTTCGCCGTAAACAGGCAGAGGTTTATCCGCCAGCGCGTTTGCAATCATCAGCGGGATCAGCTTCTCCGGGAAGTGATACGGACATAGTTGTTAGAGCAACGAGAAATGGTCACAGGCAGGCCGTAGGTACGGTGGTAAGCCAGAACCAGCAGGTCAGCGGCTGCTTTGGAACTGCTATACGGAGAGCTGGTGTGGATCGGAGTTTCCTCGGTGAAGAACAGATCAGGACGATCCAGCGGCAGGTCGCCGTAAACTTCATCGGTAGAAACCTGATGATAGCGCTGGATGCCGTACTTGCGGCAAGCATCCATCAGCACACTGGTACCGATAATATTGGTCTGGAGGAAGATACCCGGATCTTCGATGGAACGGTCAACATGAGATTCTGCCGCAAAGTTGACCACGATGTCCGGATGTTCTTCTTCAAACAGTTTATCCACTGCTTCGCGGTCGCAGATGTCTGCCTTCACGAAGCGGAAATTCGAATTGTCCATCACAGGTGCCAGTGTAGACAGGTTGCCTGCATATGTCAGCTTGTCCAGACAGATGATCCGGTAATCCGGATACTTCTTCAGCATATGGAATACAAAGTTACTACCAATAAACCCAGCGCCGCCGGTAACAATAATATTCATGATTTATTCTCCTCTACACTTATCTATGTATTTTGTTCTCATTTTCTAATTAATACAAATGTTCTTGATACTTGCCGTCCATAACATCTTTCAGATACTGACCATACTGGTTCTTCTTCATAACCTCATAGACCTCCATCAACTCATCCTTGCTGATCCAGCCGTTCAAGTATGCAATTTCTTCCAGGCAAGCAATCTTACGATGCTGATGCTGTTCTACGGTCTTTATGAAGTTAGTAGCATCACCTGCTTCTTCATTTCCATAACCATTTCAGGATAATCACAGGCATTTTTCAATTTTTCTTGCAAGTCCTCTACATTAGACTTTTGGAAAATCAATGCCTTATCTTCTATTTAAAGTCAACCTCTGCACACTCCGGAATGTCCGAAACCAAACAGCAATTGCCATAACTCATAGCTTCCAGCAAACTCAACGGCATTCCCTCCAGACCTCAGAAGGTAATGTGTAGATATACGCATTGCTATATAATTCATCAAGCATCTGCCCCTGAACAAATCCGATAAAAATGATTCTATCATCATCCTTTGCCAGCTCTTTCAGTTCCATCATAAAAGAATCCGTATCGCTAGAGCCACCGGCAATAACCAATTTTTTATCTGTTTTGACATCTTTAAATGCCTCAACCAGATATCGAATGCCCTTTTTCCGGTACCAGTCGACCAAGAAATAATATGTAGGAATCCTTTATTAGACCAAATTTTTCCTTTTGTTATGAATTTTGCTTCTTTAATCTCTGGTCGATTCACACCGTTGGGAATAAAGTGAGGTATCTTTAAAGTCATACTCTGCACCACTCACGTGATGACCGGATCTGTTGTAGCAGGTAACCTGACATCCATCTCTTGCCATTCTGGTGCATAATTCTTTTACAACAATCTCTATCCCACCCTCACGGGACAGTCGTTTTGTCCGAACATAGACACTGCAAATCTATCTTTCATAATGTTCTCCAACCAATATTGTCCCCTCTGCTCCTTTATATCTATGTACGCATCAGCTATTCGCAGATAGTATTTCTCTCTAATTTCAGCTGTGTAATAACCGCACGCAGCTAAGTGTTTTCTTATGCTGTCGTATCCAATTAACCCGACAATCATATTGCCCTTGTTTTCTACTCCATAAAATATCAGTTAAGTACACTCGCATCTATTTCTCAATAACCGAAGTGCTGTTCCGGTTTTTACAATTTCTTCAAAATCGGTAATATCACTTCGTCCACTTCATCGGCTTACCTGACACAAGGCGGATAAAGTCGGGTACCCGACCCAGCCGGCTAAAATTATGCCTTTCATATGTACCTCCCAAATCATCTTCCTTGTTTAGTAAGAACTGCAATAATTGTTTTAAATATGATTTTCCAATCCACAAGAAAACTGCGTTCACGGATATACTGTATATCCATCTCGACCCATTCATCAAAAGAAATGTCATTTCTGTTTGGCTGAATTTGCCAATAACACGTAAGACCAGGTGTAATAAACAATCGCTGGGCTTGATAAGCAGAATATTGCTCAACCTCTCTGGGCAAAGCAGGACGAGGTCCCCACAATGCTCATATCTCCTTTTAGAATATTAAAAAGCTGTGGAAGCTCATCAATACTTGTTTTTCTTATAAATTTTCCGACTCTTGTAATTCTCGGATCATCGGCAATTTTAAAAACAGGTTCATCCATTTCATTTTCTTCCAGCAGTTCCTTAAGCCTGTCTTCCGCATCAACAACCATTGAGCGAAATTTATACATTTTAAACTCTTTACCGTTTTTTTCCCACTCTTATCTGCGAAAAAACAGGACCTCCTTTGGGATCATCAATAATGATAGAAATAACTGTAATCAGCATAACGGGAGAAAGAACAATAATAGCTATCAGAGAGAACAAAATATCCTGAAATCTTCTTAAGCACCGGTAACCGTGTCTTGTTTTTAAGGTTGCATAATAAATATTATTTTCAGGCATAACCTTTTTTCGAAAATATTGTTTTTTCTTTCATTTGCATATATTCTTTTCGCCAAAACTACACCCCTCTAGCAAAAAAATTAATAGCCGTATTCGCCGTAGTAACCGTATTTGTATCCTCCGCCGTATTTGCGTTTACCGACAGGCTCAACATCATTAAATATAACACCGATAATATTAGCTTCGGAGCGTTTGAGAATATCAATTGTTTTTTGTAGTCCCTGATGTCAGTAACATTATCTCTGACTATAACAACAACACCGTCAGTTTGCTTTATTATAGGTAAAGCGTCAATTACTACGCCAATTGGCGGAGTATCAAATATAATATAATCATATTGTTTTGAAAGCTCTTTGATTAATTCTTTCATATTGTCACTTGCTAAAAGCTCCGACGGGTTCGGAGGAATAGTACCGCAACAGATAGCGTCAAGATTGTCCAATTTAGAAGTGTAAACTATATCAGATACCTCACATTCAAAATTGAGGTAATTTGTAATTCCCTTATCAACAGGTATTTCAAGCACCGATTGAATTCGAGGTCTTCTCAAATCACAATCAATAATCAGTACCCTGGTATCAACCTGCTGTGCAAGTGCAATAGCTATATTAACTGCAGTAATAGTCTTTCCTTCGGATTTTGCAGAGCTTGTAACAGACACCATTTTGCAGCCTTTTTTACAATTGAATAAGCAATATTTGTTCTTGCTTTTTTATAAGACTCTTTAATCTGAAAGCCGACTGCCTCTGCATTGAGTTTTACATCTTGAAAAGAGCCTCTTTTTGGATATTTTTTCATACTGACTCCCTCTTATCTTTTTTTTGTTAGATTTATTTACTGCGTCAAATTTTGGAATAGCTGCAAGAATCGGAATATCTCCAATCATAGTCATTTCCTCGTTGTATCTCATCTTTTTATCAAGGAACGCTCTGAGCAATGAAATTCCGACAGATATAACAAGTCCTGCTATCATTGCAATTATTACGTTCTTTATTTCATTTGGAGATGAAGGAGTAGTAGGCAGTTGAGCATAATCAACTATCTTTAGCGTTGCTTTGGATTTAAGTCTTGAAATAGCCTCAGGTGCAACCTTTCCAACCGCATCAGCTATAAGCTTTGAATCATTTGGAGAAGAAGTAGTAACCTTAGCATCAAATATCTCCGTCTTTTCATCACTGCTGAAAGAAACCATTTTGCTAAGCTGTTTAGCAGTATATTTGTTGTTTATACGCTCGGAAAGCTCTGTGTAAAAAGTATTTGTGTTCAGCATTTTAATATATGTAGCAACAAGATTCTGTGCATAGGTTTGCTCAGAAAGTATATTGAGGTTGTTTTATTTTCATCATCATTTGACGTATCAACATATAACTGAATTGAAGACGTGTATGACTTTGGAATAAAATATCTTGTTATAAAAAAGCTTCCGATAGCACAAATAAGCGTAACTACGATAATAAAAGCTGCATTTTTCTTAATAATATTCCATACATCTGACAATGAAATAACAATTTCATCCTTTTCTTCCATAGGACTACCTCCGTTTTACATATTCATTCGTTTTTTGCATTATTGATTATTATTATAATCCAATATCCAATTTATTTCAACAACAATATTTTATTTTTTTCCACTATTGACAAAGTTTGTGTGACTAATTTATTATTGTACACTCAGATATCAAGAAATTAGTAATTATCACTATAAACACATAAAGGCTTTCTGAGAGAAAGTTATGTAAGTACAGTTGCCTTGCTTTTTGTTCCTTTTGAATGCGGTGCTTTGTCGGACTTTACTGTCCATATTTCGGCACCGACCTTTGCCTGAGCTGTTTCATCAATATTGCTTAAATCCGTAAACATAAACCGAGCCGAGAACAAACCATATTGATACAAGCTGTGTTGTAAAGCCTTCGCAAAGCAACATAAATATTGCAAAAGCCTATCCACACTATCGGCATATATTGCTCCATAGAGCTGTCACCCCTCCTTTTCGCATAATTTTAACACAATATTATATATTGCTATTTTATGCGTTAACTGATTATTTTGTATCTATATTCCGTTTTATCCTTACAATTTAATGTAAAAAGGACATAAAAAACACCGACAAGTACTAGCATAGAACACCATTACTTGTCGGCAATAATTTTAATATCACATTCCTTGTTCAAAAATATAGAGATACAAATCTTCGAGGGTTGGGGTTGCAATTGTGAGTTTATGATTTTCAGGGGGATTATCTGTAACTAATCTTACTACGATTTTATCATCATTATGACAGAGATTTGAAACTCGGTAATTATCCTGAAAATATTTTAATTCTTCTTTTTCGATTTCCGTCTCAACTACCTTATTTGCAATTTCATTTACAAGATTTTGGCAGGTATCGTGTGACACAAGTTTTCCCTGCTTTAGAAGTATAATCTCTTTAGCAATGAACTCAATATCGGACACAACATGAGTAGAAATGAGCACTATTTTATCTTCTGCAATTTCGCTTATAAAATTGCGGATACTTATTCTCTCTTTTGGGTCAAGGCCCGCAGTCGGTTCATCAAGAATCAAAATTTTCGGGTCATTCAAAAGTGCCTGAGCAATCAAGGCTCTCTGCTTCATACCGCCCGATAATCCCTTTAAAGCCGCCATATACCACAAAAATCGGTTAAGAGTAAAATCATCATACAGACCTTGTTGCTGCGGCATATAACCGAGAACGCTCCGATAATTTTTACCTAATTTTTTAATATTTTCTCCGTCATACAACACTTCACCTTTATCTGAATTCAGATTATCGGTAATGATATTCATAAGTGTTGATTTACCTGCACCGTTAGGATAAGAAGTCCATACACACCCGAAGCGTAACGGTAAAATCATCAAGTGCTTTTACCGCTCCTTTTTTATAGACTTTTTGTAATACCTTTAACCTCAAGCTTTGGCATTTATTCGCCTCCATATTCTTGTTTCGGTAAATTTTAATTTAGAAATTTCAAGTGTGACAATTGCAATTAAGATACTCAGCAAGCAAGTCATAACGATAGCTATAATATGGGAATTTACAACCCAATAACCTATTCTTACATTTTCAATCGAATACAAAGCAAGCAATGGTAATATAACTAAAACAGTTGAAACCACCATTTAAACATACACGGGTAAAAATTGAATAACAAATGTTACTGCTGTTGCAAGCAAAAAGTAACAAATGAGATTGACAACTATTTAACACTAAAAGATGTTTCAACATCTTCAAAAATACATACTAAGTATTCAAACTGTTCGCAATGTATTTATAAATCTTACAAAATACGGCACATACAGAGCTGTAAATGCTATTAACAAATATATACACTCCACTACTATTTTTCCAAAAAACAGTTTTGTTTTACCGTTTTCAGTAGTACGAATAAGGTTGATCATACCATTTTATACTCGGGTGAAAAATACATAAGGAACACCTATCACAAGAACAAGGCAAAGCAAAGCAAAATCGTTCCATTCCCTTGTTTTACTTGAAACAAAACTTTTATAGATGTTTTCATCAATAAATTTTGCATCTATGCCCTTTTTTTATCTAGTTCAAGGAGTCGATTGTATTGTTCGATTACTCTTTCAAATGCAATCCCTTTGCTGTTTAAAATATCTTCAATCGACTTGGACATAGCCTGTTTTGCATTTTCGGAAAGCTCACTATTTTCAGCAATTTCGCCCATGCGTTGTTGCAAGTTGTTAAAATAATTTTGCTGTTTCAAAATATAGTTTTCCTTTTCCGAAGTTATGTCACCCTCAAGATATTCCATATACGCTTTGTAGTCAGCATCCGAATTTTCTGAATAAGGGTAACGAACCGTTCCGAACGATGAAATAATTGCAAAAAAAGCACAAACAAAACAATCATAACAGCCATTTTATTTTGAATAGTAAATTTAAAAACTTCGCCTTTAAAAACGCCGGTACTGCCGTTTAATGTAAAAAATCTTGATTTAAACTTTTCAAGCAGTCTTGAAAAAATGCCGGCAGTCTTCTGTTGATTGCGTTTGCAAAATAATATGCAGGAAAACACCGTACACAAAAAGAAATACTGTACCAAAAACGGCAAATGCAATCGGAATCGAAGTTACTGCATTTGAAAAAATATTAAGATTCAGATAACTTCCAAAAAATTCCCCGCCGTCAAGAATATAGAAAATATTAATGTACTTTAAAAGGTTCAAAAAAGAGTTCTGTCCAATCAAGGTATAGAGCAAATACTCTGCACCAATTATTACGAGCCCTGTAAGATACATCGTTGCAGAACTTGAAAAGATAATAAATACAAGAGCCAAAAACGATGAAATAACAAAAGTCCCCATTATTTTTGCAAATGCAAACAAAATCAAAAATTTACCTGCTGTAACTGTAAGGGGTACAGTTGCGAAACTCGGAAATTGATTGAATATTTACGCTTAAATCGGTACTGCCATACAGGAAAGTGTTTATGATAAAATTGCAAAAAATGAATAATATTGATACAACAGCTGACAGTACAAAAAGCAACATAAATTTTGAAATTATAGTTTTGAATCTGCCGAATTTTGTACATCGTACCAACGAATACAGTCCTTTTTCACGCTCATATTGAAAAAGATAAACGCAAAGACAAAAACACAATGGCGATTATAAAAATATCGGTTAAGCTGTATTCTGTTGTTGCAATAAAAGCATCAGAATTTACAAGGCTTAGCTTGGTGTTTTTTAACCCTGAATAATCGTTGGATGTTTTGTAAAGATTTTTATATGAAAAAGAATTTTATCGCCAAAAATTGAAGAGGACGACTGCGCCTTTGCCCTGTCATACATTTTGTCAATAAAATCCGGATAGGAATTTATATACTCAATCTGCTGCGAAATATCATAGAGAAAACTGTTTTTCCAAAAGTTATCTCTTCACTCATTTCAACAGCCTTTTGATACGCATCCGGATTACTCTTTCGATACTCATCAAGTTCATATGTGTAATTTTCAATAAGTTCCTCGTTATCAGTCTGTGCAAGATTTTCAAGTCTGCTAAAAATTTCATATGCAAGCAGTTCATTGTCAATCTGCTTTTCAGCGTCATTCAAAGACATTGAAGAATAACTATTGAGCATTTTAGCATACTCATTGGAATAAGTGATTCTAATGCTGTTTTCTTCGGTATTTTGCGATGAATATAATAAAAAGCCGTTGATTGCAAGGCAGAGCAATAAAAAAAACAAAAAATATTTTTTTATTAAGTATCTTTTTCAGTTCATAAATAAAGAGTTTCATAAATTCATCTGTTACTCAAAAGTATAAATTTCATCGGCATTTTCTGTGTTATTTTTATCAATATAATAAAGTGTTTTTTCTTCTTCGTTGTAATCAATAAAACAACTGCTGTCAAAACCTATTTCGGCAGTAAATTCAAACGGCATTTTCTTTAAAGTTGCCTTATAGCTTTTATCACAGAAAATCAACTTATCAGCCTCATTATCATCATTAGCAGCTGAAATTATCAGATTTTCACCGTCATTTGTAAAAGGAGTGTAGTATTGATAACCTGCAATCAAATCAGAACAATCAAGAATTTTCTTTTGATTTTCTCCGTTAAAACCGCACTCATACACCTTACTTCCGTTTGCGAAAATAAGCTTATCATTGAAAATTGTAAACATTGAATTTATATTTACTTCCAACTTTTCACTGAGATTTTCCCATTTATCGGTCTGTAAATCATAGTTTATCAAGTAGCTGTTTTCCTTGGTACCGTCAAGCTTTGTTATCCATAAAAAAAGATGATTGCCGTAGAATCTGGTGTCACATACACTCATACCATTAAGTATATCGTATTTATAGTACGGCAGTAACTCATCTGTGTTTCCTTTACCATCGGCAGAAACCTTGTAAAGTGCCATATTACTGCCTTCTGCCGCTCCTTCGTTATCTTTTTACTTCCGTCAAAATAAATATATCCTCTGTGAATTTTAAAGTCCCAAATTGTATAATCCCTTGTCGAATATAAAACCTCACGATTTGTTCCGTCAGTTGAAATTTTGCAAATTTCATTTAATTCATAAGTTACACCGTCTTTGTCGGTTTTATCCTCGACCGATTGAAAATAAATGCAGTCATTGTAGTAAACAAGACTTCTGAAATATGTATTTAAAAATGCTGTACACTCTTTCTTTTTCTCAAACGAGGTTTCTTTGTCATGCATACAATCACTTCGATTGCACAAAGGTTGACAACTATGCGTTTCCTTATCAATCACATACAAAAATCCGTTATCTGAATTTAAAAAGTAAATGCCCGTATGAGTATCTGCAAAATAGAGCTGACTGCCGTACCTTATAAAATTCTCCTGACTGTCCTGATTAGGAACATATGTATCAGAACTGTCGATACTCATTTTTTGATTACATCCGCACAAAAAAACAAATGAAATCAGAAACAAAAATGCAGTGTATTTTTTAATCATAATTTTCATATAAACACCTCAGAGCCCACCCGCTACATTCGGGTGGGCTCACAAACTTATGCTGTTTTGCCGACTGTAGCAGATACAGTTGTTGCACTATCAAATTGAGAAATACATTTTGAGCCTACTAAAGTATAATAACCGTTTGTAGTAACCGTAAGGCTCTTGTTATTATCAACGCTATCATACGAATTGCACGATAACTTCACATAACTACCGGATTTGTAATATCCATACACCCAAACCTTTATTGAACACGGTCCTTCGGGCCATTAGTAACACTTCCTTTTCCACTAGTTGTGTTACCGGAATATGAAGCCGTTGATGATACTGTATAACCATTACTCATTTCTGCATATCTTGTACTGGAAGCTGCGCTAGCGCTTATAGCCGCAACTGCTGAAAAAAGCACATATTGTAGCTAACATTGTTGTTGTTATTTTTCTTATCTTGTGTTTCATAAAGAGTTCCTCCTTTGTTATGTTAAAATATTATTAATATAATTTTCAGTTGAAACAACGATTAAGACATTAAACCATTGGACTTACCTCCTTTCATACTTATTTTAATTGCTAAAAATTTTATTTAAAAATATTAATACTTTAACTGTCATTTAAACACAACATACTGAAATAAGTTTTAAAATTGATTTTATATTTTTAAATCAATTCGCTACTTCTGTAATTTAAAATTAAGCAGTTTCCAATATTTTATATTTGCAATATAGCTTTGGTATTGTAATTACATTTATTAATCAATTTATCTATCTTGTAAGACAATTTTAACATATCAAATATATAAACGCAATGATTTTTAGATATTATTTGTTACAAAATTTCACTATATGTTTTTGTGCAATATGACAGATTTTATTTAAAATAATGCTAATTAATATCGGTACAAACAGACCAAATATAAGATATACAAAAGCCCACTGTTGCAAACCGTTTGAAAGATAGTAGTACAATCCTATGAATCGGAATTTCCTAAACAACCGGCAAATAATGTTGCTGTCATTGCAAGTGTGAGGAACGCACATAGATTTTTTGTCCGGGCATTGTCGATAAAAGTTTGTAAATTTAAAGAGGATTGAACTTTTTATTGTTCAATCCTCTTTGTTGTTTATTACAGACCGCATATCTTCGGGAATTTCGGCAGTAACCGTAATGTATTCATTTTTTATCGGATGATAAAATTCAAGTCTTGCACAATGAAGTGCCTGCCTTGATATTTTATCAAGCTTTCCGCCGTACAAGTCATCACCCATAAGCGGATGCCCTAAATAAGCCATATGACAGCGAATTTGATGTGTTCTGCCGGTTTCAAGCCACAATTCAAGCAATGTAAAATCTTTTTGTTGCAACAAGCGGTTTATAGTGCGTAACTGCTTTCATTCCGTCATCACGGACAATTCGCACCATTTTGGAATCATCACGCAAATCCATAGGCTTATCAACTACACCTTCGGTATTTATTTTGCCCTCGCATAAAGCGTAATAGACTTTATGCGTTTTATTTTTTACAGCATTGGCTGTAAAACGGTTTTTGGCTATAAGAACAAGCCCTGAGGTATCCTTGTCAAGTCGGTTAATTGCCCGAAATACAAATGGCTTGCCGTTTTGACTGCAATAGTACGAAACAATATTTGCGAGCGTATCGCTTTGGTGCTGCTTTTTACAGGATGAACAGGCATAGAATGCGGTTTGTTTACCACAAGAAAATGTTCATCCTCATATCTTATATCAAGTGTCCCCTTTGTCGGTTCAATTTCACATTTTTCATCGGGAATTGCAATTGAAACAGTTTTACCGCTTTGCACGCAGTCAATTGTTCTTAAAATTTTCCCGTCCATCAAAATACCGTCTTTTTCTCTTTTCAGTCGTGTTATTATTCTTGCAGAAAGCCCGCATTTATCACGCAGAAATCTTTGAGCAAGCATATTGTCACATTCGTCAGGTACGGAAAAATACAGTCTGTCAGACATAAATCATCCTCCAAACAAAAAACAGAATTATCAGCTGAATAATAAATATTATCGGTATGCCGAGCATAAATTTAATGTGTCTTGTTTTGTGTCTGATTAATTGCATTGTAATGTACATTGCAACACTTCCTCCGAGTGCGGAGAGAATCAGCAATGTGCTTTCTCTTACTCTCCATTTGCGGTGAATTGCAAAGTATTTGTCACAGACTGTTACGATAATTGATATCAGGCTGATGATGCAAATGTATATGATGAAAATTTCCATGAAAACTCCAAAGGATGATTTGATTGAAAAACAAAAAGATTGTTCCGATTATTGTATCTCTAATAGCTATGTTAAGCGTTATCTGCATAAGCTCATTTACAAGAGAAAAACCGCCGAAAAAGCAGAATGATATCAACAATATTGCAGCCTTATCATCAAAGGCAACTGCCGACACCACCGAAAGTGATGAAGAAGAAATGCGTGGTGTGTGGGTATCGTATATGGAGCTTTCTATGGAAAATGAAAGCTCAAAAACACAAAAAGCGTTTGAAGATAAATTTACCGAAATAGCACAAAAATGCCGTGAAAGCGGTTTCAACACGCTTATTGTACAGGTACGCCCCTTTTTGTGACGCATTATCTAAGTCAAGCTATTTTCCGTGGTCACATATTCTCACGGGTACGCAGGGTGAAAATCCTCAATATGACGCACTGCAAATTATGTGTGATATATGCAAAGAAAACAATTTGAAAATTCATGCGTGGATTAATCCATACAGAGTCAGTTCAAATGAAACTCCGAAAAAACTTTCAGACAACAATCCTTACATAAAGAATTCCGAAATAGGTATAAAAACCGATAACGGAATTTTCCTTGATCCGTCAAATGAAACTGCACAACAGCTGATTAGTGACGGTGTAAAGGAAATTGCGGAAAATTATGATGTTGACGGGATACAATTTGACGACTACTTCTACCCTACTGAGGATGAAAGTTTTGATAAAAAGCAGTATGAGGCCTATATTGAAAAATACGGTAAAGAAAACTGTATGAGTCTTGATAATTGGCGAATGCAAAATGTAAATACGCTGATTTGTAAGGTTTACAGAACAATAAAAAGTGTGGATTCGTCAGTTGAGTTCGGCATATCACCGCAAGGCAATATAGGTAACAATGACGGATTGTATGCCGATGTAAAATCGTGGTGTACCTGTAAAGGCTTTGCAGATTACATCTGTCCGCAAATTTACTTTAGCCTTGAAAATCCTGCTCTTAATTTTGAAGATTGCCTTAACAGCTGGACATCTCTTGATTTTGACGAAAATGTAAAACTGTATGTCGGTCTTGGCGGTTATAAGGCAGGTAACGGCGAATATGACGAAGAAACATGGCTTTTAAGTGACAGTATTCTTGCCGATGAATACGATATTTTGCGTAACAACAAATCTGTCAGGGGGCTTTATGCTTTACAGCTATAATAGCCTTGAGGATAATACTGCAAAAAAAGAAATTAATAATCTGATTAACGCTTTAAACTAATTCAGCATCGCAGTAGTCATCAAATGATTTTGTGATTTTCACATCAATAATTTTACCGCAAAGACTTGTATCTTCGGAATTAATATGAACAGGCGTGTAGTTCTTTGTGTAACCCTCAAGATAACCGTGACGAAGTCTTTCAACGAGAACAGATTCACAAAGGCCAACCTGCTCTTTAAGAAATTCCCTTCTGGTTTCATCGCAGACCTGCTCCATAATTTTGGCTCTCTGCTCTTTAATTTGGGGATCAATTTGATTTGGTGCTTTATCGGCAACAGTGCCTTTACGGCGTGAATACGGGAAGATATGCACCTTTGCAAAGCCGATTGACTTTACAAATTTTAGAGATGCGTTGAAATCTTCCTCTGTTTCACCTGCAAATCCAACCATTACATCGGTTGTCATAGAACTGTTTTCAAAAAGCGTTTCTGAGATTTGTAACAATTTCAGCGTATTCTGAACAATTGTAGTGGCGGTTCATTGCTTTGAGTGTGTTATCGCAACCGCTCTGCAGTGAAAGATGAAACTGCGGACAGAACTTTGGCTGTGCGGCAAGACGGGCAATCATTTCTTTATCCATTCTTTCCGGTTCGATTGACCCGAGTCTTACACGGTCGATTCCGTCAACGGAACAAGCACATTCTACAGCATCTGCAAGATCAAAATCTTCGTCAAGGCCGTAGGCGGAAAGGTTAATACCAACGAGAACAACCTCACGGTAACCGTTTGCGGCAACCTGAATAAGCTCTGCCTTTAAATCTTCAAGAGATTTTGAACGCACTCTGCCCCTTGCATACGGAATAATGCAGTAAGAACAAAATCTGTTGCAACCGTCCTCAATTTTAATGAAAGCTCTTGTGTGCTCTCCGAGTGACGATACGGAAAGGTTTTCGTATTTTTCGCCTTTTCCGATATGCTCTGTTATATGAACAAATTTCTGTTTTTCTTCGAGAAACTTGTAAATTGAAGGAACGAGTTCGGCTCTCTTTGCGTTGCCGAGTACGATATCGCAATTTGAAAAGTTCTCGCTTTCTTCGGGGAAAGCCTGTGGCATACAGCCGGTTAAAATAACAATTCCGTCAGGATTTTCACGGCGGACACGGTTGAGAATCTTGCGGTTTTTTGCGTCACTTACGGATGTTACCGTACAGCTGTTAACGATTGTTATGTCTGCCCTGTCCCTGTCATCCGAGAGAAGAAATCCGTTCTTCAGCATATCCTCACGCATTGCCTGTGACTCATACTGATTAACCTTGCAGCCGAGTGTAATTATATTAAAATTCATTCACTAACCATCCTTTTTTTGGGTAAATAGTTGAAATTGCAAAAAATTCATTAATTCGTTGTTGATTTAGACAAAAATTAATGATAAAATATAGACTAGATGAACAATGGAGGTGAGATCTTGTTTTCTGTACCGGTTTCCGTTAAAAATAAAAAGAAATGATTGATATGTTTGAAACTCTTGCTCACTTTCCGGATACAGTAATGATGCTAAGAAACGGCGATAATACTGTTGACGCTCATTCGTTGATGGGATTTTTTGCAATTGACGAAAAATTCCGATTGAACTTCTTCTTGAATCAGAACCTGATGATAATCTCAAACAGGCGATTTCTAAATTTGCTTTTGTTAATGCATAAAAAAATAATATATACATACTGTTAAGCCCTATGACCAAAGTCATAGGCCTTTTTTTTGTGCTTTTAGTTATGAATTTTTGTCAACAACATGGAACTTTTTAAGGTTTCCTGTCTTTTTCGCTTCTTTTTTTCAAGTTCGGCAAGAACATCTTCAAGCGGAATGCCGAGCTTTACCATCATTACAGTAAGATGATAGATAAGGTCTGCAATTTCATAAACAGTTTCGCTGTTATCATCATTTTTTTGCCGCAATGATTGTTTCACTGCACTCCTCGCCTACTTTTTAAGAATCTTGTCAATTCCTTTATCAAGAAGGTAGCAAGTGTATGAACCCTCTTTTGGATTATCTCGTCTGTTTTCTACTGTAGCATAAAGTGCTTCAAGAACTTCTCTGTCGTTCATATTAAAATTCTCCTCATTTTAATTTTTTAAAAAAAGCAGGAATGATTTCCCGTGTGGCAGGCCGCACCTGTCTGTTCAACTGTGATGAGCAATGTATCGTCGTCGCAGTCGGCATATATGTCAATTACCTTTTGTAAATGACCTGATGTTGCACCCTTGTTCCAAAGCTCCTGACGGCTTCTTGACCAGAACCATGTGTAACCGGTTTCAAAAGTTTTTTGCATACTTTCACGGTTCATATATGCAAGCATAAGTACCTCACCTGTTGACTTTTCCTGAATAATTGCGGGAATAAGTTCGGATTTTACAAAATATTTATCAAGATCCATAATTACCTCAGATTTTATTTGTTACTTCAATCGCCTGTTTCAAATCGAGCGAACCTGTGTAGATAGCCTTACCGCAGATTGCACCGTAGACATCGAGTTCTGCAAGATTTATGATATCCTTGAGAACTGCAACACCGCCGCTTGCGATAATATTACAGCTGACTTCGTGAGCAAGGTTATCAAGCTGTTTAAGGTTAGGGACCTGCAAGAGTACCGTCCTGATCAATGTCTGTGAACACAATAGTCTTTACTCCGACATTTTCCATACGCTTTGCAAGCTCAATGTAGTTGATTTCCGAATTGTCAATCCAACCTTCTGCACGAACCATACCGTCCTTTGCATCAATGCCAACTACAATTCTCTCACCGTATTCTTTTTACGGCATCAATAACAAGCTGCTGGTTTTTAACTGCGGCTGAACCGAGAATAACACGGTTTATTCCTCTTGAAAGATAATATTCAACCGCTTTCATATCACGGATTCCTCCGCCGACCTCAACAGAAAGTCCCGAGGCTTTTGCAACATCTGCAATAAGATCGGCATTAACAAGCTTTTGCGTCTTTTGCACCGTCAAGGTCAACCATATGCATCCACTCTGCACCTGCGTCAGCAAAGCCCTGAGCGGCAATATACGGGGACTCTGCTACCTTCTGAACGGTTGCATAATCACCCTTAAAAAAGACGGACACAATTGCCGTCTTTTTATGTCAATAGCGGGTAAAATAATCATTATAACACTCCTTTAGTAGAAAAGAAGTACATTTGAAGAATTTTGCTTTACTGCAAGGCGGAGTGCGTGTGCGCAAGCCTTGTACAAAACCTCTGTGATATGGTGAGAGTTGTCACCGTAAACAGATTTGAGGTGAAGTGTGATTTGTGCGTTAAATGCAAATGCACGCATAAATTCTACTGTCATTGAACAATCATAGCCGCCGCATCTTTCCTGCGGAAAATCAGCATCGAATACAAGATAAGGTCTGCCGCTGATATCAACCGATGCAAACGCAAGCGCTTCGTCCATAGGAACATAAAAACTGCCGAATCTTTCAATTGACTCTTTGGTTGAAAGAGCCTCTGCAAATGCTTTGCCGAGAACTATACCTGTGTCTTCAACGGTGTGGTGCTCGTCAACATAGAGGTCACCTTTACCGAAACCTCAAGTCCGAATCTGCCGTGAGTGGCAAACGAATTGAGCATATGGTCAAAAAAAGCCTATGCCTGTATCAATTTTAATATCGCCGCCGTCAAGATTAAGTTTTAGCTTTATGTCGGTTTCCTTCGTTTTACGCTCAACATATGCACTGCGCATATAATCACCTCGATAAATAAGTTTTAATGCAACTTATCAGTTCTTCGTTTTCTTCTTCTGTGCCAACGGAAATTCTGATGTAATCGCCCATGAAACGGATTACAATTGAATTGTCCTTTAGATAGTTCCACAAGTCTTTGCCGAATGATGTTTTAACAAAAACAAAGTTTGCACAACTGTTGTAAACCTTAAAATCATCGGAAAGAGCGGACAACTCCATTAAGTCATTATACAGCTTTTCTCTGTTTCTGACAATTGTTTTTTGTCTGTTTTTGAGATAATCTTTATTTTTATATATTATACTGCCGACAACCTGAGAAAATGTGTTTACATTGTACGGAGATTTTACCGCTTTTACAGCTCTTGAAATTGTTTCATTTGCAACGGCAAAACCGAGTCTGAGTGCCGCAGAGCCCACTGCCTTTGATGCGGTTCTGAAAATAATGAGATTTGAATACTTTTCGACCTCATTTATTAGACTCTGATCCCAGAAATCCATATATGCTTCGTCAAGAATTACAAGTGCATTTACGCTTGTAACAAGCCTGCGTGCATCTACGGCGGTCATACCCTGCCCTGTCGGATTGCATGGGTTTGAAAAGAGTAGAAGTTTGATATTGTCACGATTTACCTTTTCAATAAGTGCATCCGTATCAATTGAAAGGTCATCGGATTTGATAAATGTGTCACATTCAACCTCACAGATTGATGAATAAAATTTGTACATTGAAAAATCGGGAGCAACGCAAAGCATCCTGTCCCCTTTTTCCATAAATGCGGCTTCAATCAAAAAGATAAGTTCATCTGAGCCGTTGCCTGCGGTTACATATTTTGGATTGATACCGTAATAATCCGCAAAAGCCGTAACAACCTTTTTCCGCAAGCGGATCGGGATAGCGGTTGAAATCAATTGTATCAATTGCATTTTTGATTTCTTCTTTGATGAAATCAGGATAATTTTCAGGACATTCGTTTGCATCAAGTCGAATTTTATATGTACCGCTGATTGGTTCATACGGTTCAAGTTCACGGATTTTTTTGTTTAATTCATAAGGCATTGCATAACTTCCATTCTTATTTCATATCAAAACGCACTTTAATTGAATTTGCGTGTGCTGTAAGTCCTTCTGTTTCTGCAAAGCGAACTACATCTTCGGCATCTTTTCTCAAAGCGTCTTCCGTATAGTAAATAAAGCTTGATTTTTTTTTTTTTACAAAGCTGTCTACCGAAAGAGGTGAGAAAAATCTTGCCGTGCCGCTTGTCGGAAGAACATGGTTAGGGACCGGCAAAATAGTCGCCCAGAGGCTCGGGACTGTAGTTGCCGAGAAATACAGAGCCGGCATTATCAAGCTTGCCGACATACTCCATTGGGTTTTCACAACAAACCTCAAGATGTTCGGGAGCAAGCTCGTTAGCAAAATTCAATCGCCTGTGACATATCACTGCATACAATAACTGCACCGAAATTGTCAACCGATGAGCGGATAATATCTTTTTCTTGAAAGAGCGGTCATCTGCTTTTCAAGCTCTGTTTCAGTTTCTTTGGCAAGCTCTTCGCAGTCGGTAAGCAGAATTGCAGACGCAAGCCTGTCATGCTCTGCCTGACTCATAAGGTCTGCGGCAAGGAATTTTGGATTTGCAGACTTATCGGCAATGATGAGTATTTCACTCGGACCGGCAATCATATCAATGTCAACTGTTCCGTAAAGAAGTTTTTTGCTGTTGCAACAAAGATGTTGCCGGGTCCCTACGATTTTATCAACCTTTGGTACGGATTCCGTACCGTATGCAAGTGCGGCTACTGCCTGTGCACCGCCCATAAGGAAGATTCTGTCAACACCTGCTACCTTTGCGGCGGCGATGATATTCGGATTCGGTGTACCGTCCTTCTGCGGAGGTGTACACATAATAATTTCCTCAACACCTGCAATTTTAGCGGGAACTGCGTTCATAAGAACTGATGAGGATATGCCGCAGTGCCGCCCGGAACATAGATACCTACTCTTTTTAAGGCCTCTGATTCTCTGCCCCATCATTACGCCGTTATTCTTTGTTGTGAGCCAGCTTTGCTGAACCTGTCTTTTTATGGAAGTCTGCAATATTTGCGGCTGCCTTTTTGATTGTTTCGAGATAATCCTTATCGCATTTTTCAATAAGGCTGTCGATTTCATCGGAAGTAATTTCTACCTTTTCAGGTGCTTTTCCGTCAAATTTAACGGTATATTCCTTTACGGCTTTATCACCGTTTTCTGCAACATTTTCGATGATTTCCGAAACAATCGGAACTACATTTTTATCTGAATTCTGCGCTCTCTTTTTTGAGCAAATCAATAAATTCATATTCGTTTTTTCCGTCTGCTACAACAGTTGTAATCATTTTGTGACAGCCTCCAGTTTCTTCTGCAATTCTTCAATTTCAGCCTTGCGCAGTTTAAGACTTGCCGTATTGGCAATAAGTCTTGCTGAAATATCACATACCCATTCAATTACTTCAAGTCCGTTAGCCTTGAGCGTTGAACCTGTTTCTACTATATCTACAATACCGTCTGCAAGACCTACAAAGGGGAGCGAGTTCAACCGAGCCCTCAATCTTAATGATTCTTACATCCATATTTTTATCGTCAAAAAATGCTCTGGTTACATTGGGATACTTTGACGCAATTGTCTTTGTTTTGTAACCGCCGTAAAAATCGGAGTCCTTTTTTGTAGCAAGAGCAAAACGGCATTTGCCGAATCCTAAGTCGAGAAGTTCATAAAAAGATGAACCGTTTTCAAGAATTGTATCCTTGCCAACGACACCAAGGTCACACACACACCGTGCTCAACATATGTAATTACATCTGCGGCTTTCGCAAGCACAACTTCAAAATCATTATTGCCGATCGGAAGAATAAGCCTTCTTCCCTTGTTTTTTTTTACTTCATCACAATTATATCCGATTTTTTCAAGAAGTTCGATTGTAGTCTTTTCAAGTCTGCCCTTTGTCAGAGCAATTCTTAATGGTTTCATATTTAATCCTTTCCGACAGCTTGATTATATACTTTCAACTTCTGCAATTCCTCTTGATTTTGCAAACTGTTCTGTTTCTTCAAGAGTTTCAAGTACGCTGAACTGTGCATTTATTCCCTTTTCGTTAAGCTCGTCAACATATCTGAGAGCCTTCATTTCATGTCCGTTTTCTGCAAAAACGAGAACATCGGGATTATCTGAATAATTTACATCATCATCGGAAAGATGTTTCATTGTAATTGCGTCTGTATCAATCGCAAAGCCTGCCGCACCCATAGGAGCGTCAAATTCGCTGAGAAGATCGTCATATCTTCCTCCCGAAATAACAGCGTCACCGATTCCGTTAATATACCCTGAAAATACGATTCCCGTATAGTAATCGTTTCTCTGAACAAGTCCGAGGTCGATGATAAGCTTGTTGCCGAGTTCAAGCACGGAAAGTTCTTTATAGATTGTGTGGAGATAATCAAAAGAGCGTTTTCGGCACCTGTACCTTTGCAGATGTCATATGCCTCATCAAACACTTCTTCACCGCCGAAAAGTGACGGGGAGCGAACGGATTGCGGAAACAGTCTTACAAGGCTTGAGTTTGTCAAGAAGATTGTTAAGTGCCGAGTAGTTTTTACTTTCGATTGATACCCTGATTTTTTCTTTGTAATCGTTATCGATATCGAGTTCTTTTGACAGAGCATTGAATACTTCGGCGTGTCCGAGTTCAATTCTGAAATCATCGGCAACGGCTGAAATGCTTTTTATTGCCGAGGTGAGAATTTCAAGGTCGGCTCTTTTTCCTTTTGCCCCGAGAAGTTCAACACCCATCTGAAGAAATTCGTTTCTTCTTCCTGCAAGTGACGGATTGTTGCGATATACTGCCTGCTTGTAGTAAAGTCGAACAGGAAGTGTATTGTTTTTAAGTCTTGTAGAAACCATCCTTGCAATCGGCAGAGTGGAATCAGGACGGGCAACAAGAAGTCTGCCTTTGTTATCGGTTGTCTTGAACATTGATTCCTGCGAGATTCCGCTTGACGGAATTGAGAACACATCATAGAATTCAAGAGCAGGAGTTATTACCCGTTTAAATCCGCCTTTGACAAATACCTTTTCAATGCTTGTGCAGATATAATCCATAGCGGAACATTCGGCGAACAGAAAGTCCTTTGTTCCCTCGGGAGTCATTTTTAAATTCTTTTTTCATAATTACCTCTCAACGCTTTAGTGTGTTAATACGGTAATATACTAACACACTAAATTTGATTTGTCAACACTATTCAGATGAAACGAAAATTTTACGATTATTCATTTGTATTATCTGAGGATTCGTCTTCATCATTTGTTTTGTTACGGTTGATGAATTTCATAAGTTTTTCTATGCTGCATTTCTTTTTCTTCACGAAGTTTTTTTCTGCTCTGCGGCAATTTTAGTATAGTTAAGCACCTCAAAATCAAGAGCCTCCTGAGCAATTCTACCCTTTGAGTCAATTTTGTTTTTAACTCTCTTGCCGACAAGAGCATAGATTACAGCATAGATTGGTGTACCGAGAATAAGACCGAGCACACCGAACATTCCTCCGCCGACAATTACGCTGAACAGTACCCAGAAGCTTGAAAGACCGACCTGACTGCCGATAATCTTCGGCTTGAAAAGATTGCCGTCAAGCTGCTGAATTATAACTATAATGATTATGAAAATAATCATGTAAATAGGATCAATAAGCAAGAGGATAAAAGCACTCGGGATTGCACCGATGAACGGTCATCAAAGAACGGAATAATATTCGTTACACCGATAAGAACCGCAATAAGCGGTGCGTACGGTAATTGACAAATTGACATTGTAATGAATGTGAGAACACCGAGAAAAGCCGCATCAATGATATCACCAACGAGAAAACGAGCCCATTTTGTATCTGTAATATCGACAATTTCATAAATCTTAGGAAGATACTTTATCGGAATAAAAGCAACAGCAAGCTTCTTTATCTGACGGCAAAGTGTTTCCTTTGCGGCAAGGAAGTAAACTGAAATAACGATTCCGAGCAGGAAGTTATACACACCATTACACGTAGCCATAATTGCGCTGAATACGGCATTTGTAGAGTTGCCGAGAAAACTGGTGATATTGCCTGCCGAAATAAAGTTTGTAATATACTTGAAGAAGTTGTTTATTACTTCACTTGCGTCAATTTCCATACTGAATGTATGGTTAATCCAATGCACTACTGTTTTTGTCATGTCAGAAAGTACGCCTGCATACTGCGGCAGGCTGTTAATAAGACTGAACAGGCTGGCTGCAATCTGCGGAACTACAATTGAGATTATAACAACAAAAATTGCTACTACAATTGCATAGGTTATAATAAGCGCAAGGGGTTTTCTGAAGTTAGCAAAGGAATTTTCGCTTTCGCCCCATTCTGCCGAAAACTTTGGAGTAGAAAAATTTGTAAGGATAGTTAAGGATGTAAGCAAAAAGGAACCCGATTGCAAACGGAGTGATTATGCCTGTTATCCAACCGATTGCCGACCACACAACATCCATATTATCTTTTACTAGTAAAAGAAATACTGTAAATGAAATGCAAATCAGCAAAGTTTTTTAGCGAAAGCAGTTTTTTCATTTAGACAACTCCTTAAAATAATGACATCTGTGAGCTTTCAGGCAAATCCTTGAGAACTCCGACATCTTTCAGTGTTTCAATAACAGCCTTAGTAACCTTTGTTTTTATCTGCATATCTTCAATTGAAAGATATTCTGTGTGCTTTCCCGTTTCTGCGAGTGAATCTGCGGCAGCACCGCCTACACCGGGTAAGGATGAAAACGGAAGTCTGATTTTTCCGTCCTCCACCTTGAACATTTTAGCCTCGGATTTGTAGATATCAACAGGAAGAAATTCAATTTTTCTTGCCATCATTTCGTTGACAATCTGCAATGTCTGGAACTCTGCTTCATCCTTGGCTGTTGCTTCGTGAACACTCTGTTTTTGTTTTATGTTGTTCATCTTGTCACGGACAGCCTGATGTCCCTGCATGGCAATTGCACCGTCAAGATTTTCACTTCGCACGGTAAAGTATGCCGCATAATATTCAACGGCCTTGTGAACCTTTGTACCAACCGAGTCTGAGCGTTGCAATCATATAGGCTGCGGCATGGGCTTTCGGGAACATATACTTAATTTTCATACATGAATCAATATACCATTCGGGAACATTATGTTCACGCATAGCCTTGAAGTGTTCTTCCGTAGAAGTTTTGTTGCGTTACCTTTACGGACAATCTCCATTATTTTGAACGCCATGCCCGGTTCAAGGCCTTTGTGCATAAGATAAGTCATAATCGAGTCACGAGTACCGATTACTTCCGAAATTGTACAGGTTCCGTTATGAATAAGTTCCTGAGCGTTTCCGAGCCATACATCGGTACCGTGCGAAAGACCTGCAATCTGCAAAAGGTCGGTAAAGGTTTTGGGCTGTGCCTCAATGAGCATTCCTCTTACGAAAGACGTACCGCATTCAGGAAGGCTGAATGTACCGGTTTTTGAGTCGATATCTTCCTCAGTAACTCCGAGTGCTTTCGGAGAAGTAAACAGCGACATAACCTCGGGATCGCTCATTGAAACCTTCATTACGGGGATACCTGTGTAGAGTTCAAGATAATGATAGATTGTCGGAACATCGTGTCCGAGCTCATCAAGTTTTGTGATTGTATCATGAATTGAATGGAAGTCGAAGTGGGTTGTAATGTTATCTGAGTTCACATCATTTGCAGGATGCTGAACAGGGCAGAAATCGTAAACATCGTTTGTTCTCGGCACAACAACCATACCGCCGGGGTGCTGACCTGTGGTTCTCTTAACACCCGTACAACCGATTGCAAGACGCTTTTCCTCAGCCTTGTGCATTACAAGACCTCGCTCCTGTGCAAACTTCTTAACGAAGCCGAGTGCTGTTTTTCGGCTACTGTAGAAATTGTTCCCGCTTTGAATACATTATTCTTACCGAAGAGCTCTTCCGTGTAACGGTGAGATTTTGACTGATACTCACCGCTGAAGTTAAGGTCGATATCAGGCACTTTGTCGCCCTTAAAGCCAAGAAATGTTTCAAACGGAATTTCGTGACCGTCCTGATCCATAAGAGTACCGCATTCGGGACAGTTTTTTGGCGGCATATCAAAGCCTGAGCCGTAACTGCCGTCTGTGATGAACTCGCTGTGTTTGCAGTTTGGACATACATAGTGCGGACAAAGCGGATTAACCTCCGAAATACCGGACATAGTAGCTACGAAAGAAGAACCTACCGATCCTCGTGAACCGACAAGATATCCGTGTGCCTCACTGTCTGCAACAAGCTTTTGAGCAGTCATATAAAGTACCGAGAATCCGTAGGTTGTGATTGAATTAAGTTCCTTGTCAAGTCTTGCCTTTACGATTTCAGGCAATGGATCGCCGTATTTCTCTTTTGCTCTTTTCCATGTAATATCAATAAGCTGTTCCTGTGCGCCCTCAATGTTAGGCGGGAATGTACCCTTTGGAATAGGTCTGATATATTCGCACATATCGGCGATTTTATTGGGATTTTCTACTACATACTCATAGGCTTTATCCTTGCCGAGCCATTCAAATTCCTTGAGCATTTCAGCAGTTGTTCTGAAATAAAGCGGAGCCTGCTGTTCGGCATCTTTGAAGCCCTGACCTGCCATAAGAATTTTTCTGAATTCGGAATCTGTCGGATCCATAAAGTGGACATCGCAGGTTGCGCATACAGGCTTGCCGAGTTCTTTTGCAAGCTTAATTATTGTACGGTCAATTTCATGAAGTTCGTCAACAGAATTAAATCTGCCGTCACGAATCATAAAGCTGTTATTGCCTGCAGGCTGAATTTCAAGATAATCATAGAATGACGCAATCTGTTTGAGTTCGCCCCACGGCTTGCCCCCAAGAATTGCCATATAAAGCTGACCTGCACAACAAGCTGAGCCGATTATGAGTCCCTCTCTGTACTTTACAAGCTCGCTTTTCGGAATTCTCGGCTTTTTATAGAAATAATTAAGATGACTGTAAAAATAAGTCTGTAAAGATTTTTTAAGACCTGTTTTATTCTTTACAAGAATAATCTGATGATAGGTCGGAAGCTTCTTAAAATCTCCGCCTGCTATCTTTGTATTAATGTCGTTTGTTTTTGTTATACCGTAATCATCTGTAAGTCGCTGACAGAGATTTATAAAAATTCTCGCAAGCATTTCGGCATCATCGGTTGCTCTGTGGTGATTGAAGTCGCCGAGCCTTAAAAATTTTGCTACCGTATCAAGCTTGCAGTTCTTGATATCTGTAAGGATTGCTCTTGAAATTGCAACCGTGTCGATTGAAGTGTAGTTATATTCCCTGCCCATATCTTCACAGGCTTTTGCTATGAAGGATGTGTCAAAGGGAGCATTGTGAGCAACAAGCACATTGTCACCGGCAAATTCAAGAAATGCACTAACCGCTTCGCTCTGTGACGGAGCGTCCTTTACCATATCATCGGTAATGCCTGTAAGCTGAGTGATTTTCTGCGGAATCGGCATTTCGGGATTTGCAAAGGTTGAAAAAAAAAGTATCAGTGATGACACCGTTTTCAACCTTGACTGCGCCGATTTCGGTAATCTTGTCACGGGCGGCTGAAAGACCTGTTGTTTCTATATCAAAGCAGATGAAAGTGCCGTCAAAACCTGTATCGGCATCACCTTTTACAGACTCTACAAGGTCATCCATAAAGTATGCCTCAACACCGTAGATGATTTTAATTTTCTCTTCGTCTTTGTTGATTTTATCTGCGGCTTTCATTGCATCGGGGAAAAGCCTGTGCGACACCGTGGTCAGTAATTGCAACGGCTTTGTGTCCCCACTGATAAGCACGGTTTACAAGGTCACCTGCCGATGTTACGGCATCCATCTGCGACATATTTGTATGCATATGGAGTTCAACACGCTTTTTCTCGGCATTATCAACTACTTTTACTTTTTGAGCCGTACCGATTGAACGGGCATTTACAACAAGTTCGCCTGCATATTTATCGTACTCAACATCACCCTGAACAACGATTGTATCGCCTTTTTTAATATTATCAATTACGGCTGATTCCTTGATTGAATTGAATACTTTAGCTGTTGTTGAACCGGTATAATCGGTTATGTCGATAGTGAAAATATTTTTGTCACCGCTTTTAGTGACTTTCTTTTCAATATCAAATACATCGCCCCACACCACAATTCTTCCCGAATCACCTGAGATTGAAGAAATGGGAATCATTTTCCCCTGATTGAACGACCGTATAACGGACGGATTGAGGACTGAATAATCTGCGGTGTTGCAAACTTGCCCTCACGAACTTCAATTTCAACAGTAGTGTTTTCAGCGTGTTTTTCTTCTCTCTTTTCTGCTGTTTCAACCTCTTCCTGATAGAATTCAGCGGCTTTCTGAAGATTTTCTCGGTTGATTTTCTCCTGAGCATCCTGAATAGCGGCTTTGTATTCTTCGCTGTTTTCTTCAACCTCAAAGGTTCCGGTATAATTAACGGAAATGTAAAGATTGAATTCTTCCGAAACGAGTTTTATAAGTGCTTTGTCAAAGCCTTTACTGTCAAGGAGAGTTTTTTCCGCCGTTAAGAAGATTTATAGTAAGCGTATTGTTTTCAAACCTAACCTCAGCATTGTTGAGAGTTCCGTTAATACTCGGAATATCTCGCCTTACGGCTGCGTATAGCTGAGGAAAATAATCAGCGGAAAACAACTCTGTCGGAAAATGCGGTTTTATTACAGTATGATACGCAAGTGTCTTGGTAATCAGATTTTCCGTGTCAAAAAGCGTATTACGCTCAACGAGCCCGTTGAATTTTACTGCTAAAGTAATCAAACGGGCTTGTTTGTTAATATTAAGTTGTGTCAGTTCTCCCTGTGAAATCTGTTGCGGCAGTTTAATGCCGAATTGGGAGTCAAAGACTTCTCCTAATGTTTTTCATATATGTCCTTCTGTTATATTACAGCAAATGTATTTTGACTGCTGATAGAGTTATAATTTTTCTACTTCTTCCAAAAGTGCGTCAACGAGTTTATCTTCCGGAACTTTGCGAAGAATTTCGCCTTTTTGAATACAAGCCCGCAACCGTCACCGCCTGCGATGCCGATATCAGCTTCTCTTGCCTCTCCGGGACCAGTTTACAACGCAACCCATTACCGCTACTTTGATATTCTTTTTACAGTTTCTGAGCTTATCTTCAACCTCGTTTGCAATCTTCACAAGGTCAATCCTTGTTCTACCGCAAGTCGGACATGAAACAAATTGAACTCCGTCTTTCTCAATATCAAGAGCCTTGAGGATATCATGAGCGGCGTAAACTTCCTTTACAGGATCGGCTGTGAGTGAAACTCTGATTGTATCGCCGATACCATGTAGGAGCAATGCACCGATTCCGGCAGAAGATTTGATAATACCCATTCTTTCTGTTCCTGCCTCTGTAACACCGAGGTGAAGCGGATAGTCACACCTTTCTGCGGCAAGCTCATAGGCTTTGATCATTGTAGAAACGGTTGAACTTTTCATTGAAAGAACAATATCGTTGAAATCAAATTTTTCAAGAAGTGATGCATGGTACAAGGCACTGTCGCAAAGTGCCTCGGGTGTGGGATGGCCGTATTTTGCAAGAATTTCCTTTTCAAGCGAGCCTGAGTTAACACCGATTCTAATCGGAATGCCACGCTGTCGGCAAGCGTCTGCCACCGCCTTTACCCTATCATCTGATCCGATGTTACCCGGATTGATACGGATTTTGTCGATGCCTGCCGCACATGCCTCAAGCGCAAGCTTATAGTCAAAATGGATATCGGCTACAATCGGGACGCTTACAGCCTCTTTGAGGGCAGGAATAAGCTTTACTGCATCTTTATTAGAATAGCTGCACGAATAATTTCGCAACCGGTCTCTTCAAGCTCTTTTGCCTGTCTTACAGAACCCTCAATATCAGTTGAGGGAATGTTGAGCATTGACTGAACGCTTACTTTAGCACTGCCGCCGATTTTTACATTGCCGGCAGTTACCTGAATTTTACTTCCCATAAAATTTCCTCCGTTTGTCTACATTCCGGGGAATGTTCCCGTTACAAGCTGGAACACATCTTTCACCGAAATAATAAGCATAAATACAAGCAACAGAACAAGACCGACTGTATTTACAATCTGTTCTGCCTTTCTCGGAATCGGCTTTTTAAATATCCATTCAATCAGCAAAAATAAGAATCTTCCGCCGTCAAGCGCCGGGAACGGCAGCATATTTACAATTCCGAGGTTTACCGTAATGAGTATCATTACAAAAAGAATGTTATTGACTGCATCTCCGAAGCCTGTTTGAAGTCCCATTGATGCAACCTGAGTGACAGCTGTAGCAATACCAACAGGAATCCGACATATCGTTGAATGTAAATCTACCCTGAACAAGCCACACAAGCGATGTCCACACGGTTTTTGCCATTGAACAGGTCTGTGTGAATGTTTCACCGAGAACAGTACCGACATTTTTCTCAATCGGTTCAACTGCAAAGTCAAATGCTACAGTGGGTTTGTTTTCCTTTTCGGCATCTTCATCAGCGTAATAGGTGAAAAACTGTACATTTTCAAGTGTTATTTCTTTGCCGTCACGAACAACTTTTACATCACCCATGAATCTCGGTCTTGATGTAGTTGTGTCTATTTCGGGTGTTTTATACTTTGACATATCATATGATTTGTCAAGTGCATAAATTGACTTGCAAGTTTCGTCAAGAAGTTTTTTAGCCTCGTCTTTGCTTGCAGCCTTATTTATTTTTGAACAACCATCAGAAAGAGCATTGTAGTATTTTTGAAGTTCATCCTTTGAAAGAGACTCGTCTTTTGCATACTTATTATATACACCGCAAGCGGCAGATGTTGCTCTTTCTTTGTATACTTCAAGTGTGTTGCCTTCTACTGTTTCATATGGAAGAGTTGAGATTGCAAACTGCAAATCTCGTGAATTCCAAATCGAATAACCGTTCACTTCAACAATTTTATCCCCTGTTTGTAAACCTGTGTTTGCAGTAAATGCATTGGGTTGAAACTGAGATATTGTAGTTGAACTGTAGCTGTCAGCCTGAACGGTAAAGGCAAACATCATAACAAAGCCGAGAAGAATATTCATAACCGCACCTGCGATTATGATAATCATTCTCTTCCAAACTTTTGCGTTATTAAAAGCACCTTTTTTCTTCACTGTCTTCATCCTCTCCTTCCATGGCACAATAACCGCCTATAGGAAAAAAAGACGAAGCGAGTACCTTGTTTCGCCTTTAACAAAACTGATTATTTTCGGTCCCATTCCGAGTGCAAATTCATTTACCTTTACACCCGAAAGCTTTGCGGTAATAAAATGACCGAATTCGTGAGAAAAAATTATAAGCTCAAAAAGTAATATTCCTATCACTATAAGAGCCACAACTGTTAAAATTTGCATTAAAATAAATCAACTCCAAAATATTCATTGCCGTCGCAAAGACAGCAGTGGAAAATATTACCGCAAATTATAGCTTAGAGAGTACATACTCTCTTGCAAGTTTATCTGCCTTTAACACATCATCAACGCATAAAGGCTCAAAATTGTCTATGTTATCAATTGCACCCATAACAAGGTCACCGATTTCAAGAAAAGTGATTTTACCTTCTCTGAAAAGTCGGTTAGCCTCCTCATTAGCACCGTTGGCAATTGCTGTTGCAACGCCTCCGAGTGAAAGAGCTTTTTACAGGCTCTCAAACATTTGAAAGTATCATAATCAGGTTCACAAGAAAGTCATTTTTGCCGATTTGAGCAAGACTTAATTCGCCGACAGGTGACTCATATCTTTTTAGGATATGTAATTGCGTACTGTATCGGAATCCTCATATCGGGGAGTCCAAGCTGTGCAATTACGGAATTATCTACATATTCTATGAGAGAATGTATGATACTTTCACGATGAACAACAACATCAATGTTTTCGGGCTGAACATCAAAAAGCCATCTCGCCTCAATGATTTCAAGACCTTTGTTCATCATTGTAGCAGAGTCGATGGTTATTTTTGCGCCCATACTCCAATTTGGATGATTGAGAGCCTCATTAACTGTTACATTCTTTAAGTCTTCAACTGTTTTACCAAAGAACGGCCACCGGATGCTGTAAGAATGAGCTTTTTAAGCATTTTCTTTTCTGGCATTCCCTGCAAGCACTGGAAGATAGCAGAATGTTCACTGTCAACGGGAAGAAGCTTTACACCGTTCTTCTTTACCGCATCACATACAAGCTTACCGCCTGTTACAAGCGTTTCCTTGTTTGCGAAAGCAATATCTTTTTAGCGTTTGCCGCTGCAAGCGTGGGCTTTAAGCCTACCATTCCGACAACCGAATTTACAACAAGGTCGGCATTCTCAAGCGTTGCCGCCTCAATAAGTCCGTCCATACCGCTTAAAACACGGATGTTTGTATCTTTTATATTATCTTTGAACTCTTTGGCTTTTTCTTCGTTAAAACCTACTGCAAGTTCAGGTTTGTATTTCCTTACCTGTTCTTCAAGCAGCTTTATATTTGTTGACGCCGTGAGCGCAGAAACTTTTAAATTAAGTTTATCTGCAACATCAAGCGTCTGAGTTCCGATTGAACCCGTCGATCCGAGAATTGAAAGTGAATTTACCATTTTAGTTTACCCCACTGTTATGAAAGGTATGAATTGATTGATTGCCACAAGAACAGGGGCAGTAAATATTATGCTGTCAAACCTGTCAAGCATTCCGCCGTGACCGGGGAAAATTGAACCGTAGTCCTTGATTCCGTAATTTCTTTTGATAAGTGAAAAGCTTAAATCACCGAGAATTGAAACAGGAGCGTCAATTACACCGAGAAGAATCAATGCCCAGAAATTAATGTTAGCATCAGGCATAACACAAAAATGAAATATAAGACCTATAATTACTGCTGTGAGGTCACAGAAAAGTATTCCGCCGATTGCGCCCTCAACAGTCTTTTTAGGGCTGATTTTCGGGCAAAGTTTGTGCTTGCCGAACGATGCTCCGATAAAAAAAGCCACCTGCATCTGCCATCCACGGTAATGCGAAAATACATATATAGCAGAAAGTAATTGATACAGATGATGCACAGGCAATCGGTACGGCACTCATTCCAAAAGAAATTAAAAAGTTCCGAACACTGAATATGCAACATCGGCATAGTTTGTCTTTTCGTGTTTAAAAATCATTACGGCAAAGACTGTCAGTATAAAAGCAAAAATCAAAACATACAGATACTTTGTCGTAACTAAAACCGAAAGCAGAAAAGTAAACAGCATACAAGGTATTGAAAGGTGAAATTTATAAAGCATCTTTCTTGCATGAAGGTACTCACCTGTCATAAATGCCGAGAATGCTCCTATGACTATGCCTGCAAATGGGCGCCAAAGTTCCGAAACAAACAGAACGATCAGCAGTATTGGTATTCCTATTACGGCTGTCAGCAGCCGTGGCTTGAGGGATTTCATTTTATATCAACTCTCATCAGACTCCACCGTATCTTCTGTTTCTGGAGGAGTATATTTTTAACGCTTCGTCAAGGTCTGATTTCTGAAAAATCAGGCCAAAGCTTGTTCATTATAACAAATTCCGTGTAGGCTGACTGCCACAAAAGGAAATTTGAAATTCTGTATTCACCGCTCGGTCTGATAATAAGGTCGGGATCGGGCTGACCTGCGGTATAAAGATAATTTGAAAAAAGATTTTCTGTTATGTCATCGGAAGAAATTTTTCCGTTTCTGACATCTTCGGAAATGTTTCTGACGGCTCTGACAATTTCGTCACGACTACCGTAATTCATAGCTATATTGAGAACCATACCGTCACGGTCTTTTGAACTCTCCTCGTTTTCAATCATAAGCTCACGAAGTTCATCGTTAAAACCCGACTTGTCACCGATGAATTTTACCACAATACTGTCATCCTTAAAATCTTCAAGTGCTTCATTAAGATATGATTTAAAGAGCGACATTAGTGCCTCAACTTCCTCCTGCGGTCTTTTCCAGTTTTCGGTTGAAAAAGCATATACGGTAAGGTACTTTATTCCGATATCGGAACAGTATCTTGTTATTGTTCTGAAAGTTTTCGCACCCTGACGGTGACCTGCTTTTCTCGGAAGTCCTCTTTTCTTTTGCCCAACGGCCGTTGCCGTCCATAATAATTCCGATATGTGAAGGCAGATTGAGGTCTGTAACCCCAATCTGCTCATCTTTTTTCTTTGAGAAAAAAGCCATATTACATCTCCAAAATTTCTTTCTGCTTTACTGCAGAAACGCTCTCAACTTCTTTGACATACTTATCTGTAAGATCCTGAGCTTTCTTTTCGCCCTGCTTGAGATCGTCCTCTGTAAGCTCGCCGTCCTTCTTCATAGCTTTAAGCTTGTCGATAAGTTCACGGCGGACATTACGAATCTGAATCTTTGTTTCCTCAGCAATCTTCTGAACATCTTTTACGATTTCTTTTCTTCTGTCCTCTGTGAGAGGCGGGAAAATAAGACGAATAATCTTACCGTCATTCTGTGGGTTGATACCGATATCGGAAGTCTGGATAGCCTTTTCAATCTGTCTTAATACAGACGCATCCCATGGCTGAATGGTAAGAGTTCTTGCCTCTGTAACAGATACTGCGGCAAGCTGATTTACGGGTGTGGGTGCGCCGTAATAGTCAACCTTTACCTTATCAAGAACTGCGGGATTTGCTCTGCCTGCTCTGATTTCTGAAAATTCCGTGCGCATATGCTCAAGTCGTCTGTCCATACTTTCGCCGGCTTTTTTTTTAACTGTGTCTGCATATTTATGCCTCCTGTGTAATAATTATTGTTAAAAAGTCAGTAAAAATTCAAATTAATTGTTGGCTGTTACGATTGTACCGATGTTTTCACCGCATACAGCTTTGTAGATATTTTCGGGATCTTCAATACTGAATACAAGAATCGGAAGATTATTGTCCTTGCAAAAGCGATGCCGCTGTGCTGTCCATAACAGCGAGATCCTTGTTGAGAACATCATGAAATGAAATTGTATCGTATTTCTTTGCATTTGGGTTTTTCTTAGGATCGCTGTCATATACACCGTCAACCATAGTAGCTTTCATTACGATATCAGCCTCAATTTCTGCCGCACGAAGAGCCGCTGCTGTGTCTGTGCTGAAGAACGGGTTGCCTGTTCCGCAACCGAATACTACCACTCTGCCCTTCTGAAGGTGAAGAACTGCTTTGTTTCTGATGTACGGCTCTGCAATCTGATGCATAGCGATAGCTGTCTGAACACGAACATTAACTCCAAGCTGTTCGAGTGCATCACAAACACCGAGTGCATTGATTGTTGTTGCAAGCATACCCATATGATCGGCTCTTGTTCTGTCCATTTCGCCTGAGCTTCTGCCACGCCAGAAGTTGCCGCCGCCTACTACGATGCCGACTTCTACGCCTGCGTCAACACATTCTTTAATAGGCTTGCAGATTTTGAGAACAGTTTCAAAATCAATTCCGTGTTTCATTTCGCCTGCAAGTGATTCGCCTGAAAGTTTTAATAATACTCTTTTATATTTTGGTTTCATACATAACACCCCATGGTAATTTATAATTACTAATATAATACAATATCTTGTAGGGTTTGTAAAGGTTTAGTGGCAGTTTTTTGAATAAATAACCGAAAACTGAATGGTTATGTCATATGAAATGCTAAAAAATTATTAAAAATAACCGTAAATGCACTGTATGTGCTAACTCTTCACCGTAAATCCGTTGACAACAAATCTTGCCATACGATACAATTATATATATGAAAAACAACACCTTTTATTAAGAAAAACAGGTCAAAAAAATAACGCTGAACCTAAAATAAAGTTCAGCGTTTGTGGCGGAGAGAAGGGGATTCGAACCCCTGATACGGTGTTCACCGTATACATGATTTCAATCATGCTCCTTCGGCCAGCTCGGACATCTCTCCAAACGACCTGTTTATTATATCAAATGAAATCAGAAAAAATCAAGTGAGATTTTGAAATATTTTAATTTTATGTGGCGAACTATGAAAAAACTATTTTCTATTATTTTGATTTTGATAGCTTTATTGCAAATATCTTTAACAAGTGCATTTGCAACTGCAAGCGTAAGTTTTGAAATGCAGAATGCAGATATGAAGCCGAACAGACTGTTCAGTGTTGCACTTTCCGCAAATTCCGGCAATCGACTTTCTGCCGCAACATTTGAATTTACATATGACCCCGATTATATCGAATTCAGAAAGGTTAAAGCAGTGAATAACGGCTCAAAAATTCAGGTCAATAAAAAAAGCGGCAAGGTTAAAGTTGTTTTTCTTAATTCTGAAGGACAAAATATTTCGGGCGGAAGCGATGTCTTAACGCCTGACTTCAAAACAATAAAAAGAAGGTACTGCGTATATTGACTACACGGTGAATCAATGTGTTGATTCCGATGTGAACTTTTTATGGATGTTGGAAGTTGCACTGCATCGTGTATCAGAATATATAAAAATGCATCCGGAACGGTTAGCGGCGGAAGTTCCTCGTCAAGCAATAAAAACAGCACGCAAGCTACAGGAAAGGGCGGTAAAAGTAAACACCCGACCGAGCCTACAACTGTTAATGCCTCAGATGACGAATATATTGATTACAATCCCATTAAAGATAAGCAAATAAAATTTTTCCTTGCCGGCATGGGCATAACTGCGGGATGCTTAGCTATATTAGCTGTTGCATATGCAATCGGTAAAAAACAGCTCAGAAGAAAGCTGAAAAAAGAAAAATCGCAATGACAATACTCTTGAAAACAAGACTTCCGATGATTGATTCGGGAGTCTTTTTACTTTGCCATTCTTCCCTGCGTGATATCGCGCTTTGCAAATTCACGGTTGATTGAGTTTAAAACACGCTTTTTATCGGCACTCCACATGGGTGCAACGAGCAGTTTTTATCCCCGTCACCTGTTAAACGGTGAATTACAACATTTTTAGGCAACACTTCAACGCAATCGCAAAGAATATCAATATAATCTTCCATTGAAAGCACTTCAAATTTTCCGCTTTCATAGTCATCACACAAGTCTGTGTTTTTTAAAATATGCAACAACTGCAGTTTAATTCCGTCGGTTTTACTACCTGCATATTTTACAGATTCAAGCATCATTTCTTTAGATTCGTTTGGAAGTCCCAAAATAATGTGTGTAATTACATTGATTCCGATTTTATGAAGATTTTCTGTAGCTGAGTCATAAACGGAGAGCGGATACATTCTTCTTATATAATCTGCCGATTTTTCATGAATTGTCTGCAATCCGAGTTCTACCCAGACAGGTTTTATCTTGTTCAGTTTTTCAAGAAGACCTAACACATTATTTCCCAGGCAATCGGGACGGGTTGCGATTGAAAGGGCAACAATGTCGGGTTCTGAAATTGCATCTGTAAATATTTTTTCAAGATATTCAACAGGCGCATAGGTATTTGTGAACGGCTGAAAGTATGCAATAAACTTTTTACAGTCGGATTTCTTTTTTATTCGCAGTTTAGCCTGATCGATTTGTCCGTGAACAGGAAGAAGTGCATCGGAGGCAAATTCTCCGGAGCCTCCCCTGCTGCAAAAAATACAGCCCCTTGTTCCGAGGGTTCCGTCACGATTCGGACAGGTCATATTACCGTTCAGCGAAATTTTGTACACCTTTTCACCGAATGTATTTTTGAGATACTTATTAAGGGAGTAGTAATTCATAATAAAACACCTGATAAATTAAAAAGGTCGGCAGAAAAGCCGACCTTAGTGTCTTTCGACATATTAGAGAGGAAATCTATGAAAAGTTCTTGTAAGCATTATCTATGTGAAGTTAAAGTGTTTTTTTTGTTTATCTTTAACTTACAAGCATATAATAACTGTCTTATGTGACAGAAAATTGAACGCTTGTGTAAAGTAATGTGAAAGTTTAAAAAGATTATGAGAACTTTTTGATATATTCAAGAAACTTTGCATAGAGCTTATCCTCAAGCTCTTCAAGAGTATCATCTATACCGCCGTTAAAAAACATTTTATTGTGTTTTGAAAGTGAAAGGTATGCACCAATCATACTCTTTCTGACTTCATTCTGCAAATCCTCTCCGAGTTCATTGCCGCAGGAAAGTCCGAGAAAGATATTGCCGTCAACAAGCTGTGACGCAACAGCTGCATTTTTCAATTCAAAAGAATTGAATTTGCCAAGTCCGGTTGCAAATTCACGGAGCGAGAACTCCTCTTCACCTTTCTTATATTCTTTTTTTTTTCTGAAATTTCATTTTCACAGACTTGAAGCGAAAAGTTTCCGCCAGTAATATATTCGTGCATATAATCCGGATTTGTAGCAAGGACATTGTAAAGTCGCATTGAGTTCACGGCTGTTTCAAGACAGGAAAATGATGCAAACTGCATATTGCTGTCATTCAGCTTGATGAAACTGTACATATTTTGAAAAACAGATTTGTTGACTACAAGCAAAACAAGTCTTTCGCTCTCACGCACATCTGACAAAAAGAGGGCTTGTCAGGTACGACATAGTGAACTTATACGACTTATTTACATAGTCACTCAATAAATCCAAAAATCCGTTTAAAAAATCATTTTCTCGTATTGTAAATTCAAACATATATTCACCTATCTAAACAATTCCATATCTGCGTTGTAGAGGTCATTCCTTGTGATGTCGATATCACAGGAAACCAAAAACGGTTTTCAAAAGCCGATACAAGCAGATTCGGATTCACATTATCGGAACTGCCTGCCGACAAAACAACATCAAGTTCTGCAAAGTCGAACTTCTCGGTTACTTCAAAGCTCTTTATACCCTGTTTTATGTCAACAGTTTTCATGCCTTTTTTAGATTTCTTTTTCAACTTCAATACTTTCGCTTGTCAGCAGTTCTTTGAGTTGTTCGCATACTGTACGGGAGTTTTCACCGTCACAGGAAATCTTGATTGTAAATGATGCAAAAGCAATCTTTCCGGCTTTCATAACGGGTTCCGTTACATCAAACACACGAAGTCCTCTCGGCAGACACCCGTTAAGCCTTGAGATGATTTCTTCAAACGGAAAGCTTTCATCCTCAAGCTTAACATCCATACATTCGTTTACACCCCTGAAACCAAGCGAAAGCGGCAACGGAAATGTTGCAAACGGATGTGGGTTAAATCCTTCTGTATGCCAGATAGGGATTTTGCTCTTGTGCAATGCACGAAGCATACATCGATTGAGGTCAAGGTGCGAAATATAGCGACATTCAAAATCTTTTTTAAACCATATTCTTACGCTTTTCAAAACACACACCCTTTCCGTATTTAGCCGCACCGCAGTTGTTGCATTTCAGTCTGCAATGCGGTGTTGTTGTATCTGCGTACGCTTTTTTACATTCTCTGATAAGGAAATCCTTAGTTACACCGTAGTCAATATGATCCCACGGAAGAATTTCATCAAAACTTCTGTGTCTGTTTGCATAAAATGACGGATCAACACCGCATTCATCAAAGAGTTCAAGCCACTTTTCAAGACTGAAACAATCATTCCAGCCGTCAAAATGAAAACCTCTTTCACATGCAAGCTCCATTACCTTACAAAGTTTTCTGTCACCCCTTGCAAATACTGCCTCAAGGTAGCTTGTATCGGCATCGTGATAGTTAAACTGAATTTTTCTTTGTTGTAATACTGTCCTTAATGTGCTGTTGCTTTTCATGAAGAACAGGGATTGTATCCTGCGGTTCCCATTGAAACGGGGTGAACGGTTTCGGTACAAAAGAGGATGCAGACACGGTTACACGCACCGACTTGCCATTTGGCTTGTCGGGACATTTGTAATATGCATCAACTACAGACTGACCAAGGCCGGCAATTGCGGCGACATCGTCCATTGTTTCGGTAGGCAGACCAATCATAAAATAGAGTTTTACCGTAGTCCAGCCGCCTGCAAATGCAGTTGTGCAAGTCTGCAAAAGTTCATCTTCACGAACATTTTTATTGATAACATCACGCATACGCTGACTGCCTGCCTCCGGAGCAAAGGTGAGTCCGCTCTTACGTACGGTTTTAATCTTATTCATAATGTCATCTGTAAAACCGTCAACACGCAGTGACGGAAGTGAAATGCTGACTTTTTCGTCTTTGCTCCACTCATTCAGCTTGTCAAGCAACGGTACAATCTGACTGTAGTCACTTGAACTGAGTGAAGATAGCGAAACTTCATCGTAACCCGTGTTATCACATAATGCTCTGCATTGTTTATTTATAGTTTCGGGAGATTTTTCACGGACGGGACGGTAAATCATACCTGCCTGACAGAAACGACAGCCTCTTATACAGCCACGGAAAATTTCCTGAACCGCTCTGTCATGAACTATCTCAACGAGCGGAACTACAAAATTATCAGGATAGAACGACTTGTCCATATCAAGCATAATACGCTTGTGGATTTTAGCGGGAGCATCTCCTTTTTGGAGTGAATGACTTGATTGTGCCGTCCTCGTTATATGTTACATCATAGAGTGCAGGAACATATACACCCTCAATTTTAGATGAGAGTTCAAGAAACTCCTGTTTTGATTTACCCTCGGCTCTGCACTTTCTGAAAAGCTCAATAACCTCAAGGTCAACCTCTTCTCCCTCACCGATGAAGAAAATATCGACAAAATCTGCAATCGGCTCGGGGTTGCAGGCACACGGTCCGCCTGCAACTACTATGTTTTTAAGTTCTTTTCTGTCACAGCTTTTAATCGGCACACCCGAAAGCCTGAGCATATTGAGCATATTTGTAAAGCTGAGTTCATACTGAAGAGTGAAACCGATAAAGTCAAAATCGGACACGGGATCTCCGCTTTCAAGCGCATAAAGCGGAATATTGTGTTTATCATCTCTTCTTCCATATCAACCCATGGGGCAAAAACTCTTTCGCACCAAATGTACGGCACAGTGTTCATAAGGCTGTAAAGAATTTTCATTCCGAGATGGGACATACCTACTTCATAGGTATCGGGAAAGCAGAAGGCAAATCTGCAATCTACTTTCTTTTTATCCTTGATTACTTCGTTGAGTTCACCGCCGACATATCTTCCCGGCTTTTGAACTTTCAGAAGTAATTTTTCAACTTCTTTGCTGACCATAGAAATCCTCCGTCAGTAGTACCTGTTGTTTTTACATAAAAGTGACGCAATGAGATACGTACACACAAACAACAGCGAAAAATTATATTTTGAATTTAGCAAAACCATAAAGCCGAGTACCGTCAGCGGAAAAAATTATAACAGCAGTTATATTTATGATTCTTTCGGCTGATTTTTCCGAGAATTTTCTGCTCAGAATAACATACATAAGCTGTCCGCCGTCAAGCGACATAACCGGCAGCATATTAAAAAGTCCCGTGCAAAGGTTCGCCATGGCAATCGGCAATAAAAATTCACTATTACATAAGTATAGCAGATAAAACAGAATAAAACAAATGAAATTGACTAAAGGTCCGAAAAAAAATTATAAAAATGTTCTGACGGGTTGTGTTTAACTGCCTTGAAGAGTTGGTAATCTTGATTTCAAACAGCGAAATTTTGATTTTATCAGGCGGAGATTTGCAAATGAGCATTGCAAAAAGATGACCGCACTCATGAATAATCACAGCCATAACGCAACATAGAAATCCTAAAATATATTCAGTATCACACATATTGCTCCAAGACAAACGAGTGAATACGAAACCGTAAAATCAATGTTCAGCAGACGAAACTTCATCGCTTGTTGCAGTAAACAGGTTTGATAAATCTATTTTATTATCGCCCGTATCAAAAACAACGGATTTTTCAAGGTTTGAATAGTACCATTCCCGTGTTGCGGCATAGACCTCACCGCCAAATAAATTAAGCAAAAAAAGCCGCAAGAGCTATAATAATACAACACACAAGTTGAATCGTTATCACAAGCTGTTTCGGAGAATTTTTCTTTTCATCACTATTTTCAGCCGATAAAGAGTTCACATCCTCCTCATCTAAATCAAGCTCATCCGATACCTTCGGGTATTCCGAATATGAAACAGATTTCCAGTCATCGTCATATGTAATGGTATTTCTGCTATCATTATTTTCTGTCAAAAAAATCACCTCAATGCAATATATGCAATGAGGTGAACAAATTTAACTATGTCATTCAATCTTTTGGTCAAGGCTCTTGAAATCGCCTTTTGTAAGGTTGACAAAAATGCAATTGCAAGCATTAACGAGAAAAATTCCGCAATCGGGAAATCATACCATACGGCTGTATAATCAAACACCATAGAAAGCACCCACGCAATCGGAAGAATGAGTACAAGCTGACGGCAGAATGACATAATAAGACTGCGCAGTCCCTTTCCGACCGCCTGAAAAAGTGTTGTAAAGATAATGCCGGCAGCAGCAGGAATAAAGCAAAGGCTTATGATTCTGAATGCAGGGACACCGATATCCATAATATCCTGTGTGCCACCAAACATAGCAATAAGCTGTTCGGGGATTGTCCACATAAGAATTGTGCCGACCGCCATAATAATTACGCCAATGATGATGCCGCGCTTTAAAGCGGAATACATTCTCTTTTTCTTTTTCTTGCACCGTAGTTATAACCGATAATCGGCATTACGCCCTGATTGAGTCCGAAACAAGGCATGAATACAAAGCTCTGTAATTTATAATATATACCGAGAACAGTAACGGCAGCCTCCGAAACAGCAAGAATTGCATTGAGTCCGATAATCATAACGGAACCTATTGACTGCATAATTACAGACGGAAAGCCTACAACATAAATAGATTTCAATGTGGAACCATTCAATTTGAAATGTTTGAACGAAACTTTAACTTCGTTATTCTTAAAGAAAAAGAATGCAAAGGCAGAAAACCATACCGCAGAATTGACCGAATACAGTAGCAATTGCCGCACCGAGAACGCCCATTTCAGGGAAAATTCCTATACCGAAAATCAGGAGCGGGTCAAAAATAATATTTACAATTGCACCGAAAAGCTGGGATAACATCGGGAATATCATATTGCCTGTTGCCTGAAGCGTTTTTTCAACCATAATCTGTACAATTGAAAAGAACGAGAAGCAAAGTACAACCGTCAGATACTGGATTCCGTAATTTACAATAGCCTCATTCTGCGTGTACATTGCCATAAACGGGCGAACCGCAAAAGTCCGAGCAATAAAAATATTACATAATTAAAAATACAGGTTACAAAACCGTGAGTTGCTCCGTCGTTTGCCTGAACAAAATTTTTCTCACCTAATTTTCTTGAAACAAACGAGTTTACACCGACTGCCGTACCGGCTGCAAACGCAATCAAAAGCATTTGCAGAGGATACGCAAGCGAAGTTGCGGTCAGTCCGTCTGCGTCATAGTTGCCGATAAAAATACTGTCAACAACATTATACATTGCCTGAATTGTCATTGAAAAAATTGCAGGCAGACTCATTGTCAGAATGAGCCTTGTCATTGGCATAGTTCCCATTTTGTTTTCATGGGGCTTTACTGAATTTTCCATATTTCCCATACTGATTCCTTTCTTATTCGCATACATATAGTTAGTTGATCTTTCGTATCTTCCTGTAAATCCAAAATGCAACAAGCATTACAGCCGTACCAAGCAACACACCGAAAAAGTCAATCCACATATCGCTCACCTGTCCCGATCTTCCCTCAATCCCAAGCTGAATTGTTTCATCAACAAAACAGGTAAACAGTCCGATAGAAACGGTGTAGGGTACAAATTTTATCGGCTTGATTCGGTCAAATGAATAGGCACATGAACAGAGCAATGCTCCCAGAACGGTATATTCCGTAAAATGAGCAATCTTTCTGATTATGTGGTCCGAAAGATTCGGATCGATTCCGAAAAATTTCAAAATTACTGTGACAAAATCAAGGACGCTTTCACTCTCTTGTGCCGACTCAACTGACGGCATTGAAGAATGAATAAACGCAAATGCAATCACTGACGCGGTCAAAACAAACATAATTATTCTGAATCGCATTGAACAGGAATTCGTTTTCATCAAATCACTCCATAATATATTTTACAGATTATTCAGTCAATGTCAACTTTTGAATAATTATTTATCATAATGTACAAATAAATCAAATTTTAAGGCTTTATTATGGAAGATTTTATCTTGCTCAAATATTGAAAAAAACTTTTAAATCTGTTATACTTATCAGGTATTGGCAAAATATAATTTCTAAGGAGCAAATATGTGGTATTTAATAGTATTTTTTATTTCAATGGTTCCGATAGTAGAAATCAGAGGTGCTGTGCCTGTTGCGGTTGCAAATGACTTAAATCTTTTTGGACATATGTAATCTGCATTTTAGGCAATATGCTCCCGGTTCCGATTATCTACCTCTTTGCAAGAAAGGTTCTTGTTTGGGGTTCTGACAAGAAGTTTATCGGCAGATTCTTTTCTTTCTGTCTTGAAAAAGGCGAAAAAGGCGGCAGAAAACTTGAGGCAAAAGCAGGCAACGGAATGTTTGTTGCACTTATGCTTTTCGTAGGCATCCCTCTTCCCGGCACAGGCGCATGGACAGGAACACTTGCGGCAAGTATTCTTGACCTCGGATTTAAGAAAAGCGTTATAGCCGTTATGTGCGGTGTTGTTATCGCAGGCATTATAATGGGTATCGGTTCGGTACTTGTAGCAAACGGAATCAACTTTATTTTTGCTCCGTAAATAATTTTGGGCAGCACATCGCTGCCCTTATTTTTTGGTGAATTTATAAAATGGAAAAGAAAAATATATATGATGCAATTATAATCGGCGGCGGTGCATCGGGACTTATGTGTGCAATCACAGCAAAGAAACATGACCGTTCAAAGAAAATTGCAATAATCGAAAAAATGACAGATTAGGCAAAAAGCTGATGTCAACAGGCAACGGCAGATGTAACCTGACAAATCACTGTATATCTCCCGATAAATATGTCGGTTCTTTCAAAAAAGCAGAGTAAAAAAATTTTTGAAAGATTCAGCGGTGATGAGATGGCGAATATTTTTAAAAACTTAGGTCTTTTAAGTTTTTACGATAACGAGGGCAGATATTACCCGATAAGCAAACACGCCGCATCTGTTCTGGATGTTCTGCGCTTACAGGTTGAAACACTCGGAATAGATGTTTTCACAAAACAGAATGTCAATTCTATAAAAAAAGTTTCAAACGGTTTTAAAATTTCGTCTGATGACAGCGAAAAAAAGTACGATTTCATATGTAACAAGCTTGTGATTGCAAACGGTTCAAAGGCCGCACCTAAGCTTGGCGGAAACGCAAGTGCAATTGATTATCTTAAAAATTTCGGTCATAAGGTTGTTTCGTTCTCCCCTGCTTTATGCCCTGTTAAGGTTAAAAGCGATGTTCTGAAAATATTAAAAGGTCTGAGAGTTACGGGCAAGGCACAGTTATACGGTGAACACGGTCGATTAATCAAGGAAGAAACAGGCGAAATTCAATTTACCGAGAATTCGTTGTCGGGAATTTGCGTGTTCAATCTTTCATTGTTTGCTAAACCGAACGACAAAATAGTGCTTGATTTATTGCCCGATTATTCGGAAAATGAGCTGATTAAAATAATCAGACAACATATATCATTGTTTTCTGATTTGCCGTGTGAACAGCTTTTGACAGGTATTTTTCAGAAGAGAATTGGACAGGCAATTCTGAAAATCAGCCGAGTTGATTTGTCAAAGATTTGTTCCAAGCTTTCAAAGGACGAAGTATCAGGAATTTGCAAAACAATAAAATCGATGTCATTTACAGTAAGCGGAAAAGAAGATTTCTCACACGCACAATGTGCTTTGGGCGGTGTTTTAGGCAAAGAAATTGACGAAAACACTATGATGAGTAAAATTGTGAAAAATCTTTTTATATGCGGTGAGGCGATTGACCTTTGCGGTGAATGCGGAGGATTTAATCTTCATTTTGCATTTGCCGGAGGAATTATTGCAGGAGAAAATTTATGATCAGAGTGAACAATATACATTTAAGCCTTGACTACGACGATAAATCAGTTCGCAAGGCAGTTGCCCAACAGTTGAGGATTGAAGAAAAATCCATAAAAAGCTGTAAGATTTTTCGCAGATCGGTTGACGCAAGAAAAAAGGATAATATCTACTTTCTTACAACCGTTGACGCTGAACTTAATATCAACGAGGATAAAGTCTGCAAAAAGTGCGGCAACGCTCAAATTGCGAGAAAGTATGAATATAATCAAATGAAATTTGGCAATGCGCCCTCCCCATTGTTGTCGGAGCAGGTCCGGCTGGATTGTTTGCGGCACTTATTCTGGCAAGAAGCGGTGCAAATCCAATTCTTATTGAAAGAGGTCGTGATGTTGACAGACGAACTGCCGATGTGAACAGGTTCTGGACAAGCGGTAAGCTTGACATAACTTCAAATGTTCAGTTTGGCGAAGGAGGTGCGGGAACATTTTCTGACGGCAAACTGAATTCAGGTACAAAAGATATAAGGCAACGCAAGGTGCTTGAAGAATTTGTAAGCCACGGCGCACCTGATGAAATTCTCTATAACGCAAAACCTCATATCGGAACGGATATGCTAAAAGGAACAATAAAAATATCCCGCAACGAGATTATTGAACTCGGCGGAAGGGTTATGTTTGAAACGAAGCTTGTTTCAATGGCTTTTAGTGATAGCAAGCTGAAATCTATAACTGTTGAAACGGCTAACGGTGATGAAATTATAGAAACAGACAATGTTATTCTTGCAATCGGTCACAGTGCAAGGGATACTTTTGAGATGCTTTATGATTTAAAGTTGCCGATTGAGGCAAAGCCTTTCTCGGTAGGAGCAAGAATTGAACATCTTCGTCAAAAAGTTGATAAGGCACAATACGGCAGGTTTGCGGGCAATAAAAAACTCGGCTCGGCAAATTATAAGCTGAGTACGCACCTTGATAACGGACGGGGTGTATATACATTTTGTATGTGTCCGGGAGGCAAGGTTGTCAATGCGTCAAGCGAAGAAAACAGACTTTGCACCAACGGTATGAGTGAATTTGCTCGAGATGCCGATAATTCAAATTCAGCGTTGCTTGTAGGAATAAACCCGGATGATTATGAATCCGACCATCCGCTTGCCGGAATGTATTTACAGAGAAAGCTTGAATCAAAAGCATTCGTTGCCGGCGGAGAAAATTATAATGCACCCATACAAAGAGTTGACGATTTTCTTAATAACAGAAAATCCACACATCTCGGTGATGTAAAGCCAAGTATCGGTCCGAATTATGAATTTTCAAATCTGAACGAGATTTTGCCTGAATATGTCAGCACTTCTATGGCTCAGGGCATTGTGAAAATGGGCAGAATGTTACACGGATTTGATGACGGTGACGCTGTTTTGACCGGCGTTGAGAGCAGAAGCTCTTCCCCAGTCAGAATCATGAGAAAGACAGATACGCTCGAAAGTGTACTTATTGAAGGACTGTATCCGTGCGGTGAAGGTGCAGGCTATGCAGGCGGAATTATCTCCGCCGCAGTTGACGGCATTAAATGTGCCGAAAAAATTATAGAAAAATCGAATAAATAAACCTCCGAAATCAATCGGATTGTGAAACGCCCCCTAAAGGTCAGAGCAAAAATCTGACTTTTAGGGGGCAATCATTTACAGGCGGTTTATTTAGTATTGTGATTTAAACAAATAACAGTACCGCCCCGACAGTAAAAATCAAAACAGCAAAATGTGCTTGATTGTGCGGGGCGGCTCTTAGATAAACTTGTTAAATTTTACTTGGAGTATTTACTCCACTGTCCGTTTGAGTAAATCATATTTACATCAGGGGATTTTTAAGTCACCTGTCTGTGCTGAACCGTTATTGAATATAGCATATTCTGCACCATTCGGAAGTTCAAATCTGTATGTATTATTACCTATACTTTCCATAGCCTTGCCGGGGTAAAGCTCATATAAGTAGAATCTTTTGAACTCCATACATAGACATTTACTGTTGACCAGTTTTCCGTATTATTGAAATAAACATAATTCTTTGTCTGAATTGAAGTCGGTTCGGTTGTTGGCTCTGTGACATTTGTTGTAGGCTGGGTGGGTGCAACGTTTTCTGTGTAAGTACCGCAGTATGAGTCTTCACCAATAAGCTTAACGACATAAGCCTGAATCATAGTTGCGTCTTTTACAGAAATAACAGAATCCTTGTTTACATCTGCCGCAATGAGAGCCTCATCGCTTAAAAGTCGATATGTGAACAATGTATCTTTGAACCTCTGTTGAATCACAGACTGTAATTGTTCCGTTTAAATCAACATCACCGATAAGAATTCTGTTTGAAGGCTCTGTTACCGGCTGAGTTGTAGACGGCTGTGTTGTAGCAGGCTGTGTTGTAGCAGGCTGTGATGTGGTAGGCTGAGTTGTGATAGGCTGAGTTGCGATTGTAGTAGGACGGACTGTCGTGGAAGGAGCTGTTGTCGGCTGAGTGGGTTTTACAGTCGAATAGTTCTGCCAAGAACCGTTGCTGTAAATTTTATTACCGTCTGCAATCCTGAGGTCATCTGTCTGACTGTCACCGTTGTTGAAGATTACATATTTTGCACCGTCAGGCACTTCAATATCAAAAAATATTATTACCCTTGTCGGTCATTTTCTTGCCCGGCCACGATGTCATTTCTTTATTATCATCACTCCAGAAATATGCATTGACCTTAGACCACTTGGTTGATGAGTTATCATAAGCAACAACCTTTACGGCATTCGGGTCTACTTTTGTATATGTATATGTTTCCGGATCGGATGTTGTCTTGCCGTCGCTTGCTTTTACTGTTACTGTGGTTACAGTATCGTAAGCAAGGTTAGTACCGATTGTAATTTTCTGACCGTTTGTGTAGTTTACAAATGCACCGTCATCAATTGAATACTGAGCATTTTTTGCATTCTTGCAATTGAGCGTAAGTGTGAGCTCATCTGTATTGTAGTTTGTTGAACCCGGAGTTACTGACGCTGAAGGTCCTTCGGGCTCGGCATCATAGACTACTGCTATACCTGATGAACCTATTGTACCTGAAATGGTGCTTGATGTAATTGTAAATGTATTGCCTGAAACAGCATCTGTGTATGTACCCGGTTTTGCGTAACCGCCGCCGTTTTCTACCGATACCTCGCCGCTTCCGCTGCCTTTTACGATAACAGCACCGCCGTCTTTACGGGTAATTACAGAACAACCGTCTGACACTGTGTAGTAATCGGCTTTGCCGTCCATTGCATTATGGAACTTATTGATTTGGGCAACCTCACTGCTGGTGTAATGAGTTGAGCCTTTTTCTCCCATTTTGATACTTTCTTTGTTGGTTGAAGAAGGACGGGAAAAAAAGAGCAGTAACTTTATTACGGCTTGCCGCAACCGCATAGGCACGGTCAATAACATTCTGACTCATTTCATTTGAAAAGCCCCAGTCTTTGTTGTTTGACCATGTATCATGGCTTTCACCCCAATAAAGAAGCTTATCGTTTGAAATGCCTTTTTCACTCCAGTTTCCGCTTGAAGTAGGAGCTTTGCCCGAATTAAACGAATCACGGAGTTCTTTACCGTAGTTACTGTCAGTGACAGAAATATAATCGGTATACTCTTTCATAATGTCTTCATTGCCTGTCGAACGGTCATCGGGACGCACCGAGAATTTCGCCGTAGTTATAAAGACCGTACTGTGTTACCGATTTCCAGAAATCGTCACCCTCGCTCGGAACGCCAATGTGTTTTGCAGCGTCCCAACGAAGTCCGTCAACACCTACCGACTTGAGTTCCTGAACATAGTTGCAGACTTTTTGCTGAACATATGGATTTTCGGTTGCAATGTCCGGCATACCAATCGAGCCGTGTGTTACCTGCCAACGGTTTTTCCAGTCAATACCTCCGCCGAAAGTATGCCAATACTCAGATGGCTTTAAATCGTTGTCTATGTTGTTGTGATCGCCTCTCAAATGGTTAGCGACAACATCGACAATAACCTTAATTCCGTACTTATCTGCTTCATCGCAAAGCGACTGAAGTTCAGCCTTTGTGCCGACACCATTTGTTCCAATACTGAATGAAATTGGCTGATATAACCAATACCAAGTACCTGTTCCGTTTGGCTGTGCCGGAGAAGTCTGTATACTTGTAAATCCTGCCTTTGCAATTTTAGGCAATTCAGCCTTAATGTCGTTATAAGTCCAGTCAAAACAATGTAAAATTACACCGTCCTGAATGTTATCTTTGAGCTTGTACTTATTAGCCGATACGGTTGGCGAGCTTTCTGCCGCCTGAACACCGAGTGAACCGGATACAAAGGCAGATAGGCTTGCCGACAGGATGCTCACGCTCAATATTGCGCTGAGTATTTTTGATTTTGTTTTCAAATTTTTACACACCTTTCAAATTAATTTCAAAACTCTACTATGTGTCGAATCAGTCGACTGAAACTAATCAATTTCAATAGATTTCAGCATAAAGCAAAAGTACAATAAAAAGAGCAGCATAAATGCAATTACATTTTTAAATTAATTGCAAATGTGCATAACATTTGTACAAATTGCTAAAATTCGACAATAATATTAAAAGCACCCATACAAGGTGCCTTAATATGCGAAACAGCCATCTATCTTGGCAGACCGTTACCGAATCTGCTCGATGCCACCTCCTAAGGACACGCCGAGCAAGCGTATAATGTCCTACCACGGTGTTGCTTCAAATAGGGTTTACACGGCAGAGCAGTCTCCTGCCCTCCGGTGAGCTCTTACCTCACCTTTCCATCCTTACCATATAATGGCGGTAATTTTCTGTTGCACTATCCCTGGAGTCGCCTCCGGCGGCCGTTAGCCGTTATTATTGCTCTGTGAAGCCCGGACTTTCCTCGCACAGTACCTTTCGGCAGCTGCTCGCAGCTGTTCAACACACTCGCACATTTATTTTATACCTTTTTTGTACAAAAGTCAAATGAATTTTGTGATTTTTACTTGATATAACGGCTTTTTAGGGGTATAATGGAAAGGAATTAATTATAAGGAGTTACCGATATGGATATCAGAAAAGAATCACTCAAAAAACACTATGAGTGGAACGGTAAGATTGAAGTTGTTTCAAGAGTTCCGATTAACTCGGCTGAAGACCTCTCTCTTGCCTATACTCCGGGTGTTGCAGAACCGTGTCTTGAAATTCAGAAGGACTATGACAAATCTTTTGAACTCACAAGAAGAAACAACCTTGTTGCCGTTGTAACCGACGGTACAGCTGTTCTCGGTCTTGGTGACATAGGTCCCCTGAGGCAGGTATGCCTGTTATGGAGGGCAAATGTGCGCTTTTTATAGGAATTCGGCGATGTTGACGCATTTCCTATTTGCGTAAGAAGTAAGGATGTTGACGAAATTGTAAACGCAATTTACCTTATCAGCGGTTCATTCGGCGGAATTAATCTTGAGGATATTGCCGCTCCGAGATGCTTTGAAATTGAAAAGAAGCTCAAAGAGAAGTGCGATATTCCGATTTTCCACGATGACCAGCACGGTACTGCCGTTATTGTTGCCGCAGGTCTTATCAACTCACTCAAGCTTGTTCACAAGAAGCTTGACGAAATCAAGGTTGTTATGAACGGTGCAGGTGCGGCAGGTATTGCAATTGCAAAGCACCTTCTTAATATGGGTGTAAAGGACATTACGCTTTGCGACAGTAAGGGTATTATCTGCAAGGGTGATCCGAGACTTAACGCTGTTAAACAGGAAATGGCTGAAATTACTAACCTTTCTCACCTTGAGGGCTCGCTTGCAGATGCAATGAAGGGTGCTGATGTATTCCTCGGAATTTCTGCCGCAGGTTGCGTAAGCGAAGAAATGGTTAAGTCAATGGCTAAGGATCCTATTCTTTTTGCTATGGCTAATCCGACTCCCGAGATTATGCCTGACATTGCTAAAAAGGCAGGTGCGGCTGTTGTCGGTACAGGCAGAAGTGACTTTCCTAACCAGATTAATAATGTACTTGCTTTTCCTGGTATTTTCAGAGGAGCTCTCGACTGCCGTGCAAGCGATATTAACGAAGAAATGAAAGTTGCCGCATCTTTTGCAATTGCTTCACTCGTGAGCGATGAAGAACTTAATGCAGATTATATTCTTCCCGAGGCATTTGACAAGAGAATCGGTAAAACTGTTGCTGAGGCTGTTAAGAAAGCTGCAATTGAATCAGGCGTTGCAAGAATCTGATAAAGATTTGCAAATAAATATTTTAAGAGAAAGAAAAAGAGGAAAACAATGAAAAAGACAGTTACTTTATTGGTACTGATTTCAATGCTGTTCTCCACTGTTTTTCTGTTCACCGGATGCGGTGATTCATCGGTTAAGGAAATTAAGACTGCCGATGATATCAAAGGAGCGTCCGTAGGTGTTCAGACAGGTACAACAGGCGATACTTTTGTATCTGACTATGAGGCTGACGGCACCAAGGTTATGCGTTACAGCAAGGGTGCCGACGCTATCGTAGCTCTTACACAGAATAAAATCGACTGTGTTGTAATTGACAGTGAACCGGCAAAGGAATTTGTAAAAGCAAATGCAGGACTAAAAATTCTTGATGAACCTTTTGCGGAAGAGCAGTAGTATGCAATCTGCATTTCAAAGGAAAATCATGAACTCACCGAAAAAATCGACAAGGCTCTTGCAGAGCTTAAAGACGAGGGCGTTCTGGACAAAATCAAAAGCTATTACATAGAGGGTAATACTGATACCGTACCCTATGAATCACCTAAGGATATCAAGTATGATGGTGAACTTCATATGGCTACGAACGCTGCTTTTCCACCGTATGAATATGTAGAAGGCGGTGAAATTGTAGGTCTTGACCCGATGATGGCTACAGCAATCTGTGACAAGCTCGGTAAAAAACTTGTTATTGATGATATGGAATTTGATTCTGTTATCACTGCTGTTCAGACCGGCAAAGACGATTTCGGTATGGCAGGTATGACTGACACACGCGGAAAGAAGAAAAAATATCGACTTTTCAACTATATGCAAACACAACTCAGGTTATTATCGTAAACGACAGTGCATATGTCGGGCAGTTTGTTCGGCAATCTCGGCGAAAGCTTTAAAAAACTTTCATCACAGATAACAGATGGCAGCAGCTTTTAAGCGGTTTGCTTGTAACCCTTGAAATCACATTGTTTGCAGCTATTATCGGTGTTATTATCCTCGGTTTTGTCATTGCTCGTTCGTTGTAAGAGCTTACTCACGATATTCAGCTTGACAAGAGAAAATGCAGGAGCTTCGGTGATTGTGTTCTGAAATTCTTTAATGCGATTTGCAACATCTACATTACTGTTATCAGAGGCACACCTGTTGTAGTTCAGTTGATGATTATGTATTACATTATTCTTGTCATCTGTAAGAAACGGTATCTTTGCTGCAATCATTGCATTTGGTATGAACTCTGCCGCTTATGTTGCAGAAATTGTTCGTTCGGGCATTATGGCTGTTGACATCGGTCAGACTGAGGCAAGCCGTTCACTCGGTTTTAACAACAGACAGACAATGACAATGGTCGTTCTTCCGCAGGCAATTAAAAATGTTCTTCCTGCACTCGGCAATGAAATTATTACACTTCTCAAAGAAACTTCGGTTGCAGGTTATGTTGCACTTGCAGATATCACATATATTGGTAATATGATTCGTTCAAGAACTTACGAGGCATTTTTCCCGCTTATTTCGGTTGCATTGATTTACCTTGTAATTGTACTTGTGCTTTCGTACATCCTCAGAAGATTTGAAAGGAGATTGAAAAAGAGTGAAAGATAACGCATTAATCTCCGTAAGAGGACTTGAAAAATCATTTGGTAAGGATATTCAGGTTCTTAAAGGTATTGATATTGACATTTTTAAAGGCGATGTAGTTGTTGTTCTCGGTCCGTCAGGCTCGGGTAAATCAACTTTTCTCCGTTGCCTTAACAGACTTGAAGAACCGACAGGCGGACACATTTTCTTTGAGGGTACAGATATTACGGATCAAAGGTTAATATAAATGTTCACCGTCAAAAAATGGGAATGGTGTTCCAGCAGTTTAACCTTTTTCCCCACAAGACTGTTATTGACAACCTTACAATGGCTCCTGTCAAGCTTCTTGGCAAGAGCAAAGATGAGGCTAAAAAAGACGCTATGGATCTTTTGGAGCGTGTAGGACTTGCCGAAAAGGCAAACGCGTATCCGAACCAGCTTTCAGGCGGTCAGAAACAGCGTATTGCAATTGTAAGAGCGCTTGCGATGAATCCCGATGTTCTCCTTTTTGACGAGCCGACATCTGCACTCGATCCCGAAATGGTCGGCGAAGTTCTTGATGTTATGAAAGACCTTGCCAAGGCAGGTATGACAATGGTTGTTGTTACTCACGAAATCGGCTTTGCAAAGGAAGTTGCAACCGATGTTGTATTTATTGACGACGGTGTTATCAAAGAAAAAGAACAATCCGCAGGAGTTCTTCAATAATCCGCAGGACGACCGTTTAAAGGAATTTTTTATCAAAGGTTCTTTAATTTTAAACAAAAATCAGAGGATTTCAGTTTTCGCTGAAATCCTCTTTTTAATTACTTATTTATTTGATTACCGTAAATATATTCTTCGGCTTTTGATATGAGTATTGATTTTTTTTTGGGACATTTGCATCTACTACAAGCATTAGCAGATAATCGAGAATATTTCCGACATCTCTTCCCTCTTTTACGCCAAGGTTTAAAACATCTTTACCGTTGATATCAAGCTGACTCAGCTTAAAACATTCGTTATCTTTGATTATTTCATTAAGATGTGTTTTAGCATTTTTAAGATATCCGAGCTTTTCTTCTCGCTGATATTCAGACTGGGCAGATATATCGGCGTATTCGACCTCTAACAACTGCTTTGTAAGGTCTGTACCGAGTACATTCATAACCTTTTTCATAAGCTTTTTACTGCCGTTAAAACGGACATCATGATATTCAATAAGCAGAAGAGTTTTGTTTATAAAATCAGATGGCAATCTTAGTCTGTGCAGAATTTTGTCTGCAATTTTTTTACTTTCAAGCTGATGTCCCTGAAAATGGGATTGACCGCTGTTATCAGTAGTTTTAACAAAAGGCTTGCCGATGTCATGCAGAAGCATTGTCATACGAAGTATGGAATTCGGTTCAATTGTGCCGAGTGCAGTCAGGGTATGTTGCCACAAATCATACGAATGATGAATGTTGTTCTGATTGAAATTGAACATAACGGTAATTTCAGGGATAATAACAGCAATTGTTTCTCGGTAAGCGTCAAGAATTTTTACGGCATCCTTACCGCAGATGAGCTTTAAAAATTCCGAAGTCACACGCTCTGTTGCAATGTTTTTTAGCAAGTCTGCATTTTTAAATATAGACTTTGATGTGTTCTCTTCAATTGAAAATCCGTAAACAGAGGCAAAGCGTAATGCCCGCAAGATTCGCAGAGCATCCTCGTTAAAGCGTGTATCGGGATTTCCGACACAACGGATAATTTTATCTTTAAGGTCATTTTTACCGCCGTATGGATCGACAAGACCGTATTCAGCGTTATATGCCATTGCATTTACCGTAAAGTCACGGCGTTGCAAATCTTCGTTTATGTTTCGTGTAAAGCTTACGCTGTCCGGATGACGGTTATCGGAATAATCACCGTCAATACGGTAGGTTGTGATTTCATAGACTTCATCGCCGCATACAACGGAAATTGTGCCGTGTTTGATACCTGTATCAAAAAGTATGATAAGCCTCAAAGCATTTTTTTGTCTGCTCGGGCAAAGCGTTTGTACAAATATCTGTATCATGCGGAGTCAATCCGAGAAGATAATCACGAACACAACCGCCCACTATAAAAGCCTCATAGCCTTGATTATTCAGTTGTCTGATTAATTTTTCAGCGTTTTTGTTTATTTGCATTTCTTTTTGCAGTCAGTTTAAGATGACTTTCCTTTTTTGAATTTTTCTATATAGTGCTGTGCTATATTGTAGAATATATTAAATACAACAAATGTGCCTACAGCAAAGATTACAAGCAATATGATGTTTTCAAATGTAAGCGGTGCAAGTGAGAACAATCCGCCAAAGAAGATTGAACCGATTATTATTCCTGCGGAACATCCGATGACCATAACGGCTCTGAGCGGATTGAACGGGATTGATAATCTGATTACAAGCAACATACATGAAAATGCAGTAAGATATACGCAGAGAGTTGAAAACTGTGCCTGTGGCATATCTGTCATATACTTTAAAATTGCGAGTAATATTGTATCTGCCGAAATACAAAAAGCTGTTGGGAGTGATCTTGCTATTATATTTACGGTGAAATTACCTTTTACTATATCTTTATTCGGTTGAAGTGCGAGAACAAATGATGGCAATCCAACCGTTAATGCACCGACAAGCGTAAGCTGTATCGGTTCAAAGGGATATCCTGTGCGGAAGAATATGAAGAAAATTGAGAGTATAACCGAATAAATCGTCTTAACAAGATAGAGTGCAGAGCTTCGTTCAAGGTTATTGATTGTTCGTCTGCCCTCTGCCACAACGCTCGGCATTGCGCCAAAGTCATTATTGACAAGTACAAGCTGTGACACATTTCGTGCGGCATCACTGCCCGATGCCATAGCTACGGAGCAATCCGCCTCTTTGAGTGCGAGAACATCATTTACTCCGTCACCTGTCATAGCAACCGAATGTCCGTGCTTTTTAAGGGCAACCACAAGCTTTTTCTTTTGAGCCGGAGTTACTCTGCCAAACACATTACAACGCTCTGCCGCATCTTCAAGCTCTTTATCTGTTGTCACGGTTGACATATCGATTGCATTTTCTGCACCCTCGATCCCTGTATCAATTGCAATATTTTTAACAGTTTTAACGCTGTCGCCTGAAATTACCTTTAAGGTGACACCCTGTTCCTTAAAATATTTTACCGTTTCATTTACATTATCACGAAGTTTATCCTTGATAAGAATGAGTGCAAGCGGTTTTAAATCATCAGGCAATGAGTCTTTGTCCGGTTCACTATCGCTTTCGGCAAGAACAAGGATTCTGACGGTTTGATTTATCTTTTCTATCTCTGAATACACCTCGGAATACTTTTCTCTGCTTTTTAAAAATACATTCAGTCGCACCGACTATGTAGGTCTTGCCGTTTTCAAATGTACCGCCCGACCATTTTGTTTCGGAGGAAAAATCGCAGAATTTACTGCACTCATACGGTGAAACGGAATCCGAATAGTCACGCAGTGCATACAAAGTTGCATTCAGTTCATCGGACGCTTTTACAATTGAAGAAAGTGCTTTCTTGATTCTATTTTCATCAGCCCCAAACGGAATAACACCTGTTACTGTCATTTCGTCTGTTGTAAGCGTTCCCGTTTTATCAAGACAAAGCACATCAACTCTTGCAAGTGTTTCAATGCAATACATTTCTTGTACAAGAACCTTTTTGGATGAAAGTCTGATAATTGATACTGCGAGAACAGAACTTGTAAGAAGAATCATTCCCTTTGGAATCATACCGACAAGCGACGCAACAGTGCTGATTACAGCAGACAGCAATGTTGCTTCGGGCAGGGTAAATTGTCGAATACAAAATGCAATACCAATCGGAAAAAGTACAAATGTACAGATTTTGATAATGAAATTGAATGACTCCATAATCTGAGAATTTACTTTTTTAATATATTTGGCTTCGTTATTTATCTTAGCGGCATAGCAATCGGCTCCGACCTTTACAGCCTGAGCATAGCATTTTCCTGCCGCAATAAAACTGCCCGAGAGAAGTTCATCTCCTACATTTTTTTTCAATGAGATTTGATTCGCCTGTAAGCAAACTTTCGTTGACTCTGCAGTTGCCGTCGCATACAATGCAGTCGGCAGGAATCTGGCTTCCTCTTGAAAGCACAAGAATATCGTCAAGAACAATCTCATCTTTACTTATTTCTGCAATTTTACCGTTTCTGAGAACATTGATTTTTTCTCAGACAAAATAGTCAGCTTGTCAACGCTTATTTTGGAACGAATTTCCTGAACTATACCTATAATTATATTTGCGATAACAACACCGGTAAAAAGCATATTCTTGTGTGAACCCACAAAAATCAATGCCGCAAGCAAAATTACATTTATAAGATTGAAAAGCGTAAAAATGTTATCACAAAATATTCTTTTGATTGATTTGGTTTTAATATTAGTTGAAATATTTACCTTTCCTTCATCTATACGCTTTTGAACTTCGGAATCGGTAAGACCGACAAGGTTAGAATTTATGTTTTCCATATATACCTCATAATAAGAAAATGATATAATTTCAGAAAATAATTTACAATGCACGGCTGTTTATCGCCTTTTCGGAAAATCCTCTGCCAGTAACATTTTTAATATTTTCATCAACGCACTAATCTATATTATAAATGCAAATCATAATAAAGGCAACGGAAAGAAGGTGAATTTTTTGCGAAAATTTAAAGAAATTATATCAGTTGCCCTGATTTTCACATTATTATTTACTGTTTCGACTTTTTCGCCTTATGCCGCTGATGATAAAAATAGAGGTTTACATTGGCGGTGAGGCTTTCGGAGTAAAATTTTATGCTAACGGAGCAATGATAATCAAGCTTGAAAGCTACTACGACGGTGAAAAATATGTTTGCCCCGCAAAAGACGGCGGCCTTAAAGTAAACGATATTATAAAGAAAGTAAATAATACAAAATCAGCACAAATGAAGAATTAAAGTCTGAAATTG